>Ga0265293_10001809_pt1 | contig 45292 bp, 42 predicted proteins | sample Munlanlewell138R_FD_192505 | JGI IMG/M metagenome (GOLD analysis project Ga0265293, IMG submission 192505) | Leachate microbial communities from a municipal landfill in Southern Ontario, Canada - Leachate well 138R | ecosystem: Engineered > Solid waste > Landfill > Unclassified | place: Canada... | reverse complement strand
AAATGTTTAGGCTTTTCAGTGATACCACCAATACATTTTGAACCGTATTGTAAAAACGGAAATAGTGATATACTCATACAATATGGCGTTAAAACATGTGTTTCATCATGTTGATATATTCGGCAATTTTCAATATCATCAATGTAAGATTCGGCAAGACTTTTATCAAAATCTTTTACCATTTGATTAAATCTTATATGTCGATTGTAGTTTATAAATACTGGTTTTATCATTTCTCCCAGTAAAGTTATTATATTTTTATTTGTTACGTTTGCATTTGCATCATAACGAGACCCAGTTGCGGCATTTTCTGCGTTAATATACTCTTTTACGAACTCATCAATCGATGTTAATTGTTCATTTGTAAGCTTAAACATGGATACAATTCCTTTCAAAATAATGATGGGGTGATATGTAGTTTATCAAAAAATCCACGTTTTGTAAGCAATTCAAAGACATTTTTGCCTAATTTATCCTTACTACTATCGTTATTGATTGTATTTGTTGATTGTAAATCTGCATACACTTTCTCTATGATTTTAAAGCTTTTGTACTCTTCATCATTCTTATATGTATATCCAGGTCTTTGTATGAACACAACCTGACCACCATTTTTTAAAATATATGCAATTTCATAGGCATACCGAACATCACAAATTGCAACAACCTTACCACTGTTCTGCATTTTTATGACATTTTTATCTGCACACTTAACCCAGATTTCTTCATCATTTGTTACATCTTTAGCTACTTTTGACCATTCAACCCACATGGGTCTAAATTTTTCTTTAAACTCTGCGGTATCTGTATCAATGCCATGTTCTTTACACATTTGAATACAATTGTTTAGGCAATCTTTAAGTTTATCAGAAAACCCAAGTTTACCTATGACGATGTTACTATTCATCGCATTAAGTACGTTTGCTAAAGAACTTATCGCACTATCCTTACCAACTGTTGCATAACCACAAAATCCAATTAACCCTTTATTCATCGATAACCTCACTATATTTGGGGTGTAATTTAAAAACATCACTCTGCTCTACAAATTTGTTTAAAATTGCTTTTGCAACTTCTACTGTCTCTTTTTGTACTCTTTTGTTAATACGCAAATTAAAAAAATCCCACCACATTTGAAGGTTACCGCTCATTACGATAGATGTTTCAATGGCTTGTGGGAATATATAGCGAGCATCTTCCTTTCGTATGCCTTTGTTTCTTAACTCCTTATATATACAACTTGATGTATATAAATGTTCTTGTATTCTAGCATACAATGACTTTTCTTCATCATTGCCATCTTTAAGGGATTCTATTGTATTTGGTAATATAAAAAATGGAGTACTTAATTCAAAATAACGTTGAGAACGCTCTAAATAATCGGCATGTGCCTTTCTTAGAATCTGTCTACCACACACTCTGGATATATTGCTTATTCTTACCGTTGCAAACCCATGTCTTAATATTGCTAAGTGATTTTGTTTAACTACTCGTGGTACAAGGTTAAGGGTATTCGGGTCTATTCCATAACACTCAGCGGTGGCGTGTTTAACGGCGTTATCATAAAATGATAATAATTCTATACTAGGCTTGTGCATCAATAATCTCGAACTTTCTTAAAAATTCTTGGATTTCCATATAATATGGAAACTCTAGTTTTATATCATCTTCTCTATAATACTCGACCATCTTATCGCCATTTTGGGCTTCTGTTGTATTTGTACCAGTTTTTAGAACAACAAAGCAAATATTTGTTTTGGTATTTCTGTAATGAGGACATGCTTTTGTGAATAGGTTTGGAATATATGACGACCCTTCCACATGTTTAAACACATAATTAGATTGATTATCGTCAAGTAAAACTGCTTTTACCATAACTATTTTCCTTTTATGACATATTTATATTTTGTTGTGGGTGAACTACTCTTGCCTAAAGGAAAGAGATTCCTGAAGTGTTAATTCAGAACACCTTGTTTCCAAGATGGCTTGTCCCAAGCAAAAAATGTTTTTAGCAGCGTTTATATCTGTTGTTAGCTCTTATGATATATCAAATGTTATAAAAAATCCACCAATACTTATTGCCATATATGGATACTTCCATCGCCAGCCATGGGGATGGAAATATTATAATGTCTGGATTTATACCGAATGATTTAAGTGAGGTGCATGTATAAAACTAGTATCACAACACATTCACCATATTAAATTTCATTTTTTGGTATTTGATAATGTTCGGCTATCTTGTCAAGAACTTTAATATGTGCATCAATTCCTTCTTTTGTCAGTGGACTATTTTTAATAAAGTCGTTGATGTAAGAATAATCGACATTACCCAATTGTAATTCTATGAATAATATTCGTATTTCTAATGATATTAGTTTGCCCGTAAACAAACTAATATAATTATTATGTGATTTGTGTAAATATAGATATCCGTGTATAAGAATAGCCAATATGATAATAACAGAGATTGATTGAATCATTTCAAAATACATCTGGAATATCCCCGATTACACTAGCCTCAAAGATTTTATAATGTCCATCTGAAATTTCGTTCATTATTGTTATCCATTGTCTATAAATGCCATAAATAGTTGCTAACGTATTTTTAAATTCAAGTTGTGTTGTATCTTTCTTACAAAAAAACTTATGATTTCCATTATTCAGTTTGTGGAACATTATTATACACATCATGATTCCCTTCTTTGATACATAAATCGAATCCAAGTCCAAGTACTTTACAAAATTCAACAATTGTAGGAATTGTCAATATGTTATCTTGTGTCAACAATACAGAAATATTGGCTCTGCTTTTACCCATTAATTCTGCAAGCTTAGATTGGTTTATTCCTAGTTCTTTCATTTTTTTGAAAAATGCATCTCTAACCTGTTTGTTAATCATCTTTGCAATTTTGTTACATTCTTCATTTTCAGATTTAAATCTTCGTCTTTTCTTTTCCATGTTAAAATCCGATTCATTTCCATTAACAACTGTTGCCAGTTATTAACTGAGGTTCATACCAGAATATACGTCTAGTATGGAAGAATCTTTCGACGCAAGAGATATGTTCTTTAAGAACACATTTCTTGCTCCTTAAATTATTTTTAAATCTTTAGATGCCGACATATAATCAGCCATATATACCATCATTTCAAGAATATTATACTTATCCATAGGCTTCTTAAAAAACTTACCACCGAATGGCCCCATGTGGTGTAAAATACAACCCTGAATCAACTTAAATACTTTATCTGGTACTAAATTTTTATGCCTTGCTACAAAACTTGCGGCAGTTTTTGGATGATTTATATAATCCCAATATTTCGCATAATCCTTTTTTTTGGATATATCATGTAAAATCAATGCCGCCAAAACGATATCTCCTCGTATATCATCTTTTTCCCATTTACATGCTGTTATTAGTTTATATCCAAACCAACACGCCCGTCTTACATGCCATAATAATCCACCTTCAGCCGTTGCTTCTACTGGGTGATATTTACCAGACGTGGATGCAGGAATAGTTTCAAAGTCATCTGGAACGTCTTTCAAGCAAGCATTTACAAAGTTTCTTATATCTTGTGAGTGGATATTTTTTACAATATCAGCAAATAATAGATGATTCATGTCTTCTGCTGTTAGCTCCTATAGTTTCATTTAGACGATTATGATATCATATACTTAATCATTTGTCAACGTATTTTTATACAAAATTTAATCATCCATTTAATGGAATCTTTCTATTTGTATTTATTAGCGTTTTTTTCAATTTTTCAAACTCACGTTCAGCATCTTCTGTATTATTAAAAAGTATAACTTCTTGACCACTAGCAAATTCAACTGTAATTGAATTTTCACTATGTGAAATTCCTTTAACCAAGTTTAAATTTACAAGTTTATAATTTATCATTATCCAGTTTGCCATATTTACCTACCTTTCTATGTTAATTTATAACATTATATTTAAATTTTGTCAACATTTTTTTAAATTTAATTCGATAATATTATTAAATCATAATCAAATTCGGTATTCCCTTCATTTAGATTGTCTGTAATCATGTTAATTGCATTTGTGCTGGTTTTACATTTAACAATAATTTGCTTTATTTGGTCTATAACAAAATCCTTTTTAGTACTTACATTATTTTTATTTAAATGTACAAACCAATCATTCAACTTACTAACCAGAGTTTCATTATTCCATTCAATGCTATTTGTTTTTAAAACCCCCCGTATTGTTTTTTCATAGTTAACTGGTCTACCACCAAGTGCACCAGTTTTTTTAGAAATATTTCGCCTTTCTATATTATTCTGTATTTGTGGTTTTATTATTCTATTCCAGATTATAGCGGAAACTCCACCAAGTTTCATTTCATATTCTTCCGCCTCATTCCATTCATCACAAATAGCACGAGCAATTGCCATTGTTAATTCTGGTAAGTATTTGCGTTCATTCTCATCTTTTAAAAGGTCTCCGTATACATCCGCCCATGTACTATAAAATACCCCACTATTCATTTTAGTCATACTCAATCCTTTGCTATTGAGAAAATATCTTTAAACTCACAATCAAAATATTCACATAATTTCTTAGCAACTCCCATAGTAACGGTATCCCCGTTTAAACATTTTTTAATTGTGTTAAACGAAAGTTTTGTACCGTCTGCAATTTGTTTAGTTGTTAAGAATTTAGATGACACAATTTCTAACAAATTTATATTTCTAACACATTTCATAAAATTTAACCTTTCATAACAGATATTCATATAATATAACAAAACTTCAAAAAATTCAAGTATTTTAAAAATAATTATTTTAAATATTTATGCAGTTTTAGAAACCTAAAAGGCACCCTTTATTGACCCTTTTAAAATAAAAAGGGTGCCTTTTAAAATCAAAAGGGTGCCTTTTAAAATCAAAAGGGGGTTTTTTGGGGTTTTTTATATAAATTTTCAAATGTCTTAAAAAAGTTGAGCCATTTTTTTAAAAAACCTAAAAGGCACCCTTTATTGACCCTTTTAAAATCAAAAGGGTACCTTTTAAAATCAAAAGGGTACCTTTTAAAATCAAAAGGGTACCTTTTAAAATCAAAAGGGTGCCTTTTAGCTAAAAAATAGGCTAAAAATAGGCTAAAAAACCCTCAAAAGGGTACCTTTTAAAATCAAAAGGGTACCTTTTAAAATCAAAAGGGTACCTTTTAAAATCAAAAGGGTCAATAAAGGGTATGAAACCCAATGTAAATGTAAATGCTAATGTAAATGCTAATGGAAATGCTAATGCTAATGGAAATGCTAATGGAAATGCTAATGGAAATGCTAATGGAAATGGAAATGTAAATGCTAATGTAAATGTGCCATGGCGACCTTTTTTTTATTCCCTATCGAATTTTTAAAAAATTCATAAAAAATACAAGTTTCACATGCGTTAAAAAAATAATTGACTTTATATGATAAGTTAGAGTATAATTTAAATTATATGATAGTTTCGAGTATAATTACATTATGGCAAACAAAGAATTAGAGCGTATTAAAGAAATACTGTTAGATAAAGTCGATGAACAATTCCTGACAGACATATTACAGCAATATGAAGGCCAGGAAGATATTGTTATTGAGGTTTTTAAAGAAACATTTAGCGAAATTATTGAAGATGCCGACCCTTATAAATGGCCAGTAGTATCACCAGAAACGTTTCTTAATGACCCTTATTACTGCGGGATTAACCCTAAAACTGGGATTGGTATTGCGGAAAGCATGTACCCCGCGTTGCGTGAAGATTTTATAAAAATTCATTCCCCCGACTCAACAATACAGGAAGTCATTTTAACAGGGTCTATCGGCTGGGGTAAATCATTTATGATAGAAATTGGCCTATTATGGCAACTCTATCTATTAAGCTGTTTAAAAAGTCCACAGCGATTTTATAATTTAGCACCCGATTCGCCGATTGGCATAATTATCATATCTATCACAGAAAGACAAGGGAAAAAGAACATATTTGACACGGTTAAAGGTATGATAAATAGATGCCAATATTTTTGTGATAATTTTATGTATAACAAAAAGAAACAAGCCGATTCACTGATATTCCCAAATAAAATAGAATTGTTTCCAGCCTCTAGTTCACATTCAGCAAACATAGGGTTGAATCTATTTTCAGGTGGTATGGACGAAGTAAACTTTTTCAGAAAGATTAAAAACTCTAAAAAATCAGAGAGTGGTAATGGGGTATTTGATGCGGCAAGAACGTTATATAGAAGTTTAAGACGTAGACTTGATTCTCGTTTTATGAAACATGGGAAAACGCCTGGGATTTTATATTTAGGCTCTTCCAGGGTTTATCCGAATGATTTTACATCTGAACATATTACAAAATCCGAAGAAATAGAACAGAAAACTGGAAAAAAAACTGTTTATGTCATGGATTATAACCAATGGACGGTTAATAGGTCGGCATATTCAAAAGAAGAATTTCAAGTCGAAATTGGTGACCTTAATAGGCGTAGCCGTATTTTAACTAAGCATGATAAACCCGTCGGTAAAGTAATTAACGTCCCGATGGACTTCTATGATAAATTTGAAGCCGATATTGAAAACTCAATAAGAGATATTGCTGGTTATGGTATTCATGCAATTCAGCCATTTATAGGTAATAAAGATAAAATTGTTAATATGTTTGATGATACCTTACCTAGAGTATTTTCAGTCGATGTTGCAACTCTATCCCCAAAACCAGAGTTTGTGTCAGTAGAATATCTCATGAATAAACCAGTAGACCCAGGCAAATCCAGATATATTGCACAGGATATAGGCTTGCGAAAAGATAGCTTCGGTTATTGTTTAAACGAAGATACTGAAATAACTATTAAGGGTGGTTGTGTAAAAAAAATAAAGGATATTGTCATCGGCGATCATGTAATTGATATGTTTGGAGAATCAAAAAGAGTTATAAACAAGTTCGATAATGGAAATAAAGACACGATTACAATAACTTATTCTGGAGTTGAATTAACAGGAACAGAAGATCATAAAGTTCTATGTATTAAACGGAAAAATATAACAAAATGGGATCGTGTGGTTTTTCCAGAAAATAAAAAATATGCAAGATTTGCTAAGAAAATGGATTATACCCCAACATGGGTTTGTCTGAAGGATATAGAAGAAGGGGATTTTGTTGCCAATGTGAAGCATAAGTTTTCACAAGAACTAAAGTGGAATCGTGATTTTTGTTGGCTATATGGGATATACTTGGCAGAAGGTTCAACTGTAAAAAAAGAAAACAAGGTATGTTGGAGTCTTAATAAAAACGAAGCATTATATGCAAATGAAATAATACGTATTTTGAAAAAAGAATTTAATAGACACGCATGGGTATATCAAAGCAAGACAAACGGAAGCCAGACTGTAAAATCACACTGCCTTGATGTATTTATGCCATTCGTTACAGACGGTGCTCATAATAAGCATATAAATTCTTCATTTTTCCATAAACTGACAGATGAACAAATTCATTGGATTTTGATGGGGCTTCTGGATGGCGATGGTCATATATCATCAACTACACATCAATTAAAATGGACAACGGTTTCTCCTAAACTTGCTAACCAAATTTACATCATGCTTACAAAATTAGGGTTTAAGCCTTTTCACAATAAATGTTTTGATAAATTAAGTACCCATGAAGTTCATAAGATTTTGCTAACCGGTGACGATTACTTTAAATGGATTGGTATGAAATCTACCAATAAGCGCGACACATCATATGCATTTAAGCACAATGACATGGTATTCTATACAATCCATAAAAAGGTAAATTCGGGGGTTAAGCATGTCTATGACATAGAGGTTGAATCGACACATTCATATATAGCCAATGGAATTATAGTCCATAACTGCATGGGGTATATTGACGGCTATAAAAAGATGAAACGTGAATTCTTTAACAATGAAACCCAGCAATTGGAAACATATGAAGAACGGTTGCCAATCTGTATAGTAGAACTTGTACTTGAAATAAGACCTGAAAAAGAATATGGTGAAGTTGAAATCGCAAGAGTTCGTAATCTTATTTATCAATCAATTAAGCGTGGTTATAAGATACGTAGAGCATCGGCAGATGGATTCCAATCGAAAGATATGGAACAGCAACTCAAACGAAATGGGATTAAAGCGGAATATATTTCGATGGATAGAACACCAGAGCCATATGAAACATTCAGAACGGCGATGTATGATGGTAGAATTCGATGTGTATATCATCCTAAATTAGAAATTGAACTGAATGACCTTGAGCGAGATTATAGTAAAAATGGTAAAATAGACCACCCTCCGTATAGTTCAAAAGACTTGGCAGATGCAGTTGCATCATTGGTTTATAACATGCACATTAACCCGATTTACACAACAGATGATTTGATGATACAACAAGTTAATAAAGTTGATGACTCCGAATATAACGATTACAATACTGGTGATTCGGAAAAGGATGCGTTCTTGAAATGGGCATACTCGGAAGTTATTAAATCTTAACCAAATATTTGACAAATTTTTGTTAATCGGCTAATATAATTATTGTCTATTTGTCTAATATGTTGGTTTAAGGATTTATAAAATATGTTAAAATTTGTTGATAATGTTTTTAAATATTTGGGTTATGAAAAGGCTGAACGATCTGATATAAAAGTTAAAAAAGAAATTCCTGCTAAGTCTAATATTCATCCCGATGAAGATGCTTTTGGTGAAAACTTAATTGCTGATTATTGGTCTGGTCGTGTCAAAGACGCACTTAAAGTCGATGATACGGATATTAATCGTTATATAGAACTCGATTTAATGGATTTAGAAGTACCAGAAATATCCACAGCATTAGACGTAAATGCAGATTATATCGTATATCCAAATGAAAATAATAAAAACAAAACAGTAAATATCACATCTACCAACGTAAAAGCACAAAATAAAATAGACGAAATAGAATCACGCATATCAGTACAACAGCAACTTTTTCCGATGATTAGAGGCATGTTGAAGTATGGCGACAATGCCGAAGAAATTGTAACTAATGTAGACCGCAATCGTGTTTTAGGATTTAGAAATATTCCTATTAAAACAGTTGTGCCTGTAATGATAGATGGGTTCCCTAATAATGACCCAAGAATAGTTCAACATATTTGTGGAAAAAGGGTTGCTGAGTTTAAGGCAGAAGAAGTATCCCATCTTTCACTTAACACAGATAGAGGTAGATATTGCCGTTATGGAAAAGGCGTACCGATGCTTGAAAAATCCAGACTGCTTTATAGACAGGTTAAGCTGATGGAAGAAGGTGTCATGATTTCACGTCTTTCTAGGGCAAATCAGAACTATGCAATTATCGTTGATGTTGGTGATTTACAAGGTGAAGATGCTTTATCATTTCTTGACCAATATCGCAAACGTGTAACTAGGCGTAAATATGTTGACTCAAGAACTGGAAAATGGGCATGGAATTATAATCCTTTATCCGTTATTGAAGATATTATGGTTCCCACTAGAGCTGGTTCTGGTGGTAATGTTGTTGCTTTGAATAATAACAGTGCCACTGGAAAAAACATTGAAGATATTATGTACTTTCAGGATAAGTTAATATATTCGACAGGAACCCCTAAAATTTTAATAGGCAAAGAAGTTGATACCAACTCTAAATCGACATCTGATAATCAGATGATTGTCTTCCTGAGAAGGATTCGACGCATACAATCTAGTATTACGCCCGCAATTAAAGAGTTGTATAAGAACATGCTTGCCATCGAAGGGGTTTATGTAACATTGGACGAATTAAACGTACAATGGCCTTCTAGTATGACGATTGATGAAGAAAGAAAAATGATTATTGAAAAGCTTAAAGCTGAAATTGCTAAAATACTCAGAGTTGATATTGGCTGTGTTGATGATTTCTTCATATTCACAAAGATTCTTGGTATGAGTGATATTGAAGCAGAAACCCTTAAAAACAGGGTTGATGCACAAAAAGAAGATGATTTATTCTATAATTCAAACGTGTTTAAATCACAAAATACCCCCGATGAAGAAGAGCCTGCTGATACACCGAATGCAACAAAACTAACAAAAGAAGAACTGGTTAATATAATTAGGGCAAAACTTAATGATGACCAGTTTAAAGAATGGGAACGCTTGCAAGATATTATAAAGGCGAATCCTATTCTTGCTGAATGTGTTGTTGATTTAATTAACGTACTACAAGCTGGTGATTATAACTAATGTCGGTTTTATTAGATTATATAATTGAAAAGTTTTCAAAGCGCATGCTCAAGAAGAATAAAAATGTAGGAACTACTCCTACATCTCCTTCTTTTAGGAAAACTGCGGTTGAAAATTTTATATTAGCAAAGAAGGCATATGCAAGAACCTTAAAAAATAACTTATCCAAACTTATTAATGGTGAAATAAATAAATCTGATTTTTTATCAGTACAAAGAACAACAATAAATACAGCATATCAAGCGGCATATCTTGCTGGGAAAACATACACACAGAGTACAGAAACCACTCTTGGTGATGACGAAAGACGGTCATTGGTATATCACACTACACAAGAGATGAAATTTCTGGAAAAATTTGCAGATGATGTAATAAATAATGGCGGCAAAATGCCATATAATCGTCGTTTACAAATGTATGTAGATGGTTTAAATGCTGTATTTATGTATGGACGGGTTGCATATTTAGATTCAAACGTTGATATAAATTGGGAATTGGGCGAAACAGATAAGCACTGTATTGATTGTTTAACATATGCGGTTAAAAGTCCATATCAAAAGAACACCCTACCAACCGTTCCTAAAGCTGGAAATAGCGCATGTCTTTCAAACTGTTTGTGCTATTTAACATATACTACTGGTACTGTTGATGATTCTTTTATAAATTTCATCATGAAAAAATATAATGGCAATGGAGAAATCCCGACTGAAAATGACGTTAAAACATTGTCTGCACTCTCTGATAGTTTTTACTTATGGAGAGGTAAGTATGAAATTGAAAAAACACAAGAATCAAAGAACCTTGCGAATGAATATAGACGGGCATATAGTGACCATATCAAGACAAATAAACTTGCTATAAATAAAATATTACCAGTTGCTAAATATATAAATGAAATTAAAAAGTTTAATAAAAAATTTAAATATGTACAAGATTCTAATTTTGAAGTCGGTGAAGTTATATGTCGGTTTAATGGAAATAAGCAGGAATATTGCAAAGTAAAAGAAATAAATGGAAACCATGTAACTATCACAAATATACATGGGGTTGCTGTGGTTGTAAATATAACAGATACCATTTTATTTAGATTATTGAAAGAGTAATAATAATGGATTATAAAACCCTCCGTGCACATGGCTTTACAAATAAACAAATTGACGATTTAATGTTTAATTATACAACCGCTGTTGAAAATGAAATACCATATCCACTTTATTATGCTATAATTAAACTATTTCATTGACAAGTTAAAATAAAAATACTATTCTGCTTAATAGGAGTTTAATTATGCGAAAAGATTTACATGAAATTGAATGGTTGGATTGTAAAATAGAGTCTGTTGTTAATGAAGCTAATAAACAGACTAGTTATATTATATCAGGCCCTTTTATGAAAGCCGATGTACCTAATCGGAATGGGCGTGTTTATAAACGCGAAATATCAAATTCCGCAATCGCCAAATTGCGTCCTATGGTACAAGAAAGACGCATAAGAATGTTGGTTGACCACCCAGAATTTTTTAGTGGCCCAAAACTTTTAAATACTGGTGCGGTATTGATTGATATAACCGATGTTCAAGATGATGGCTATGCTTATTATAAAGCAAAGATAGTGGATACTACTGTTGGAAAAGAACTTAAAGCAATTATTTCCGAATCAAAAGTAGGCGTTTCCACACGTGGTAGTGGTGAAGTAAGAGAAGAAGAAATTGTAGGTTATGAAGGCAAGTATGATGTCATTTATGACTGGGAATTGTATTCTATAGATTTTGTTGACGACCCCGCCGTGTTAGATACCGAAGCGTATATGAAATTACAAGTAGAATCAAAAAAAAGGAGTTCCGTAATGTTTAAAACCGTCGAAGAAATTAAAACGAATTGCCCGGATTTATTTAAGCAAATCGTAGAATCGACAACGACCGATGTTAAAAAGGAATACGAAACTAAATTACAGGAAGCTGAACAGAAAGCTAAAGATACTGCACAATCTTTTTCTGATAAAGCTGCTGAATTAGATACGCTAGTTGAAAGTATTAAAAAAATATTCCCAGACAAATTCACGGTAATTGAAGAATCGGCGATTGTCAGTGAAATGAACAACACTATTTCTGAACATGTAAATTCGTTGCAAAAAGCAAACGAAGAAGTAGATGCACTCAAAAAGCAAATAAAGGCCATTGAAGATGCTCATGTAAAAGCAGAACGTGATAATTACATTGAACATCTAAAAGCCGTTGATGCTGAATTTTTCACATTAAATGCTTTTAGTGGTTGCTTTGAAAATTGCGTTACAAAAGATGAAGTTCAGACAGTCTATGAAGCTAATTCGGCAATTGTTGCTGAAATGAAAGCTAAAATTATTACACCATCACCTGCCAAAACTGTGCAGACAGATGAAAGCTCAGAAGCTAAACCTACTGGTCTTACAGAAGAACAGAGAAAAGACTTTGAGGCTAGAAATCTTCAACGCAGACGTAATGGTCTTGAACCTTGGACTGAATCCAAATATTTAGAATTTGAAAGGAAATGACATAATGAGAGCGTCATTTATTGAAAGAAATCAGCAGTTACTAGACAAATACGGACATCTTCTTGATGGTGCCAAGCATTTCACGAATAGCCCCCGTCTTAATGAACTCGAAGAAAATAAGATGGCTGTTCTTTTTGACAATGCGGTTCGCGCAACATGTGTTGAAAATGGTGTTGACTACAATACACTTGACATCACAAAATTAGAAGAAACTAATCAAACTTCAACTACATCTATCGCATACATGATTAAAACCAAACTGGCTATGATTGGTAATGTGTATCCGAACATGATGTCACGTGAATTGGTTTCTTTACAACCTATTCCTCAACCTACTTACAAAATCTTCTATAATGACTTCAAAAGAGATGATGATAGCTCTTTGTCTTCTGATATACATTCTCAAAGAAATTATGCAAATAACGTAGAATATGACCCTGATGCCCCTACTGCTATTAAAACAATTAGCTTTGAAATCACATCAGAAGATGTAAGTGCAACTACCAAAAAACTAAAAGGTAATGTAACCATAGAAGTTGAACAAGACTTGATGGCTTATCATGGATTGGCCGCTATGGGACTTATCACTGGTTCTATGGGTGCAGAATTGACTCGTGAATGGGATAGAACCATTATTGCTGACCTGTTTGCTGGTGCAACTGGTGGTATTGCCTATTTCAATCAGACTCCTCCCGCTGGAATTACCTATGGTGATAGAAAAGTATGGATGGAAACATTGTTTGAAAAATTCGTTGATGTCGATACCCAGATTTTCAAGAAACGTTTCAGAAAAACCAACTACATCGTTGTTCCGGCTGACCAGGCTGGATTCTTAGAAAAGATGGAAGGTTTTGTTCCTGATTCCGTTTCTGTTGAACGGAAAACTATAAAAACTGGTGGACGTTACTTCTCAGGAACTCTTAAAAACAGATGGCGTGTATATGTAGACCCGTTCATTGAAGGCGAAATCCTTTTGGGTTACAATAACTCAGCTGACTGGACAGAAACTTCATATGTATTCTCACCGTATGAAATGGCATATCTAAGCCCAGAAATTACAAATCCGAATACATTTGTTAAAACTAGAGCTGTTATGTCACGTGCCGCCCGCAAATTAGTTATCGGAGACCTTCTTGGTAAGGTTGTCATAACTAACTCGTAATCGGTTATTAAATAGTATTATAATAGGGTGGGTCTAAACGCCCGCCCTATTATTATATACACTTTTTTAAATTATTGGTGTAATTCATGAAAGTTAGATATGCAGGATTACAGGATACGATATTTGTTACTATTTGTATAAATGGTGTAAACTATATGCGACATTTTAAACGCAACACTTTTTATGATTTACCAGACGATATCGCAAAAGTAATCTTAAAAAATAGATTTTTTATATCAGATGTAGATTTAAATTTAAATAATTGTGATAAAGAATTACCAATATTATTACAACGTAAATATGCTTTAGGGGATTTAATCCAGCTTATCCCGATTGTTAAATACTTGAAAAGAACCCAGGGCTTGAAATTTTCATTAGTTACAAGTGAACGGTTTGTAGAAACAATGAAATGGTTTAATATTTTTGAAAATGTTTATTCCAGAATGCCGAAAGACGATTATAAACACTTTGTCATGCTAGATGGTGTTTTAGAAAATGACCATAGTTTAAAGAATGAACACCGACACATGCATAGGGTTAAAATATATGAGAGTATTTTCAACATTTCTATTGATAAATATGACTTTGAGGAGGAACGTTGAGCGATGGCAAATCTGTATATCAATGTTAGTAGTGCTGTACATATATTACCGATATGTGATTTGCAATTTGAAGATATTGTAGTTAAGCCAAATGATATTTTTGATGCAACGCATGTAAAAGTAGATATACGTAATAATCCGGCATTTCGTAAGTTTAGCCCAGATATCCTTAACGGGGCTGAGAATGTTACACTTTCGAGAGATTATGCTTTAGGTGATTTAATACAACTTATCCCAGTTGCAAGAGAATTTAAGAAACAAAAAAATATAAAAAATTTATATATTGCAACTAGTGATAGATTCGTTTTAACATTAAAAAAATTGTTTCCAGATTTAAATTTCATTAGAAGTATCCGTATAAATGATAAAAAATATGGAATCCAGATACATTTAAATAGTATTCTTGAAAATGACCATAGTTTAAACAATGAACAACGAAACATTCATAGGGTTGATATTTATGGAAAATTTTTAGAAACGAATTTGAGTGTATTAGATTGGAGCTGTGCAATGGAAGAATCCCCCAAATTATTTTTCGACCATGATAAAGATGCTGTGATTGCGTTACAGTTACGTGGGTCAGGTCACATGAAAACATTACCACAAGAGTTTGTAAAACGGATGGCAATTTCAATCGCAAAAACTGGTTATAAAGTACTCTTAATAGACCAAGATACTACTAAAGGGTTTGAATCTGAAAATATAATAAATGCTTGTGGTAAAATGTCGGTTATTGATATTATAGAAAATTTAAGACATTGTAAATGTGCATTAACTATGGATAGTGGTGTATTATGGTTAGCACATGTTGCTAATTGCCCTGTGATAACATTTTTAGGGCCTACAAGAGAGCATGAAAGACTAACATTACATCCATCATATCCAGATAAGGTTCGTGGAATCGATTTAGCTACTCATGTTGGGTGTAATCCTTGCTTTGAAACCAAAGTAGGTTGTAACGGAAAAATTAACTGTATGAAAAATTTTAATTATGAGTTAGTATTAAAAGAGGTTCATACAAAACTTGATGAAATATTGAAAGGTGATATTAAAAATGGCAAGACGAAAAAAGGCAGTCGTGGTACAAGACGTTCAAAATCCAGTAGAATCGGAAATTGAAATTGTTCAAAATGAGAATTCTGTTCCGCCCAAAGAAGATAATAGTAATAAAGAAAAAGAAGCATTTATCAGACGAATTAAAGAAAATGCGTTGAAGTTTGATAAAGAATATTTTGAACAATCAAAAGCAAATGGTTGTGATTATTCATACTTTGGAAACTGGCAGAAGCAGTATGCACAAATGGTTCATAACATGTTCAATCTAAAGGATAGAAATGTTCTTGATATTGGCGGTGCGTACGGTGCGCTTGCATACGCATTTAGTTTACTTAGTCCTAAAAAAGTTTTATGTACTGATATTTCTAAGCATGTGATTGACGCAAAGAAGTTTAAAAATATTGAATACGCAGTTATGCCGATGCAACACATGAATAAGATTGGTGATGGTGCATTTGACTTTATACATATATCACATGTCTTTGAACATGTTGATGAAGTAGACCATGATAAATGTATTAAAGAAATAACAAGAATCTTGGATAAGGCTGGTGTATGTATGATTACTGGTCGGTATAAGAATATATCTTCATTGAAAGAATCATTTAAAAAATATAAAGACTGTGAATTTGTTACCGTATCAGAAGAACAAGACCGTGAATTTGGCTATTTCAAAAAATACAAATGGGATTACTTAATAGTAATATGTAGGTAATAGGAGAAACAAATGCAACTACAACCTTTAACCGAAAAAATGGTTGATTTATATGGAATTGACAATTCCGCAATTAACTTTACAAGCATTTTAAACCAGTGTGTCAAAAAAATATCAGAAGAATATCCCAAAATAATGCGTTCTTTTGTTAATTCGATTGCTGAACAGGAGAGGTATGTAGTTGAACAGGAAGGTTTAATAAGGATTGTAAATGTTTTCTATGACCGGCATAATATGAGGAATGGTTCGCCTGTAGATTCCTTATTTTTACACACACCACGCTATTCGATAAGTTCACAATTAACGACTATCTGTGAACAGGACATTATAGATAAATTAAATCCAGTTGACGCTGATATAGTTGACTTTAATGTATTTGATTTGATTCCTGCGCCTATTGAAAGTAATTTAAAGATTTATTATGAATATCATGCATATCGAACGTTATCAGAAATCCCTGATATATTTGAAGAAATTTTCATAAAACTGTTTTTATTCTATGATAGAGAATTGCAGTTTAGAAGTGCAATGAGGAGTAATAATGGTAATGTATTTACATTTGATAGGCGTGGAAATATCAACGCAGAAGATGGTGATGGTGAAAATTCAGAAGTGATTACTCGTGAAAAGGAATTTAAATTCTTAATTAAGGAACTCCGAACATTAGTAATGAAAATGCGGAGGTGATGTATGGCGAAAAATATATCAGATGTTGCTGAATTTATAAATTTGTATTTAAATGCAATACGTCCTAAATTTGAAGATATTCAACAACGATATAAGGCGATATTTTCAAATTTACATCTGCTTGAGTCAGAGGCAAATAACATAGCAAGAGCAAGCGTAATAAAATCATTTGAAGAAGCATATATTGACCCAGATACAGACCTTGCGAATGCAATTGCGTCATGTATTAAAGTTAAGCTAACAGGAGATTTCAACAGTGGTGATATAAAATATGAAATTATAGATGAATTTAAAAATCAAAATATGTTAAAGACATGGAACTTAAAAGATGGTGGAATTGGCAAATCTAAAGTACGAACCGAAGGAATTGCCGAAATGTTCGACCAGGGTAGGTCAGAATATACAGTTCAACCAACAGGGGATAGAAAATATATTGCAATCCCTCCTCCTGGTGAGGAGTATGACCCAGAAAATCCAGACAATACCATTCTTCGGAGTGCAACCATACCTGCACGTCCTGGTTCTAATTACATTGAATATGTAGATGAGGATATCCAAGATTGGGCGAACCGGAAACAAATTGAAATTTTAGATGAATTTCTAAATGAGATTAATCAATTGTTAATGTGAGGATACTAACATGACACCATCAAAAAAAGAACAGATATTTGCTAGAATTGAACAACGTATCCGAGGGATTGACAGTGACAAGATTGCCTATGATGAAGTTAAATATAATAATACCGTTGGTTATGTTGATAGGCAGTTTGTTAATATACAAGATAGTGATATTAAAAAGCATGGTACGACATGGGTGATTATCAATGAAATGAAAGAGGATTTTAAACCACTTATTGGAGGCCCATATGAAGTTACGGTTAGAGTACAAATCATTGGGTTTGTACAGGCTTTACCAACTACACCAGACCTTGCTACATTAATAAACTCATTGCAAAAAGACGTGATGATTGCTATGATTAAAGATGTGGAACTTGATAGATTGTGCAGCTACCTTGTTCCCGTATCTACACGGTTGGTTGATAATATGAAATTTCCTTATGGTGGGTTTGTAAGTTATTTTGATATAACCTATGTAACTCAAGGGTTTGAAATTTAAGAAGGAGTATGTAAAATGCGTGCAAGTGGTGCAAAGAGTTCAGTAAAGTTCGCGCAGGAAAAGGTTTGGAAAGAACCTATCGCCCCTGGCGATCTTGGTATCGTTTATGGTATGAACATACGAAGCATAAATCTTGGTGGCAATAAAAATCAATTTCAGTCCGAAACTATTAACCAGTTTCGTGCGGTTGTTGGTCTTGGTGATGGAAACGTAGCAGTAGAAGGTAGTATTGTTACCGACTTTTTACCAGAAGGCATGGAGGTTTTGCTTAGACATTTACTTGGTAAGTCTGTTGTTAATACAACTGGTTCTGGCCCATATACCCATGTATTGCAAGGTGCCGCTGATACGATGCAAGGGTTGATGATTCAGAAATCATTTACAAATGTTAATGAACATTTTGTTTATCGTGGTTGTCGTATTAACGGTATGGCAATTAACGTAATTCAAGAAGGGTTTCATGATGTAACCTGGGATATTATTGGTACATCTGAACAGATTTTTGATACGGATCAATTTGAAGGACAGACGGTAATATATCCTACCAAATCGGGCTTTACTGGGTATCAAGCTAAAGTTCAGACCGATATTTCTGGTTCATGGGTTGATTTAGGCAATGTTATTTCTGGAAACTTGAATATAACAAATAACGTTGAAACCGATGGCTATGTTCTTGGTTCTTCGGAAAGAGCCGCCGCTGAACATGGCACTCGTGAATGTACTGGTGGTTGGACAATGTTCTTTGAAGATACAGAACTTTATTCACGCTACCAGAGTGGTGTTGAATGTGGGCTTCGATGGGTATTTGACAATGGATACGAAAGTACAACGTTTGAATTCCCAAAAGTAAAACTCGGTGGGGATTCTCCTGCAATCGAAAGTGCCGCTGGTGTCAATCTTAACTTGACTTTCCAAGCAAGATTGGATGTTGATAGCGGAACCGATGTTAAAGTAACTATCGTAAATAGTACTACTGAAATCGAAGAAGAACCTGCTTAATTTTAACATATTTTTGTTAAAAGTCTTGTTAAAGTATAAGGTTGTGTGTTATTATTAAATATGGCACATGTGCCTTATACTTTAACTGTTTTAGGAGATTCTGTATATTATGAATATTAAAGACTTGAAAGCAAAAGAAACTAAGTCCGTTCTAGTTACGTATGATGCTGATTATAATGTTAAATTTGCTCTGAACTATATTGATAAATCGGAAATGACTAGACTTAACGGACAATTTACAAGACTTAAATTTAACCCGAAAACTCACAATAAAGAGGAAGAACTTGATACAGAAGGTTTGACAAAAAGAATTTGTGAGCTTGGTGTGTCTGGTTGGTCTGGAGTAACCCCTAGATGGCTTTCCACTCTGATTCCTATCGATATGGATGCGGTTGCTGATATGGACGAAGAAATTCCATTTAGTCAGGAAAACTTACAAGAATTGTTTAAATCAGTTTTTGGACTTGAGGGTTGGATTTTTGAAAATGTTAGAAATGGCGAATCTTTTAATAAAGATAAAGAAGCCCAAATAAAAAACTAACTGAGTATTGTGAATGGTTGTTTAGAGAAAATGGAACTGATTGTGATTCTTGTAGCAACCATTATACAAACATAAAACATACCGAACCCCCATGTGTAACTGACGGAGTGTGTAAGTTTGGTAAACCTGAGCTATGGTTATCTAATAGATTTGCATGGGAATTATTCCAGAAGTGTGCGAATCAGGTAATCGTAGCAGGGATGGGGGATGTTCTTGGTATAAAGTTTGAAGCGATTGAATTTTTATTAAATCTGTATGGCGTTGAAGATTTAGAATCCAGACGCGAACTGTTTGAAAAAATTCAAATTATTGATACAATACGGTCACGATACTCAAAAAAATCTAGTGGAACTATAGGTAATAATAAACCTAGAGCATCTAAAAAATAAATATGGCGATACGTATACTAAGGTATAGGTATCGCCTATTCTTTGGAGAAATACTATGGCTGGTAAAAAAATAGGCGGCGGTACTATAAAATTAGGTTCTATACAAGGTGCCTTGGGTCAGTTTTTTGAATTATTAAATAAGGTTGCCGCCGGTGAAATAACTCTAGCAGAAGCATCCGCTAAATTTAAACGCGAGACCGATCAAGCCATCGGCAGTTTGGTTTCCCTTGCAGATAAATCTGAAAAAGCGACCGCTACCATGAGAGGGATTACCCATGAATTACATGAAAAGTCTAGAGCTTTAAATACAGTAAAAACCGAACTAAGAGATACAAAAAAAGAATTAGACCGTTCGATAAAGACGAATGATAGACTTGCCAATTCTAATGATAAACTAACTGACAAGTATAAAGCCGCAAAAGAAGCGGCAAAAGAAGCTAGATTAGCGAATAAGAATAAAATAAAGAGTGTAGAAGAAGTATCAACTGCCATTGAATCAGAAAGTAAAAAGACAAAGAAACTTACGGATATCGTAAAAGAAAATGCAGAGGCTCAGAAAAAATCCGCAAGTGATATTGCCGCATCACTTAAAACTGCAAAAGATATGGCTACCATGTTTAGAGATGTTTTTAACACTGGTGTTGGTAAACAGGGTAGTATAAAAGACTTTTTTAAAGAACAATTTGCAGGACTTAGTGCATCTATTAAATCAGAAATTGGGGCGGTTGCTAACAATACACAAGCATTTGCAGATACATTTGCAAAAACATTACGTACTGAATTTCAAGCAATTCTAGTGGATAGTAAAAATATTGGGGCTGAGATTGGTACTAATATTAAAAGCGGTATTGCGAACTCAATGAAACATGATGGCATAAATGGTAAACTATCTGAGGCACTTGAATTACAAATTGCAAATTTAACCACAGACCTGGAGAAACGCATTAATGAATATGCAGAAACCGCTGGTGCTGGGGGGTTAGAAGGGACGTTAGAACAGGTTGATAAAATAAAAAAAATAGAACGCGCTCGAAAAGACATTGAATTATTGAAAACTTATACTAAATGGGGTGGGCCAGACGTTAAAGACAGCTATTCTAAAACGTTTAAAGAAGAGTTAAATGAAACTAATAAGTTATATTCGGAGATGGAACGGGCGGCAGAACAGCACAAATATAAGCTAAGTGATATACAAAAAGAAAGACTGAATGAGGCAAAGACTCTTTCAAGTAATATTGCAAAAGTTACAAGTGGTGGAATGGGTGGAGACAAGTCAGGTGCAGATGAAGCTTTATCACAAATAAATGAATATAAAAAGAGATTAAACGAACTAGCAAATACACAGAAAAAATCACTAGCCAAGAGTGCTGAAAATTATGAAAATAATAAAGAACAACAGGCTAATTCGTTGAAAACGTCTATATCTGCGTTAAAAACAGAGTTATCCGAAACTAAGAGAATTTACAATGAAATGGAAAGGGACACGGAAAAGCATAAATATCGACTAAGTGAGATTCAAAAGAAACGACTGGCCGAAGCCGCATCTATTTCAGAACAGATTAAAAAACTAGGTGCCATTGGGCTTGATGGTGACCATATCGTTGCGGCTGATTCATTAGAGAAAATAAAAGAATTGAGACCTAAATTAGAACCATTAGCAACTACACAGAAAAAATCTCTTTACATGAGTGCTGAAAACTATGAACATAATAAAAAGAGGGAAGCGGCAGATTTAGCAAATACTGTAAATACTTTAAAATCACAATTAAGCACAACAGAGTCCATTTATAAAGAAATGGAAAAGATTACAGATAAACACCATTATGAACTTAGTGTTAAACAACAGAAGCGATTATTAGAAGCCAAAACTACGGCAGAAAAAATAAAAACCCTTGCAGAAAGTGGGCTTAGTAGTGGTAAACCATTATCGGAAGAATCATTAGGTCAGATAGAATCACTAAAAACATCTTTGGCTACACTAGCAAAGTCACATGAGAAATCTCTTAGCATGAGTGCGGCATATTATGAAGATGTTAAAAAACAACAAGATGCTGAAATTGCTGGTGCTTTACATGCTGATAAAGTCAATGAAATGTTATTCCAGAATGAAATGCAGAGACAAAGCAAATTAACTACAAAAATAGCAGACTCTGTAAAAATACAACAAGCCGAACTTAATAAATTGTCTACTGGATATTCTTCTAAATCATCGATTGGTAATCTTGGTAAATCAAAATCAGGTTACATGGTAAAAACAGACGAAGAACAAGCAGCTTATAAAGAATTAAAAAACACAACAGCCTTATTAAACGACCTTAAAAAATTAGAATCTATTAGTTATGATGAACGTTCTGCCATGATGAAGCAGTATGTTAATACATATGAAATACAAGCTGAAAAACTTTCAAATATGATAACTAATAGAATATTAGAAGAAAAGGCGGCGGCTAGTTCTATAAATAGTTTAAAGCAAGAACTAGGGGTTGCTGAATCCATTTATAAAGAAATGGAAAAGATTACAAGTAAACATCATTATGAATTAAGTAATAAACAAAAGAAACGGCTGTCAGAAGCTAAATCTGTTATGGGACAGCTTAGAAAACTTGCAGAAAGTGGTATCGATAGCGGTAAGCCATTATCAGATGAGTCAATAGATAAGATAGAAACACTAAAAACTGCATTACAAAGTTTAGCGAATGTACATGTAAAATCACTAAGCATGAGTGCTAAAAACTATGAACATAATAAAAAACAACAAGCGAGTTTGTTGGAGGGTGCGTTATATGCAGATAAAATAAATGACACCATATTCCAGAATCAAATAAAAAGACAATCTAAGCTAAGTAAATCAATTAAGGCTACTATAAAAGAACAAGAAAAGGAACTGAATAAAGTAGGTGGTGTTTCTGGGAGTGCATTTGGTGGTCTTGGTAAAAAGGCTTCATCCTATGTTGTAAAAACAGATGAAGAACTAAGTATTTATAAAGATTTAAAAAATACTGTAGATGCTCTAAAACAGCTTAAAAATGCAGAATCCGTTAATTATGACGAACGATTATCATTGATGACAAAGTATGTTACCAATTATAAAGAACAAGCGTCAAAACTTACAGATATTATAAATAATAGAGTTGAAGAAGAAAAAAAGATTAAGAAAAAGGAACAAGACTCTATACGTGCATTAAGTGAATCACAAAAGCTTGCAACGAAATCGTTTAAAAATTCTTGGAATGAATTATATAATGCCATTGGTGTTAATTGGCGAAATCGAAACTTAATGGAATCTTTACAACAATTTGCACATGGTTTCCGGCGAATTGGTCATGATATGGGTCTATTTTTTGATGGCATTTCTAATAGAATTAAAACATTTATGGGATATTTCTCAGCGTTGGTTGCGTTGGTTGCTGGTGGTTTCGCGAAGGCAACAGTCGAAGCATATGATTTTGGAAAATCTATTGTAAAAACAACAGAAGAAGTTCGAGGCTATAATATTGCTCTTTATGGTCTAATGAAAACACATGCTGGGGTTAATGACCTATTATCCGTTGCTGAAAAAGTTACAAGAAATTTGCCTATTGGGTTTAAAACAATGCAGGAATCGGTTAAAGGTCTTGTACTAATTGGGCCTGTTAGAGATATGTTGAAGAATACTCAAGACGTTGAAAAGGCCATGGGTAGTTTATTTAACATAGTTGTTGGTCTTTCTCAAATGCAACCTGAATGGGGTGAAAAAGGAGCAATCTTCTCATTGAGAAACGCATTGACTGGCGACTTACGTTCATTACAAAGAAGATTTGAGTTACCTGTTCGTGCAATATTCTCTGCCGAGGGTGTTCCGTTACAGAATTTACAATACCAGCCTGAAAAGATGTTGGAAACCCTTGATACATATGTAAGTTCATTTTATTCGACTGAAACGCTTGAAATGTCAACAAATCAGTTTTCAAAAATAATTGAAAAAATCGAAGGTTTGTGGATTAAATTCCTTAGCACTATTGGTGAAAGTGGGCTTTATGATGAAATAACAAAAGATGTTACAAAAGTAAGGGACGTAATTGGAAAAATCGTGGATAGTGAATCATTTTTACAGGTAACAAATGTTATCTCGGATTCATTTGCATCCGTGTACAACTCAATTAAAAATATAAGTTTCTATATAATTGAAGCTATAGGTGAAAGTTTCAGTATAGATGCTCTTAAAAATATAAACAGTGCTGTAGATTTATTTAAAAAGCTCGGTGATGGCTTTAAATATGTTGCATATTTTGTGTATAAATTAGAAGAGCGCATTATAAAAGGGGATATCGTATCATATATAAAAGATAGTCTTTCACTCCTTATCCAGAACGTCACAAAGCCGATTTCGTATATAAAAGATTTAATTAAAGAAATGTTTGGAGATTTACAGTGGGCGTTTAATGGTCTTAAAACACTATTTAATAAAGTATTTTCAAATGTAGATGGAAAAGTAAATGAACTAAAAAATAATAAAGCATTACATAAGGGTTTATTGTGGACTTTATTTGTTGGCCCTACTAATGCTGCCATGCTTATGGGTAGTATTGCACTTTTAGTTAATAGTGCAATCGGTGTTTTTTCTAATGGCATTAACGTAATGATTAAAATGGTAGGAATGTTGTCAAATGCATGGATGCTTGCATTTTCAATGCCATTCTTAAAACTCCCATTATTGGCCGCAACTGCGGTAGTATTATTAAATAATGACTTGATTGTTCCGCTTTCAAAAACATTATATACTGTATTTGAAGCATTTTCAGTTTGGCTTGTAGAACAGTTTACGGTTGCTTGGAGTAGAATAGTAACGAATATTCCTATACTTGGAGACATGTACGGCAGACCGGATACTTTTAAGTACCTTTCAGAAGAAGAGAAAAACTCAGAAGTAGAAAAGGTTAGAAAAGAACGAAATGTTATATTAACGGATGCTCTTAAAGAATTTAAGGCCAAAGACGAAATTCGTGCAAAAGAGTGGGAAGACCTTATTAAATCTGCAACTCCGGATCAAAGAGACGGTACAATAAAAGCATTTACTGACGCGATGCTAGAGGCCAATAAATACACTGTCGGTGTTGCTGATTCCACCAAAACGTTTTCTAAGTATGGCTTTGGTGTTCTTGGTGCAATAGCGGGGGGAGTCCTTGTTCCAGGCGGCCCGATCACAAAAGGTCTTGCTAGCGCTGGTGGTTCATATGCAATGAGTGGTCTTGGTGCTTGGACGGGCGATAAGATATCGGATGCTATATATAATCTTGCTGGCATTTCAAACCTAAAAAACCTTAAAGTCGCAGTAGACACATTAGACGCAGTTAAAGGTGGAGAGACTGTACATAAACTCGAAGATTATTCTAATTATATAGCAAATGACCCAGCCACACAAGAACTAGCCAAAAATAGTATCGAAACGCTTAAAAGACTTCTTGGGGAGAAAGCATTTGAAAACGCAAAATTGGTTGTAAATGGGATTATAAGTTTTAAAGATGCGGTTTTATATGGTTTAAATGAAAATCTTAACAAGGATTTAAATAAATATGCGGTTGCTATAGATGTTAATGGTGTACCTATAAAGGCGAATGTAGATAACTTAGCACAATCTACAAAAGCCGGTACTTCCATTATATTAAGTCAAATGGAACAGCTTGGTTATAGACCACGTATAACAAGCGGATATCGAGAAGCAACAGAAGAAGAAATTAAAACTGGTAATTATTCAGCCCATTCAAGAAAGCTCGGCATTGATCTACAGTCATTAAAGGGCAATCTTATGAATGAAGCCCTTTTTAAAATGTTTTCTGGCCTTATTGAAGAAGGTGTTATTACAAAGGTGATTGCTGAACAAAGTCCTACAGCAAAAACATTTGATTTTGGAAGTGATTTGTTTAAAAAATATAATATTCTAACATCAAATGTTGATAAATCTGGTAAACCATTAACAAGTAGTGGACACTTCCATGTAGAATTTGCAGAAAATATGATGGATAAAATACATAAGGCTATGGGCGTGTTTGATGACCTTATGGTATCCGATATGGATATATCCAAATTTGAATTAAAAGATTTTGAAAATAGATTTAAAGAAAATAAAGATGAGACTGGAAAACGTATAAAAACTCTAACAAATGACCTTTTAATGTCATATGAATCGGTTTTACAGGGTATGCATCAATACACTGCAAAATCAACTAATATCGTTACACAAGCATTTGAAGAATTCCAGGGTGAATTTGGACACGTATTCGGCCCTGATAGAGTTCGTGAGATGCAGGGACAGTTAGAAAAAGTTAAGTCGGATAGACAGAAAATAATTAACCAATATATTGAAAAAAATAGAAAAGACGGATTTGAGATTTCAGAAAAAGAGTTAAATGATGCTATATATTACCAATTAATGGGCAGTACGACAAAACAAGGCATTGAACTAGTTGAATCATCATTAGTCACATTTATTTCAAATAATATAATGGATGTGATGCAAGGTTTAAAAACTGGTAATATTGCTGGAATTTTTGCTCATGTTAGTGATAATAGTAGTAAATTTAGAGAGACACTTGGTTCTATTTTTGATTCACTCGAACGTGCAGAGAAAGAAAACAATGAAATTGCATATGCCTTTTATAATTTCCTCAAACGTGGACAGACCAATATTGGTACGGTTAAAACTTTTAGTTCAAAAAGATTACAAGATTATATAATGAAACAAGGATTGACGTATAGTACGTTTGATGAAAAATCATCTAGAGCCGGATTCGCACGTGAATTTGACTCGGCGGTATCTATGGATGCATTGAAATATGCATTATTTAAAACCTCTGATTATTCTGCTGCGAATAAAGCATATGAACAGGTTTTAACTGAGATTCATGGTAATTTAGAAATGGGTGCTAATATTGATGACGCAATTAAAAGTGCATTAGAAGATGTTTATATAGGAGAAGAAGAATTATCTGTATTAAAATATGCTATACAATTATATAAAGATAGAAAACAAGAAATTATTGATTCAATTGGGCCTATTCAAAAAGAAAGAAAAGAGTATGAGCGCCTTACTGCCGCGTTAAAGACATATAACCTTGCTCAATTAAAAGTTAATAGAGATACATATTTAAAATCTAGGAGTCAGGACGTTAGGCGTGCATACGGTGCAGAAATAGAAACCCGTCTTGCCGAAGGGATTGAACCTTATGATTACGCCGAACTATTCGAGAACGGTATACAAGCATCAATTGGTGCGTGGGAAAACTTCTCACTCACGGTTTATAATTCAGGTAAAGAGATGGCTGACGGGTTAAGGGAAACATTTGAAACTGGGTTCTTTGATTATATGAATGGTGAAATTACCAGTCTTAGTGATATGTTTAAGAACTTAGGTAATGTAATTAAAAGAACTTTAACGACAATTGTTGCACAAATGGCATCAAGAAGTTTAACCAATGGATTGATGAACTTTAGCCTAGGTAATATATTTGGTGGTGCCGCTGGTGGATTACTGGGTGGTACCGTTGGTGGTGCTATCAGTGGGCTTGGTGGTGAATTAGTCAATGGTATATTTGGTACATGGTTCGGAAATAGTGGTCGGACTGGTGCTAGTGGTAGGGTGTCTAATAATGTTGGTAGTCCGGTACCCACTGGGCTTTATGATTTAAAATTCAGTCTTGGAAGTGATAACGATGCTGGTGGAATTTCTGGTACAACGCCGGGTGGGAACATTGCTGGGATGGCATTGAATAGTATAACTACTGCTGCTGCTAGTACTGCTTTAAAGAGTACTGGTGGGTTTATACCTATGGTTAAACAAGCATTTGGTGCTAAAACCGCATCATTAATGTCAGGGGCAGGTAAATTCCTTGTAACGAAAGCACTTCCAGTTGTAGCGGCATATAGTATTGTTAAAAGTTTAACTAAAACAAAAGACCATACTGGAGAAGCAAAGGCGGCTAAAGCATCTTGGGATGCATATCGTACGGCTATGTTAGATGGTAGAAAGGATGACCAGTTAAAATATTACATGGCCAATAGTAATTTAACCAATTATCAGTTTTCTGGTATTGATTATTGGAACACTACTAGTAAAAACTGGTATGGTAGAAAAACTGTCACTGGTCACATGGATGCAAATAGGTTTAAGTCTGATGTGTATTCATATCAGCAAACATTAACAGCTGCCGGAAAAGAACATTATAACAACATGTTGGCAATTGAAAAAATAAGTAATACAAATGCTTTAAAAGCGGCAAATATGCGTGCAGCTTATGATGCAGAAAAGGTTAGATTAACACAGGACATCTATAATAGAGAAATGGCCAAACTTAAAACCGATTTATCATTTGAAGATTATCAGAAGCAAGTAGAAACGGTTGCATCTGCCAGAGATGCATATTTACAGGCTGAATATGAAAGAATGCAGACAGAAACCGAAGTAGCAAATCTTAAAAAAGAACAAACTTATAAAGAACTGGAATATCAGACATTTGTTAAGAGTAATGGGCAGAACCAGATTGATGCAATGAGAACCGCAATCGAAATAGAAAAGCGACGGATGGCAGAATATGATGCATATACCACTGAATGGTATGATGCTAAGATGGGTGTAATGCGGTCAGAACTAGAACTTGCGACTACACTAATGAATATTGCAAGAGACACGAAGGCATCGATTACAGCCATGTTTAAAAACATGATAACTCTTAGTGGTACCACTAACAGCTCAAGTGTTCCTTCTATACTTACAAATACATCAAAAATAAAAGAATTGGAATTACTTAAATATAGAATAAACACTGATACGGCGACTGATGCAGATTATTTAGGAGCTGGTGCTACTTATAAAGATGTTAGGGTTAAAAAAGAAAAAACCTCTGTATTTAGCTCCATGTTGTTTAACAGGTATAAAACTATACAAGTATTAGATTATAATCAAGAAGAACTCCTTGCTAATATTCAAGACCAGATTGAATATTTAAAAAAGGCAACGGAACTTGATATTCAGGGCATTAATACATATGATTCTATTATAAAAAATATATATGCAAATACCGACATGGCATTTTTAGATAGGTATCAAGAACTATCAAACATGTTTGTGATGTATGATTTATTAAAAAATGACCCAAACTTTGATAACTATGAGAAAGAACTAACAAAGAAAGAATTGGATAACGCCGTTCTCCAATACTATGCAGACCTTTCGGCTGGTATATCAGACATGTTAAAGGCTGGATTTATCTTGGAAACCGATTCATTAGTTACCAATTTTGTTGGTAGTATTGATGATGGTTTAAAGATGATTGCAACCGACCTTTACACTGAAATGCGTGATATAACAAAACGTGGTACAATGAAGTCTAATATACTTAGTACTATCCGTGATATGGAAGATTTTGATATATATAATCAGGTTATTAACTCTGATGCAATGGCGGCATTAAAGAATTCAATGGGTAGTAGTATTGACTTCTCAGAAACAACCGACCCATATCAAGCATACTTCGAATGGAATAAAGCACTTATAGAAAACAGAATTGCAAATGCAGAATATCAAAATGAAGAATGGTATGCTGCACAGAATGATTTATTTACTCTTATGATTGAAAATGCTGAAAAACTAAAAGAACGTGCAGAAGCAATGAATCGTTCATTGGAAGATATGTTAGGTAAAATTGAAGAAACTATGCGTATGCGTATTGCAGAAGAACGTGAAACTGCAAAAGGGGATGTGTACTTCGTAGATGTAGGCTCTACTAGAGATAGCCAGAAAATGCTGGATAGGATGTTATCTGCTGTTAAAACAAATGACCCTGAAGCTATGGCTTTGATTGAAGAATTTAGAAAGAAAATGGTAGGTATCCGATGAAACAAATAGTGAATTACTTTCCTAAAACCGATACTGACAACTCTGTAACAATAACGACTACAACCGCTGATACAAATTTTAAAACAGATAATCTAAAATCAATAAAGCCATCAAAGGTATGGAAAAGTACTGATATTACAGAAACTATTGTAAAATATGACTTTGGTGTAGATGTAACATATAATGCCATGTTTTTAAATAGATTTAACTTTGCTAAATTCTATGTAGAAACAAGTACTGATGATTCAACATGGACATTGATAGAAGAGGTATCTAACTTAAATACTGATGAAGTATCGGATGAAAACTATATGCATCGGTTTGTCGATATAACTGGTACATATAGGTATATTCGTGTTAGAATCCCGGCACAAACGCCATTATTTGAACCAACATATTTTAAAATTGGAAATATGCTTGTTGGTGATGCGATTACTATATGGAATCCTCGTTCTGGATTTTCTGTAACACAGATACCAAAACTAGCGTTATTTGAGTTTAAATCTGGGCATATTAGTGTAGAAAAGGTTGGTAAAACCAGACGGTCATTTTCTGGCTCGTTTGATAAAGTAAAAAAAGAAGAGTTCGATAAAATTATCAAGACATACAACCCATTTGTAATATATCAGGAATTTGACAATGATAAAACTTCGTGTTATCTTGTAAGAGTAACCAAAGAATTTGTAAAAGAATATTACCAGGCGAATACACTCAATATGTCATTTTCGTTTGAAGAAATCGTTTGATAGGTGATTAACTATGCTTAGAATTGCAGCAACTATTGGGCTAAAGACATATTATTTTGCAAGCGAAGATGTTGATTACGATAATACTTTTTGGGAAGCCAGGATTGGCAACCAGTTTGAAATAGAACGATTTTTTGATATATCTGAGAGTACTGGTAATAGAATCCGTTCTATACAAATTACATTAGATAATCGTGATAATTTTTTCAAAGATATTGAAAAGAATGACTCTTTATTAAATTCTAAATTTGTATTATATTTTAATGATGGCGATGACAAGGTTAAAACATTTACTGGAATCGTGAATAAAATAGATTCATTCGGTGATGATGTTTCTTTAACTTTGATGGAACGTGGCTACGAATACTTAAAAAACAATTTCCCAGACGCTCAAATAGCATATGATTACTATTCTGAAAGTGGCATAAACGATAATTGGAACGCAATCCCTATTCCTTTCGGTATTGTAAATAAAATACCATTGGCATGGGTTAATTTATTTAGGTCAGAATTTATAATAGGTTCTGGGCCATTATTTAATGTAAATAAACTGTACTTTGATAAAGTCGTTGTTTATGACAGAATAACAGAAAAGAATGGATATCAACCAACTCCAGAATCACCAGAAATTAAATTTAGAATATTTAAAGGTACTGGTTCTATCGGAAGTCCAGAAGTTGTTGATGGCGTAAAATCTGAATATCCTGGATTTGCATATGTTCAACTTTATAAAATTGTTGATGGTGTAGAAGAACCAGCAGACCCATTAACTCCAGATGGTGACGTAAGCCAAATATATGCAGATATCGAAGGTATTGTAAATGATACTGGTACTGCACCTGAAAGAAATCCTATTAAAATCCTATACATGCTATTTACTAAGCCTTACACAGGCTATGAAGGGTATGGATTAGAAATAGACCCAGATGATTTAGACTTTGATGATGCTATTTTAGAAGCAAATATACAAGGGTTTAAAATAGATGGTGCGATTGATAGGATTGCTGAGTTTGGTGAATGGGTAGATGAATTATTGCGCTGTGCTCGTGCCTCATTAACAGAAGAAGATGGAAAAATAAAGGTATATGTAGATAGTGCAAAAACATACTCTGGTGTTCACTTTGATGCAAGCGGTGTTAATGGCTATGAATGTGACATTAGTCCGTGGACAGAACCAGAGGTAGACGCACAGATAAATAGATTAAGGCTATCATACTCATGGAATTTTGAACGTAATGATTTTAATAAAAAGCCTGGTGTACATGAAGAATCTCCTCTACGTGACCCATATTTAAAAGATGAAGCACATGCAGTAAGAATCGGTAAATGGAATACTGATACTATTGAATTTAAACTAATTAAAGATGATACTACTGCACATAAACTAGCACAATACTATTTAAAATCAAAAGTTAAACAATTAAAAACCACTAGTTTAGTTACAGAAGTAAACATTCCTAATATAGATGCTGGTGATTTAGTTAAAGTTTCATATGAAAAATTTGGTTGGGTAGAAAAAGAATTTGTAGTTACAAAAATAAAACGTAATGAAGATTCAACGGAATTGGATATTAAAGAGTACTCAATTGATGTATATACATTTGTTAGTCCAGGCGAAGAACCAGAAGTGCCTGGTAATCCATATTCTCCATATAATATTCCTACTAAACCTATAATGAACTCTCTTGAAGTTGTCAATACTATACTTCAAGATGGTAGTAATCAAACTTTAATTAAAGTAGAGTTTACACATACATCTGAAAATGCACATATGGTTGCGCTGTATTTTAAAGAAGCATCAGAACCAGAAAGTGCATTTTGGCAACTAGACGCAACTGTTAATAAAAATGTAATTACCACCATATGGAAAGGTAGAGTAACTGGTGAGTACAATTTTAGATTAGCAACAATTACTAGCATGGGAGTTACATCCCCAATTACAATAGAAGATGGGGATCGCCACTATTACGGACAACCTACAGAAGAAGTTCCCGTTTCTGTACATGTAGATACCGAAGCTCCTGGTACTCCAAGTATATCTATTGTAAATCCATTTGTTGGTGGTGTTTCAATTTATATAACAATCCCAGACGGCGTACCTGAGGATTTTGCATATTTTAAAATATTTAGAAAACTAGGCGGATTGGAACCTGCTTTATTAGCTACATACCATACATCTGCTGTATTTAGTGATAGTGACCGAGAAACCGTTGAACATTCAAGAGTTTACTATGCAGTCGCCGTTGATAGAAACGGTAATGAGTCCGCTATGTCTGCCGCATCTGCCGCATCTACACCTTTAAAGGTAGGTGATGCTGATTTATCGGCAGATGCTATAAAAATGCCGACTGGTGCGATTCTTAGCTTATCGGCTAAAAACTGCACTACTGCAAGTATAGCTGAGGTCGATGGCGTAAAAGATGTTTCTGGCAATGGTAATCATGGGCAGGCATTCGGTGGAGTTGAAGTAGTTGATTCAGAGATGGGAAAGGCATTTTCATTTGACGGTGTTGATGATTGTATTCTAGATAACTCTATAACTTATGAGAACGCAACGGAATGGTCGTTTTCTGCGTGGGTGAAAAAAAATGCATACAATCCAGGACAATGCATATACTCTGACTACTCGGGTACAAATAGGAATATAGCACTGGGTTCTGAGAACACCGACGGGGTTATGCGTTTTCTTGCCGGTTCCGGCTCCGGCTACAGCTCTTTAGAATCAACTGGCTTTGTTACCGGCGAGCTAATCCATTGGGCGTTTACTTTTAAAGGCGGCGAATACATGCGAATCTACAAAAATGGGGTTCTCGTCGCAAATCAAACGACAGCTATACCCGCAATTGCCGCCGCTCACAACAATAGATACATAGGAAGATACTCAAGCACGTATTTCAATGGTTTAATCGCGCATCCTAAAATGTTCAAACGTGCCCTTTCCCCATCTGAAATCAAAACCCTCTATATGTTCCCCGATGACGTGGCGTTTGGGCAGATTACTACGGATTTTATAGGAGCAAATGCAGTTACTGCTGGTAAAACTTTATTGGCCGCAATTGACGATGTAACAGGCAATTTAAATAATAGTGTTGTCGGGGAATTACAACTGGTAAATGACGCTGTAACTGAAGCTAAAATCGCTGCAAATGCAGTTAATACGGGGCAAATAAATAATCAAGCATTGAAAGCACCAAGTGGTGCTCTTCTTAGTTTAACAGCTAAAAACTGCACTACCGCCAGCATTGCAGAGGTGGGTGGTGTAAAAGATGTTTCTGGCAACGGTAATCATGGGCGAGCGTATGGTGGTGTTGAAGTTGTCGATTCAGAGATGGGGAAGGCGTTTTCATTCGACGGCGTTGACGATTATATTCTTGGTAATAACATAGGATTTCCTGGAGATGTGACATTGGCCGCTTGGATTCGCCCAGGATTGGTGGATGGCGCATCCAGAGGCATTCTTGGGAATTTTAGGGTTGGCAGTCCTACTCCTTATCGCGGAATTTCGCTTGGCCTCAAATATTCCGGTATATATGTAGAATGTGCAATGGCTAATGGTAATAGTTTTTATATTGCCCGTTCAGTTGCAATAGTGGTTAATGAATGGCAACACGTAGCCGTGACGCTTAATATTGCCACTAAGACTTTTACGCTGTACTACAATGGATTATCAATTCACAGCCATTTAACAACAAATGAGCTTGATTTAACATATTCTATTCCAATTGTAATGGGACGACAATTGTCGAACTGGAAATACTCCGGTTACTTTGACGGCTTAATTGCACATCCTAAAATATTCAATCGTGCACTTTCACCCTCTGAAATCAAAACCCTCTACATGTTCCCTGATGACGTAGCATTCGGACAGATTACAGCCGACCTTGTTACGACTGGCGAACTTATCACGAAATCCGCACAGATTGCAAATGCGATTATCGGCACTGCTCATATAGACGAATTGAATGCAGAGAAGATAAAGTCTGGTACCATAGCCGCTGACCGTATAGCCGCAGGTAGTATAAATGCTTCTAAACTATTGATTGGTCGGGTTGGTGCGGCTCTCAATGATGACCCTAACTTTGAAGACCCTAGTGCATGGATTAAACCAATTAATGGTACATTTGCATCGGTTACTGACGGTCAAGTTGGGGGTACTGTTGCTAGGCAGTCCGTTGGATATGGTATATGGAGAAATGTAAAGTATATTCCTATTGATAGAAGTAAAACATATCGTGTACGGCTATGGATTAGAACTGACTCCGCTGGAAATGGTGTAAGTAAATCGGTTTCAATAGGTACAAATTACTATACTGCATTGGGTGGACTAGAGGATACATGGTTATCACATAGCGACACACCAATTCCGATTACAACAAGCTGGACTGAGTTTTCATATACTATACCAGGTTCAGAATTCCCGCCTACTGCAAAATACATGAGAAACCGAATTGGTTTATTTAATGGTACTGGTACCGGTTATCATGAAATGCAAGATTTAAGAATAGAAGAAGTTATCCCAGCAACTCTAATTCAAGACGGCTCAATTATAACTGAGAAACTGGCTGTCGGTGCAGTTACTGCTGAGAAATTACTTATCGGTAAATCTGGTGCGGCTCTCAATGATGACCCTAACTTTGAAGACCCTAGTGCATGGGAGAAAACTCCATATCAACCATTTAACTTTAACTATACATTGATACCAGATGGTAAAGTAGGTAGGTATGCAATTCGCAGTGTATCAGGGTATATCGCGTCTGTAATGACGGTAAAAGACATTCCATACGACCCTTCAAAAACATATAGGATTCGTGCATGGGTTAGAGCAACAGTATCGACCGCAACGCCTTCATATTTAGGGGTTAGATGGATAAATAGTAGTGGTGATAATGGCGAGACTTCAATCACAATTCCAGTATCGCCATTAGACTGGACTGAATATGTTGTTTTCATTGGTGATGGTACAGAGAATACAGCTCCTGTAGATACAGTTGCCATAAGGCCATATTTCATAGCTAATTTTGCAGAGGTTTCTGGGGTAGCATTTGATATTCAAGATTTAAGAATAGAAGAATGTGTACCATCAACTCTAATTAAAGACGGTGCAATACGGACACAACATATAACAGTAGAAGGCTTAGATGCAGGAAAAATAACATCGGGCGAATTGAAGTCGCATAATTATGTCGCACCTGCTGTTGGTGAATCGTTTGCACAATCTGGGTCAAACTATGACTTAGACAATGCGGCAATCATAACGGAGAACTTTTATAGCAATGAAACTGGTGCAGGAATTAAAGGGCACATAGAAGCGGATACTGGTAGAATAGGTAGATGGCAAATCGACCAATCTGGCGGCTTATACTACTACAATGATAACCCAGAAGACATAGGTTTTGAGGGAATCGATTTGATGAATTTCAAAGATGTCGGCAACTATGAAGAGCTAACAAATTTCATGATAAGTGCAACATTGGGTTTTAATTCAACTTTCAACAAAAGAAATAAGGTAACCGGTCTAAATGATTATACGAATATGACTCGGCTAAATCAATACAAACTTGTTCTCGTTTCAGGTAATCCTCAAGACGGTTTCTATGATCAGGTTACTGAGATAACGCCTACTATGGTCAATATTTCTGATGTTCAGTCTGATGAAGCAACTAGTCTTGGTGTTAAAACTCTAACTCTGGCGGGCAATACATCAGCTACTGTCACAGTCAATTCAGACAATCCTAAAATAGTTTTTCAGAACCGGAACTACACGCAAAATGCGGCACTTGTATTTACAGATTATGACTCATATATTGGGCCTGCAAGTGTTAGCTTAGTTGGTAATCAAGGCAATGAAGTATTTGCAGCACCTAGGTTCGTTTCAGATACCGCGTTCGGTTTGAGGATGAGAATCGGAATGACTCCAGCAACATTGTTTTATAGCGATATGAACTACTTCTTTTTAATGTTTACCAACAATAATGATCCTAACGGTGCCTATAATTCGCTTAGACCGATGTTTGTTAATAAAACTACTGGTTATGTAACTTTTGGGAACGGTGTGTCAATAAACGGCGTTATGGCATTAAATGGGTATACAACTGCACAAAATAGAGCGCAGGACAACGGCTATCTTAGTTTTAACGGGATAAAGATTGCTTGGGGAATGTTCACGGCGACCGTTGGTAGTGTAAATGTAACATTGCCTATCGCATTCACACAAGCTCCTATGATTGCACTAACACTTTCAACAGTAAGCACGGATACGACGTATTTCTCACGTCGTGGTAGTAGAACACCTACATCATTCATTTGTTTTAGCAATCACACACAAAGCGTGATGTATATCGCTATTGGCATTTAACTGGAACAATAAAATGACACAACAAAACTTTTACGAAAATCAAATATTTGAACAAGAATACCCGCCAGAAGCGGCTGACTTCTGCAACAAATCACAGTTGACAGAAAATCGCTTTTACATAGCTGAAATAGACCCTGTTATACGCGATGAACAAGACGAAGAAGGCAATACTACGTCGAAAACAATCAGACGATTTCAAATCGTTAGAAACGCTGAGCCGACTACAAATGAGCTTAACGAGTGGAGAATAAGTGAACTAGAATCTTATTTAAACACAACCGATTGGTATGCTGTACGATACGCAGAAACTGGAGTTGAAATACCTGACGATATTAAAACGGCAAGACAAGCCGCTAGAGATGAGATAAGTGCGTTAAGAGAGCAACTTATCCAGTAATGATAATGCACAATACACATATAACTATGAAATGGAGATACGCATGGAGGAATTAAACATTATAACTATGCGGCATCAAACAGATTGTGAAGTTGCCGCTATTGCTACCGCTTTGCAAATAAGTTATGATGAAGCTAAAAGTGCATTACGATGGCAGAAACTGCCGTTTAATGCTAATAATCCAATTTATGGTAATCCATACAACCTATATATTGCTCTAATTAACTTAAAACATTGGAAGTCGAATAAAACATTAACTCAGCTTTTAAAAGGAGATTACATTCCATATAAAACAATTGTATTATTACATGACCCTAAATCACCTATAATGAAACAACACTGGGTAGTCTTGGGTAATAGACTATCTAATAAGCATTACGAGATATATTTTGGTAATGATGAATTACCAGAAATAGTATCGGATACTACACTTAAAGGGTACTTCTTAGCAGGATGGCCAAACTGTGCGTTCAGCATATACAAAGCAAGTGTTTATCGGCTTATTTGGGAAAGAATAAAAGTATGGTTTTGTGATAAATTATATTGATAAAATCAGAAAAATTCCATATAATGTAAGTATATGTTGTTCCAAAAATTACAAACGAAAGCTAGATATATAGCAAATGACAAAACGACCTAAAGAAGTTAGAATCCCGAAATCTTCAAAAAATGAAAATCAAGGAGCAGCGTATAAAAATAAATGTAGTATATGTGAGGAGGCATCGGCACATGTATTAAATGGTAAACATTTTTGTGAAATATGTATTGAATCGTTTTGTGATATATGTTTACAGATTAAGCCATTTATTACTGTCAGGCGAGATATGTGCAATATAAATGACCATGCACAAATATGTTCAGACTGCTATTTGAAGATATGTTTAGATATTGTAGCTAAAGACAATGCGTATGAACATGAGTTAATTGATTGAAAAGCTGAGATTTATCCTCTCTTCAAGACCCTCTCCTTTAGGTGAGGGAGTGTTCACTGTAAATGAAATTGTCGGGGGTGTATTATGTTAGAAATTGGAAGTTTGGGATTTATGGAAATTTATGTTAATATATTACTATGTATGAATATTTTATGTAGTTTATTTGTGATTAACAAATTATAAGAAAGTTGCATGTCCTGTGATTGAAATCTTTGCTACATATGTATGGGCGGCGGTTAAAGCCTCCGTTCCTGCGTCTATTTTACTTATTATTATTATACTAATTTTAACAATCTGGATGGCGGTAAAGATTGATAGAGCATTACATAAGTCAACGGAGGACACAGATTTTTTTAAAAAAAAGTTAGAAATAGAAGAAAAGCAAAGACTTAAAATAGAAACATTAGTTGCGGATTTACCTTGTGTATCAAAAGAAAATGCAACTTGGTTACAGAACGTTAATAAAAATGGCGGTGCATGTCCTGGTAAAAATGTTTGTAAATACAAAGAATCTTTAGATACTGAAAGAGATTGATGATTATGAAAGTAGTTTTAAAAAGATTTAAATTCGATGAAAAGCAGGTACAGGGGCGTGCTGTATTATATGATGATAACAATAATAAAATATTGGAATTTGTTACATTAGAGCGGCCATGGCTTGATAATCGTACAAACATTAGTTGTATTCCTGCGGGTGTATATAAAGTTGAACCTCGTTGGTCACCAAGATATGGTAACCATTTTATTGTAAATGATACATATCCACGTGAGAAGATATTATTCCATATAGGTAATTATATTGGAAGTAAGAACCCTAAAACTGGAAAATCGGATTCAACCGGTTGTATATTGGTTGGAACTGAGTTTGTTGATATAAACCGTGATGGTATCGTGGATATTTCTGCAAGTAAAGCGAAACTGAAAAGCCTACTTAAACTTGCACCAAAAGGATTTATGCTTGAAATCCTGGACATGAAGGAATGAATATTGTGAAAATTGCAAAGTATTGGTAGTAAGCGAACTATGAAATGTTCTCATTGTGGGCTGGTCTTAGACAGAGACCTAAACGGAGCCAGGAATATATTCATTAAGAATTTATACCTGTCGTTGAAAGATTCTTCCATACTAGACGTATATTCTGGTATGAACCTCAGTTAATAACTGGTAACAGTTGTTAATGGAAATGAATCGGAAGCAGTTAAAATTATGGAATTGAGTGTATATTGTGATGAATTATTAGAAATGTATATAGATGGTCGGGTTCCCAGTCAATCATATTACGATAAGGAACGCCCCAAGAACATGAGAACAAAAATGGTAAATGGTGTACCATTTATGGACATTGCATATGAACACCTTAAAGATTTTTTCGATAGAGATGAAATTGAAGCCGCAGTTAGGGAAATGCTTAGACTACAGACAGAGACAGATTGTAAGTTCTTTGGTTTAAATAAAGGACAGGCAAATATAAGTGGAACTTATATTCAGAACCATTTATTGGGTAGTAAAAAATCACAGCGGAATATTCATAAGCGAATAGATGAATTAGGTATTGAAGAAAGTGATATTACTGATAAGACTATATTGGATTTGGGTAGTTTTCATGGTGGTATGTTATTTTGGGCTAGTCAATTTAAACCATCTGCTATGTTGGGGGTTGAAGTTGATGAATATAAATATAGACTGACTAGGAAGATAGCAGCGTTTGCAAATATTCCGATGGAAGTTGTACAAGCCGACTTAAATGATTATATTATTACTAATAAATATGATACTGTATTTTGCTTAGCCATCATTGGACATTTAAGAAATTCAAGTAATCTTTATAAACAACTTTATGATATAACAAATGATGTATTATTCCTAGAAGGAAACAAACATACAGACCCAGAAAAGATTGAAGAGAGATTACGAGAGGCTGGTTTCACTAATATAGAATATCGTGGTCGTTCAACTGATGATGGGCTTGGGAGACCTATATTCAAATGCAGGAAAGACTAATAGAATGCACATATGAAGAAGCAAATGCGTTATTTAAGTCTAATTATGTAGATGATGAACGAATGTCTACGTTTGATATACCTATCGGGAATAATATAACATATTATTTATTAGATATTCTGACAAAGGAAGAGTTTTTAAATATCCATTGGCACTTTATAAGAGAAGCAAATAAATTAAATATATTATCTGAAGGTAGGAAACTTAAAGATAATGCAATGGCATTTATAAACTCTGGTTATAATTATGATGACTTGAATGATGAAACATTACCAATTCCCGAGAATCAATGGTTTGATAGATGTCAAATCATCCATGATGAATTTGACATGAATAAATTAGGCATCCCAGTATTAAGACATTTTCATAAACTTGATTTTCGTAAACATCTTGATAATTTATATATTGCTGATGGTAATCATCGATTATTAGTATATGCTATAAAACTATTATTAGATGAGATTGACTTTAAACCATTTAAAGTGATATATTTACATTATTCTAAAAATAGGACGATGTAAAGTTATGATTATTGGTTTCTCTGGTTTCGCTAGAGCAGGTAAGAATACTGCGGCAGAAGAGTTCGGACGCGAATATTCTTGTAATGTAATTGAAGTGAATGAAGCTTATACAAGTAAAACATGTTCTAAGTGTGGAAAATTGCAAAACATAGGCAGTAAGAAAATATTTCGATGTAAATGTGGGCTAGAAATGGCCAGGGATTTAAACGGAGCAAGAAATATATTCTTAAAGAATATTTCTCTTGCGTTGGTGGCTTCACCCTTTTTAAGCGAAAGCTTAAATTGTATATCTAAGCAACTTGTTAAAAGTTGTTAATGGAAAGAAAGCAGAATAAAAAGTGAAAAAGTTTTTTAAGTCAATTTTTGGTATGTTCTTTGGTAATGATGGTATTCTTAGCTCATCTAAGTTAATGGCTGTTATTGGTTATGCGATGTTCGTATTCATAACCGTGTGGACATGTATGTATAATCCTGAAAAGTTTAATTATGAATTGTTTGCGATTTTAACTGCCGCTTCTAGTTCTAGCATTAGAGTTGTTGACAAATGGATTAATGTAGCTAAATCAGGAGCACCGCGTGAATGAAATCAAAATCAGCAATAGTTCTGATTATGGTAGTTTGCTTGTCATTGTTCTCGCCATTGCCTGTATCTGCGGAGGAGTCATATACTATTACAAAGGTACAGATAAAAGCATTAAGCGAGAACTTGACAACATTGAAAGAATTAGTGCTGAGCTTGCGTCAGAAACTAGACAACTACAAGATTCAATTGCAACTCACAGCACAGGAATTGCAAGCGTCTCAACTACAATTATTAAAAGCCGAGAACGAATCGAACACGTTTATACTGACATTGAAAAAGCAGGAAATGAGGTTACAGGAGCAATCATCATCATTGATAAATGTGAACAAATCATTGAAGAAGTTAAGGCAAAAAGAAAAGATTAAAAATATCTTTTTTACGGCTATCGTCGGTTATCTTGTAATAAAAAAATGATACCAGAAAAGTTTAGCGAAACGAATATAATTAGTAGGTTGGAGTGGGATGCCATTCCGGTTCCTATTGGAAAGCCATATTTTCCACATGTACCAAACAAAGTAATAATACATCATTATGGCTTTCCATCGGATAAACCGAATTTCAAGATTAGTAAATCATTTAAAGGACATGCTAGTATTCGTGAATTACAGCGTGATGATATTAAAGAGCTTGGTTTAATTGATATAAAGTTCCATTATATAATTAGTCCGACTGGTGTTATATATGAGGGCAGACCATCACAATACATAGGGAAACATATTCCTGGTTATGATAATGGTGCAATCGGGATTCTTGTATATGGAAATTACAATGTAGAGACTTTAACTTTTGTAGTAAAAGAGGCGATTGTATGGTTACTTTTACACTTACGGTATAAACATGGGTTAGAATTACCGAAGGATTTATATGGGCATTGTTGTAAAGCCCTTACAACATGCCCTGGTTATAATTTAAACGCATATATTCAAAAATTGAAGGCGGGACGGCCTTAGTTTCGAGTCGAATTCTTTTTAAATGTGAGAACGCATCTTTTATTTCATCTGGCGTACATTCATTTGGGTCTTTACCAACTGGTAATTCAGCACCATATATCGGCAAATCTGGTGCGAAATCCAATATATCACTTGCGTGTTTTAATACAGCATTTTGCCCAGCTTTAGTTTTTTCATCATTATCAAAACAGAATATAATCTTTTTAAAGTTAAGTATTTTCGTTAATTGTTTACGACTAATGTTTGTATTTAGTGTCGATATTACATTTTTATAGCCACATTGAACTAAATACATTAAGTCAAATGGCCCCTCTGCGAGTATACAATAATCATGATTAGTGATATTTTCATAGTTATATATAAAGCTTTCAAATAATGAATTATTTAGATAGTATAAATATCTCAATGTTGTTGGATTATCACCGATATACCTGCTATTAAACCCTATCAGTTCATCATTCATATAATATGGAATTATTATTCTATCTGCATACTGCCCCGTTTTACAGTATTTAAGTCTATATCTTTTGATAGTATCTTTTGTTAATTTTCTTTTCTTAACTAAGTAATTTAAGCTAGTTATATCACGAGTTGCCGGCATAAAATCATTCATTAGACATTCAATTGTATGTGAAAAGTTAACTGTATTTTCATATGACAATATATTTTTTGTACTAGCCTTATATATAGACCCTATTTTAAATTTAACAGTGTCTTTTGGGGTTATTAAATTATCTATATCAGATGTATCACCACTAACAATTTTTACAAGTGATTTTAAATTACCCGCCATTAAACAGCTAAAACACTTCCACTGACCAGTTTGTGTGTTTATTGATGCGGATGCATGTCTATCGGGATGCTTTGGGTTAATACATCTAAATTGGAGTTCAACACCATTTTTACGAGGGGTATAATCAATATTGAGCTTTTTAAAAACTTGTTCAACTATTGATATCATGTTGGTTTATCCTATCTCTGTCCACTCCGTTAAGAATGGATTATTTTGGGGGTCAAATACATTTTCTTTTGATGCAATTACTAATTTATCACCAGGCTCTAATATTAACGTAGCTTCAAATAGTTTAATGCCTTTTTTATTATATGCCATTGAAAATATACAAGATTGGGAGTGGGGGTGGCGTTTTATCAATGCTTCTTTGTGCAAATTATATCCATGACCAATCATAGTAGTTATCCAGTAATTACTATGATTACAAGGCATCTCGGTATTGATATATTTTACACCATAGCGGTCAAATAAAACACCACCGTCTATTTTAAAAACTCGGTTCTTATCGGAATTAGAACACATCGGTTCAATCTGTTCTCTAGTTGTATTCTTAAACAAGAAATACTCATTTCCCCATTTTTGAATATTCGTATCAGGAACAATTATAAATGGTCTAACCAGAAACATGCCTTCTTTTGAAAAGCCTGCTTCCATACAACAAGAACCGAGTTTGATTACATTAAACAAGAGATTACACCAGAATTGTTATAAGTTGATTTAACCTACTAAGATTTTTAACAGCCGAGTTTATTATGTCACTTGGTACTATATTGTGAAATTCATCTAAATTTCCTAATGTTTCTAATACCATAATACCAGCTTCTAAATTTTTATCAAGCTCTTTTATTAACTTTTCTGCTTTTTCTGCAAGTTCTTGTTTTGATTTATTATTTTCAAGTCGTTTTTTTATCTGCTCAGCTTCTGTTAACTTAAACTTTTCTTTAATTTCCTTTCTTGTTTTGGTTTCAGCGTTGCTAAGCTCTACGTCATCGAACGGGATATTATCAATCTCAATCGCATTTGTGCCCATTTTAACATCGAGTAAGAAACCAGTTATCTCTTTAATTAACGCATTTGTAAATGTTTTCTTAGAAAGGTCATTTCGATTTACAATTATTTTCAGAATGTCAATTACAGGTTTATATGAATTGATTTTATCTGCATAGCCATCTAGTACTTCTGCCACTCCAGCAACTACGTATAATGGACATCTGTTCTTATTAAAGAAATCATGGAATATTTCTTTTTCTTTATAGAAGTTCCATATTTTTAAATAATTATATATTGAAGATTTATTAAGTCCAAAAATAGAAACTAGGGATTTTGGGTCAGTTGGGTCATCTTTAGATACCATCGTATCCTTTTCAAAATAACGCCCGATTGATACGGTCTTATCCCATTCAGACATTTCCAGACGACATTCATTACTACCAAATGATATTTTAAGAATCTGTTCTTCTGAAAGTCCATGATAAACAATGGCTTTGGCAGGTTTGTCTAATTGTCTTAATGCTAGAACACGTCCTTCTCCTGCTATAAGATAGTTTTTATCATTCAAAACTGCTATTTGAATAGGTTCAATCTGCCCTTGTAGTTCAATTCTATTCTTCAAATCTTCTATTTCTGAAACAGTTCTTGACGTTTTCCTAACCTGATATTTTTTAGTATCCAGGTTCTTAGGAGAAATGTCAAATTCTGGTTCAAACCGAATATAGGAATTTGTTTCTACTACGGGGACTTCGGTTTCTTTTATTTTCTTTATTTTCTTATCGTTAGTCGGCTTGGTGGGTTTGCTTACTTCTACCACTGGGTCTTGGGTACTGGTATCGGGGTTAACATCATCCGCTAGTTCCAGGTCTAAGTCAATGTCGTCTAAACTTTCATTATCGGGTTTACCTTTAAGATTCGCCATTTGTTCGGCAACTTCATCAACCACTGGTGGGTTGTCGTAATATTCCATACCATCTAGGTCTAAATCATCAAGTTCTAATTCAGGATTATCCATGGGTTCATTTTCAGAGGGTTCAACTTCAACTTCATCATCGAGGTCGAGGTCGAGGTCATCAAGAGTAATATCATCAATATCTGA
>Ga0265293_10001808_pt1 | contig 45300 bp, 60 predicted proteins | sample Munlanlewell138R_FD_192505 | JGI IMG/M metagenome (GOLD analysis project Ga0265293, IMG submission 192505) | Leachate microbial communities from a municipal landfill in Southern Ontario, Canada - Leachate well 138R | ecosystem: Engineered > Solid waste > Landfill > Unclassified | place: Canada... | reverse complement strand
AGGAGGGTGGTCGTCATTCTGCTTTTTTCTCTGGTTATCGTCCGCAGTTTTATTTTCGGACGACTGATGTGACGGGTGTGGTGTCTTTGCCGGGTGGGGTGGAGATGGTTATGCCTGGGGATAATGTCGAGTTGTCGGTTGAGTTGATCAAGCCGATTGCGATGGAGGAGGGGTTGCGGTTTGCGATTCGTGAGGGTGGTCGTACGGTGGGTGCGGGTGTCGTGACCACCGTCGTCAAGTAATCATGGCAGCCCCACGCATTCGCATCAAACTGAAGGCCTTCGATCATCGTAGCCTCGACACCTCGGCTACCAAGATCGTCGAGACCGTGCGCCGCAGTGGCGCCAAGGTCGTCGGCCCCGTTCCGCTGCCCACTCGCATCAGGCGCTTCTGCGTCCTTCGGAGCCCCTTCACCGACAAGGACAGCAGGGAACACTTCGAGATCCGGACGCACAACCGGCTCATCGACATCAAGGCGCCGACCAAGAGCACCATCGACTCGCTCATGCACCTCGACCTCCCGACCGGGGTCGACATCGAGATAAAGACCGTCGGAGGCCGTTGACAGTGAAAGGAATCCTCGGCACCAAGGTGGGCATGACCCAGGTGTGGCAAGGCGACCGGCTCGTGCCGGTGACCGTCGTGCTCGCCGGTCCGTGCCCCGTGGTGCAACGCAAGACCCCGGGCACCGACGGTTACTCCGCGGTGCAGCTGGGGTGGGACGAGCTCCCCGCCAAGGCGGTGAACCAGCCGACCGCGGGTCACTTCAAGCGCGCCGGCGTGGCGCCCCAGCGGCACCTGGTCGAGTTCCGCGACTACGCGCCCGAGACCGACGAGGTCAAGGCCGACGTGTTCAGCGCCGGCGAAGCCGTCGACGTCACGGGGATCAGCAAGGGCCGCGGCACGGCGGGGGTCATGAAGCGCTGGAACTTCAGCGGCCTGCCCGCCTCTCACGGCGTGAAGAAGAAGCACCGTTCGCCCGGCTCCATCGGGCAACGCAAGTTCCCGGGCCGCGTCTACAAGGGCAAGCGCATGGCCGGCCAGTACGGCAATGAGGTCGTCACGATCATCGGCCTCGAGGTCGTCGAAGTCCGCGTGGAAGACAACCTGCTCCTCCTGAAGGGCTCCATCCCGGGCCCGAACGGCGCCCTGGTGCAGGTGCGGCAGTCGAACAGGAAGGTGAGCTGATGTCGGTCACCGTCGACGTCGTCGGCAGCGGTCGCAAGGTCACGCTCGACCTGCCGGAACCCAAGGAGTCGGTGCTGCACGAGGTGGTCATGTGGCAGCTCGCCAAGCGGCGCCGCGGCACCGCCGCCACCAAGACGCGGGGCATGATCACGGGCTCCACCGCCAAGATCTACCCACAGAAGGGCACCGGCCGCGCTCGCCACGGCGACCGCAAGGCCCCGATATTCGTGGGTGGCAGCAAGGCCTTCGGCCCCCACCCCCGTTCGTACGCCTACACGCTTCCCAAGCGCGTACGGCGGCTGGGCCTCCAGATGGCCATCGCCGCGCGTGCCCAGGACGGCCGCCTCACGCTGGTCGATTCGTTCGGGGTCAACGGCAAGACGCGCGAGTTCGTGGCCTGGGCCAAGAGCAACGGCTTCGAGGGCAACGAGCGCGTGCTTCTCGTCACCGACGATGAGCTGGCGCGCCGCGCCGCGCGCAACCTGCCGTGGATCGACGTCCTCGCCACGGCGGGGCTCAACGTCTACGACATCCTGCGTGCCGGCCACGTGATCGCCGACGCCAAGCTGTTCGACACGGCCGAGGAGTCCGCATGAACCCGCACGACGTCATCTTCGCGCCGGTCCTCAGCGAGAAGGCCGTCCAGGCCATCGCCGACGGCAAGTACTCGTTCTACGTCCATCCGCAGGCCAACCGCGTGCAGATCCGCGAGGCCATCGAGACGGTCTTCAAGGTCGACGTGACCAAGGTCAACTTGCTCACCGTCACCGGCAAGGTCAAGCGCCAGGGGCGCTTCTCCGGCCGCCGCCCAGAGCGGAAGAAGGCCATCGTCACTCTCAAGGCCGGGCAGCGCATTCAGCAGCTCGAGGGCCTGTCGTGAAGGAGGAGGGATAGGTAATGCCTACCAAGAGTTATCGCCCCTACACCCCCTCCCGTCGCAGCATGACCACGCTGGACTTCGCCGAGATCACTCGCGAAACCCCAGAGAAGTCGCTGGTACGCCCGATCAAGAAGTCGGGCGGTCGCAACCACCACGGGCGCATCACCTCGCGCTTCCGGGGTGGCGGCCACAAGCGCCGTTACCGCGTCATCGACTTCCGTCGCCGCGACAAGGAGGGCGTGCCCGCCAAGGTCGCCGCCATCGAGTACGACCCGAACCGCAGCTCCAACATCGCGTTGCTCCACTACCGCGACGGGGAGAAGCGCTACATCCTGGCCCCAGAGAAGCTCTCCGTGGGCAGCCTCGTGGTTAGCGGCGCCGACTCCGAGCCCGTGATCGGCAACGCGATGCCGCTACGGTTCGTGCCCGTCGGCACGGTCGTGCACGCCGTCGAGCTGCTCCCCGGCAAGGGCGCCCAACTGGCCCGTTCGGCCGGCACCAGCATCCAGATCCAGGGCCGCGACGGCATCTACGTGACGCTGCGCCTGCCCTCGGGCGAGCTGCGCAAGGTGCACGGCGAGTGCTACGCCACCGTGGGCGGCGTCGGCAACAGCGAGCACAAGAACATCGTCATCGGCAAGGCCGGCCGCAAGCGCTGGCTTGGCCGTAAGCCCCACCAGCGCGGTCGGTCCATGAACCCGGTCGATCACCCGCACGGTGGCGGCGAGGGTCGCTCCACGGGCGGACGCCCGCCGGTCAGCCCCTGGGGCCAGCAGGCCAAGGGCCTCAAGACGCGCAACAAGCGTAAGGGTTCGAGCCGCTTCATCGTGCGGCGCCGGAAGGTGAGCTGAACATGGCGCGTAGCATCAAGAAGGGGCCGTTCGTAGACGGTCACCTCCTCAAGAAGATCGACGCGGCCAACGCCTCCGGCGACCGGCGCGTCATCAAGACCTGGAGCCGCCGTAGCACCGTCGTGCCCGAGATGGTCGGACACACGATCGGCGTCTACAACGGCCGCCAGCACGTCCCCGTTTTCGTGCAGGAGACCATGGTCGGGCACAAGTTGGGCGAGTTCTCGCCCACGCGCACGTTCCGTGGCCACTCCGGCTCGCGGAAGGACTGAGCATGCCCCAGCAAGCCAAGGCTTCCCTCCGCATGCTCAGGATCACGTCGCGCAAGACGCGGCTCGTGGCCGACCTCATCCGTGGCAAGGACGTTACCAAGGCCGAGGACATCCTGCGCTACACTGACAAGCGCTCCGCGTTGCCCATGCTGAAGGTGCTGAGGAGCGCCAAGGCGAACGCGGTCAACAACCACGACATGTTCGAGGACAGCCTCTTCGTCAAGGCGATCGAGGTCAGCGAAGGGCCGACGCTCAAGCGGTTCCTGCCCCGTGCCCGCGGCCGGGCGGACCTCCTGCGCAAGCGCACTTGCAACATCTCGATCACCTTGGAGGAACGCAGTGGGAAATAAGATCAACCCCGTCGGCTTCAGGCTCGGCGTTAACAAGGACGCCTTGGCGCACTGGTACGCTTCGCCCGCCGACTACCCGCGCCTCCTGCAAGAGGACGAACTGATTCGTGCCGTCGTCATCAAGGACGTCGGTCACTCGGGCATCGCCCGCATCGAGATCGAGCGCGCCGCTCACAACATCAACGTGACCATCCACACGGCCAAGCCGGGTGTGGTCATCGGGCGTGGTGGCGAGGCCATCAAGGCGCTGCGCACGAAGCTGGGCGCCAAGATCCCCGGCACGATCGGCGTCAACGTCCAAGAGGTCTCCAACCCGAACACCAACGCCGCACTCATCGCGCAGCGGATCGCCGAGCAGCTCGAGCGGCGCTTCGCGTTCCGGCGGGCCATGAAGCAGGCCGTTCAGCGCACGATGGAGTCGGGCGCACGGGGCGTCAAGGTGCGCTGCTCCGGCCGCCTGGGCGGCTCCGAACAGGCGCGCCCGGAGTGGTACGCCGACGGCCGCGTGCCCCTGCAGACGCTGCGCGCAGACATCGATTACGGCACGGCCCGCGCGAACACCACCTATGGAGTCATCGGGGTCAAGGCGTGGGTGTTCCACGGCGAGATCGTCGGGGACAAGCAGCGCAAGGCGGCCGTGCTGCCGCGGCCGAAGGCCGACGACGACAAGAAGCGCAGGCGCCGGCCCGGCGCCAGGCGCCGCGACGGCACCGGCAAGCCGGGCGCCCGCGACGCGCGCGACGCCCGGCCGCGGGCCCGTAAGGAGCGTGGCTGAGCCATGTTGCTACCCAAGCGTGTCAAGTACCGCAAGCAGATGCGCGGTCGCATGACCGGCGCCACCAAGGGGGGCGACTACGTCGCCTTCGGCGACTACGGCCTGGTGGCCCTGGAGCCGGCCTGGATCAAGTCGAACCAGATCGAGGCCGTCCGCGTGACCATGAGCCGTTACTTCCGCCGTGGCGGTAAGATCTACGTTCGCATCTTCCCTGACAAGCCCGTCACCAAGAAGCCGCAGGAAGTGCGGATGGGTAAGGGGAAGGGCGCTGTCGAGTACTGGGTCAGCGTAGTGAAGCCCGGGCGGGTGATGTTCGAGGTCGCCAACGTGACCGAAGAGCAGGCCAAGGAGGCCTTCCGCCTCGCGTCTCACAAGCTGCCGATCAAGGTCAAGATGGTCAAGCGGGAGATCTACGATGAAGCCCAATGAGGTGCGGAACATGAGCCTCGGCGAGATCACCGCCGAGGTGGAGAAGCGCCGCGAGGAGCTGTTCGACCTGCGGCTCCAGTCGGCCGTGGGGCACACCAGTAACCCGCGCCGCGCCCGCATGGCCAAGCGCGAGATCGCTAGGCTCCTCACCATCGCCAAAGAGAAGGCCGAGGGAACACGGTGAAGTCGAAGACAAGCATGCAGGGCCGCGTCGTGAGCAACAAGGCCGACAAGACCGTGACGGTCAACGTGGAGCGGCGCTTCAAGCACCCGCTTTACGGCAAGGTCGTCACCGTCTCGAAGCGTTACCTCGCGCACGACGAAGAGAACTCCTATCAGGTCGGTGACCTCGTGGAGATAGCCGCCAGCCGCCCCATCAGTCGCCGCAAGCGCTTCGTCGTGTCGCGCTTGATAGAGAAGGCGCGCGCTTAGGCCGCGGGAGTGAGCTGAGATGATTCAACAGGAAAGCTACCTAGACGTGGCCGACAACTCGGGGGCCCGCACCATCCAGTGCATCCGCGTCCTCGGCACCGGCCAGCAGTGGGTCGGTTCGGTGGGCGACGTCATCGTCGCGGCAGTGAAGGACGCCATCCCGCACGCCGCCGTCAAGAAGGGCGACGTCGTGAAGGCCGTCATCGTGCGGACCAAGAAGGAAGTCAGCCGGAAAGACGGCTCGTCGATCCGCTTCGACACCAACGCCGCGGTCCTCCTGAACCCCCAGAACGAGCCGCGCGGCACGCGCGTCTTCGGGCCGGTAGCGCGCGAACTGCGCGAGAAGAAGTTCATGCGCATCGTGTCGCTGGCCCCGGAGGTCCTCTGATGTCCCAGGTCAAGTCGCGGATCAAGAAGGGCGACAACGTGAAGGTCATCGCCGGGAAGCACAAGGGGTCTCAGGGCGAAGTGATCTCCGTCGACCGCATCAAGGGCCGCGTGCTCGTCAAGAACGTGAACGTCATCAAGAAGGCGCAGCGCCCCACGCAGGAGAACCCGCGCGGCGGCTTCCTGGAGCAAGAGGCCTCGCTTCACCTGAGCAACGTGCAGCTGGTCGACCCCCAGACGGGCACCCCCACCCGCATCGCCTATCGCCGGCTCGACGACGGGCGCAAAGTGCGCATCGCCGTCAAGAGCGGCGCGCAGTTGGACGAGTGAGCAACGTGGAGAAGATCGAACTACCAATCAAGAAGCGCTTCGCGGCCATCCAGCCGCAACTGGCGGAACGCCACGGTTACACCAACCCCATGGCCATCCCGCGCGTCGAGAAGATCGTCGTGAACATGGGGCTCGGAGAAGCCCGCGAGGACTCGAAGGTCATCGACAAGGCCTCCAAGGAGATCGCGGCCATCACCCTGCAGCGCCCGGCGGTCACGCGCGCCAAGAAGTCGGTGTCGAACTTCAAGGTCCGCGCCGGCATGCCGGTCGGCCTGCGCGTCACCCTGCGCGGCGTGAAGATGTGGGCGTTCCTCGACCGCCTCGTCAACATCGCCCTCCCACGCGTCCGCGACTTCCGCGGGGTTCCTTCCAACAGCTTCGACGGCCGCGGCAACTACAGCCTCGGCATCCGTGAGCAGATGGTCTTCCCCGAGATCAGCTTCGAGCAGGTCGACGCCACCCGTGGCTTCGACGTCACCATCGTCACCACGGCTAAGACCGACGAGGAAGCGCGCTCGCTCCTCGAACTCCTCGGCATGCCGTTCAGGAAGTAAGGGAAGGAGGAAGAGTGGCCACCAAGGCTCATATAGCGAAGTCCAAGCGCACCCCCAAGTTCGCCGTTCGCGCCGGCAACCGCTGCTCGCGCTGCGGCCGGTCGCGCGCCTACCTGCGCGATTTCGGCGTCTGCCGTATCTGCATGCGAGAACTCGCCCACGCCGGGCACCTGCCGGGCGTCGTCAAGGCGAGCTGGTGAGGCGCGAAGCGCGCCCGCTGACAATCGAGTCGAAGTAGTAGCGGGGAAGAGGTCGGCGCATACGCGCCGAAACCGCCCCCACGGAGGAAGGTAAATGCAGACGGATCCAATCGCAGATATGCTCACGCGCATCCGCAACGCCGTGGCCAAGGCCGAGGCAAGCGTCGACGTGCCGGCGAGCAAGTTCAAACTGGCCCTGGGCCAGGTGCTGGTCTCCGAGGGCTACCTCAAGTCGATCGAGTCGGTCGACAAGGACGGCAAGCCCTACTTGCGCATGGGGCTCAAGTACGGCCACAAGCGCACCCCGGTCATCCACTCCCTGAAGCGCGTCTCGACCCCGGGCCGCCGCGCCTACGCCAAGGCCGCGCACGTGCCCGTAGTTCGTGGCGGGCTCGGCCTCGCCATCGTCTCCACTTCCCAGGGTCTCATGGTCGACCGCGAAGCTCGCCGCCAGAACGTCGGCGGGGAGATCGTCTGCGAGGTGTGGTGATGTCGAGGATCGGCCGCTCCCCCATCCCGCTGCCCAAGGGTGTCGAGACCAAGCTCATGGAGCCGGGCAAGGTGTCCGTCAAGGGACCCAAGGGAAACCTGGAGGTCGTCTTCAGCACGCGCCTGGGGCTCTTGCAAGAGGCCGGCACCCTCAGCATCACCCGCCCCACGGATCACCGGGAGGACCGCGCCCAGCACGGCCTCGCCCGCAGCCTCATCGCCAACGCCGTCACGGGCGTCACGCAGGGCTACGAGAAGAAGCTCGAGATCCACGGTGTGGGCTTTCGCTGCGCCAACAAGGGCAGCAGCCTCGAGTTGACCCTCGGTTACTCGCACCCGCTCACCGTCGAGGCCCCCGCGGGCATCACGATCCAGGCCACCGAGCCCACTCGCATCACCGTGAGCGGCATCGACAAGCAACTCGTCGGCCAAGTCGCCGCCGATATCCGCGCGCTGCGTCCACCCGACTCGTACCACGGCAAAGGTGTCAGGTACGCGGGAGAAACCGTCCGCCTCAAGCCCGGCAAGTCCGCGGCTCGCTGAGCGCAGGTCAAGGAATGAGCATGAACGCTACCGTACGCAAGGAACGTCGCGCCAACCGGACCCGCCGCCGGTTACGCAGGCCCGTCGAAACCGAACGCCTGCGCCTCTCGGTATTCCGCAGCGCCAAGCACATCTACGCGCAGGTCATCGACGACGCGCAAGGTCGCACCGTCGCAGAGGCCAACAGCAAGACGCTCGCCGCAACCGGCACCAAGTCGGAGCAGGCCAAGGAAGTCGGCAAGCTACTCGCCGAACGCGCCCTGGCCGCCGGCGTCAAGAGCGTCGTTTTCGACCGTGGCGCCTTCCGCTACCACGGCCGTGTCAAGGCCCTGGCAGAAGGGGCCCGTGAAGGAGGCCTCGAGTTCTGATGGCTGATACCGACTTCGAAGATAAGGTCATCTTCATCCGCCGCACCGCCAAGACCTACAAGGGCGGCCGCAGGTTCCGCTTCGGCGCCATGGTCGTCATCGGCGACCGTAACGGCCGCGTGGGCGTCGGGCTGGGCAAGGCCCGCGAAGTGCCCGTGGCCGTGCAGAAGGGTCAGTACGTGGCCCGCCGCAACGTCATCAACGTGCCCATCGAAGAGGGTGGCACCATCCCCCACGAGGTCCTCGGCGAGCACGGCACCAGCCGCGTCATGCTGAAGCCCGCGGGCGCCGGGACCGGCGTCATCGCCGGCAGCGTGCCTCGCGCCATCGTGGAACTCGCCGGTTACCGCAACCTCCTCACGAAGGAACTCGGCAGTCGTAACCAGACGAACGTGGCCTACGCCGTCATCGAGGGCCTCAAGCAACTGCGCACCTACGAGGACTCCAAGCGTTTGAGGGAGGCGGCCGAGTGAAGCTCAAGCTGGTCCGTAGCCTCATAGGCTCCACGAAAAGGCAGCGCGGCACGGTGAACGCACTGGGTCTCAAGAAGATCGGGGACGCGCGCAAGGTGGTCGACAACGAGTCGACCCGAGGGATGGTCGAGAAGGTCAAGCACCTCGTCGTCATCGAGGAGGAGAAGCGGTGAAGCTCAACGAACTCGCCCCAGCAGCGGGCTCGAAGAAGTCGCGGAAGCGCGTCGGCCGCGGCGTGGGCAGCGGTCGCGGCAAGACCGCCGGCCGCGGGCAGAAGGGCCAGGCGAGCCGCTCCGGCTTCAGCCAAGGGGCCGGTTGGGAAGGCGGGCGCTCGCGCCTGATCATGCGCCTGCCGAAGCGCGGCTTCACGCGCGTCAAGGAGCCCTTGCAGCTCGTCAACCTCCGTGACCTCAACGGCTTCACCGAGGGCGGACAGGTCGGCGCTGAGGAGCTCGTGGCCGCCGGCGTCATCCGCCGCACCGACCACCCCGTCAAGCTGCTCGCCGACGGCGAGCTCGAGGTCAAGGGCCTGGTCATCACGGTCGATCGGGCCTCCAAGGGCGCCCTCAGTGCCGTCGCCGCCGCCGGCGGTCGAGTAGTCCTACCCGGCGCTCCGGCCGAGGGCGCTTAAATATGCTGAAGGCCTTTCGCAACGCTCTGGTGATACCGGACTTGCGGGCCAAGCTGCTCGTCACGATCGGACTCCTGGCCGCATACCGCCTGATGGTCCACATCCCCACCCCGGGAGTGGACATCCAGGCGCTGAAGGCCGGCGGGTTCGGTGGTGGCGTCTTCTCCCTGCTCAACTTCATCTCCGGTGGCAACTTCGAGGTCTTCTCGATCGCCGCGCTCGGGGTCATCCCCTACATCACGGCCAGCATCATCATCCAGCTGCTCCAAAGCACCTACCCGCCCCTCGAGAAGCTCTCCAAGGAGGGCGAGGAGGGTCGGCGCAAGATCACGCAGTACACGCGCTGGGGCGCCACGGCGCTGGGCGCCATCCAGGCGCTGTTCCTGGCCGTCGCCCTCATCGGGCCCTCCGGCGCCCTCAAGGTGGGCTGGGCGAACGGGCCGTTCTTCTGGTTCGTCGTCCTCGTCACGCAGGTGGCCGGCATCACGGTCGTCATGTGGCTGGGCGAGAAGATCACCGAGTACGGCATCGGTAACGGCATCTCGCTCATCATCTACGCGGGCATCGTGGCCGCGTTCCCGGGTGCGCTCGGGCAGCAGTTCGCCCTCATCGGCGCGGGCGAATCCAACGTGTTCGGCCTGCTCTTCTACCTCGTGCTGCTCGTGGTCGCGATCGCGGGCATGGTGCTCGTGCAGCAAGCCGAGCGCCGCATCCCGGTGCAGTACGCCCGCAAGGTCGTCGGCCGCAAGGTGATGGGCGGCCAGACGACCTACATCCCGCTGCGGCTCAACGCCGCCGGCGTCATCCCCATCATCTTCGCCGTCGCCATCCTCGTGCTCCCGCAGACGCTCATCGGCGGCTTCCCCGAAGTGGCCTGGCTGCAGAGCCTGGGCGCCTGGTTCAACCCGTCACAGTGGCAGGGGCTGCTCTTCAGCACGCTGCTCATCGTCGGGTTCACCTACTTCTACACGCAGATCTCGTTCGACCCGCGCCGCATCAGCGAGAACCTTCGCGAGTACGGCGGCTTCGTGCCGGGCGTGCGCCCGGGTCAGCAGACAACTGAGCACCTCACCCGCATCACGAACAGGATCACGCTCTGGGGCGCACTCTTCCTGGGCCTGGTCAACGCGCTCCCGCAGACCTTCTCGTGGCTCACCGGCCAGCAGCAGCTCTCCCTGGTCTTCTCCGGGACGGGCCTGCTCATCATGGTGGGCGTTGCGCTCGACACTCTGCGTCAACTCGAGTCTCAACTCATGATGCGGCACTACGAGGGCTTCGTGTCCAAGGGCCGCATCCGCGGCCGTGGGAGGCGCTTCTAGGTGAGCGCGCACGGACCTGAGGTCGTCCTGCTCATGGGCCCACCGGGGGCCGGCAAGGGCACGCAGGCCAACCTGCTGGCCGCCAGCCGGGACCTGCTGAAGCTCTCGACGGGCGACATGCTCCGCGCACACGTCAAGGGCGGCACCGAGCTGGGCACCAGGGCGAAACGCGTCATGGACGAAGGCGGCCTGGTGTCGGACGACATCATCATCGCGATGGTGAAGGCCGAGCTGGACCGCTTGGACCCCATCCGCGTGCTGCTCGACGGCTTCCCGCGCACCACCGTCCAGGCCGAGGCGCTCGACGAGCTCCTGGCCGACTACGGTGCCGCCATCGACGCCGCCATCGAGCTCAGGGTCGACGACCAGGAGCTGGTCCGCCGGCTACTGGGCCGCGCCCGGCAGGAGGGCCGCTCCGACGACAACGAGGCGACCATCCGCCGGCGAATGGCGGTCTACCGCGAGCAGACCGAACCGCTCCTCGACTACTACCGCAGGCAGGGCAAGGTCCATGACGTCGACGGCGTCGGCACCACCGAGGACGTCTTCGAGCGGATCGAAGCGGCCCTGGAAGGCGCCCTGGCATGGTAGTCAAGCGCCAAAGCGAGCTGGACATCATGGCAGAGGCCGCCGTCATCAACCGCGAGGCCCTCGAGGTGGTCGAGGCGGCCGTGGCCCCCGGCGTCACCACGCGCGAGTTGAACGCGCTGGCCGAAGATGCTATCCTCTCACGCGGCGGGAAGCCCGCTTTCAAGGGTTACAACGGTTTCCCCGCCTCTATCTGCGCCAGCCCGAACGAGGTGGTCGTTCACGGTTTCCCCGACGACCGCCGGCTAAGGGAAGGCGATATAATCTCGATCGACATCGGGACGTTCTATCGCGGGTACGCGGCCGACATGGCGCGCACCTACGCGGTGGGCGACGTCTCCGTCGAAGCCCGCAACCTCCTCGAGGTCACCGAGCGGTCGCTGACCGCCGGCATCGAGAAGGCCCTGCCGGGCAAGCGCTTGGGCGACATATCCGCGGCCATTCAGGATGTCGTCGAGGCGGCTGGTTACTGGGTGATCAGGGAATTCGTAGGACACGGCATCGGCCGGGAGTTCCACGAAGGACCGGAAGTGCCCAACTTTGGTAGTGCCGGTACCGGACCCCTTCTCCGTCCCGGCCTCGTCCTGGCGATCGAGCCCATGGTGGCTCAGCGGCGCACGCGCGTCGTCATCGCGGACGACGGCTGGACGGCCTCCACCGAGAACGGGAGCCTGGCGGCACATTTCGAGCACACCGTAGCCATCACCGAAGATGGCCCTTGGGTGCTGACAGCGATCGGCGGAACCGGAGCCAAGAGCGCTCATCCGGCCGCCCCAGGAGGTGTGCATGGCGCGTAAGAGGTCGGGTCCGCCCAGAACCAAGAAACCACGCGTGGAGCGGTTGGAAGAAACGACTCAAGATACTATCCGCACTGAAGGCGTGGTACTTGAAGCGCGCCCCAACACGACCTTCCTGGTCCAGTTGGACGCCGGGCCCGAGATCCTTGCCCACGTAGGTGGCAAGATGCGCCGTCACTACATCCGGATCCTCCCAGGCGACCGCGTCGTCCTGGAGATCAGCACTTACGACCCCGAGAAGGGTCGGATCGTCTACCGCAAGTAGGAGTTGGGGCATGAAAGTAAGGGCTTCAGTCAAACCAATGTGCGACAAGTGCAAGGTGATCCGCCGGCACGGTCGCGTCTACGTCATCTGCTCGGTCAACCCGACGCATAAGCAAAGGCAGGGCTGAGAGTGGCTCGTATCGCAGGTATCGACCTGCCGCGCGACAAGCGCATCGAGGCCGCCCTCCCGTACATCTACGGCATCGGCTGGAGCCGCTCCGTGGACATCCTCGCCAAGGCGTCGGTCGACCCCGGCACGCGCGTCAAGGACCTCACGGACTCCGAGGTCTCGCGCCTGCGCGAAGTCGTCGACCGCGACTACAAGGTGGAGGGTGACCTGCGCCGCGAAGTGCAGCTCAACATCAAGCGCCTCATGGACATCGGTTGCTACCGTGGCCTCCGCCACCGTCGCGGCCTTCCGGTCCGTGGGCAGTCCACCAAGACCAACGCGCGTACCCGCAAGGGACCGCGCCGCACCGTGGCCGGCAAGAAGAGGGCCCCGAAGAAGTAAGGGACGCTGACCTATGGCAAAACCCACGAAGACCACGAAGAAGCGGGTCAAGCGCTCCCTCACCGAGGGCAAGGCGTTCATCCACGCTTCCTACAACAACACCATCGTCACCATCACCGACATGGCCGGCAACACCGTGGCCTGGTCGTCGGCCGGTTCCATCGGCTACAAGGGATCCAAGAAGGGCACGCCGTACGCGGCGCAGCTCGCGGCCGCCGACGCCACCCGCAAGGCCCAGAACATGGGCGTGTCGCAGGTCGACATCGTCATCAGGGGCACGGGCTCCGGACGCGAGCAGGCGATCCGTTCCATCCAAGCGACGGGCGTCACCGTGCGCACCATAATCGACGACACCCCCACACCCCACAACGGCTGCCGCCCGCGCAAGCGGAAGCGTCCCTGAGCTTGGGGCGCGGCCCCATGATGGGGGCCTAGGAGAGATATGGGTCGATACAGAGGACCGATAGTCAAGATCTGCAGACGCGAGGGCGCCAACCTGGTGGAGACGCCGAAGGTGCAGCGCTACATGGAGAGGCACCCGTACCCCCCGGGGCAGCACGGCCAGCGTCGCCGTCGCAAGCCGAGCGACTACGGCGTGCGTCTGCGCGAGAAGCAGAAGCTGCGCTTCTACTACAACATGAGCGAGAAGCAGTTCCACAACCTGTTCGAGGAGGCCGAGCGCGCCGAGGGGTCGACGGGAACCGTCTTCCTGCAGTTCCTCGAGTCGCGCCTCGACAACGTCGTCTACCGCCTGGGCATCGCCTACACGCGGCGGCAGGCGCGCCAGTTCGTGGCTCACGGCCACATCCTGGTCAACGGCAAGCGCGTCGACGTCCCGTCGTACCGCGTGCGTCCGGCCGACGTCATCGAAGTGGCTCCCAACGCCAAGAAGAACCCCGTGATCCAGGCCAACATCGAGGATCGTCGGCGGGGCAAGCTGAACCCGTGGCTCGAGTTCGACGGCGAAACCATGAAGGGCAGGTTCCTTCACCGCCCGGCCCGTGAGGACATCATGGTGCCCGTCAACGAGCTCCAGGTCATCGAGTACTACTCGCGCTAAGCGGCGAGCAAACGAGTCAAGTCGCTACCGAGGAGGTACCGGTGCACATCATCCCAGAGTTCAAAGCCAAGGTCACGGGCAGTTATGGCGAGTTCGTGGTCGAGCCGCTTCCGCGCGGCTACGGCGTCACGCTCGGCAACCCGCTACGGCGCATCCTGCTGTCGTCGGTTCCCGGCACGGCCGTCACTAGCGTCTACATCGAGGACGTTCTGCACGAGTTCTCGACCATCGACGGGGTCAAGGAGGATGTCATGCAGATCATCCTCAACCTCAAGGACCTCGTCGTGAAGATGCATGACGACGATCCGGTCACGCTGACGCTGCGCGTCGACGAGCCGGGCGAAGTGACGGCCAAGATGTTCGACGTCCCGTCGAACGCCGCCATAATCAACCCCGATCTGCACGTCGCCACCCTTGCCAAGGGCGGAAAGCTGGTCATGGAAGTGCGCGTCGAGCGCGGAGTGGGCTACGTCCCGTCGGAGGTGCACGGCACCAAGGACCGCATCAACTCCATCCCCGTCGACGCAATCTACACGCCGGTCCGCCGCGTCGCCTACCGCGTCGAGGACACCCGCGTCGGCCAGCGGACGGACCTCGACCGCCTCACCCTGCGCGTGTGGACCGACGGCAGCGTCGACCCGAGGGACGCGCTCGACGTCGCCGTCGACACCCTCCGCAGCCAGCTGAACGTCTTCACGGGCGACGGCTTCGCGGAGGAGGACGCCGCACCGGTGCTCGTCCTGGGCCCCAGCAAGACCGAAGAGGTCGAGCCGCTCGCCGAGACGGTCACGCTGAGCCTCGAGAGCCTCGACCTCTCCAGCCGCGTGCTCCACTCCCTGCAAGAGGAAGGCATCGACTCCGTCAACGCCCTCCTGGCCCTCTCGGAGCGCGACCTCAAGAAGGTCGGCGGGGTCGGCGAGAAGTCGCTCGAAGAGATCAAAGAGCGCCTCGCGGCGCGCGGCTACAACCTTAAGGAGTAACTGATGCGCCACCTGATCCGCGGCCGCAAACTGAACCGCTCCAGCAGTCACCGCTCGGCCCTGGCACGCAGCCAGGCCACGGCACTGCTGCGGCACGGCCGCATCAAGACCACCCTCACGAAGGCCAAGAACCTGCAACCCTTCGTGGAGAAGCTGATCACCACCGCCCGCGGCGGCGACCTCCACTCGCGCCGGCTGGTAGCCCGCGAGATCCACGATCTCGCCGTGCAGCGCAAGCTGATGGACGAGATCGCGCCCCGGTACCTGGAGCGACCCGGCGGCTACACGCGCATCTACCGCCTCACCACGAGGCGCGGTGACGGCGTGCAAGAGGCCCTCATCGAGTTGGTCAACGACTGAACCTTTGAGACCCCCGGCAACGGCTCCCGGCTGAACGAGACCGGGGCCGAACCGCCGCTAGGACCCGGCGCTCACTTTCGAGCGGGCGTCGGGTCTTCTTGGTGGGGCATGGGTGCAGCATGCGGGCGCGGCTGTCGGGGTCGGCGGGGGCGGACCCTCAGGCGAAGCTCGTGCCCACGCCCCCCCAAGCGACGCCGAGGAGGTCCGCGACGGTTGCACCCACGTCCGCGAACGTGCGGCGCGTGCCCAACGCCCGCGCCTCCTCGCCCGGGCGGTAGTAGAGCAACAGCCCGTGTTCGCGCGTGTGATCGGTGCCCTTCCACGTGGGGTCGTTGCCGTGGTCGCTCACGAACATGAGCGCGTCGCCGGGCGCGGTGGCGGCGACGAGTTCGGGGAGCCTAGCGTCGAACTCCGCGAGCGCCGCGGCGTACCCTCGCGGATCGCGGCGGTGTCCGTAAAGCGAGTCGAACTCGACCAGGTTGGTGAACACGAGCCCGGCGGGCCGCTCGCGCATGAGTTCGAGCGTGCGCTCGATCCCCAGCAAGTTGGTGCCCGCCGCCACCTCGCGGGTGAAGCCGCGGTGGGCGTAGATGTCGGGGATCTTCCCGACGCCGACGACCTCTTTGCCCGCGGCGGCGAGCGCGTCGAGCACGTTGGCGGGCGGGGCGAGGGAGTAGTCGTGGCGCTTCTCGCCCAGGCGCACGAAGGCGCCAGGCCCGCCCGTGAACGGGCGCGCGATGACGCGGGCAACGGCGTTCTCGCCCGTCAGGATCTCGCGGGCCGCCAGGCACCAGGCGTAGAGGGTCTCGAGCGGCACGACGTCGACGTGCGCCGCCACCTGGAACACGGAATCGGCGCTGGTGTAGACGATCGGGAAGCCCGTGCGCAGGTGCTCGGCGCCAAGTTCGTCCAAGATGACCGTTCCCGACGCGGGGTAGTTGCCGAGGTGGCCCCGGCCCGTCGCCGCGTCGAAGGCCGCCATGACGTCGTCCGGGAAACGCTGGAACGTCCGGAACGGATGCTCCAGCACCACGCCCATGAACTCCCAGTGCCCGGTGGTCGTGTCCTTGCCCTTGCTCAACTCCGCGAGGCGGCCGTAACTGGCGAGCGGTTCGGCCTCCCGTGGCAGGCTCGTGACGCCATCCACGAGGCCCAACCCCAGGCGCGCGAGATTCGGAAGTTCCACGCCGGTGGCGGCGAGGGTGTGGTCGAGCGTGTGCGAGCCGGCGTCGCCGAAAGCCGCGGCGTCCGCCAGTGCGCCAACGCCGACCGAGTCGAGTACCACCAGTGTGACGGTCATTGGGAGAGTATAAGAGCCGCGGCCCGGCAGGCGACGCGCCCGCCGGTAGTATGTGGCGTGGTCGAACTTCGCGCGTGGTGCGCTTCCTCAGGCTTGCGGGGCATGCGGCGGCGGGGCACATGACGCCGGCCGCCGGCCTGCTCGAGAGGTTCACGGCGCGACTGGATAGCCTGGCGCCTTCCGGCACTCCGTTGGTGGCCGCGGTCTCGGGCGGCGCCGACTCCGTCGCGGCGGCGCTGCTGTTGAGGGCGGCGGAGCGACCGTTCGTGGTGGCTCACTTCGATCACCGGCTCCGCGCCGGATCGGGGGAGGACGCGGCGTTCGTCGAGACCCTCAGCGAGTCGTTGGGCGCACCGTTCAGGCTTGGCGGCGCGGACGTGGCGCGAGTGGCCGAGGCCAAGGGCTGGAACCTGGAGGACGCCGCGCGGCGCCTGCGTTACGCCTTCCTCCACCGCGTGCTCCGCGAGTCCGGGGGCGGTGTGATTGTGGTGGCTCATACCGCCGACGACCAGGCCGAGACGTTCTTGTTGCAACTCCTGCGCGGCGCCGCTTTCCCGGCAGGCATGGCGGCGCGGCGTGGCGCGGTGGCGCGCCCGCTACTGACCGAGAGGCGCGAGGCCCTGCGCGATTACCTCCGCGAGGCGTCACAACCCTGGCGCGACGACCCGACGAACCTCGACCTCTCCCGGAACCGCGCCTGGTTGCGGCACGAGGTCATCCCGGCTCTCGAAACGCGCTTCGTGGGAGTCAGCGGGCGTCTGGCTCACACGGCGGGCGAGCTGGCCGCCGCTCGGGAGGCACTGGAGGCCGAGGCGAGCCGGCGCTTCGGCGGTGGCGAGTCGCTGGACGCGGCCGCCCTCGCCGCCGCGCCCGCCGCCGTGCTACGTGTGGGCCTCGCTGCCAGGCTAAGGGCCCTCGGCGTGCCGGCCAGCGCCCGCCTGGTGTCCGCGCTCGAGGACGCGGTGCTTCGCTCGGCGCGGATGGGTACCAGCGCGCCGCCTTGGCGCCGCGACGTGGGCAGGGGAGTGACGGCCACGGTGGCGTACGGGCGCTTCTCGCTCGGGCGCGCGCCCGAAGGCGCCCCGGACCCGACGGCCGTGAGGGTGACCTCGGCGGAGCAGCTACCCGTTGGGGTGTCGCCGAGCGTCCTGGAGGGCCATCCGGACCTGGTCCTGCGGGGGCGGCTGGCAGGCGATCGCATCCGGCTGCCCTTCGGGAGCAAGCTCGTGAGCGACCTGCTGATCGACCGCAAGGTGCCCCGCTCCGACCGGGACGGGCTCACCATCCTGGCCGAAGGCAACGAGGTCTTATGGGTGGAAGGTGTGGCCGCCGCCGTTGGCGTCGCCTCGCCTGGCGTCGCTTCGCCTGGCGTTGCCTCGCCTGGCGGTGCCTCGCCAAGCGGTGAGTCGCCCAGCGGTGCCTCGCCAAGCGCCGCCGCCCGCTCCAGCGGCCTGGCGAGGCGCCAGGGCGAGGCCAGCCCGCTCGGCACGGACGAACACTTCATGGGCCTGGCGCTCGCGGAGGCCCGCCTCGCGCTGAGCTCGGGCGAAGTGCCGGTTGGCGCCGTGGTGGTCGTGGACGGCAAGGTCGTGGCGGCGGCTCACAACCAAAGCGAGAGCGAGAGCGACCCCACGGCCCACGCCGAGGTGCTGGCACTAAGGGCGGCGGCCAAGGCGGTGGGTGATTGGCGTCTGGAGGGCGCCACGCTTTACGTGACGCTGGAGCCGTGCCCGATGTGCCTGGGGGCCACGTTGCAGACCCACGCCGCCAGGCTCGTTTACGGCGCGAAGAACGTGCGCGAGGGCGCCCTGGGCGGGGTGGTCGATCTGGCAGCGGCCGGCTGGAAGCGCGTGCCCGTGGTTCGGGGCGGCGTTCGGGCGGCGGAAGCGGCGGCCCTCCTCAAGCGCGCGTTCGCGGCGAAGAGGGCGGCCTCCGCGGCGGGCGCCACGGCGGCGCCCGTCCCGCCGCCCGAACCGGGCGCCGGTACGCATCCCAGCGAGGAGCCTCAACCGGATGATTCCCAGCAGGGCGGCACGAAGTAGCACCGGGGGGTGCGATACACTTGCCCGGTGGAGATCCGTAACTTCTCGATCATCGCGCACGTCGACCACGGAAAGTCGACGCTGGCGGATCGTATCCTCGAACTCACCCAGAGCGTCTCCGAGCGCGGCCGCCGTGATCAGATGCTCGACTCCCTCGAGTTGGAGCGTGAGCGCGGCATCACCATCAAGGCGACCCCCATGCGCCTGTTCTACACGGCCGACGACGGCGTCACCTATCAGTTCAACCTCATCGACACGCCGGGTCACGTCGACTTCAACTACGAGGTCTCCCGCGCCCTGAGGGCCTGCGAGGGCGTCTTGCTGGTGATAGACGCCGCGCAGGGCGTGGAGGCGCAGACCATCCAGAACGCCTACCTCGCGTCAGACAACGGCCTGGAGATCCTGCCCGTCATCAACAAGATCGACCTGCCGGCCGCCGACGTGCCGGCGGCGATAGAGGAACTAGAGGACATCATCGGCGTGCCCGGCGACCACGCCGTGGCCGTCTCGGCCAAGACGGGCGAGAACGTCCGGGCCGTGCTCGAGGGCGTGGTGGCCCACCTTCCCGCGCCTAAGGGCGACCCCAACGCGCCACTTAGGGCCCTGGTCTTCGACGCGGTGTACGACGCCTACCAGGGCGTCATCGCGTTCATCAGGGTGTTCGATGGCACCATCAAGCCCAAGGACCAAGTGCTCATCTACTCGACCCAGAACGTCGTGGAGGTCGACAAGGTCGGCTTCTTCAGGCCCGAACCCACGGTGGCGGCGCAACTTGGCGTGGGCGAGGTGGGCTGGTTCACCGCCGGCATCAAGGAGATCTCCGAGACGCAGATCGGGGAGACCATCACCAGCGCCGAACGACCAATCAAGCAGCCCATCCCCGGCTTCAAACCCGCCATGCCGGTCGTGTTCTCGGGCCTCTACCCGACGGACACCGAGGATTACCGGCGACTCCGCGAGGCGCTCGAGAAGCTGCGCCTCAACGACGCCGCCTTCTCGTTCGAGCCGGAGACGTCCGAGGCACTCGGCTTCGGCTTCCGCTGCGGCTTCCTGGGCCTGCTGCACGCCGACATCGTCCAGTCGCGCCTGGAGCGCGAGTTCGACCTCTCCCTCATAGCTACCGCGCCCGGGGTCGTCTACAAGGTGGTCACCACCGACGGCCAGGCTTTCGACGTGCAGAACCCAAGCGAGCTGCCCACGCCCGACCGGCTCGAGTCGATCTCGGAACCCTTCGTGAACCTGTCGGTGTTCCTGCCGGAGGAGTACGTGGGGCCCGCGATGGGCCTGCTCCAGGAGAAGCGCGGCGAGATGAAGGACATCGTCTACCACGGGCACCGTGTCGAGCTCAGGTACGAGGTGCCGTTCGGCGAGATCCTCTACGACTTCCACGACCGCCTCAAGTCGTTGTCGCGCGGTTACGCCTCGATGGACTACCAGTTCCTCGGCTACCGCGAGGGCGACCTGGTGAAGATCGACGTGCTGGTGAACGAGGAGCGGGTGGACGCCCTCTCCATCATCGCCCACGTCGACAAGGCGTACGAGGTCGGCCGGAAGATGGTCGACCGCATGGCCGAGGTCATCCCGCGTCAGATGTTCCCCATCCCGGTGCAGGCGGCCATCGGGGGCAAGATCCTCGCGCGTGCGACGGTGAAAGCCTTCCGCAAGGACGTGCTGGCGAAGTGCTACGGTGGCGACATAACCCGCAAGAAGAAGCTTCTCGAGAAGCAGAAGAAAGGCAAGGCCCGCATGAAGCAGATCGGCACGGTCGAGGTGCCGCAGGAGGCCTTCCTGGCGGTGCTGAGCACGGAGGAGTGACGGTTGACTAGCAGGTCGGCCGGCAGTACCGGCGTTTCCGAGCAAGAGCCGGCGCGGCGGCGCGGCGGACCGCTCAGGCTGCGCCTGCAGGTCGCCCTAGTGATCGCGCTACTATCCGCTCTGCCCAACGTGATCCTGGTGGTCACGGCACTATTGCCCGTTTACCGCGGTCCAGGTGGCGCCGCGGGCGCGGTGCTCGGGTGGCCGGTCGTGCTCTGGTTGGTGGGAGTCGTGGTGCTCTCGGCGCTAGTCGGCTACGTGCTCTCCGGCCAACTGCTGGCACCGCTCATCCGCGCCGCGCGTGAAGTGGAAGCGCTGCCGCGCGCCGCCTCGCGGCTCGCTGCCGCGCGCGTTCCGCTGAGCCCGGACGACCCTCCCGAGGTCGTCGCCCTCAAGCGCTCCTTCAACACCCTCCTTGCCCAAGTGGAGCTGCAGGAGAGCCGGCGCAACGCCTTCACGGCCGCCCTCATGCACGACCTGAAGACGCCCCTCATAGCCGCCAACAACCTCCTTACGGTCGTGCGCGACGACGACGCGCTCCCACGTGCCAGCAGGGTAGAGCTGGTGGCGCGCATCGGCAGCGAGATGGAGGCGCTTATCGACCTCGTGCAGAAGCTGGTGGACGCTCACCGGCTCGAGCGTGCCGACGTGCCGCTCGCGCCCCGCGACACGAGCCTTCTCGAGCTCGCCGAGGTCGTGATGCAACGCCTCGCTCCCCTCGCGGCGGAGCGAGGGATAGAGTGCACGGTGACCGGCGACGGGCGCGCACGCGTGGACCTGCGCGAAGCCGAGCGGGCACTCTACAACCTCTTCAGCAACGCCGTGCGTTATGCGCGCACGAGCATTCACATCGAGGTCTTCAACGCCATGGTGAGGGTGCAAGATGACGGTCCCGGACTCCCCGCACCACTCGAGAAGCTGGCCCAGCCGTTCGTTGGCCGCAACGTCGAGATAGCCGGCAAGGAGTACGCCAGCGGCACGGGCGGGCTGGGGCTCTTCATAGCCAGGCGGGTGCTCGAGGCTCACGGGGGCCGGCTCGTGTGCGAGGCCACTGGCAGCAGCGGCACGGCCCTGCTGGCCTACTTCGGCGGCTGAGGAAGGGGGAAGGCGATGGTCGACCGATCGAACGGTGCCGAGGGTGACGCGGCCAACGCTCCCTTGCGCGTCCTCATAGCCGACGACCACCCGCTCTTTCGCATGGGGTTGGCCCTGGCGCTGAAGGCGGATGGGTTCGAGGTGGTGGCCGAGGCCGAGAACGGCCGCCAGGCCGTGGAGCGTGCCAGGCACGCGGGCGTGGACGTCGTGGTGCTCGACGTCCGCATGCCCGAGCTCGATGGCATAGACGCGTGCACCATCATCACCAGCGCGGCCGACGCGCCGGTGGTCGTCATGCTCACCACGTTCGAGGAACCGGCGGTAGTGTTGGCGGCGCGGGCGGCGGGGGCCACCGCCTACCTGTCCAAGGAGACGAGCCCGCGAGAACTCGCCCGCATGCTGCGCCAGATCCTCGCCGACCCCGAGCGCGACTGGCTGCCCGAGGTGTCGGTGCCAGAACTGACGCCGCGAGAGGCGGAGGCGCTGGCCGCCCTGGCCCGCGGCCTCAGCAACAAGGCCATAGCCGCGGAGCTCGGCATCAGCCCCGAGACCGTAAAGGACTACCTCGAGAACGTCTACCGCAAGCTGGACGTCCGTGACCGGGTGAGCGCTGTGAGGCGCGCCGCCGAACTCGGGCTGGTTGCCGGCTGACGAGTGAGCCACTAGCATGCGTCGACGCTAGCCGAAGCGCCGCACCCGGGTAGCGCACGGCCAGGCACGAACCAAGAACCGTTGGGCTCGGACCCAGCGCGCGGCTGCGCCGAAGGCGGCCACGGCTACGGTGACGCCATGGGCCGAACGCCAACCTCCACCCCCGGGCGCAGGCCACGCGCGCCCCGCTCGGGGCTGGTCCTGCTCGAACTGATCGTCGCCCTCGCCCTCTTGGCCATCCTGGCCTCCCTGGCGTACGCCTTCGGCCGGCCGAGCCACTCGGCGAGGGCCGCCCGCAGCGTCCGGGCCGCCATCCTGTGGGCGCGCACCGAGGCCATGTGGCGCGGCCTGCCCGTCAGCATCATCGAGCTACCGGACCGCTCGGGCTTCGTGGTCAGCGCCGCCTCCGACCGGGAGAGGCCCTGCGAAAGCGGCACGGAGCTTACTCGCGTGCGGCTATCGGAGCATCCGGGCGTGCGCCTGGTCGCGGGCCTGCCACGCGGCCTCGTTTGGTTGCCCACCGGGTCGGGCAGGAGTTGCAACGGCGGCGGGGTGATATCGGGCACCATCGAACTCACCGACGGTCGCGCCGGCGCCAGGGTGATCGTCTCGGCGCTCGGGCGCGTGCGGCTGGAGGCGCCGTGAGGTCCGGGTTCACGCTGGTGGAGGTGCTCGTGGCGCTGGCCATCCTGGCTGCGGTTGGGGGCGCGCTGGCGGGGTTACAGCAGGCGACCCTAAAGGCGCAGCGCGCTTCCGACGCTCTGCACTCAGCGGCCGCCATGGCGTCCAGCGAGCTCGTCCTCCAGCGCGTCGCGGCTTCCGCACAGGGTGGGGCGTGCCTGACGCCGCCGCCCAACCCCGACTTCGCCTGCGAAGTGGAGCGCACCTGCGTACCCGGCGCGCTCGGTCCTTGCTCCGCCGTAGCGTTGACGGTACGCGTCTCGCGGCCGCTCGGCCCCGCGTACGTGGTTCGCTCCGCCACGTTCCCCAGTTTGGAGCGCACCCCGTGAGTGGGCGAGGCGGCTTCACGCTGGTCGAACTGCTGGTGGCACTCGCCGTGGGCGGTATCCTCTTCGGCTTGCTCGGGCCGTCGTTGGCCGCGGGCAGGAAGTACTCCGCCGAGCTGGAAGCCAAGGCCGACACCAACACCGCGCTGCGCCTCGCCGCCGAGCTCCTGAGCGAGGAGTTGCGCCTTGCCGGCAGCGTGCCGTGGCCAGTGCCCGTAGGCCTGCCCGGAGTGGAGCCGGACCCCCTGGCTTGGCTTGCGCCGGCCCTCACCTTGACGGCGCGAGGGCCGGGCCACGCGATCGGCATGCGGGCGGTGGATCACCGCGGCGCCGCCGGCCTGGTCCCGCGCGACCTCACCTTCGAGGTCGGCACCGACGCGCGGGGCGAGGCGCAGCTCTACCGGCGGCCGAGCGGCGCCAGCAAGCAACCGCTCGTCGAGCAGGTGGAGGCCCTACGCGTGGCTTGGGTGATCGATGCGGCAGGCGTGCGCCTGCCACCTTACGCCGCCGACGGTTCGCGGCTGGCGGCGCTCGGGGTGGAGGTCATGGTCGCCGGCGTGATCCGGGAGTTCGTCGTCGAGCTGCCGTCGCGGCCCCTCGTCAGCGTCGGGGCCTTGCCGTGAGCTTCGAGAAGCGGGGCTTCGTGCTGGTGGCGGTGCTGGGCGCCATGCTGCTGGTGGCGGCTCTCATCTTCGCCGCTGTGTTCGCCACCACGCTAGGCGCCATGGCGGCCCGTAGCGCCGCTCGGGCGACGACCGAGGGCGCCGCCTTGCAAGGCGCCCTTGGTCTGGCCGCCGCGGAGCTGGTTGGCGGCGGTTGGCCACCGCCCAAGGAGTTGGGGCCCTGGCCGCGCCGCGGGGTGCCCGCGCGGGTGAGCGTGAGCGAGGTCGGGCCCGGCACCGTTCACCTGGTCGCTCGGCTCGGCGCCTCCGGGCCCGCGCCGCGGGCGGCGCAGCTCGTGCTCCAGCTCGAGCCCGAGCTGGTGGTGCGGTGGCGGCCCTGAACCGCGCCGAGGCGCTCGCCTTGACACGAGTGGAGGAGGCTGAAACGATACGGCGTGACGAGCACCCAAGACACGACCCGGGCACTCCTTTGCGCCGCGCTCCTGGCCAGTGGCCGGCCGGTTGCCGGGAGGGAACTCGAGTCCTTGCTCGGCGTCAGCGCGGACGCCGTGGAGCGTGAGGTGGCCGCGCTGCGGACCACGTTGGCCGAGGCCGGGCTGGGGATAGTCGTGGAGCACGTCGCGGGAGGCTACCGCCTCGTCGTCGACTCCGTGCTGGTCCCCGCGCTCGCCACGCTGCTGTCGCCGGCGCCGCTGCCGCGGCTCAGCCAGGCTGCCCTCGAAACTCTCGCCCTCGTGGCGTACCACCAGCCCGTGACGCGAGGGGAGTTGGAGGCCGCCAGGGGCGCGTCTTGCTCCTCGACGCTGGAGACGCTCCAGGAGCGCGAACTCATCAAGATCGTCGGCCAGCGCGAGGTGGTCGGGCGGCCCATGCTCTACGCCACCACCGAGCGGTTCCTGCTCGAGTTCGGCCTGGCTTCGCTGGCGGACCTACCGCCCATGGAGAGCGATCAGGCGGCCAACTTCCTTCGAGGTTGACCGGCTCAGGCCGCGCCGGGCTCCAGCTCTGCGAGGAAGCGGACGGCCAGGCGGTAGCCGGCCAAGCCCAGCCCGATTATGCTGCCCGCGCACGCGGCCGCCACGAGGCTGCGGTGGCGGAACTCCTCGCGCGCCGCGGTGTTGCTCAGGTGGACCTCGACGACCGGAAGGTCGATGGCCTTGATCGCGTCGCGCAGGGCGACGCTGGTGTGCGTGTAGCCACCGGGGTTCAAGACGATGCCGGTCGCCCCGTCGGCGCGCGCGCCGTGGAGCCAGTCGATGAGCTGGCCCTCGTGGTTGCTCTGCCGGCACGTGGCCGACGTCCCCAGCTCGGAGGCGGCCTGCCGGCACGAGCGCTCCACGTCCTCCAGGGTGAAGCTGCCGTAGACGTCGGGCTCGCGGCTTCCGAGCAGGTTCAGGTTGGGTCCGTTGAGTACGAGGATCACAGGTCTGCCTCCAGTTGGGCCCAGGCGGCCTCGAGTTCTAAGTCACTAAGGTCGGAGACGATCACGGGCCGGCCCACGTTCTCGAGGAGCACCATGCGCAGTTGGCCGCCAAGTGCCTTCTTGTCGCGTTTCATGAAAGCCGACAGGGTGGCGAAGTCCGTGCGGGGCAGGGGAGCCGGAGCCACCCAGCGCAAGAACTCCAGCGTGCGTTCCACCAGGTCTGCGTAACCGCGTCCGCGGCCCACCAGGGCGGCGTAGACGAGGCCGTACGCCACGGCGTCGCCGTGTGCAAGGGCGTGCCCGCTGGCCGCTTCCAGGGAGTGGGCCAGCGTGTGGCCCAGGTTGAGGTGCGCGCGCACACCACGCTCGCGCTCGTCGCTGGCGACCACGGCCGCCTTGACCGCGGCCGAGCGCGCCACCACGTCCGTCAGGCGCTCTACGGGCGCGTCCGGCGCCCAGCCCCGCCCCAGGGCGCCCAGGAGGTCGGGAGCGGCAAGCAGCCCGTGCTTGAAGGCCTCCACCGTGCCCTGTTGGAACTCGCGCAGGGGGAGGGTGCGCAGGGTCGCGACGTCCGCCACCACCGCTCGAGGTTGCCAGAACGCCCCGACGAGGTTCTTGCCTTGTGGCAGGTCGAGTCCGGTCTTCCCGCCCACGCTGGCGTCGACCATCGCCAACAGCGACGTGGGGGCCTGGTAGAAGGCGACGCCGCGCATGTAGGTTGCGGCGACGAACCCACCAAGGTCGCCCACGACCCCGCCACCCAACGCGATGACGGCGCCGTCGCGAGGCAGTCCGGCCGCGGCCAGGTCCTGTAGCAGCGACGAGTACAGTGCCAACGACTTGCTTCCCTCACCGGCGGGCACCACGAGGAGCTGCACGGACTTGCCCGCCGCCGTAAGGGCGTCGACGACCCGCTGGCCGTGGGCGCGGCCGACGTTCTCGTCGGTGATGAGCGCGACGCGCTCCTGAACGACGGCCTCCGGCAGCAACTCCTGCAACAGACCAGGGCCGACGGTGACGGAATAGGGCGGCTCGACCGCGACCTGCACGGTGACCCTGCCGGACCGCCGACCGCTCACCGACGAAGACGCCGACGAGGACGAAGATGATGACGCCGACGATGACGTCGACGATGGCGTCTCGCGGCTCATGCGCGGCCCCCATCGTCATGGCCGGCCGCCGCGTCCTGGTCTTGTTTCCAGGCCACCAGCCGCTCTACGATCTCCTCGACGACCTCCGTGGACGGGCGACCGTCCGTCGAGACCTTGAAGGAGGCCACCTCGTCGTAGGCCTCGGCGCGCGCGGCCATGAGCTCGGTTATACGCGCGAGTGGGTCCTCGTGCTCCAGCAGCACGCGGCGGTGGCGGCGCGTGCGGCGCAGGACGGTCTCGGCGCTGGCCGTGAGGACGATCACCGGTCCGCGCGCGCGGAGCATGGCGCGGTTCTCGGGCCTCACGACCGTGCCGCCTCCCGTCGACACCACGACCTCGTCCAGCCTGACGGAGCGGCGCACGACCTCCGTCTCGTAGTCGCGGAAGACGGCCTCCCCGTACAGCTCGAAGAGGTCCGCGATGCGCAGGCAACTCACGCGCTCGATGACGCGGTCGGTGTCGATGAAGGTCAACTGTAGTCGCCGCGATAGCTCCCAGCCGATGCGGCTCTTGCCGGTACCCATGAACCCGGCCATGGCCAACCAAGTGACCACCCGCTCGGGTGGGAGGTGACGGTGGCGGGGAGACATGAGGCCGGCTCGCGACTCAGAAAGCCGCCGCGTAGGCGCGGTGGGCGCTCATGCGCTCGCTGAGCTCGCTCAGGGTATCGCCGCCGAACTTCTCCATGACGGCGTTGGCGAGCGTGAGCGCGGCCATGGCGAGCACCACGATGGAGGCGGCCGGCACGGCCGTGACGTCCGAGCGTTCGCGGGCGGCGTCGGCGACCTCGTGAGTCACCACGTCGACCGTTGCCAACGGTCGCATGAGGGTGGCGATCGGCTTCATGGCGGCGCGCACGACGAGCTCCTCGCCGTTGCTCATGCCGCCCTCCAGGCCGCCCGAGCGGTTGGAGGCGCGGCCGTAACGTTCGGCGCCGCCCACGATGGCGTCGTGCACCTGGCTGCCTGGGATGGTGGCGGCGCGCCAACCTTCACCGATCTCCATGCCCTTGATGGCGTGGATGCTCATGACCGCCTGCGCCAACCGGCCATCCAGCTTGCGGTCCCACTGGGTGAAGCTGCCGAGGCCCACGGGGACGCCTCGGAACCGGGCCTCCACCACCCCTCCCAGCGTGTCCCCGCGCTCCTTGGCGGCGTCGATCAGGTCGATGATGCGCTCCTCGGCGCCCGAGTCGAACGAGCGCAGCGGGCTGGCGTCCAGGTCGGACAGGCGGTCCCAGTCCATGTCACCGCTGCAGTCGACGCCGCCAAGGCTCATGACGCGGGCGCAGGCGTCTATGCCGAGCTCCTCCAGCAGCCGTATGGCCACCGCGCCGGCGGCCACGCGAGACGCGGTCTCACGCGCGGACGCCCGCTCGAGCACGTCGCGCAGGTCCTTGTGGCCGTACTTGATGCCGCCCGATAAGTCCGCATGCCCCGGGCGGGGTTGCGTGAGGGCGCGCTTGCGTGGCTCGTTGCCCGGCTCGGGCGCCATGACGTCTTGCCAGTTGGCCCAGTCGCGGTTGAGGATCTCCATGGCGAGGGGCGCGCCCGTGGTGCGGCCGGCGCGCACACCGCCCTTGAAGGTGGCGCGGTCCTGCTCGATGATCATGCGTTGCCCGCGGCCATAGCCGCCCTGGCGGCGCCGCAACCAGGGGTCGATGTGTTCCGCGGCCACGAGGGGAAGGCCGGCCGGGACGCCGTCGAGGAGGACCGTCAAGGCGGGGCCGTGTGACTCACCGGCGCTTAAGTACCTGAGCATCCGCTAAGCGTAGCACGCGCGCAATCGCGTGCAGGTGGGGGCAAACGGCGGTTCGTCGGCCGGCCGGATGCCCGGTTTGCTGCCGCCCGCACGCTGGAGTCGCGCTCACGAGCGGGCGCGGGCGGCGGTCACCGGACGCCCGTCTGCCGTTGCCCCGCCAGGAGCGACGAGAAGGCGCCAGGCCCGAAAGGACCTGGCGCCCAGGCGGTAAAGCGAAGCTTCAGCCGACGCTCAGTCGACCACCTGCGCGGTGACGATCAGGAGCAGGTCGGTGGTCGTGTCCTCGGAAGTGGTGGAGCCGAAGAGCTCGCCGATGACCGGGATGTAGCCGAGCAGCGGGACGCGCTTCTTCGTGAGCGTGAGCTGGTTCTGCATGAGGCCGCCCAGCAGCGCCGTTTGCCCTGGCTTCAGGTTGATGGTCGAGGTGACGGAGCGGTTCGAGAGGTTGAGGAAGCTCGGGTCGTTGGTCTTGGAGAGCACGTCCTCGACCTTCGCCTCGATGGTCAGCGTGACGCTGCCGTCGTTGGCCACTCTCGGAGTGATGTCGAGCTGCACGCCGTAGGGGATCTCGCGCTCGATGTTCTCGCTGGCGCCCGGGATGCTGATGAAGATGGTGCCGCCCGATTGGATGCGGCCCTTCTGGTTGTCGAGGACCGTCACGTTGCCGTCGTCCACGCGCCGCGAGAGGCCCTGTGTCTCGAGGGCGTCGAGCACCGCCGAGATGTTGAAGGAGGAGACTGCCGCGGCAGTGTCGAAGATGAAGTTCAGGCCGGTGTCGAGGATGCTCGCCGACAGCTGGCCGAAGCCACCCGTGAGGTCGAGTCCCAGGTCGTAGGTGATGCTGTGCGCGACTTCCTGGATGCGCACCTGGACGTTGACCTGCTTACGGGCCTCGTCGAGCTGCGGGATCAGTTCCGCGAAGCGTGCCTGCACCGCGCGCGAGCCCGTGACTATCAGGGCGTTGGCGCGGGGCTCCGCCACTACGGTGAACTCTGCCGTGGGGGCGCTGGTGCCGTCGGCGGCGGTAGTCACCAGGTTGGTCGATTGCAAGACGGTGGCCAGGTCGGTCGCGACCGCGTTGTTGAGGAAGTAGGTGCGCTGCTCCAGCTGCACCTGCTCGGCCGCCGTGTCGAACTGCTCGAGGAGCCTGGTCACGCGGTCATGCTCGGCCTCGGTGCCGACCACCATCACGCTGTTGACTCCGGGCAGGGCCTGGGCGTCGAGGCCCGGGATCGCCTGCGTCAGGATCTGGACGACCTGCGCCGGGTCGGAGTTGACGCGGTAGAAACGCTGCTCCGTGGGGACGGCCGCGGGGGCCTCCGCCGGGGCAGGCGCCTCGCCCACGGCCTCGGCGGTCGCCGGGGCCCGCAGCTTGTTGACGGACGCGGGCGGCCCCACGACCACGAGGTCGTTGTCGAGGAGGACGTAATCGAGGTCGTTGAGGGTGAGGACGAGGTTCCACACCTGGCGGAAGGGCTTCGGATCGCCGATGTCGTAGACGATGGTCGAGTCGGGCACGTCGTCGGTCACGGCCGTGAGCCCGATGGCCTTGGCCAACGCCGTGATCATGACCGACAGTTGCTCGCCGTTGGTGCCCGTGCTGAACTCCACCGGCGCGTCGTAGCGCGCGTCGTCCGGCAGGGGCGTAAGGGTTCCCTGTGCTGTCGCGATCGCCAGAGTCGCGAGGAGGGTAAGAAGGAGGAAGGTTCGCTTCATGATCACCGCCTGATATCCAAGGAGAGCACCTGGGTGTTGTCGCCCAGCGAGAACTTAGCTTCGTAGCCGCGCAGGTCAGCAAGCACGATCTCGGTTTCCGGCAGGGACTGACCGAGGGTCAGGACGACCGGCTGGTCGAACTGCTTGGAGCGGAACACTCCGACGCTCAATGGGCCCAGTGCGGTGCCCGTGAAGCGCACGTCGTTGTCGCGCAAGTACCTGCTGAGAGCGTCCGCGCCTACCACCAGCGGAAGCGTGGGAGCGCTCGGCTTGCTGACCGACTCGGCGGTCGGCTGGCCGGGTCCGAGCACGTCTACTCCGGTCGGCGCAACGGTAGTGCTCGCCTCGCTGCCCGAGGCGGGAAGCGCGGAAGGTGCACTGTCCGGGGGCAGCCTGACGGCCGCCACGTCGGCCAGGTTCGCCGGGCCCGACGGCGTGGTCGGCGCCGTGCGCGCGTCACGCAAGATGTCGGGCGTGATCGGCAGGGTGCCGCTGGGCAGTGGCCGCGGTAGGTCGGAGGCGCGGGTCGGTGCGGGAGCCAACGCGCGGGGCGCGGGCGCCTGAACCGGCTTGGCGGTAGTTGCGCCGGGCGCCGTGGTGGGCGAGGTGCCCGCTTCCGCCGTTGTGGCGCCTGCCTGCGGGGTACCGTCCGAGTTCACTACCACGACGGTGGGCTCCTCGCTCGGCGCCGCGGCCAGGCTCCCGGGCTCGGCCGGGGCCGCTGCCACGGGTTGAGCCGGCGGTGCGGGCGGCGCCTGCACGACGACGGGGGAGAACGGGTTGATGCTGCCGCGGCGGCTCCCCTGTGGGCGCGTGGCGCCGGTACCCTCGGCTTCCGCCTCGGGCGTCTCGGCCACGGGCGGCGAGGTGACGAGGAAGGGCAGGTCGTCCACGACGAGGTCGCGGAGCACGACGGTTGGCGGGGTGACCACGGCCGGCGCGGTGACCACGCCCGGCGCGGCGCCGGGGGTCGTGGTGACGGTCGCGCCGGAGGCCCCTGCCGCACCGCCCTCGGCGGCGCCCGCTGCGGCGGCGTCCTCGGTCCCGGCTGGAGCTTGGCCAGCGGCGCCGGGCGCCGCTGCCTCACCGGCCTCGCTGGTGGCGGGTGATGGAGTCGGCACGCCGGGTTGCGCGCTTGGCGTGCTGGACTGCGCGCTCACGGGCGTCGGCGTCTCGGGCTGGTTGAGGAAGTTGACCCAGAAGAACGCGGCCGCGGCGACCAGCAGGAGGGCGATCAGGATGCGTGCGGTTCTAGAAAGAGACATGGCCTACTGCTCCCCTGGATCGCTACCGGTGTACACGTAGACGGTGAACGAGAAGGCGGCGTTGAGGTTGGGGTCGCTCGACGTGTTGTCTTCGATGTCCAACGAGACGCTTCCGATCTTGGCGAAGCGCTGCATGGCCTCGAGCCGGTCGAGGTACGCCATGGTCTCGGCGTACGTGCCTTGGGTGGCGATGTTGAAGCCGATGGGCCGCACGTCTTGTACTTGCTCCTGGGCCGATCCCTGGCTGAACGACTGGATGGCGACGTCGGACTCCAGCGCGTTGGTGCGCAAGGAGTCTATGAGGCCCGCGATGTCGCTTTCACGCGGCAACTGAGCCAGGAAGTCGCGGCGGTCGGCCTCCAGCTCCGAGACCGCCAAGCGCAGGTTGGGCAGGTTGCGCCTGGCGTCTTCGCCGCGCCTTATGTCGGCGTCCAGCTGGGTGATGTTCGTCTCGAGCGTCGCGATGCGGTCCTGGGTTGGCGAGTAGAGGTAGAAGTACCAGACCACCGCCGCCAGGATCGACAGGACGAGGAAGATGATGGCCCAGTCGCGCTGCCTCAGCTTGCGGATATCGAACGAGCGGCTCATTGGGCACCCTCTTGCAGGGCGCCGACGGTCAGCGAGTACTGGTAGAGGCCCTTGTCGCTATCGCGCTGCGCGTTCTGGAACACCACACCGTAGTTGGCGCTGTGCTCCAGGGCCCTGATGAACTCGGCCAGCACCTCCGGATTGACGACCGTGCCCGACACGGTCATCTCGGCGGACACCGGCTTGCCCTCGTAACGCTGTGGATCGGGGCTCGGCCTCGTGACGCTCTGCATCGAGAGCGAGCGGAAGTCGATATCGGGCCGCGTGCCCCCGCCCACCGGCAGTGTCTCGAGCAACCCCGCTATCTCGCCCGACCAGACGATGGTGTTCTCGCGCACGGAGCGCGCCACGGAGATGAGCTGGTTGAGTTGCTGCTGCCTTGACAACAGGTCGCGCTGCTCGCGGAGGAACGGCTGCAGCAGGGCGAGCTGGTCCTCGCGGGCCAGCTTCTCCCTGGCCAGGTTGTTGGCCGTGGTGTTGGCCGAGTACTGCATGATGCCGGCGACCACCAAGACGAGCAGGGGGAAGGCGACCGCCAACAGTCGCCAGTAGCCGGGCTCGCGTACGCGGCGAAGGTTCTTGGGAAGTAGGTTGATGTTAATCAAGGCCCGCCACCCCCCTCAGGGCGAGGCCGAGGGGCACCGCGAACTCTGCCGCTACCTTCTTGAGGTAGTGCGCATCGAAGCGGCCCTCGTCCACCGTGACGCTCAGCCATGGGTCGCCGAGCTCGACCTTGATGCCCAGGGCGTCGCCGATGGCCTCGGGTAAGCCCCGCAGCTTGGCGCCGCCGCCGGTGACCAGCATGCGGCTGATCGTGGCGTCGCCGGACTGCACGCGGAAGAACTCGAGTGACCGGCGGATCTCCGTGGTCAGCTCGACGAGCACGGGGCGCAGGGCCTCGTAGACCCTGGGAGCCGAGAACTGTTCGCGCTTGACGTCGAAGTTGAGGAGGTCTTCCTCGTCCTCGGTGGGGATGGTGGCGGTGCCGTATTCGGTCTTCACGTCCTCGGCCGCGTCGAAATCGAGGCCGAAGGCGCGCTGGACGGCGGTCGTGAAGTCATCCCCGCTGACGTTGATGTTGCGGTTCATGAGCACGCGTTGGCCGCGCACGAGCGTGATGGTCGAGGTGCTGGCGGCGATCTCGAGCACGACGCCGATCTCGTTGGCCTCGGTGAAGTTCTGGCCCGAGAGCGTCTGTTTCGTGAGGTGCTCCCCGTGGAGCGAGCCGCGCAGCGCCCGCAGGAGGGAGAACGGCTTGACGTCGATCACGTGCGGTTCGAGGCCGGCTTGTTTCAGGTACTCGACCTGCTGCGAGACCTCGTCGAGGCGGGCCGCCGCGATCACGACCTCCAGCTGGCCGCCTTCTTCGACGTCCTCCGGGTTGTCGAGGACGAAGTAGTCGAGGACCACCTCGTCGATGGGGAAAGGGATGTAGCGCTCTGCTTCCCAGCGGATCGCCTCGTCGAGTTCGGCGACCGTCATGCGCGGCACGTGGATGTTACGCGTGATCGCCTGACGGTTGCTGACGGCCGTGACCGTGAAGCGCTTCTGGATCCCGGCTTCGTGGAAGAGCGCCTTGATCTCTTCAGCTAGGCCTTGCGGATCGGTGACTTCGTCCTCGGTGACGAGGCCGGGAGGCATCGGCCGCACAGCCAGAGCACCCAAAGTGGGCGGGTTGCCGGCGCGAAGCTCCACCACCTTCAGCGCACTGGTCCCGACCTCGAGCCCTACTGCCTCGATCTTGGGACTTAGCAAGCGGGACATCCGCTCGCGCAATGAGACCATAAGCGTCTCCTCCTCGTAAATCTGGGGGAGTCTATCACGGGCGCTTCGCGCCACCACGTGAAAAATGCCTTCTGAGCCGCTACCCCCAACGACCCGCCTGCGTGCCAGTATCGCGTCCACCACGGCAACCGCCGATGAGTCGTTCGTGAGCGGCTCGTGTAAGGAATCTTGCATCGCTCATGAGGGAAGCGGGCGCCTACCGTTGCGGGCCGCTCAGTGAGGGCCCTTGGCGAGGTCGTTGAAGCGTACGTGCGCGTTGTGGAACTGCAGCTCGAGGCTGCCGGTCGGGCCGTTGCGCTGCTTGCCGATGATGATCTCGGCGATCCCGTGCTTCTCGCTGTGGGGATCGTAGTACTCGTCGCGGTAGATGAACATCACGAGGTCGGCGTCCTGCTCGATGGCGCCGGACTCGCGCAGGTCCGAGAGCATGGGGCGCTTGTTGGGGCGGGCCTCGACGGCGCGCGAGAGCTGGGACAGGACGAGCACCGGCACCTCGAGCTCGCGCGCGAGGCCCTTGAGGCCGCGCGAGATGGCCGAGATCTCCTGCTGCCGGTTCTCGCTTGCGCTGCGGGCGCTGCCGGACATGAGTTGGAGGTAGTCGATGATCAGCAGGTCGAGGCCGTGCTCCGCCTGCAGGCGACGCGCCCTGGAGCGCAGCTCCATCACGGTCAGGTCGGCGTGGTCGTCGATGTACATCTTGGCCTCCGACAGCCGCCCGGCGGTGTCGGCGAGGCGTTGGAAGTCGCGGTCGGAGAGTTGACCGGAGCGCACGCGCGACATGTCGACCCGCGCCTCCGCGCACAACATGCGCTGCACGAGCTGCACCCCCGACATCTCCAGGGAGAAGATGCCAACGGAGGCGCCCTCCTTGAGGGCGGCGTTGAGGCCGATCGTGAGGGCAAGCGCCGTCTTGCCCATGGACGGGCGGGCGGCCAGGACGTTCAGGCTGGAGGGTTGCAAGCCGCCGGTCAGCCCGTCGAGTTCGCGGAAGCCGGCGCGGAGGCCCGAGACGGGGTTCGGGTTCGCGAAGCGTTCGTTGATGTCCTGGAAGGTCTCGGTGACGAGGGTGCGCATGCCGGCGAAGTTGCTGCGGCGCTTGCGGGTGGTGAGGTCGAAGATGGCCTTCTCGGCCGTGTCGAGCACCTCTTCAAGTGGCCCCGCCTGGTCGTAGGCCGCCTGCATGATGCGCCCGCCGGCGCTGATCAGGTCGCGCAGCGTGGCCTTCTCCTTGACGATCCGGGCGTAACTCTCCGCGTAGGCCGCGGTGGGAACCGAGTCGGCGAGGCCCACCACGTACGCCACGGAACCCACGCCCTCGAGGTCGCCGGACTGCCGGAGCTCCTCGGTCAGGGTCACCAGGTCCATGGGCTCGCCGCGCCGGTGGAGCCTCTCGAGGGCCAGGAAGACCTTGCGGTGTGCTTCCTTGTAGAACTGTTCGGCTTGAAGCGTCCCCTCGAGGTTCCCATAGGCCTCGTTGTCCAGCAGGATGCTGCCCAGGACGCTCTGTTCTGCCTCTAGGTTGTGCGGCGGTGTGCGGCCTTCCACCCCGGCATCTTACCCGGAGCCCGGAGCCCGGAGGCACCCCCGGAGGGCCCGTGGGAGGTCGGCGGCGGATAGAATGGGGCCCTGATGGAGCTGCTGAGCACATGGGTCTTACCGCTGTTGACGGCATACCTGGTGGGCTCGCTGCCGCTTGGCGCGTGGTTGGTGCAGGCGGCTTCCGGCTTCGACCCGCGCGACGTCAACCCGCATCTCCTGGGCGTGGAGAACGTCTACAAGCTCGTCGGCCCCTGGGTGGCCGTGAGTTCCTTCGTGCTCGACATCCTCAAGGGCGCGCTCGGAGTCATCCTCGGGGCGTTCGTGATGGCCGCGGCCGGCGGCGCGACCAGCCTGATGTTCGACCCGCTCATGGGACTGAGGGTCACGAACCCTTGGTCATTGACTGGGCTTGGCAGCTTCACCGGCCTGTCAGCCGTTGCCCCGACGGACTTCGCCACGGCGGCCGGGGCCGCGTTCCTCGGCGTACTGCTCGGCCACCTGCATCCGCTGCCCATCAGGCGGTTGGCCGCCGTGCCGCGAGGGCGCGGCAACGGCGTCGTGGTCGGCGCGCTTGCGGCACTGTTCGGTTTGGGCGTGCTGCCGTTCTGGCTGCCTACCGGCGCGGTGGCCGTCTACTCGACGGTGCTCGCACTCAGCGGGTTCGTCGCCCTCGCCAGTGTCGCCGGACTTGGCGCCCTGGCCGGGTTCGGACTGCTGGCCGCCGCGCTCGGCCTGCTGGACTGGGGCCCCGCTGTGGCGGTGCTTGCCACCGCCCTGGTCCTTCTCTGGCGCCACAAGGCCGCGCTCATGCGGATCAGGGACGGCACCGAGGCGCGCCTCGGCGCGCCACCGCCCGTTCGCGGCCTCGATGCCAACACCGTGCTGTGCGCATTCATGGTTCACCCCCTCACCTACGACGACGTATGGCAGCCGCGGTCCAGCCGCTGGCTGCGCTGGGTGGTCGAGGCGCTCGTGCGTCCGGGCATCGTGCCTGAACGGTGGCTCAAGCGGCTCTTCCTCAACATCAGGCCGCAGTTCCACGGCGTCATAGAGGGCATCGAGCTGACGGACGGCCGCAAGCTCAGGGTCCTGCTCATCTCGGCGCCCCTGATGCCCGATCAGTTCCGCACCAACCCCGACGACGCGCTGCGCATCGCCATCCAGGGGGCCCGCTTCGCTCACCGCCTGGGCGCCGAGGTGGTGGGGCTCGGAGCTCTGTGGTCCACGGTGGGAGAGAAGGGCGCGGCCGTGCAGGAGGCGGTGCCCGAGATCGTGGTCACCAACGGCGGCGCCTATACGGCCGCCACCGTGAAGGCCGCGGTTCCCGGCCTCCTGCGCCGCTTCAAGGCGCAGGGCGGCAGCCTCAAGAGCGCCAGCGCAGCCGTGGTCGGGGCCAACGGGGTGGTGGCGTTCGGGGTCGCTCGGATGGTGGCCCCCGAGGTAGGTGAGCTGCTGCTGGTGGGCCGTGACCGCGAGCGCCTCAACCGCTCGGCCGACAGCCTCCGTAAGAAGTACCCGCACACCCGCATCCTGGCGACCACCGACGTGGACGCCGTGGCGGGCTCCGACCTCATCTTCACCGCCACCTCGGACCCCAACCCCGTGATATTCGCGCACCACGTGAAGCCTGGCGCCTGGATCTACGACCTCGGCCGGCCCGTTGACGCCGACGAGAGCGTGCGCGAGGTTCCAGGGGTGGAGCTCGTGCCTGGCGGGGTCGTCAAGCCGCCCGGCAGCATGCGCAGCCGCATCGACCTGCGCTTCGGCGACGGCAACGTCCCCGCCTGCCTGGCGGAGACGATGATCCTTACAGCCACGGGGGAGTACTCCCGCCGCAGCCTGGGGAACGGCACGCGCTCAGCCGACATCGAGTTCTACCTCCTCGAGGGCGAGCGCCTCGGCTTCGAGATCGTCACGCGCGACGCGCGCCTGGCGCCCGCCAAGGTGCCCGCTTGAACGTCTACAGGATCGAGGGCCTGACGGGCGAGGCGGTGGAACTGGCGGCGCTGTGGGACCTGGGGTGCCTCGGCGTTCAGGAGGAGGAGGGCCCGGGTGGCCTCGCCTTACTGGCTTACTTCGAGGAGAAGCGAGCCCTGCCCGTACCCGGAGAGTGGTTGGAGCTGCCGGACGTGGATTACGTCGCTAGGTACCAGGCGGGCCTCGGGCCGGTACGCTTCGGGCGGCTGGTGGTGGCGCCGAGCCATAGCCGGGTAGAGCTGGTGGCGGGCGAGCTGGCCTTGTGGCTCGATCCCGGCTCCGCCTTCGGCACCGGGCACCACGAGACCACGGCCATGGCCCTCAAGGCCCTCACGCGCCTGGACCTCGCGGGGAAGAGCGTGCTCGACCTCGGTGCGGGCAGCGGCCTGCTGGCGATAGCCGCAGATCGGCTGGGGGCGGAGCAGGCCTACGGGGTCGACAACGACGTGGCCACGATCGGCGTGGCGAGGGAGAACGCGGCGCGCAACTCGTCCCGGGCCCGGTTCGCGCCTGGCACGCTGGACACGCCCGGCTTGCCCGGGCACTTCGACGTGGTCGTGGCCAACCTCTACGCCGAGCTTCACCGGAGCCTGTTCCCCACCTACGTGAGCAGGGTCGTGGCAGGCGGCCGTCTGATCCTCAGCGGCATCTTGGCCCAGCGCAGGCAGCTGGTGGAAGAGGCCGCGCCGCCGTCCGCCGAACTGGTGGGGGAGGACCGGGCGGGCGACTGGTTGCTGCTCGAGTACGAGGTTGAGGGGCCGCGGTGAGGCTCACCCGGGTGCTCGTGACTGAGTTGCGCACCGGCGAGGTGGTGCTGAGGGGGTCCGAGGCGCATCACTTGAGAGACGTGCTCAGGCTGGTTCCGGGGGCGCCCGTGGAGGCGTTCGACGGGCGCGGGAGCGTGGCCGAGGGCCGCGTCACGGCCGCCGACAAGGGCGGCGTCGTGCTCGAACTGGGTGAGCCCCGCCATAGCCGTGCCGAACCGGGCTTGACGGTGACGGTGGCCGTCGCGCTGCTCAAGGGCGACAAGCTGGCCGGCGTGGTGAGGCAGTGCACCGAGCTGGGCGTGGACCGCTTCGTGCTGCTCCAGACCCGCCACGCCGACGTGACTTCGCTGTCGGTGGCGAAGCGTCAGCGGCTTCAGCACGTGGCGGCGGAGGCCGCCAGGCAGAGCGAGCGGGCGCGCGTGCCGAGCATCGAGGGGCCCGTGCAGTTGGGTCGCCTCGAGTGGGAGGGGCTCGCCATCGTGGCCGACCCCCGCGCGCCGCTGGCGTTGAGCGCCGCGCTGGGGACGCCTGGGGTCCGCGAACGCTTGACGCTCGTCACGGGCCCGGAGGGCGGCCTGGCCCCCAGCGAGGTCATGGAGTTGGTCGACCAGGGAGCCGTTGCCGCGAGCCTCGGTCCGCGCATCCTGCGCGCCGAGACGGCACCGGTTGCTCTGGCGGCGGTTGCGCTGTTGCGCGAGGCCGGTGAGTCGGCTCGCGAGGTGGAGGCCCCGGAGCCTGGCCGGGAGGACAACGCCCGTGAGCCGGTTCGGGAGGGCGAGGCCCTTGAATCCTCGCGCTAGGGCTCACCCCGCGAGGACGCTGGCTCTCGCCATCGGCACCCTCGTCGTGGTGGTCGCCTGCAGCCCCCTCTACATCCCGTTGGTGCCGGACGACGGGCTGCCCGCACCGCACCCCACGCGGCTGAGCGGTGACAGCTCCCTCGGCCTGAATGACGCTGGTCGGCCGCGCCTCGAGCTGGAGGTGCTCGACGTGCCTGCCGCCGGCTGGTTGGCGGTGCAGTGGTTGGGGCCCGACGGGCGCGAGACCGCCTCGGAAAGCGTTCGCGTGGAGCCGGGCGCCGCCAGGGCGGTGTTCGAGCTGCCCGCCGACGTGCCCCTGCGGCCCGGCGAGTGGCGAGCGGTCGTGTCTTACGGCGACGCGCTCCTGCGGCAGTTCCTCATCACGGTTCCCTGAGCCCGGCAATACCGGGTCTGCGCAAGGCGGGCGCGATCTCGAGGACCGCGCCCGCCTGGACCGCACTTGCTTTGACCCTGCTCGCCTTGACAGTGCGCGCCTTGACGGTGCTCGCCTGGCGGGCTCCCTGAAATGGCTACTTAGCCGGCCGAGCCTTAGCAATCATGCCTTGGCGAACTTCTTGTGCCGCGTCTGATCGTGGCGGTGCTGCTGCCACTCGCGCACCCACACGATGACGGGCGAGACCAGGAAGATGCTGGAGAAGGTGCCGACCCCGATGCCCACCAGGAGAGTGATGCTGAAGCCGCGGAGGACGCTGCCCCCGAAGAACAGCAGCGCCAGGACCGGCAGTAGCGTGGTGGCCGAGGTGGCCACCGTGCGCGTGAGGGTCTGGTTCACCGCGAGGTTGACGAGCTCCCGGTACGACTTGTTGCGGATGACGCGCACGTTCTCCCGGATGCGGTCCGAGATGATGATCGAGTCGTTGAGGGAGTAGCCGACCACGAACAGCAGGGCCGCGAGCACCGGGATGGAGAACTCGATGCCGAACAGCGCCTGCACCCCCATGGTGATGGCCACGTCGTGCGCGCTTGCGAGCACGACCGCCAGGGCCACGACCCAGTTTGGCCAGAAGCGCCAGGCGAGGTACGCCAGCACGAGCAGCAGGGCGACGACGACGGCCATGATGGCGCCGCGCCTCAAGTCGGCGCCGACGGACGGCCCCACGAAGTCGGACGATAGCTTGGTGCTGCCCGTCGCGGCGGCGAGCTTCATGGCGAAGTCGTCGCTGGACGACTGAGACTCGTTACCGAGCCCCACGCGCACCGACACCTGGCGCGAGCCGTCGGCGGCCTTCTCGCTCGACTCGACGATGGTGGCGCCCTCGCCGGTCACGCCGGGGAAGCCGAGCTCGTCGATGGTGCGCCGGATGTCCGTGATCGTGGTGCTCGCCGGCACCTCCAGGAGCGTGCTGGAGCCGCCCGTGAAGTCGGTCGAGAGGTTGAGGCCCGCCACGCTCGTGTAGACGATGGCCGCCACCGCCAGCAGACCGGTCGAGATGACCAGCGGCCTGGCGCGCTCCACCGGACGCAGGCCGCGCACCTCCCAACCCTTGGACATGTAGGTGCGGTCGCTCTTCAGCGCGAACAGCCCGAGCACGTACGGCACGACGACCGTGTTGACGAACACGGAGGCCACGATGCCGACGGCCAGCGTGATGGCGAAGCCGCGCACCGGGCCCGTCGTGTACTGGTAGAGGGCGAGCGCGGCGAGCAGCGTGGTGATGTTGGCGTCGATGATGGCGGAAAGCGAGTTGCCGAAGCCGCGCTTCATCGAGACGCGTAGGCCGCGCCCCTCGCGTAACTCCTCGCGGATGCGCTCGAACGAGATGACGTTGCCGTCCACGGCGGCCCCGATGGTCAGCACGAGGCCGGCGAGGCCGGGGAGGGTGAGCGCGGCGCCGAGGCCGGCCAACACGGCGAAGATGAACAGCATCGCCAGCAGCACGCCGAACGACAGCACGCCGCCGAAGAGCGGGCCGTAGTAGATGAGGACGGCGAGGATGACTAGGACACCGCCGACGATGGCTGCCATGGTCCCCTTGTTGATCGAGTCCTGGCCGAGCGTCGGGCCGATCGAACGCACCTCGTCGACCTTGAGGCTGATCGGCAGGCTCCCGGAGCGCAGCACGACGGCGATGTCGGTTGCCTCATCCAAGGAGTCGATACCCGTGATCTGGCCGGAGTCGGAGATGCGCGACTGCAGCGTGGGGGCGGTGACGATGCGGCCGTCGAGGACGATGGCCATCCGGCGGCCTACGTTGCTCCCGGTGAAGTTCCCGAACGCCTGCACGTCCGCGGGCCTGATGCCGAAGACGACCACGGGGCCGGACGGCGCCCCCGGCACCTGCTGGAACTGGGCGCTGGCGGTCTGTACGATCTCGCCCGTGAAGGCCGCCGGCTCGAGGTCGTCCAGCGTGAGGGCGCTGGTGGGAAGGGAGTTCGCTTCGGCCTTCACGATGCGGAACTCGAGCACCGCCTGCTGGCCGATCAGGTCGAGGGCCCGCTGCTGGTCCTCGGAGGTGAGGCCGGGCAGCTCGACGCCGATCTTGTGGTTCCCGATCGTGGTCACGAGCGCCTCGGCGACGCCGAACTGGTTGACGCGGTTCTCGACGATGTTGCGGGCGGTGGCGAGGTCCTCCGGGTCGGGGTTGGGGACGTCGGCCACCAGCGTCACGCGCAGGCCGCCCTGCAGGTCGAGGCCGAGCTTGAGGGCGGGCCCCGGGCTCCAGGGCTGCCATAGGAACAGGACTGACAGGACGACGAGCGCCAACAGCGCTGCGCCGGTGAATACGCGGTTGTTCATCAGGCTCCAAACGGTACTAGTCGATCAGGAAGGGTGGTTGAGTGGCGTGAGGGCAGCGGCCGCCGGGTCAACCGCCCTCCAACTCGAGCCGCCCCAGTGCCACGAGCCTGGCGCGCCTGGGTAGCGTCGACGCGGGCCGCTCGCGGGTGCGCAGTGGTCGCAGTTGGACGCGGCGCGCGGCCACGAGCGCGTTGGGAAGAACCAACAGCACCCCGGTAGCTGGGGCCGGCAGCCGCGCGCCGCCCTCCACCATGACCAGGACGGGCGCGCCCATGCCGCCCTCGGGGCCGCTGGCCGGTGCGGACGCCCGGGCCAGCGAGTGCGTGAGGGGCAAGGGCAGGAGAGCCAGCGTGAACGCCAGCGCCAGCGGCGCCCAGTAGGGCCGACTCCTGAACCACCAGGACCGCCCGGGCGTGCCCGCTCGCCGCTCGTGCATCAGACCGCTTGCACCTCGACCATGTCGTAGGCCTCGATGATGTCGCCCTCTTGCACGTTGTCGTAGTTCTGGAGGCTGATGCCGCACTCGTAGCCGGTGGTCACCTCGCGCACGTCGTCCTTGAAGCGCCGCAGGCCCGAGATCGAGCCCTTGTACACCTCCTTGCCGTTGCGCGAGATGCGCGCCTTGGCGCCGCGCCGCACCACGCCGTCGGTGACGTACGAGCCGGCGATGTTGCCGGAGCGGGGCACGCGGATGACCTGGCGCACCTCGGCGTGGCCGAGCACGCGCTCCTCGAACTCCGGCTCGATCTGGCCGCGCACCATGCGCTCCACGTCGGCGACGAGTTCGTAGATGATGCGGTAGCTCCTGACCGGGATCCCCAGGCGTTCCGCCGACTTGAGTACGCTGCCCGGCGCAGTTACGCCGAACGACAACACCGAAGCGTTGGCCGTGGAGGCGAGCAGCAGGTCCGACTCGGTGGGGGCACCGACCTCGGCCAGCATGATCTCGATGTCGACCTCCTCCGTCGCCTCCGACTCCTTCTCCAAGACTCCCTTGATGGCCTCGAGGGTGCCCTGGGTGTCGGCCCGCAGGAGGATGTTGATGGTCTTCTTGGTGGGTTGGCCGAACAGGTCGGCCAGCGTGAGGCCCTTCTTGCCGATGGACTCGCGCTCGAGTTCCTGCCGCTCGTCGCGCCGCGCCGCCGCCGTCGCCTTGGCGGTGGCCTCGTCGGCCACGGCCTCGACGGTGTCGCCGGCGTGGGGCTGTTCGGAGAAGCCGAGGAGCTGCACGGGCATCGCGGGGTAAGCCTTGGCGATGGTCGCGCCGGTGTAATCCGTCAGGCGCCGGACCTTGGCCCACGACTCGCCCGAGACCACGTAGTCGGCCACCTTGAGCTCGCCCTCTTGCACCAGCACCGTCACGAGGACCCCGGCGCGCTTGTCGAGGACCGACTCGATGATGACGCCCTTCGCGAAGCCGGTGTTGGCGGCGCGCAGGTCCTCGACCTCGGCCACCAGCGAGAGCATCTCCAGGAGGTCGTCGATGCCCTGGCCGCTGCGGGCGCTCAGCTCGACCGTGATGGTCTCGCCGCCGTACTCCTCGGGGATGAGCCCTGCCTGCATGAGGTCCTGCTTGACCTTCTCGACGTTGGCCTGCGGCAGGTCGACCTTGTTGATGGCGACCACGATCGGTACCCCGGCGGCCTTGGCGTGCGCTATCGCCTCGCGCGTCTGCGGCATCACCGAGTCGTCGGCCGCCACCACGATGACCGCGATGTCGGTGGCGTTGGCGCCACGCTGGCGGATGGTGGTGAACGCCTCGTGGCCGGGGGTATCGAGGAAGGTCACGACGCCGTGCGGGGTCTGGGCCTGGTAGGCGCCGATGTGCTGCGTGATGCCGCCCGCCTCGCGCTCCGCCACGCGCGACTTGCGGATGGCGTCGAGCAGTGAGGTCTTGCCGTGGTCGACGTGGCCCATGACGGTCACGACGGGGGCGCGGCGGGGCAGGCTCTCCTTCGCGGGCGCCTTCGCCTTGGACTTGGCGGGCGCCGGTTCTGCCTTGGCCCCCTTGCCGGCGGCCGGTTCCGCGGTGGCGACCTTGCCGGGCTTCGCCGCCTTGGCGGCCTTCGCCTCGGGCGTTAGCTTCGCCGCTGCCGCCTCGGGCTTCTCGGCGGCGGGCGCAGGCGACTCTGCTGCCGTAGCGGTGTCACCCGCGACGAGCTGGCGCACCGTGTCGGCCGTTTCGGCGTCGAGGGTGCTGGAGTGGGACTTGTACTCCACGCCGATCTCGTCGAGGATCGCCAGCAGGGCCTTGTTCTCTATCCCAAGGTCCCTGGCTAGCTGGTAGATTCGGACTTTCTCTGACATTCAAGCCTCCGAGGCGGGGTTCCCCGCGGTGCCTGGGGCGGTTCGGGGAGTGTGTGGGGGGAGGGCTGCTAGGAGCCCCCTCACCTGCTGCGCGTGGCCCTTGAAGGCCTGGCGCAGGCGTTTCTCGTTAGGTTCGGCGGCGCATTCGGCACAGATCCAGGTGCCACGCCCACCGAGCCTGCGGCCGGGGTCGAGCCGGTAGCCGTCGTCTTGCCTGACCAGCCGCAACAGTTGCGACTGGGGCGCCACCTTGCGACAGACGGCGCAGCGGCGTAGTGGGACGTGGCGGGTGCGGGCCTCGGCCGTCATCGGAACGCTCAGTTCTCCCCTTCGTCGGTGCCCGAGCGCACGGCTGCTTCTTCCTCGGCCTCGGAGGCCGCCGGCTCCGGCGCTGCCCCCGACCCGGTGGTGGCCCCTTCCGCCGTCCCCTCCGCCTGCTCCGACGCCTGGCTGAAGAGGGCGTCGAACGCGGAGTGGGTGCGTTCGGGTTGGGCCGTGTCGGCGCTCCTGGAAGCAGCGGCCTGGAAGGCGGCGTCGAAGTCGGACACCGATTCCGAGCCCTGCAGGTCGATCTTGTAACCGGTAAGCTTCGCCGCCAGGCGGACGTTCTGGCCCGACTTGCCGATGGCCAGCGAGAGCTGGTCGGAGCCCACGATCACCCGCGCCGCCTTGGCCTCGGTGTCTATCTCTATGCTCCCGACCTTGGCGGGCGACAGGGCGTTGCGGATGAACTCGCGGGGGTTCGAGTCGTACTGGATTATGTCCACCCGCTCGCGCTGCAACTCCGCGGTGACGGCCTGGATGCGGCTGCCGCGGTGGCCGATGCAGGCGCCGATCGGGTCGACGTTGGGGTTGTTGGAGCTGACGGCGACCTTGGAGCGCTGGCCGGCCTCGCGGGCGATGGCCCGCAGCTCGACCGTTCCGTCGGCCACCTCGGGGATCTCCTGGCGCATGAGGTACTCGAGCAACTCGGGTGCGGCGCGAGACACGTGGATTGAAGGGCCGCGGGGGCTCAGTTCGACGTTCTGCACGTAGACCTTGAGGCGCATGCCGACCATGTAGCGTTCGCCCTGGATCTGTTCCTTGGCGGGCATGATGGCCTCGCCGCGGCCCAGGTCCACGAAGACGTTGCGCTTGTTGTCGGTGCGGGCCACGACGCCGGTCATGATGTCGCCGGCACGGTCCTTGTACTCCTCGAAGACGTACTCGCGCTCGGCCTCGCGGATCTTCTGCGTGATCACCTGCTTGGTGGTCTGCACCGCGATGCGCGTGAACTTCTCCGGGTCGACCGGGAACTCCATCTCCATGCCCACCTCGACCTCGTCGTCGAGGTCGAGGGCGTCCGCCAGGAGGATCTCCTTGGCCTCGTCCTCCACCGTCTCGACGACCCGGCGGATGATCATGATGTCCATCTCACCCGACTCGGGGTCGAGGTCGACCTCGATCTGATGGCCGGGCATGACGTTGCGCTCGAAGGCCTGGCTGAGCGCGTCTTCGAGGTCGGTAAGCAACTTTTCCTTGTCGAGGTTGCGCTCGGCAGCCAAGAGGTTGAGCGCGTCGACAAACTCTTTATTCATCCAGTATCTCCCTACCTATTCAGTTGTGGCCGCTTGGCGCTGAGCCACGCGGCAGTCCCGCGCCGGGTACGCGGGCCTTCGTTACGGGTGCTCAGGGCGCCGGCGCCATGAGCAAGGTTCCGCGGGCCCTTCCCGCGGGGCCCTCAGCGCGGCGTATCGGGCCATTCGGCCAGCCGCGCTAGCTCCATCTGGGCCACGTTCACGACGCGCTCGGTGCCGGCGACGTCAATGGTGACGTCGTCACCGCTAACGCCCTCGATGCGCCCCTTGAACGTCTCGCCGGCCACGCGGAACTTGGCCAGTAGACCGTGGAAGCGCTCGA
>Ga0265293_10001807_pt1 | contig 45310 bp, 42 predicted proteins | sample Munlanlewell138R_FD_192505 | JGI IMG/M metagenome (GOLD analysis project Ga0265293, IMG submission 192505) | Leachate microbial communities from a municipal landfill in Southern Ontario, Canada - Leachate well 138R | ecosystem: Engineered > Solid waste > Landfill > Unclassified | place: Canada... | reverse complement strand
GGCCGGCCGGGGTCGGCGCCGCGGTCGGTAACGCGGTACGCACCTCGCTGGTCGCGGTGGTCAGTGTCACCCTGCTGGTCTCACTGTCGATCTACGGCTCCAACGGCAACTTCAACCTTTCGGGTTAGGGCGGAGCGCAGCGATGACACTGGACAAGAGGCGACTGGTGGGGGCGGCCAGCCTGCTGACGGCGTTGGCCGTGGTGGCGGTCGCGGTGGGATTGTTCCGCGGCGACTTCACCAAGACGGTCCCCGTCACCGTGCTGTCGCAACGGGCCGGGCTGGTGATGAACCCCGACGCCAAGGTGAAATTGCATGGCGCCCACGTGGGTTCGGTCAAATCCATCGAATCCCTGCCCGACGGGCGGGCCGCCCTGCACCTCGCGATGGACCCCGCCTACATGGACATCATTCCCGCCAACGTCACCGTGGACATCGCGTCGACAACCGTGTTCGGCTCGAAGTTCGTCGACCTGGTCCCACCGGCGGATCCCGTCGCCGAGCCGCTGCGGGCGGGCCAGGTGCTCGGCGCCGAGCACGTCTCCGTGGAGATCAACACCGTCTTCGAACAGCTGTCCTCGGTCCTGAACAAGATCGAACCCACCAAACTCAACGAGACCCTCGGCGCCCTGGCGACCGCCACGGACGGCCACGGCGAGCAGATCGGCCAGATGCTGACCGACTTCGACGAGTTCCTCGACAAAATCGACCCGAGCCTGCCCGCCATGGAGCATGAGATCGCCGTGGCCCCACAGGTATTCAGCGCCTACGCGGACGCGGCGCCGGACCTGGTGACCACCGTGGCCGCCTCCACCCGGATGAGCCAACTGTTGGTGGACGAACAGCAGCACCTCGATGCCCTGCTGATCAGCGTCATCGGCCTGGCCGACACGGGCAGCGACGTGGTGGGCACCAACCGGGCTGCGATCACCGACCTCATGCGCCTGCTGGTCCCCACCACCGACCTCACCAACCAGTACCACCCCGCACTGACCTGCGGCATCGGCGGCGCCGTCGAATTGGCCAAGGCCCCGGGCACACCGATGCCCGGCGGGGTGCTCCTGCAGACCGTCGTGCTGGGCCAGGAACGCTATCGCTACCCGCAGAACCTGCCCAAGGTGGCCGCCACCGGCGGTCCGCAGTGCACCGACCTGCCCAAGGTGCCGTTCCAGAAGCGGCCGCCGTTCGTCATCACCGACGTCAACGCCAACCCCGCGCAATACGGCAACGACGGCATCCTGCTGAACTCCGACGCCCTCAAGCAGGCGCTGTACGGGCCCATCGACGGACCGCCGCGCAACACCGCACAGACCGGACACCCCGGATGAACGGGCCCGGGAAAACCGCCGCCAAGTTCGGCGCCTTCGGTCTCACCATGGTGCTGCTCACCGCGGGCCTCTTCGTGATCTTCAGCCAGTACCGCTCGGCTTCCACCCACGGCTATTCGGCGCTGTTCGAGGACTCTTCGAGCCTGAAGACGGGGGACTCGGTGCGGGTGTCCGGAATCCGGATCGGCACCGTGCGCAAGGTCGACCTGCAGCCCGACAACACCGTGCTGGTCGCCTTCGACGCCGACGACCACATCAGGCTCACCGGAAGCACCAGGGTTGCGGTGCGCTACCTCAATCTCGTCGGCGATCGCTACCTGGAACTCCTCGATGAACCCGGGTCCGGCAAGCTCCAGCCGCCCGGTTCCCACATCGGGCTGGACCGCACCGAGCCCGCGCTGAACCTCGACCTGCTGCTCGGCGGTCTCAAGCCGGTCATCCGTGGGCTCGACCCCGAGGATGTCAACACGCTGACCGCCTCCCTGATCCAGATCCTGCAGGGCCAGGGCGGCGACCTCGAGTCGCTGTTCGCCAGGACGTCGTCGTTCACCAACGCGGTGGCCGACAACGGGGAAACCGTGGAGCGCCTCATCGACAACCTCAACGAGACCCTGGCCGTGCTCGCCAAGGACGGCAAGAAGTTCTCCGGCGCGGTGGACGGACTCGAACGACTGGTGAGCGGCCTGGCCGAGGAACGCGACCCGATCGGCGAGGCCATCACCGCGCTCGACAACGGAACGGCCTCCCTGGCGGATCTGCTCACCGACGCGCGACCGCCGTTGTCGGGCACCGTGGATCAGCTGACCCGGCTGGCGCCGCTGCTGTCCAACGACACGGACCTGGCGCGGCTGGACCTCGCACTGCACAAGACCCCGAAGAACTACCGCAAGCTGGTGCGACTGGGCTCCTACGGCAGCTGGCTGAACCTCTACCTCTGCGGGATCTCCATGCGCGTCACCGACCTCGAGGGGCGCACCGCCTACTTCCCCTGGATCATTCAGAACACGGGAAGATGCGAGGAGCCCTGATGCTGAAGTATCGCGAATCCTCCTTGGTCCGGGCCGGATTCATCGGCCTGGTGCTGGTCGTGCTGATCATCGCGGTGGGCCTGCAGCCCCAGCAGTTGGTGTCGATGGCGACCTCGGTCCGGTACCAGGCGGTCTTCGCCGAAGCCGGGGGTCTGGCCGCCGGCAACGAGGTGAAGGTCTCGGGCGTCACCGTCGGCACCGTCACCGACGTCGAACTCGACGCCGGCAAGGCCCTGGTGACCTTCGCCGTCAACAGCAAGGTGCGCCTCGGCACCGACACCGAGGCGCAGATCAGCATCGGCACGCTGCTCGGGGAACGAGTCCTGGTGGTCGAACCCCGCGGCAGCGGCAGCCTCGGTGCCCGCGGCGTCATCCCGGTGTCGCGGACCGCGTCGCCCTACACGCTCAACGACGCCCTCAACGAATTCACCTCGAACACCGCCGAAACCGATACCGCGGCCATCAACCAGTCGCTGGATACGTTGTCCGAGACCATCGAACGGATGGCGCCGCAACTGGCTCCCACCTTCGACGGGGTCAGCCGGCTGTCGAAGTCGCTGAACAATCGCAACGAGTCGCTGGGCAGCCTGCTCGATACGGCCAGTGACGTCACCGGAATCCTGTCCGAGCGCAGCGATCAGGTGAATCGCTTGCTGCTCAACGCCAACGATCTGCTCGGCGTGCTGCGGGACCGACGGCACGCGATCGTCACCCTGCTGGCCAACACCACCACCGTCGCCCAGCAGTTGTCCGGCCTCGTCGACGACAACGAGCAGGAACTGGCCCCGACCCTCGAACAACTCAACAGGGTCGCCGAAATGCTCGAGCGCAACCGCGACAATCTGACGAAATCCCTCGAGGGGCTCGCGAAGTACCAGTTGACGCAGGGGGAAGCGGTCAACAACGGGTTCTACTACAACGGATTCCCGGCCAACCTGCTGCCGGGGCCCGCGATCCAACCGTTCCTCGACTACGCGCTCGGGTTCCGCCGGGGCGTCAACGCCGGCCAGCCGCCCGACAACGCCGGGCCGCGCGCCGAATTCCCCTTTCCCTACAACGGAATTCCCGGAGGATGAGCATGATCGCCAATCGGCGGCTCGGTCCGCGGGCTACAAAGTTGCTGCTCGCCGCGCTGGTGGCGGTGGTAGTGGCGGGCGTGGGATACCTGGCGTACCAGCAGTTCCTGGGTCCTCGGACCATCGTCGCCCACTTCAAGTCGGCGACGGCCATCTATCCCGGTGACGAGGTTCGCATCGTCGGGGTGCGGGTGGGCACCATCGACTCCATCGAGGCCGCCGGCACCCAGGCCCGGGTGACCCTGCACGTGGACCGCGACGTGCCCGTGCCCGCGGATGCGAAGGCGATCATCGTGGCGCCCAACCTGGTGTCGGCACGGTATGTGCAACTGACGCCCGCCTACGGTTCGAGCCCGGAGGCCAGCGGCCCGGTCATGGCCGACGGGGCCGAGATCGGCGAGGACCGTACCGCGATCCCGGTCGAGTGGGATCAGATCAAGGATCAGCTGACCCGCTTGGCCACCGAACTGGGCCCCGACAGCGGGGTCTCGGACACCTCGCTGGGTCGCTTCATCGACACCGCCGCCGACGCGATGGCCGGCAACGGCGACAAGTTCCGGCGGACCATCACCGAACTGTCCGATGTCGGAAGGGTTCTCGGCGAGGGCAGCGGTGACATCGTCGCTACCATCGAGAACCTCCAGGTGTTCGTCAGCGCCCTGCGGGACAGCAATATTCAGATCGTGCAGTTCCAGGATCGCCTCGCCGACGTCACGAGCGTGATCGACGGTGGCCGTTCGGATCTGGACTCGGCCATCACGGAACTGTCCCAGGCCGTCGGCAAGGTGCAGCGGTTCATCGCCGGCTCGCGCGACCAGACCGCCGAGCAGATGCAGCGGCTGGCGAACGTGACCCAGGTGCTGTCCGACAACAGCATGGTGGTCAAGAACGTCCTACATGCGGCGCCGAACGCCCTGGTCAACGGCTACAACATCTACAATCCGGACACCGGGGGGCCCCGCGGCTCGTTCGCGGTGAACAACTTCGCGAACCCCCTGCATGCGATCTGCTCGTCGATTGCCGCGGTGCAGAACGTCACCGCCTCCGAATCGGCCAAGGCCTGCGCCGAGTACCTGGGCCCCGCCCTGCGGCTGATGAACTTCAACTACCTGCCCTTCCCGTTCAACGCGTACCTGGGACCCGCACCCAAGAACGTGATCTACTCCGATCCCGCTCTCGCACCCGGTGGTTCGGGGCCGGCCCCGGTGCCGGCCGAGATCCCCCCGGCCACGTCCGCGTACACCGGCGCCGGCGGGGATTCACCGCCGCCGCCGGGCTGGTTCGACCCGCCCCAGCCACCCGGCGCCTACGCGCCCGACGGGTTGCCCGCCGGCCGCCAGCCGGCCCTGTATCCCGGCGCCCCGATCCCCCCGGGCGTGCCGACACCGCCACCGGCGGCGCCCGCCGCCTCGAACCTCACCGAAATGTTGCTGCCCGCCGAAGCACCGGCACCGACGGGAGACACCCCATGAGAACTGGACGGATCACCCGCGCCGTCGCCGCGGCGTCTGCTCTGGCCGTGGTGGCTTCCGGCTGCTCCTTCGACGGCCTGAACTCGCTGCCGCTGCCCGGCACGGTGGGAACCGGTAGCGGGGCCGTCCACTACCAGGTGCAGATCGCCAATATCGGTACGCTGGAATCGAATTCACCGGTCATGGTGAACGATGTCGTCGTCGGCGCCGTGGGCAAGATGGTGGTGGACGACTGGCGCGCCCACGTGGATCTGTCGGTGCGACCCGATGTGGTGGTCCCGGCGAACGCGGTCGCCACCGTAGGCCAGACCAGCCTGCTGGGTTCGATGCATCTCGCGCTGGACCCGCCGGTGGGGGAGCAGCCCACCGGCCGCCTGCCCGCCGGCGCCACCATCCCGGTGGACCGGACGTCGACCTACCCGTCCACCGAGCAGACGCTGTCGTCGCTGGCGGTGGTCGTCAACGGCGGCGGGCTGACGCACATCGGCGGCATCATCGACAACTTCAGCGCGGCCCTGGACGGTCGGCAGGGCCAGATCCGCGACCTGGTTACCCGAATGAACAAGGTCGTGGGCCTGCTGGACAACCAGCACCACAACATCATTGCCTCGATCTCGGAGTTGGAACGGCTCGCGGGGACCTTCGCCGGCGAACGGGAAGTGCTCGCCGATGCGCTGGACCGCATCCCGCAGGCCCTGGAGGTGCTCAACGAGCAGCGCCCACGGATCACCACGGCGTTGCAGAAACTGGGGCACTTCAGCGACACCGCAACGCAACTCATCACCGATTCGCAGGCCGACATCGTCCGCAACCTGGAGAATCTCGCACCGACGGTGCGGGCGCTGGCCGACGTGGGCCCCGATCTGGCGACCGCGCTGGCCTATCTGCCCACCTACCCGTACACCCAGGAGTTCATCGACCGCGGCATCCGCGGCGATTTCATGAACCAGTTCATCGTCTTCGACTTCACGATCTCGCGGCTGAAGAGCGGACTCATGCTCGGCACGCGGTGGGGTGAACCGAACGCCTCCTTGGTCCCGGCTCCCGGGGACCCTTGGTACTCGACCTACACCCGGGACCCGCTCAACGCGCCGCTGACCCCGATGCCCGAGGACGTGGCGACCATCCCGCCGCTCGTCGAGGCACCGGCAGCAGCTGTACCGGCAGTAGCCGCACCGGCGGCCGAGGGAGGGCAGCCCTGATGCTGACGCGTTTCGTCCGCACCCAGTTGATCATCTTCGCGATCGCCTCCGTGATCGGGTTGAGCACAATGGCTTTCGTCTACATGCAGGCCCCGGTGCTGCTCGGGCTCGGACGCATCACGGTGACCCTGCAGGCGCCCGCCACCGGCGGCCTCTACCAGTTCTCCAACGTGACCTACCGGGGCATCGAGGTGGGCAAGGTCACCGACATCCGCCCGACCCGCGAAGGGGCCGAGGTGACGATGTCGCTGAAGAACTCCCCGAGGATCCCCACCGACCTGGAGGCGAAGGTGCTCAGCGTGTCCGCGGTCGGCGAGCAGTACGTTGACCTGCTGCCGCGCACCGACGGCGGTCCCTATCTGGAGGACGGGGCGGTGATCGTCGCCGACCGGTCCGCGCTGCCGCAGCCCGTCGGCCCCATGCTCGACCAGATGAACGACCTGGTCGGCAGCATTCCCACCGGCAAGCTCACCGGCCTGCTCGACGAATCCTTCAAGGCGCTCAACGGAACCGGCCACGACCTGGGCTCGTTGTTCGACTCCTCGGCCAGGTTGGCGGCCGACCTCAACGCGACCGGGGAAAGCACCCGCACGCTCATCGACGACGGCCGACCCTTGCTGGACGGTCAGGCCGCCAGTGCCGCGGACATCCGCACCTGGGCCCGCAGCCTGGCCGGCATCACCGGTCAGATCGACGCGCGCGATGCGGAGGTCCGGACGGTGCTGCGCTCGGGTTCCGGCGCCGCCGACGAGGCCTCGCGGCTGCTCAACCAGGTCAAACCCACGCTGCCGGTGCTGCTGGCGAACCTGACGACGGTCGGGCAGATCGGCGTCACCTACCACCGGTCGATCGAACAGTTGCTGGTGCTGCTGCCGCCCTACCTGGCCGCCACCCAGTCCTACGGGTCGTCGCTGAACAACCCGACCGGACTGGCCCTGGCGGAGTTCACCGTGACCCTCGGCGACCCGCCGGCGTGCACGGTGGGCTTCCTGCCGCCGTCGGAGTGGCGCTCGCCGAACGACCTGACCGACGTGGACACCCCGGACGGGCTGTACTGCAAGCTGCCGCAGGACTCGCCGATCGGCGTGCGCGGCGCGCGCAACTATCCGTGCATGGCGCAGCCGGGCAAGCGCGCACCCACGGTGGAGATCTGCGAGAGCGACGAGCCCTTCCAGCCCTTGGCGATGCGCCAACACGTGCTCGGCCCCTACCCGGTCGACCCCGGCCTCATCGCCCAGGGTGTGCCCCCAGATAGCCGGGTCACCCCCGATGCGAACATCTTCGGGCCCGCCGAGGGCACCCCGCCGCCGGCGCCGGCTCCGGCCGACGGAGCGCTGCCCGCGACGCCGAGCGCGCACCACGGAGCGGACGGGCCCTCGGTCGCGATCGCCACCTACAACCCTGGGACCGGGCAGTACGCCACGCCGGACGGCAGCGTGTTCAGCCAGTCCGATCTGGTGCATCCGGCCCCGCAGAGCTGGGAAGACCTGATGCCGCGCTGATTTCGCCCAGCGGTTCTCGCCGAGGGGCAGGTTGTTGTACGCATCGCCCGAGAGGCCCCGTCAACAAGTCGACTCTGGGCGATAACAGCGGTCAGATCTTGGTGAGCTTGAACGGCATGTTGATGTACACCGGCTTGTTCACGCCGCACGCACCGCTGGGTCCCGTGGTGATGTCCTCCCCGACCAGCGTCGTCGACGTCGGGTCGGCGTTGGCACCGTCGGGCGTCATCGCCTTGAACCGGAAGGTCTGCAGGCCGGGAGCGGTGCTGCCGTCGGGGCAGGGCACCCAGTCCTCGATGGTGTGCTTGACGTACCAGACGCCGCTGCGCTGATAGATCGGCGCGGTCCAGCCCCAGTCGCTGTGCACGGTGCCGGTGCATTCGCCCGGATAGCTGCACTGCGTGCTGACGGTCCACGTGCTGCGCAGGCTCGCCTGGTCGTAGAACACCTCGTTCTTGCGGGCCCACTCGCCGTTGGACGTCGCCACGTAGGTGCCGTTGATGCCCCAGTCCGGATTGTCCGCGCCCGCAACTGAACTGCTCGCCATGCCGCCGAGCACCACGACGGTGGCGACGGTCAGAACTGTGGGGATACGCCGCATTGCCTGCTCCTCGGTTTCGGTTGCCGCACGGTCATGACTTCGCCCTGGGGCGGATGAAAATACCCTCGGCCTGCACGGTGACCACACCGTCGGTGTCCAGGAGGCGGCCCACCGCAAAGGTTTTCCCGCGCTCCTCCCGGTCCGTCCAGGCCTCGGCGCGCACCGGGCCCAGCGGGGTGGGCGCCACATAGCGCAGCGTCAGCGTGCCGGTGAAGGCCGGTGCGTCGCGGCGGTGGGCGGTGGCGCTGAGCACGTGGTCGAGGATCAGCGCGCACACGCCGCCGTGCACCTGCCCGGAGGGACCCTCGTATGGCGCCCCCAGGGTCAGGTCCGCGGTGGCGCGGCCGTCGGCGTCGCGCTCCACCAGCAGGGGAGGGGCAATCGCATTGCGCTTCCCGATCAACACGTTGCCCCAGGTCAGCGTCCGGCCGTCAGTGGTGGCGCGCATGCTGAACGGTTCCGGGGCGAGCCGCGACCCCAACAATTCGGTGGCCTGCTCGATCAGGGCGTGCGCCCGGCGCACGTCGGCGTCGTCGGCCTCGCTGCGGATCGTGACGTCGACGAGTTCGCGCAGCGCCTGCGCCAGCGGGGCGAACAGCGCCTCGCTGCGGTCGATCTCGTCCGGCGTCAGTCGGGTCACGGGCGGGCCTTCCCGGCGGCCATGTCCAACGCGGCGAAGTGGCTGAACAACATCGAAGCGCCGATCGGATTGCCGCCGCCGGGGTAGGCGGTTCCGCTGACGGCGGCCATGGTGTTGCCCGCGGCGTAGAGACCCGCGATCGCCGCGCCGTCGGCCGTCAGCACCCGGCCGCGCGTGTCGGTGCGCAGCCCGCCCTTGGTGCCCAGATCCGAAAGTCCGAACGCCGCAGCGTGATACGGCGGGGTATCGATCGGGACCAGGGGCGAGGCGCCGTCGGTGAAGGAGCGGTCGTAGGGTTCGTCGCCGCGACCGAAGTCCTCGTCGGCGCCGAGGGCGGCCAGCCGGTTGAACCGTTCGACGGTGGCGGCAAGGTTGTCGGCCGGGACGCCGATCGCCGCGGCGAGCCCGTCAAGGGTGTCCGCGGAATGCCACAACCCGGCCGCGCGGTACTCGTCGGCGTCGACCATCGAGACGTTGGTGGCGCCCACCGGCGGGATGTCGCCGGCGCGATCGTCGTAGATCATCCAGAACGGCAGGGTGGTCTCGCCACTTTCGAGCTGCCGGATCACCTCGCGGCCCAGGCGGTCATACGGTGCGGATTCGTTGACGAACCGGCGACCGTCCTGGTTGACGAAGATGCCGCCGGTGAACCACAGGGCGAAGGCCGATCGGCCGTCGGGGTGCGTCATCCCCGGCGACCACCACGCCTGGTCCATCAGGTCGGTGTCGGCGCCGACGGCGACCGCGGCGCGGTGCGCGGCGCCGGTGCTGCCCGGCCCGCCCATGGTGTCCTCGGCGCTGCCGGGCACGGCGTACTGCGCTCGCATGGCCGCGTTCTGTTCGAAGCCGCCCGCGGCCAGCAGCACCCCGCGGCGGGCGTGCACCCGCACCGGGGTGCCGTCCTGCTCGATCACGGCACCCACCACCGCGCCGTCCTCGACGATCAACTCGGTCAGCGGTGCGTTGCGCCAGCAGAACGCGGTGGGCAGCTTGGCGAGGGCGGCCAGGAAGCGGCCGACCAGCGCGCGGCCGCCGACCAGCAGGTCGGGGGCAGGAGCACCGAGACGCTCGGTGTCCAGCGGGCCGCGCACCAGACCGGTGTACTGCCCGAGTTCGCGCTCCGGCAGCGGCACCGGGATGGTGTGCCGCAGACCGTCGTTGCGGGCCCCGGGCGCCGATCCGTAGTAGTCCGGCCAGGGCAGCGCCATGAATTCGAAGGCCGGGTCCTGCTCCAGGTAGGAGATGAGGCCCGCCCCGCCGCGAACGTAGGCCTCTTGCAGGTCCGACGGGGTGCGGTCACCGACCACCGCGTGGAAGTAGGTCAGCGCCTCCTCGATGGTGTCGTCGCTGCCGGCGCGGGTCAGCGCAGGGTTGCACGGGAACCACATGCCGCCCCCGCCGGAGTAGGCGGTGGTGCCGCCGAACTGATCGGTGGCCTCGGCCACCAGCACCGAAAGGCCCTCGCGCGCCGCGGTGTAGGCACCGGCCAAGCCGCCGCCCGAACCGGCGACGATCACGTCGAACTCCGCGTCGTACATGAGCCTCCTCGCTAGGCGAATCTCAATCTGCTGGATGGGCCGGGTCGTTGCAACGTGTCGTCCCGATCAGCGGTAGCGGGGCCGCCGGGTTTGCCGACGAGATTGCTAGCCTTGGACAGTGCCGGAAGTTCCCGACGACGCCGCTGACCAGCCCAACCTGACGCCCACCGGGTGGGCTTTGCTGGGCATGTTGTCCGGCGGCGACGAGCTCTCCGGTTATGACATCAAGAAGTGGATCAACTGGGTGATCCGATTCTTCTACTCCAGCCCGGCCTACAGCCAGATCTACTCCGAGCTCAAGAAGCTCGAGCAGCTCGACCTGGTGACCTCGCGCGTGGAGGCCACCGCGCGCAGCCGGCGGATGTACAAGATCACCGACACCGGGCTGGCCGCGGTCACGCGCTGGACCAACGAGGAACCGGTCGAGCCCCCGACCCTGAAGCACAACCCGATACTGCGGGTGATCTTCGGGCACCTCACCGAGCCGGGCCGACTCAAGGAAGTGCTCACCGAACACGCCCAATACGCCGATCGGATGCAACGCGAGGCCGCCGCCGAGGTGCGCGGCACCGACGAGCAGCCCACCTGGTCCTACGCGCGGCTGGCGCTGCAGTGGTCCGAGCGCTACTACGGGGCCGAGCGGGAACTGGCGCTACAGCTGATCAAGGACCTCGACGCCGCCGAGGAGACGTTCACCGAGGCCGGTGAGGCCGGTGCGCAGTTCCCGGTCCGGGAGTACTGGTACGAGGTGGAACGGCGGATCGCCGCGGAGAAAGACCAGGGCTGAGCCGCCCCGCGTGATCAGTCGGTCCGGCCCGCGGCGTGGCGCGCGGCGAGGTAGCCGAACACCAGGCCCTGGCCGATGGTCGCCCCCGCCCCCGGGTAGCTGGCCCCGAACGTGTTGGCCGCGGTGTTGCCGATCGCGTACAGACCGTCGATGGCCGCGCCGTCCTCGCGCAGCACCCGGCCGTGAGTGTCCGCCCGGACCCCGCCGCAGGTCCCCAGGTCGCTGAGCACGACCTTGACCGCATAGAACGGACCGTCCTCGAGCGGCCGCAGGTTCGGGTTCGGCGTGCGGGTGGGATCGCCGTAGTAGCGGTCGTAGGCGCTGTCGCCCCGGCCGAAATCGGTGTCCTTGCCGGTGCGGGCCAGCTGGTTGAAGCGGTCCAGGGTGGCGGCCAGCGCCGCCTCGTCGACGCCGACCGAGCGGGCCAGGCCGGCGACGTCGTCGCTGCGATGGGCGATGCCGGCGTCGTACCAGGTCTTGGGGATCGGCATGCGCGGAAACAGTTCGGCCGCAAGCAGATAGCTGTTGCGGTACTGCTGGTCGAACACCATCCACATGACCTCGACCGGGTTGCCGTCGCGTTCCCGCTGCAGAACCTGCTGGCCGAACGTCATGTAGTCGGTGGCCTCGTTGATGAACCGGTTTCCGGTCTGATCGACCAGCAGGCAGCCGGGTAGCGATCGTTCGGCGAGCATGACGGTCGGCTCGCCGTCGGGCAGCGGCGCGAACGCGGGGAACCACCAGGCCTGGTCCATCAGGCCGATGCCCGCGCCGAGATCCTGCGCCGCGCGAATACCGTCGCCGGTGTTGCCCTCGGCGCCCAAACTCAGGTCTGCGCGCAGTGATTCGGACTGGAACTTCTGCCGCCAGTCCATCCGGTGGTCAAAGCCGCCGGTCGCGAGCACCACGCCGCGGCGGGCGGTGATCGTGACCTCGGTGCCGTCGCGTTCCACCACGGCGCCGTGCACCCGGTCACCGTCGATGAGCAGCCGCACCAGCGGGGTCTGCGTCCACACCGGGATGCCGGCCTGCACGACACCGGCAAACATGCCCGCGGCCAGGGCCTGACCGCCGGCCGCGTAGCGGCGTCGCAACGCCAGGCCGCCGATACCCTGCACGGCCCGGCGCAGGATGCGGGGGACCGCCTTGCGGGGTACCCGTGCCATCAGGTTCAGCCAACGGTAGTCGGCGCCGGTGACCGGCATCGGGAACGACGACTTCATCACCCCGGGCCGCAGTCGGCGCAACTCGGAGCCCAGCATCGCGGTGTTGAACGGTCGGCATTCACAGGTCCGTCCGACGGCGCTGCCGCCGGGCAGTTCCGGGTGGTAATCCGAATAGTCCTTGGCCCACTGGAATTTCATCGGTGTGGTGCGGCGCAGCATCTCGACCGTCGCCGCCCCGTGATCCAGGAAGGCCCGCGCCCGGTCGGCCGGTGCGGCGTCGCCGATCACCGATTCCAGGTAGGTGCGACCGGCCGCCATCGTGTCGTCGGAGCCGGCCTCGATCAGGATCGGGTTGGCCGGCATCCAGAACGCGCCGCCGGACCGCGCGGTGGAACCGCCGACATAGGCGGTCTTCTCGACGATCAGCGTGGACAAGCCGAGCTCGTGGGCGGCCAACGCCGCGGCCATGCCGGTGCCCGAGCCGACAACCAGGAGATCGACCGCGAGGGTCTGGGGATCAGTCACCGAGCGATTCTCGGCTCGCGGCGGCCGGTGTGGGTCCGCTTGGCCCGGTCAGTGGAACACCACGCCCCCTACCGGGTGTTTGCGGTGCTACAACGGGGTGAACTGCAAGCTTTCAACAGCGAGGATGGCAGAGGAAATGACATCGTTGCAGCCCGACGGCGTCGATGAGGTGCGTCAGATCGAGGCCCAGGCCGCGCCGGCCCGATTCGCCCGTGGCTGGCACTGCCTGGGCCTGACCCGCGACCTCGGCGACGGGAAACCGCACTCGATCAATGCCTTTGGCGGAAAACTGGTGGTGTTCCGGGGTGCCGACGGCAAGCTCAACGTGCTGGACGCCTACTGCCGGCACATGGGTGGCGATCTGTCCGACGGGGAAGTGAAGGGCAACGAGATCGCGTGCCCGTTCCATGATTGGCGCTGGGGCGGCGACGGCCGCTGCAAACAGGTGCCCTACAGCCGGCGGGTGCCCAAGCTCGCGCGGACGGCGACCTGGCCGACCATGGAGCAGGACGGCATGTTGTTCGTCTGGAACGACCCGGAGAAGAAGGCGCCGCCGGCCGACGTGACGATCCCCACCATCGAGGGCGTCGGTACGGACAAGTGGACCGACTGGCATTGGTACACCACGGTTGTCGAGACCAACTGCCGCGAGATCATCGACAACATCGTGGACATGGCGCACTTCTTCTACATCCACGGCGGGCTGCCGACGGGATTCAAGAACATCTTCGAAGGCCACGTCGCCACGCAGTACTACAAGAGCGAGGCCCGGCCGGATCTCGGTTCGGGTGAGGGCGCGGCGATCCTGGGCACGACGTCGGTGGCGTCCTATTACGGACCCTCGTTCATGATCGACGAGCTCACGTACCACTACGAACACGGCGACCAAAGCACCGTTCTGCTGAACTGCCACTATCCGATCGACGAGAACTCGTTCGTGCTGCAGTACGGGATCACGGTCGAGAAGTCCGATGCAGTACCCGAGGACTTGGCGATGCAGATGGCCGTTGCCCTGGGTGATTTCGTGAAGATGGGCTTCGAGCAGGACGTCGCCATCTGGCGTCGCAAGGCACGCATCGACAATCCGCTGCTGTGCGAAGAGGACGGGCCGGTGTACCAGGTGCGCCGGTGGTACGAGCAGTTCTACGTCGACGCCGCCGATGTCACACCCGACATGGTGGACCGTTTCGAATTCGAGATCGACACCACCCGTCCGCGCGAGGCGTGGATGAAGGAAGTCGAGGACAACCTGGCGAACAACCGGCTGCCGCGCCTGGTGGGTCTGACCACATGACCGTGCGGCCCGACGTCCGGCTCGCCGATGCGCCGATGCGGCCGGTCGGCTGCGGGTCGTGCGGGGCCCAGGTGTTGGTCCGCAAGAGCAGCTGGGAACAGACCAGCGTGCAGTGGAACCGCGACGCGATGCTCACCTGCGTGGAGCGTCGGAGGGGGCGCGGGCAGTTCACCCTGTGCGCGAACCTGCGCTCCTCCATCGAGGCGGCGGTCCGCGACGGCGAACTTGCCATCGTCGACGATCCGTCCTGACTGTTCGACCAATAAGTATGGCCCCGGCACCCTTTCGGGTGCCGGGGCCATACTTTATGGCGGAGCGTCAGGCCAGCTGGAACGCGCTCAGCGGCGCTTCGTCTGGGTAGCTTGCGGGGCCACCGAAGTCGTAGCCGGCGTTGAGCGCGCCGATGAACTCCGGATCGTGCAACGGGGCGCTCGGGATATCGAGCTTGATGCCCCGCTTGCCCAGATCGTCGACCATCATGTCGATGGCCTTGTCGATCGACAGGTCGTCGGAGTGGTCCATGTTCTTCTTGAGCTCGTCGTAGTCCTCGAAGACCTCGGCGGACCAGTGCACCAGGAAGCGCAGTTCATCGGTGTGGTGCCGGGCGATGACGTCGTCGCCGTTGCGGAGTACCCAGTGGTCGCGGGAGGTTGGATCGCCGGCGAAGACGGTATCGAACGCCAGGCCGGCCGGGACCTGTTGGTCCAGTGGGCCGTTGGCCTCGCCGCGGTGCACCAGCATCTCGTTCTGCACGACCACGCCACGGTTGTAGACCGGCGGCTGAACACGTTTCGGTGCCTTCATCGGGCCGTCGGGCCAGTAGGTGAATCCGCTGCCCTCATCGTGGGAGAACCAGGTGATGACCTGGGCCATCTTGATCAGGTAGTCGGTGAATAGGCCCGACTTGCCCATGACGCTGACCAGCCAGGTGGGCGCGTTCTCGTAGCGCACCCCGCGAAAGCTCGGCGAATCGAGGTGTCCCGGATCGCGATTGGCGCACGGGCCGTTGATGTTGAACAACATCATCTGGGGCTTCGCGTACTCGGCGTTCCAGTACGACTTGGCGGCGTCGAGGAACTTCGCGTTGTAGAAGCAGTCGTGCAACTCGGGATAGAGCACGGTGCCGTGGTTGGCCAGGTGACCGCGGAACGTGGGCGTGAGGAACAGATCCAGGGTGGGTTCGAAACCCTCCGGGAAGGCGCCGCTCATGGTGGCCATCAGCTCCTCGGCCGAGGCGAAGTGCTGAGCGATGATCAGGCTCCAGGGCGCATCCTTGCGTACCACGTCCAACAGACGATCGCGCTGGTCGTCGGTGTAGACGTTGTCGACCTCGCGCGGTGGCGCGGCCGGGCGAAGGATGTCGGACAGCTCCATCCGCCGTTCTTCAGTGAGCATCGTGGGGCTCCTATCCTCGGGTCAGGCGTGGATGCACGCTGGGTCTGGTGTCGATTGTGTGCGGTCTCCGCGACGCCCGAGGCCAAGGTGTCCAGCCATCGGGACAGCAGAAATGAGCTAGAAGCGCAACGGATTGGCGAACTTTGCGCGCAGCAGCGCGCCGGTCTCGGCCATCGCGAGGCGCCCGCGCGCCGTCGTCTCCGACCGCATCAGGAAGCCGTGGTAGATGCCGGGGTATCGGGTGAGGGTGGTCTGCACGCCCGCATCCCGGAGTCGGTGGGCGTACCGCTCGCCCCAGTCGGAGATCGGATCCAACTCGGCGGTGACGACGATGGCCTGCGGGAGGCCGCGCAGGTCGGCGGCGTAGGCCGGGACGCGCCGGATGTCGTGGGGGTCGCCGGCACCTCGATCCGCCAGTTCGTGCATGTAGAGGATGTCGTCGTGGGCCAGCAGCGGCGCTTCCGGTTGCGTGACAATCGAGCGCGCGGCCATGTCGCGGTCGACGCCGGGATACAGCAGCACCTGCCCGAAGATGCCCGGGCCGCCGGCATCGCGGGCCACCAACGCCACCGCCGCCGCCAGGCCGCCACCGGCGCTGTCGCCGGCCACCACCAGCCGCGAGCGGTCCCAACCGAAGTTGTCGGCCTCGGCCGCAACCCAATTGGTGACCGCCCAGGCGTCCTCGAACTGGGCCGGTGGCGGATGCTCGGGGGCCAGGCGGTAGCCCACCGCCACCACGACGGCCCCGCTGGCGGCGGCCAACGCGCGCGCCATCGGTTCGAACGAACGTAGCGAGCCCATCACCAGGCCCCCGCCGTGCAGGTGCACGATGACGGGTGTCGGGCCGGCGGCGGGTTCGGGACGGTAAATCCGCACGGGGACCGAGGATTTCGGCCCCGGCACCGTCGTCTCGAGGATCTCGGCCATGGCGGGCATGTCGGCCGGGGGCGGGGCGGATTCGAGGGCCTCCCGCACCGCGGCCAGACCGCGGTCGCGCATCGGTGCCGGCGTGCCGAAACTCGCGATGCGGTCCGCGGCGTCGGGGTCCAGTTCGGGGCGGTGGGTGGGCGTCATCAGTGCTTCGTCGAGTCAGTGCTTCGTTGAGTCGAAGCGCGGCTTGGTCCGCAGTTGCGGCGGCACCCGGGTGGTCAGCACCTGGGCGCGCTCGGCCATCGCGGAGCCCACATAGTCGGGCTGCGTCAGCAGATAGAACTCGCCCCGAACGGCCTGATCGAAGACCACCTCGGCGGCCTCCACCGGATCCATGGCGCCGGCCTTGATGTCGAGCATCGCCGCACGTTGGGACTCGGCCGCCTCGACATCCGTTCCGGCCCGGGTGTTCTCGACCCCGCCGGCGGCCTCGAAGATGTTGGACTTCACCGCCCCGGGCAGCACGGCCTGCACCTGGATGTGGTGGTGGCCGGCCAGTTGCACTTCCAGCCGCAGACATTCGGTCAGGGCCAGCACCGCGTGCTTGCTGATGATGTAGGGCGCCTGCAGCGGGACGGCGGCCACCCCACCGATCGACGACAGGTTCCAGACCCACGCGGGGTCCGGCTGCGCGATCATCTTGGGCAAAAACGCGCGCACGCCGTGGAACACACCGCTGACGTTGATGTCCAGCACCCGGTTCCAGTTGGCCACCGGGGTGTCCCACAGATAGCCGAACTGCTCGATACCGGCGTTGTTGACCAGCAGGCGAACCGGGCCCACGTCGCGGTACGTGCGTTCGGCGAGTTCCGCGACGGCGTCGGGGTCCCGGACATCGCACACCACGTCGACGGCGGTGCCGCCGTCGACGACCACCTCGTCGCGCAGCGCCGCGATGGCCGCGGCGTCGACGTCGGCCAGCACCAGCGACATACCCAGCCGGTGGGCATGCCGCGCCAGGCCGGCCCCGATTCCCGCGCCGGCGCCGGTGATGACCGCGACGCCGCCGGCGAAGGTCTCCCGTGCGTTCACGTCAGGAGCTGGTTGCGGTCGACTTGGCGCGATGCTCGGCGAACGGGATCGAGTCCTCCGCGTCGAGCACCACGGTCATCGAGGTCAGCACCAGCCGGTCGCCGTCCCGGCGAATGTCGACGTCGACCACACCGGAGGACACGTCGAAGGGCACGTTGTTGGTGACCTGGTTGACGTACAGGTAGAAGCGCGCGTGGGTGATGTCACCGTCGGCCCCGGTGCGGAAGATGTTGGTGGCGTGATGGCGCAGCGGATAGGGGTTCTCGTCGCGGTGTTGGCCCAGCCACGCCAGGGTCGCGGGGCCGCCGTGCAACTCGGCGGCCAGGAGTTCCTCGAACGGGCAGTTGCCGGAGTCTGATCGGCTCAGGTACTGCATGTCGTCGGCGATGTAGGTGGCGAGCACATCGAACTGGCCTTGGTCGTAGTGGTACCAGAACCTGGCGATGAACTCCTGGATCTCGGGCAGCGTGATCGCGGTGGTCATGCCGACCGAGTCAACCGGCGATCGGCGCCCGCGGACATGCCGATTACCGGTCAGTGGGAGCGAATCACTGGAAACGGTCGCGCAGGACGCGCTTGAGCAGCTTGCCGCTGGGATTCTTGGGCAGTGCGTCCACGAAGAACAACTGCTTGGGGGTCTTGAACCCGGCGAGGTGCTCCCGGCAGTGGCTCAGCAGGGCGTCCTCGGTGATCTCGCATCCCTCGCGGACCACCACGACGGCCGCGACCGCTTCCACCCACACCGGGTGCGGCAACCCGAACACCGCGACTTCCTCGACGGCCGGGTGCCGGTAGAGGACTTCCTCGACCTCGCGGCTCGCGACGTTCTCGCCGCCGGTCTTGATCATGTCCTTCTTGCGGTCCACCACGTGCAGCAACCCGTGCTCGTCGTAGTAGCCGAGGTCGCCGGAGTGGAACCAGCCGCCGCGGAACGCCTCGGCGGTCTTGGCTTCGTCATCGAGGTAGCCGAGCAGCAAATGCGGGCTGCGATGGGCGATCTCGCCGACCACGCCGGCGTCGACCTCCACGTTGTCCTCGTCGAGGATCGCGGTCTGGACGTTGACCACCGGCCGGCCCGCCGCGCCCGGGTGCGAGTCCTGCTCGTCGGGGCCCAGCACCGAGGCCAGGGGCGCCATCTCGGTCTGGCCGTAGAAGTTCCACAGCCGCAGGTTGGGCAGGCGTTGGCGCATTTCGGCCAGGATTTCCACCGGCATTGCCGAGGCGCCGTAGTACCCCTTGCGCAGGCTGGACAGGTCGACCTGGTCGAACACCGGCGAACGCAGCAGCGAGATCCACACGGTCGGCGGCGCGAAATAGTTGGTGACACCGTATTTTTCGATGGTCCGCAGCACCAACTCGGGATCCGGGCGGGCCACGATGATGCTGGTCGCCCCGAGGTAGATGTCGGTGATCAGGAAGTTGTCGAGCTGGGCGCAGTGATACAGCGGCAGCGAGTGGACCTCGACATCGGTGGCTTCCATGGACCCGCCGATGATGGTGCTGATGTAGTTGCCCATCAGGCTGCGGCTGGAGTGCATGGCGCCCTTGGGATGCGATTCGGTGCCGCTGGTGTACATCAGTCGGATCAACTGATCGTCGGCGACGGGCGGCGCGGGCGCCGCGGACGTGGTCTGCAACCAGTCCGCGAAGTCCGCCCAGCCCGGCGGCAGCGACTGCCCGGACAGCACGATGGCGGCCCGCTCGGTGACCACCCCGCCCAGCGCCATCGCCTTCTCGGCCGTGGCGGTCAGGTCCGCCTCGACCAGGAAGCCGCGGACCTTGCTGTGGTCGAGGATGAAGGCGATCTCCTCGGCGGTGAGCATGAAGTTGATCGGCACCAGCACGACGGCGGCGCGCGCGGTCGCGAAGGCCAGCACCGCGTACTGCCAACAGTTGTGGGCCAATAGCGCGACGCGATCGCCCGGACCCAATCCGTTGTCCTGCAACGCCGCGGCGGCACGGTCGACCAGCCGGTCGAACTCCGCGAAGGTCAACGTGACCTCGCCGTCGATGATCGCCACCTTGTCGGGCTGCCGGCGCGCCGACCGGCGTGGGATCTCGCCGAGTGCGTGACTGCGCGCCGAACCGAGCAGGGCATCCAGGTCACTCATGACTGGGACTGTAGGCGGCGGGCGTCAGCCCCGCTGACGCCGCGTCCCGCTGAGTAGACCGAGGCCCGCCGCGGCGGCCCGACGCGACCCATACTCGGCGCTGCGAGCGAGGAGATTCGATGACCACCGATGCGACCGTGGCCATGAACGGCACCGGCCTGGACCCCGACGAACTGCGCGCCAACCTGCGCCTGGCCGATGCCGGCGTGCTGGTGGCGGTGCTGGCCCAGATCACCGGGGACCCGGCCGTGCCCGACCGGTTCGAGGACCGCATCACCTTCGAGCCCAATCCGCCGGAACAGGTCGGCGTCACCGATCCCGCGACCCTCGAGACGTTGGTCGACGCGGTGGTCGAGGCGCTGCAGCGGCGGCGCCCCGAGGACGGCGTGGCGTTCGACGACCCCGCCCTGTTCGCCCGGATCGCCCCGCTGGCCCTGGGATCGGCGGTGGGGCCCGAGTACATCGGTCTGCTACTGGAGCAGGGCGGGTTCCACCCGTCGCAGCCGGTGTTGCCCCGCGATGCGAAACTGCCCGACGGCTTCAAGGTCGTCATCGTCGGCGCGGGCATGGCCGGCATGGCCGCCGCCCTGGAATGCGCGGCCGCCGGCATCGACTACGAGATCATCGACCGCAACGACGACGTGGGCGGCACCTGGTACACGACGGTCTACCCCGGCATCGGCGTGGACACCCCGTCCGCCTACTACTCGCTGTCGCGCGACATCAACGGCGGCTGGTCGAGCTACTACCCGCAGGGCGACGAGTACCAGAAGTACCTGCAGGCCGTGGCGGACAAGAACAATCTGCGTGCGCGCACCCGGTTCGGTACCGAGGTCGAGGCGCTGTGGTGGGACGACGAGCGCAGCCAGTGGCAGGTGCACACCGTCACCGGCGAGCAGCGCGAGATCAGCCACGCCAACGTGGTGATTCCCGCGGCCGGTTACCTCAACCGCCCGCGGTGGCCGGAGTTGCCGGGCCGACAGGACTTCGCCGGCGTCAGCATCCACTCCGCCGAGTGGGACCCGGACCTGGACCTGCGCGGTAAGAAGGTGGCGATCATCGGGGCCGGGTGCACGGCCGTGCAGATCGTCGATGCCTGTGTCGACGACGTCGAACACCTGACGGTGTTCCAGCGCCAGCCGCACTGGGTGGCCCCGCGGCGCCGCCTGACCGACGAGGTCCCGGAGCACCGCCGCTGGCTCAACACGCACGTCCCGTTCTACGCGAACTGGACCCGGCTGAAGTCGTTCTGGGGCACCGCCGACAACAACTATCCGGTGATCGTGCGGGATCCGGAATGGGCCGCCGAGCACCTGTCGATCTCGCCCGCCAACGACGTGTTGCTGCAGATGTGCCTGGAGTACATCGACCGGGTCTTCGGGGCGGATTCGGAACTGGCGCGCAAGGTCACCCCGGATTTCGCGCCCTACGGCAAGCGGATCATCCGCGATCCCGGCGGCTACTACGCGGCCCTGGCCAAACCGCACGTCGACGTCGAGGCCGACGAGCCGGCCCGGGTCAACGAGCGCGGCATCGTCACCCGCGACGGCCGGCAGATCGAGCTGGACGTCATCATCTACGCCACCGGCTACCACCTGGACTTCCTGTCGACGGTGGACATCCGCGGCCGAGAGGGACTGCGGCTCAGCGACTTCTGGGGCGACAGTCCCAGCGCCTACCGGGGCGGCCTGGTCCCGGGTTTTCCCAACATGTTCATCTCGTCGGCCCCGAACTACAGTCCGGGCCACGGTGGCGGCCACAACTTCGGCGTCGAGGTGATGGTGCACTACGTGATGGAGTGCCTGGCGCTGATGGCCCAACGCGAGGCGACCACCCTCGAGGTCCGCCCGGCGGCCTTCGAACAGTACGTCCGTCACATCGACGAGACCATGGCGAACACCGTGTGGTGCCACACGCCCACCGCGCACACCTACTACCGCTCGGGCGGCGGCCGGATCGTCACCGCGTTCCCGTTCCGGATGATCGACGTCTGGCAGAGCCACCGCGCCCCGATCGAGGGAGATCTGAGTCTCCGATGAGCGGATTACTCACCGGCAAAACGGCATTGGTCACCGGCAGCAGCCGCGGCATCGGGCGGGCCGTCGCCCAACGCCTGGCCGCCGAGGGGGCCACCGTGGTGGTCACCGCGCGGTCGTACCAGCCGTCCGTGTCCTTGCGGGCCGGACGGGCCGAGGCGCTGCCGGGCACCATCGGGGAGACCATCAAGTTGATCGAGGCCGCGGGCGGCACGGCGATCGGCCTGGCGGCCGACCTCGAGGACGCCGAGCAGCGGTCCGCTCTGATCGCCAAGGTGGTCGAGCAAACCGGCCGCCTCGACATTCTCGTCAACAACGCCGGTTACGCCGACTACTCGGTGATCGAGGACATGTCCCCGGAGACCTTCGAACGCACCGTCGAGCACTACGTGCGCACACCATTTGTCCTGACCCAGAACGCCATTCCGCACATGCGCAGCCAGGGCGCCGGCTGGATCGTCAACATCGGCTCGGTGACGGGGCTGGCCCCGGCGCGGCCCTACCGGGAGTACAACAAGACCTCGGGCGACGTGATCTACGCCGCGATGAAGGCGGCGCTGCACAGGTTCACCCAGGGCATCGCCGCCGAACTGGTGGATTCCAACATCGCGGTCAACGTGGTCGGCCCGTCCAGCGCCGTGCGTACCCCCGGGGCGGCGAGCCTGATCCCGGATGCCTTTCCCACCGAACCGGTGGAGTACCTGGCGGAGACGGTGCTCGCGATGTGTCACCGGCCGGCCGCCGAGCGCACCGGGCTGGTGGCGTTCAGCCTGCACTATCCCTGGTCTCAGCAATTGCCGGTACACAGCCTCGACGGCGCCACGGTATTGCCGCCGCTGGAACCGCCGGCCACCGCGAACCCGAACATCCTGCCGGCCGGCCTCTAGCCCTCAGGACAGTACGGGGCGGTCCATCGCGCAGAAGCTGTGGCACACCCGATCCCGGATGATCACATCGGTGGTTTCCGGATCGAACCAGCGGTCGACCACGGCCCAGTGGATCGGATGCATCAGGTACGGCCCCATCAGGCCCGCGGTGTCGGTGAACTCCTGCTCGAAGACGTGGGTCCACTCCGTCGTGCCGATGGCGTGGTCGACGCGGCTCAGCTGCCAGGACCGAATGGTGTTGACGTAACGCGGCATTGACCGCAGTTCGGCCTCGAACAGGGCGATCTTCTCCGCCGGTGCGTCGGGCTGTACCCGCAATAGCAGCGTTCGGTACACCGTGGCGGGTCCGTCGGCTCGGGTCGGTGCCCCGCGGTAGGTCACTCCGTTGATCCCGGTGATCGCCGGATCCGTCAGCGCCTCGGTGATCACCGGTTCGGCTGTGCACCAGTCGGATTGCGCGGCGAAGCGCAGGTGGAGCAGGATGTCCCCGCCGTTGCGCGACCCGGGGTCGGTGAGCTCGGCCAGCCGGCGTTGCGCGCCGCTGCGGGCGGCGGCCGCCCGCACGCTGCCCAGCACCCGCTCGCGGTCGGTCGCATCGACGTCGAGGAGGCGGGTCACGCTAAACATCTGACTCCACAGCGCAGAGGGCGTCGACGTCGGCGGCCGCCGACGCCACGGTGCGGGACCGTTCGAGGACCAGCGCGTCGACGTCCGACCACCACTGTCCGAGCGCGGGATCCGGGCGGCCCTGCCAGGTCATCTGCCACCACGCCAACGGGTTCGGCAGAGACCAGGTGATGGTGACCGTGTTCGACTGGTCCTCGAACCAGATCGGCGGGCTGACCAGAACGTTCTGCAACGTCATCCCGCGCTCGGCGGCCCCCGGGGCGTACTCGGCGAGGTAGCGGTCGACGAACGCCCGGGCCTGCCCGGGTTTGGTCAGCACCCGGTCCAGGACGAACACTTCTGCCATTGGGCGAGGTTAGGCACCGGGTGGTCGGCGAGGTGACTGCGCTCCCGACCATCGGGAGACCGACGTTGACGGGGAACCGCGCCCGGTAAACGGTGGAGCGATGACCGATGGCAGCCCCGATCCGTTCGCGCCCGCCCAGCTCGGGCCCGTCCGGTTGCGGAACCGGATCATCAAGGCCGCCACCTCCGAGGGGCGCTCCCCGCACGGGTTGGTCACCGATGACCTGATCGATTTCCATCGCAGCTTCGCCGCGGGCGGGGTCGGGATGACCACGGTTGCGTACTGCTGCGTGTCACCCGAGGGGGCCAGCGCGCCCGGCCAGATCGTGATGAACGCCGAGGCGCTGCCGGGCCTGCGTCGACTCACCGACGCGGTCCACGAGCACGGCGCGGCCATCTCGGCGCAACTGGGCCACGCCGGGGTGGTGGCCCAGAAGAAGCTGACCGGGGTCACCGCGGTTGCGCCGAGCAGGTTCGTCAATCCCACCTCGTTCGCGTACTGCCGGGAGATCCGGCGCGACGAGATCCGGGCCGTCATCGACCAGTTCGCCGCCGCGGCCCAGGTGGCCGTCGACGCCGGATTCGACGCCGTGGAACTGCATTTCGGCCATCTGTATCTGCCGAGTTCGTTCCTGAGTCCGCTGATCAACCGCCGCCGCGACGAGTACGGCGGCGACATCGACAACCGGTCGCGCTTCGTCCGGGAGATCGCGCAGCGGGTCCGCGAGGTGGTCGGCGACCGCATCGCCGTCATCGCCAAGCTGGACATGGACGACGGCCTGCCCGGCAGCATCTGGATCGACGAGGCACTGCGCACCGCGCAACTCCTTGACGCCGACGCGACCCTGGACGCCCTCGAACTGACCCAGGGATCCTCGGTCTACAAACCGATGTACCTGTTCCGCGGCGACGTACCGGTCCGCGAGTTCGCCAAGGTGATGCCGCCGGCGCTGCGCCCGGCGGTCCGCCTGGCGGGCAAGCGGGCGATGGGGAGCTACCCGTACGAGGATCTCTACATGCTCTCGGCGGCACGCCAATTCGTGCCGCTGATGCACAACACCGAGCTCATCCTGCTGGGTGGCATCACGAACCGCGACCACCTGGAGACGGGGATGCGGGAGGGCTTCGCCTTCGCGGCGATGGGCCGGGCCCTGCTGCGCGAGCCGGATCTGGTCAACCGGATGCTGGCCGATCCCGGCGCGCGCAGCCGCTGCAACCACAACAACAAGTGCATGGTCACGGTGTTCGGCCGCACGCACTGCGTGCTCGACCCCGGCCAGCGCTACGGCGCAGCGGCGGCCATCACCGCCGCGCCGGCTACGTCGTGATGGCCTTGTCCAGGATCTCGTTCACCGCGGCGCACGCCTGAGCCCGGGCCCGCTGGCAGATGTCGAAGGCGGGCATGGTCATGAATCCGTGCACGCCGCCCTCGAAATAGTGCTGGACGGTGGGGATCCCGGCGCGCTGCAGCGCCGCCACGTAGGCGAGGCCCTCGTCGCGCAGCGGGTCGTGCCCGGCCACGATCGCGACGGTGGATGGCAGACCGGAGAGGTCCTCGGCGTGCAGGGGCGAGGCGTAGGGATGGGTCCGGTCGGCGACGTCGGGCACGTATTGATCCCAGTACCACTGCAGCGCCGGTCGCGGGTTGTAGTACCCGCGGCCGAACGCGCGGTAGGACTCCGTGTCGAAGTCGGCGCCGAGCACCGGGTACAGCAGCAGTTGGCCGGCCAGGGCGGGCCCGCCGCGGTCGCGCGCCATCAGGGCCGTGACGGCGGCCAGGTTGCCGCCGGCGCTGTCCCCGCCGACCAGCAGCGTCTCGGGATCCCCGCCGAGTTCGGTGCTGTGATCGGCCGCCCAGGAGGCGGCGGCGAACATGTCCTCGGCCGCCGCGGGCCACTGCCCCTCGTCGGGCGCGCGTCGGTAGTGGACCGAAACCACCACGGCGGGAATGCGATTGGCGAAGTCCCGGCACAGGCCGTCGTGGCTGTCGAGGTCGCAGAACACCCAACCGCCGCCGTGGGCGTAGACCAGGGTCGGTACCGGGCGCTGGTCGGCGGCGCTCGGGCGGTAGATGCGGACCTCGATCGGCCCGTCGGGGCCGGGCACCGTGCGCCGCTGGACCTGCGCCACGAGTTCGGGGTCGGCCGGTGCGACGAAGCGGGACCGGATGGCGGCCCGCGCTTCGGGGCCGGTCATGGTGTGCACCGGTGGGAAGCCGGCGTCGAGTGTTCCGATGATGCCGGCGATCTGCGGGTCGAGGCTCATGCGAGCTTGCGGGGGGCCGCGTGCGAACGGATGCCGGGGTGGACCGCGGGACCGCCGCGCAGGGGCCGCCTCTGCTGCAGCGTGGGCGTCACCCGCACCGGGCCGCCCTCCACGGCGCGCCAGATGTTCATCGCGGCCATCCGGACCGGGGCGACCAGGCGCTGGTCGAACATCATCCGGTTCATGGGCCCGCAGACCGAGACCGCGGCCACCGCCTCGCCTGGTTCGCCGATGGGTGCCGCCACGCAGCCGAAGCCGGGGAGGGACTCCTCTCGGTCGAAGGCGATCCCGTGCGAGCGGACCTTCAGAAGTTCGGCGCGCAGCTGGACGTGGGTGGAGATGGAGTACTTCGTCAGGCGGGGGATGAAATCGGATCCCAGCACGTCGACGTCGTCCTCGTTGGCAAACGCCAGCATCGCCTTGCCGACCGCCGTACAGTGCGCCAGCTGGCGGCCGCCGACCCGGGTGGGGATGGCCGCGGCCATCCGGTTACCGACCTTCTCCATGTAGACGACGTCGCTGCCGTCCAGCACGGCCAGGTGCACCACGAGTCCCGTGGCGGCGTGCAGTTCGTGCAGCTTGGGGATGGCCGCCCGGTGCAGCCGGTCCTGATGCACGGCCAGTGACCCCAGTTCCACCAGCCGCATACCGAGTTCGTAGTCGCGTCCGTCGCGGCGCAGCCAGCGCAGCTGCACCAGCCGCTCGAGCATCCGGTGCGCCGACGAGCGCGGCAGGCCGGTGCGGCGGACCACCTGGGCCAAGGTGAGCCGGCCCGGGCCGTCGAAAGCGTCGAGGACCAGCGAGATGCGGTCGATCACCGCGCTGGGTGTCTCGGTGGTCGGTTTGTTCGCGCTGGTCACGGGCTTGTCGATGGTCACGGTCATGGGTCCTCCATGGACTGCGGTAGTTCCTAGTCGAAATATGACTATTAGGAATATGACTATCACAAATATGTGTCGGATGCCACAACGCGTTGGGAGGTGCCGGCGCAGGCACAAAAAAACCGCGCCCGTGGGAGTCCCACGGGCGCGGCTTCTGGAATTTGGCAGAGATTGTGTCCGGGGAGCTCGGCCGGCCGTGCAATCTCGCGGAGATCAGGGGCGCATGGCCGAGGGCAGATCATCGACCCACTGGTGGCCCCAGTAGCTGTCGGCGGTGATCTCCTCCGCGGTGTAGAAGCTCTCGTCCACCCGCATGCCGTCGGTGCCGAACTCGATGTCCCAGTCCCCGGGGGCGCGGACGTAGAACGACACCATCTTGTCGTTGGTGTGCCGGCCCAGGGTGGACGACAACTGGAAACCGTCCGCGGCGACCCGGTCGAGGGCCTGGCCCACCGCATCCAGTGAGTCCACCTCCACCATCAGGTGCACCAGGCCGGGATCGCGCAGCGTCGAGGCCGGACACACCGCCAGGCTGTGATGGCGCTCGTTGATGCCGAGGAACCGCACCCGCAGCGGCCCGAATTCCGGTGGCACCGGCACCCGGAAGGCGCCGCGGGACCTGAAACCCAGCACCTCGGTGTAGAACTCGAACATCGCGTTCACGTCCAGGGCCGGCAGCACCACATGCCCCAAACCCTGGGCGCCGGTGACGAACCGCGCGCCGAACGGGGTGACGACGGGACTGTGGTCGAGCACCGCGCCGTGGAACACCTCCAGCGCGGTCCCGGCGGGATCCTCGAACGCGATGACCTCCTCGGCGCGACGGGCATCGGCCTCGGCCAACGACAGTTCCTTGAACGCCACGCCGGCGCCGTCGAGGGCGCGCTTGACCTCGGCCAGGGCCGCGCGGTCGCGCACCTCCCAGCCGACGGTGACGATCTTGTCGGTCTCGCCGGGCGTGACGATGATGCGGGCGGCGCGCTCGTCCATGCGCAGGTAGAGCGCATCGGGATCGGGCCCGCTGCCCTCGGCGAAGCCGAGCACGCCGAAGGCGAACCGGCGCCAACGTTCGATGTCGGCGGTCTGAACCGAGACGTAGCCGAGGCTGCTGAACAACGGTGTCATGGCGTGCCTTTCAGATCATCGCCCGCAGCGGGCCCTGCGGGTCCACACCGAGGGAACTCAATGCCGACGCGTGGTACACGGTGCCGGGCACGTGAATCGCGTGCGCCTGGCCCACGTGGGCATCGCGCCAATAACGTTGCAGCGGCTTGTCCATCCGCGCCGCGTTGCCGCCGCAGCGGGCGAAGATCTCGTCGACGGCCGAGACCGCGCGCCACACCGCGCGGATCTGGGTGCGCCGGCCCGCCGCCCGGTCCTCGAAGGACACCTCCTTGCCGGCGCTGACCAGATCGAAGATGCGATCGGCGTTGGCCAGCAGCTCCTGGCGCGCCGCGTTGATGTCGGCGGCGGCCTCGCCGATGGCGTACATGACGTACGGGTCATCCTTGATCGCCACGCCGCTGGAGTTGACCCGCTGGCGCTGGTAGTCGAGCGCGGCGGCCAGCGCCCCCTCGGCGATGCCGATGGTCGCCGAGCTGATGCCCAGCGGGAACATCGTCGACCACGGCATCAGATAGAGCGGCTCGGTCATGCCGGCCTCGCGTTGGGCGGTGCCGTCCATGACCTTCATCCCGTCCATGGTGCGGTAGTCGGGAACGAAGGCGCCGTTGACAATGACGTCCTTGGACCCGGTCCCGCGCAGGCCGACCACATCCCAGGAGTCCTCGACAATCTCGTAGTCCTTGCGGGGCAGGATCATGTGCAGCATCTGCGGCGGCATCAGCGGGGTGCCCTCGGCCCCGGGTTCGTTGCTGCCGACCATGGCGCCCAGGATGATCCAGTCGCAGTGGTCGGTGCCCGAGCTGAATTGCCAGCGCCCGGTGAAGATGTAGCCGCCGTCGGTGGGGACGGCCACCCCCTGCGGTGCGTATGGGGAGGCCACCCAGGTGTCGACGTCGTCGGCCCAGATCTCCTGTGCAACCCGCGGATCGGCGTACGCCAGCTGGTAGGGGTGCACGCCCACAACCCCGTTGATCCACCCCGCCGACGGATCCAGCGCCGCGGTGGCCATGACGGTTTCGGCGAACTCGCGGGGGTGGACCTCGAGGCCGCCGTGGGATTTGGGCTGCAGCAGCCGGATGTGGCCGAGGTGCTTCATGGCCTTGACCGTGTTGTCGGTCAGCTTGCCGATCTTCTCGGCTTCCTCGGCCTGCTCGCGGAACTGCTCGGCGCGTTCGGCCAGGCTGTCGATCACCCGTTTCGTCATGTCAATGATGGTGGCCGCACGGCGCCGGGTTCCGGCAGTCCCATCCCGTTGAGCGGACTGGCGTCAGAACTCCACCTGCACCTTGTCCGAGCGCGGGCAGGCCTGGCACGCCAGGAACAGCCCCTCGGCAATGTCGTCGGGCTCGAGAATGGCGGCGTTGCCCAGGTCGACCTCGCCGTCGACGACGGTGGCCGCGCACGAACCGCAGTTGCCTTCCCGACAGGAGAACGGGACGTCGATGCCGGCGGCCAGCATCACGTCCACCAGGTTGTTGTTCCGGGGCCAGCGCAGGTGGTGCACGGCGCCGTCCAGGCTGATCTGGACCTCGGCGGCATCGGCGTCGTCGGAATCCTCGACGACGACCTCGCCGAACGGGTCGCCGGTCAGGGATAGGAAGACCTCGAGATGGATGTTGTCCCGCGGGGTGCCGGCCTCGGTGAGTGCCTCCTTGACCACGGCCATGAACGGCTCGGGTCCGCAGACGAAAGACTGGTAGCCGGTGAACATGCGGGCGAAGCCGCCGAGTTGCGCGCGGGTGGGCAGGCCTTGGATGGACTCGAGCCAGTGCAACACGGTGAAGCGACCGGCGTAGCGGGCCGCCAGCTCGCGTAGTTCGGCGGCGAAGATGACCGAGCGCTCATCCCGGTTGGCGTAGCAGAGCACGACGCGTCCGGTCCCGCCGGCCAGCACGGACTTGAGGATCGACATCACCGGCGTGACGCCGCTGCCGGCCGCCCACAACAGGAAGTCCGCGTCGAGATCGGTCGGGGTGAACAACCCCGACGGCGGGAGTACCTCGATGACGCTGCCCTCGGAGACGTTGTCGCACAACCAGTTCGATCCGTATCCACCGTCGGTGCGCTTCACCGTGACCTTCGGCGCATCGTCGGTGTGCGGCGAGCTGGCCAGCGAGTAGCAGCGCGCCACCGATCCGGTGCGTTCGCTGGGGATGCGCAGCGTGAGGAACTGGCCCGGGCGGTAGTCGAAACGTCCCCGATGCTCGTCAGGGATGGTGAACACCAGGGACTTGGCGTCGGGGCTCTCGTCGACGACGGCGGACACGGTCAAGGGCACCGTGCGCGAGGAGCCGGATACGGCGTCGGTCATGTCGCTGCATTCTGGTGCCGGGTGACCGGGAGGAATATCGCGCTGCCCGTTGACCGGGAAGCGCGCTGCCGGCGTCGTGGCAGGCGGCCTAGCCTGCTGCCGTGAGTACCGCGACCAAGAGCCATGTCGATGTCGTTGTGGTGGGAGCCGGATTCGGCGGGTTGTACGCCCTGCACAGGTTCCGCGAGCAGGGGCTGGACGTGCGGGTGTTCGAGGCGGCCCCCGAGGTCGGCGGGACCTGGTACTTCAACCGGTATCCAGGGGCGCGCTGCGACGTGGAAAGCCTCGACTACTGTTACTCGTTCTCCGATGAGCTGCAGCAGGAATGGACCTGGTCGGAGAAGTACGCCACCCAGTCGGAGATCCTCGAGTACATCAACTGGGTCGCCGACAAGCTGACGTTGCGCGACGGCATCACGTTCAACACGCGGGTCACCGCGGCCGTCCTGGACGAGGACACCCTGCGCTGGTCGGTCACCACCGACAGCGGCGAGGAGGTCACCGCACGATTCGTAGTGATGGCCACGGGGCCGCTCTCGTCGGCGCTGACGCCGGACATCCCGGGACTGGAGAGCTTCGGCGGCGAGGTGTACCACACCGCGCACTGGCCGCACGAGGGCGTGGACTTCACCGGCAAGCGGGTCGCCGTCATCGGAACCGGGTCCTCGGGGATCCAGTCCACCCCCATCATCGCCGAGCAGGCCGAGCAGCTCTACGTGTTCCAGCGGACCCCGAATTACAGTGTCCCCGCCGGTAATCGGGTGCTCACCGACGACGAGGTCGCCCAGGCCAAGGCCACCTACGACGAGCGCCGGCGGATGTCGTGGCGCAGCGGCGGCGGCTCCCCGCACGTGGCGCACCCGAAGCTGACCATGGAGGTCACGCCCGAGGAACGTCGCCAGGCCTTCGAGAAGCGGTGGGAACTCGGCGGTGTGCTGTTCTCCAAGACGTTCTCCGACCAGATGATCAACCTCGAAGCCAACGAGGAAGCCCGGAAGTTCTACGAAGAGAAGATCCGCGCCGTCATCGACGACCCCGAGGTCGCCGATCTGCTGATCCCGGATGATCATCCGATCGGCACCAAGCGAATCTGCACCGACACCAACTACTTCCAGACGTTCAACCGGCCCAACGTGAAGCTGATCAGTGTCCGCAAGACCCCGATCCAGACGATCGACGCCACCGGCATCGTGACCTCCGATGCCCGCTACGACATCGATGCCCTGGTGCTGGCCACCGGATTCGACGCGATGACGGGAACCCTGGCCAAGATCGACATCGTGGGCCGGGGCGGCCGGCGACTCGTCGACGACTGGGCCGACGGGCCCCGCACCTACCTGGGCCTGGGTGTCGACGGGTTTCCGAACCTGTTCCTGGTCTCCGGTCCGGGGGCGCCGGCGGTGCTAGCCAACATGGTGTTGCACGCCGAGGCGCACGTGAACTGGATCGCCGATGCCATCGCCCACCTCGACCAGCACGGCTACGCCGCCCTCGAGGCGACCCCGGACGCGGTCGACAACTGGATCGCCGAGTGCAACCGGCGGGCCGACGCCACGCTCTTCCCGAAGGCCAACTCCTGGTACATGGGCGCCAACGTGCCCGGAAAGCCGCGGGTGTTCATGCTTTTCATCGGCGGGTTCGCCGCCTACCTCGACATCTGCGCGGAAGTGGCCGGCGCCGGTTACAAGGGATTCAGCCTGCTGGAGCCCATCGCTGCGGAACGCTAGCCGGGCCGTCTCCGAACGGCCCCTCGATCAAAAGTCGTCACCTCCGGGTGACGGATATCCACAGGCTGACTGCCGCGGGGCTCAGGCTGTGGATGACCGTCAACGCACGGTGACGGGTTACAGCCGAGGGGCCGCGTGGACAGGAGCGAACTTCCAAAGAACGATCCCGCCATCCGGGCTCAGATACCGAGCACCTCACGCGCACGGTCGATTTCGTCGGGGTCGGCGGTGGTCGGGATGAGTCGTAACTCGTCCAGTCCCGCTTCGCGCGCACCGTTCACGGCGGCGAGCAGCCCGGCGGCCCCGCAGTTCAACGTCCCCGCGTCCGGGGCGGTCACGTAGGACGACTCCGGTCCGGCGGCGACGGCATCCTGGTCCCAGAAGTCGATGACGTGCTCGCGCAACTGCTTCTCCGGGTCCGGACCGAGTGCGAACCAGACGGGGGCGGAGAAGTGCGGGCGGTCGGTCCGTCCTGCGGCCTGCCATGCCTCGACGACGCGTTCGCGCTGAGTAGCCAACGCCTCGACGTTGAAATGCAGCGAGTGCGCCGGGTCGCTGACCCCGTGCGCCCATTGCGCGGCCCGCGCGAGCGCCTTGGGGCCGACGACCCCGGCGACCAGGGGGATGCCGTCGGCCTGCACAGGCGCGGGGCCGACGGGATGGTGTCCTTCGACGGGCGGGTCCTGGGCCCACACCGCGCGCATCGTCGCGACGGCCTGGTCCATCCGCTGCCGCTTCCGCTCGAGGGGGCTGCCGACCGCCAGGTAGTCCTCGTCCCAGGCGCCGATGCCGACCCCGAGTGTCAGCCGGCCGCCGGACAGAACATCCACGGTGGCAAGGTCTTTCGCGAACAAGACCGGGTTCCGCATCGGGAGCGCAACGATGTCGGTCCAGAGCCGCACGCGTTCGGTCACCGCGGCCGCGGCGGCGAGCTGCGGGATCACGGCCCAGCTGTCGGGGTAGAGCACCCGTTCATAGGTCGTGAGGCCGTCCCACGGCCCCTCGTCGATCTTGCGATACCACGAGAACTCGGTCTCCCGTCCGTGCGGGAAGAGCGTCGGTAGTCCCATGTTGATGTGCATGCGGGAACAGGAATCCCTTCTAGCTATCGGACAGGAACGACAGGACAGTCCGTTCGAAGGCGGCCTTGGCCTCGATCATCACCCAGTGCCCGCAGTTGGGGAACACGTGAAACTCGGCGTTGGGAATCGTGCGCATCGGGATCAGCGCCATATCCAGCGGACTCACCCGGTCGTCGCGGCCCCACGTCAGCAGGGTCGGCGCGGCGACCTTGTGCATGACCGCCCACGGCATCGGGAAGTCGGCCTTGCGCATCATGTCCATCATCGCCGTGAAGGCGGCCTTGCCGTACAGCCGCCGCGCGGACGCCAACGTTTCGGGCTCGGTGGCCAGCGCCCAGCGCTCCTCGATGAGCTCCTCGGTCACCAGGGCCGGGTCGTAGACCATCGAATGCAGCCAATCGACGAGCCGCTCCCGGGTGGGATTCTCGGTGAATTCCTGCAGCAACCGGATGCCCTCGCTGGGGCCCGGGCTGAACAGGTTGGTGCCGATCCCACCGATGGTCACCAGCTTGCCCACCCGATCGGGGTGGTGAATGGCGAAGTTGACGCCGACGCCGCCGCCCATCGAGTTGCCGATGATGTGCGCGCGCTCCAAGCCGAGGGCGTCGGTGAACTGCACCAGGGCCGTCTGGGCGTCGATCACGGGATGCCCGCCGAAGTCGTCGCTGACGCCGTAACCCGGGAACTCCAACACCAGGCAGCGGAAGTGCTCGGCGAAGACGTCGAGATTCCCGCGGAAGTTGCGCCAACCGGTCACGCCCGGACCGGAGCCGTGCAGCAACAGCAGCGGCGGTCCGTCGCCGGCCTCGTGATAGCGCAGCACCCCGCCGGGGGTGGTGACCTCGCGCAGCGTGTCGTGGTAGTCGAGTGACGTCATTGTCCCGACCCTAGGGCAGCCGTCTGCGCGGCATGGGCGCCGGCGCGGCGACCGCTGAACACGCAGTCCGAGATCGACAGCCCGCTGACGTAACTGTTGGAGCAGATGCCGACCGCGTTGCGCCCGGCCGCGTACAACCCCGGGATGGCGCCGCCGTCGCGGTGAGTCACCGCACCGGACGTCTCGTCGACGACGAGGCCGCCGAGGGTCAGTCCGGGGATCGGGTAGAACATCGACGAGTCGGCCGAGATGTTGATCGAATAGAACGGACCGTCGGTCATAGGCGGGCACAGTTCGGGCGTCTTGTGCCCGGGATCGCCTGCACCACTGGCGATCCCGGTGTTGTATGCGGCGACGGTGGCGCGCAGTCCGGCCGGGTCGATGCCGTTCTTGCGGGCGATCCCGTCGATCGTGCGGGCCTTCTTGTGGCCGAGCGTGAACAGATACAGCAGTTGCAGGCGCTGGAACACCTGGGTCTGTTCGTTGATCTGTCGGCGCACCTTCTGCCAGGTCGCCGCGTCGTAGATCGCCCACCCGGTGCCGTTGAACTCGCGCATCATGGCGTTGCCGTGTGTCGCCCCGTAGAGGTCCTCGTTGGCGATGCGGCGGCCGTCGGCGCCCACGGTCAGGCCTTCGAGGAATGCGCTCGGCGGGGCCAGGAACCGCCACGCGGTGACGTTGTCCATCTTGTCGGTTATGCCGCCGGCGGCCAGGCCCAGTGCGATGCCGGCGCCGTCGTCGCCGGGGGTGCCCAGCGGGGAGATCTTCATGAACTGCGGTGCGAACTGCTGCATCCAGTCCCGGTTGTAGATGAAGCCGCCGGCGGCGAGGATCACGGTCGGAGCGTGTGCGCTGGCTTCGGTCGCGGCCTCGGACCACAGCCGTTCGGTTCGCGCGACCGCACCGCGGACCACACCCGGCAGCCAGGTCCCCACCTTGCCGGTGACCCGGGTGAGCAGCGAATGCTGGCGCGCGTTGCGGTGTTCGAGATCCATTGCGCGATAACGGACCCCGGTGACATGCCCGTCGTCGTCCTGGATCAGGGCGTGCACGCGCGCCAGCGGGATGAACTCGATGCCCTTGGACTGCGCGGAACGGCGCAGGTGCTCGAACATCACCTTGCCGGAGCTCATCCCCGGGGCCAGCACGCGGTGGCCGCGGGGCGCCGGCCGCGCATGCCGGCTGTACGGGTGAGCCTTCTCGTTGCCGGAGTAGTAGAGGTAGAAGTCGTCGGTGGGATAGGAGGTCTTGTACGACGACACCGTCCCGCCCCGGAATTCGACGCCCTGCGCCTTGAGCCACTCGATCATCGCGGGGCTCTGCTCGCAGAACCGCGCGAGGGTCTCCTCGCTCACGGCGTCGCCGACTTCCGCCCGGAGGTAGGCGAGCATGTCGTCGACGGTGTCCTCGTAACCGCCGAGGCGTTGTTCGGGTGTGCCCGCCCCGGCGTAGACGATCCCGCCCGATAACGCGGTGGCCCCGCCGCCATGGCCGCGGTCCAGCACGAGCACCCGGGCGCCGCGGTCGGCGGCCTCGATGGCGGCGGCCGCACCGGCCGCGCCGAACCCCACGACGATGACGTCGTACTCCCCGGTCGATCCCATGGCCACTCCCTCGGTGCGCAGGCACTACTGGGGGTCCATGGTGGTCTTGGGACCGCTACCGGGCCAGGGCAGTTCCCGCTGACCGGGTGGCGAGGCTACTCCTCGACGATGACCGGATCACCGATCTTGACGTGGTCGAAATACCATTCGGCGGCGGCCGGAATCAGGCCGATACAGCCATGACTGGTGTTCTCGATGCCCATCGAGCGCACCGCCCACGGGGCCGAATGCACATAGATCCCGCGCCAGGTGATGCGGACGGCGTAATCGACGTCCATCAGGTAACCCGAGGAGTCCGTGATGGGCACGCCCACGCTGCTGGAGTCCATCAGCACCGTGCGGTCCTTCTCCAGCACCGTGTACTTGCCCGGGGGTGTCGGATACTTCTCGCGGCCCGCCGAGGCCAGTAGCACCCCCTCCTCACCCGCGTGGGGCAGGTGGTGCGGCGCGGGCAATCGCACCGGGGGCCCCGCCGGGTCCCCGTCGATGGTCACGGTGAACGTGTGCTTGGAAAGACTCGCGACACCGATGACCGCGGGCCCCGTGCTGAACTGGGCGCGCTTGGCCCCCACCGACAGCATCACCGTGCTGTTGGACGGCCAGTAGTGGTCGGGAACCCATTGCACGACATTGCTTTCCAGCCACTCGTACGTGCCGGTCATCTCCGGGTTCGAGGAGATGTTCAGGGCGCGCTCGGCGCTGCTGCGGTCGAAGATCGGTCCGGCGAAGGTCACCATCACCGGGTGCGCCACGCCGACGGGTTCGTCGCCGGTCGGCAGGATCGACTCGATCGCGGAGTCCAGCGGAAGAACCAGCGCCGTGGTTTGGACCTCAGCCGTCGGCGCGGCTATGACGGCGGCGACCACGACCGCCGCGAGAACAGAACGAATGACTGCTCGCATTGACCCGACCTCTTGAAAGGAACAGCATTAACGCAGGAACTTCGAAGGAACCGCTGGGCGGCAGGCGAAGGGGTTCGACTGCCGCGCAGCGGATTCCGTCAACAACCAGTGGGGTCAGCCCTCACCCGGCAGGGTGGGAACACCGGACTGCGGACCCTTGGTGGTCTGCGGATTGGTCGGCACCCCCTTGCCCGAGGCGGCGCCGCTCATGGTCGTGAGCGGGGCGCCGGCCGCAATGGGTGCGGCGACGGGCGGGACGACGGGAACCGGTGGCGGCGGCGCAACCGGGGGCACCGGCGGCACCAACGGGGGTGGCGGTGGCAGCGGCGGCACCAGCGGCGGCACCGGGGGCGGTGCGACCGGCGGGATCGGCGGAACCAGCGGCGGGCCGGGCGGCGGGCCGGCGACGGGCGCGGCCAGTCCGGAGGCCTCGAGCGACACGGCGGCACACGGCGCTGCGGTGCCCGACATCTTCTCGACGCAGTCCGCGCCACCCGTGATCAGCGGGGCGGCCGCAGCCTGCCCGCTCAATACCGCTGCCGCAGCAGACAATCCAACGCTGGCGACCCCCACGCAAAGGAATCGATATAGAGAAAGCCGCACGTCGACTCCTTCTGTTAGTCCTGACGAATTACAGGAGAGAAATTACGCAACTGAAATATAAGAGCTTCGTGGCGGTAAATCCGGATCGGTTGCCTGACCGAGACGCAAATGAGCCCGGACGTGACCGCACCGCTCCCATTCGGTGACCTTCGCTGGGGACCCTGCGTCCTACGCTCAGAACACCGAGGCACGATCCCTTTCAGGAAGGTTCCCGAACCATGCCCACGATCACGACCGCCGACGGTGTCGAAATCTTCTACAAGGATTGGGGATCGGGGCAGCCCATCGTGTTCAGCCACGGCTGGCCCCTGTCCTCGGACGACTGGGACACCCAGCTGTTGTACTTCCTGTCCCACGGCTATCGGGTGGTCGCGCACGATCGACGCGGACATGGCCGGTCGAGCCAGGTCTTCGACGGTCACGACATGGATCACTACGCCGACGACCTCAAGGCGGTCGTCGATCACCTGGACCTGCGCGACGCGATCCACGTCGGGCATTCGACCGGCGGGGGAGAGGTGGTCCACTACCTCGCGCGCCACGGCGAAGCAAGGGCGGCCAAGGCGGCGCTGCTGTGCGCGGTGCCACCCCTGATGGTGCAGGCCGACTCCAATCCCGAGGGCCTGCCGAAGAGCGTCTTCGACGACCTGCAGGCCCAGTTGGCGGCCAACCGTTCGGAGTTCTACCGCGCGTTGCCGTCCGGCCCCTTCTACGGCTACAACCGCGAGGGGGTGGAGCCGTCGGAGGCGGTGATCGAAAACTGGTGGCGGCAGGGCATGATGGGCGGCGCCAAGGCGCACTACGACGGCATCGTGGCATTCTCGCAGACCGACTTCACCGAGGACCTGAAGCAGATCAGCCTGCCGGTGTTGGTGGTGCACAGTGAGGACGACCAGATCGTCCCCTACGGCGCCGCCGGCCCGAAGTCCGCGGAGCTGCTGCCCAACGGCACACTGAAGACGTATAGCGATCTACCGCACGGACTGCCGACGACGCATGCCGAGGTCCTGAACCCCGAACTGCTGGCGTTCTTCCAGTCCTGACGGCGGGGCGCCGGGGCGAGTTTCGGTGATCCCTCCCCGGGCCGGTGGCAAGCCGATACCGTCCGATCATGATCGACTTCCAAAACGGCCTCTTCGTCAAGCTTGGACCAGCCGATCCGAAGCCCATCGCCGGCGAACTGGCGCCGATCCTCATCGACGACGAGCACGTCCACCTGAGCTTCAAGGGGATGCGCGACTCGGTGGTCTTCACCAACAAGCGCCTCATCGTGATCAACGTGCAGGGCTTCAGCGGCAAGAAGCGCGACTACTCCTCGTTGCCGTACAGCAAGATTCAGGCCTGGAGCATCGAGACCGCGGGCCGCTTCGACCTCGACGCGGAGCTCGAACTGTGGTTCTCCGGCCTCGGCAAGGTACGGCTGGACTTCAAGGGCCACGTCGACATCCGCACCATCGGGAAGCTGATCGGGGAGTACGTGCTCTGACGCACCCGTGCGGGGTGGGCTGCTGATCGCGGGCTACCGTACTGGGCGGATCCCAACGGTCCCGTCAGCGCGAGGAGGAAGCGGTGAGCCAACCCGCACCGGTCACCGACGACTTCACGGGTGCGCTGCGCGGCAGCGGCACCAAGTTGGAGACGGACACGCTGGCCGCGCTCGACAGCATCGAGGGCGCGCTGCGGCTCGAACCCACCGGACCGGACCGCTTCCGGGCCACCAACGAGCCCAGCCGCTTCGGCCACATCTTCGGCGGCCAACTGCTGGCCCAGGCGGTGCGCGCCGCGGGGACCACCGTCGAGGGGCAGCCGCTGAACTCGCTGCACGCCTACTTCACTCGGCCCGGCATCGTCGGCGAACCCGTCGATATCGTGGTGCACCGCACCCGCGACGGACGCGCGCTCTCGACGCGGCACGTCGAGATCCTACAGGGCCGCGGCGCCGTGTTCACCGCGGTGGCCTCCTTCCACGACAACCCGGCTACCCCGGAACCGGTGCCGGAGCCGCCGCAGGCCCCGGCACCGCTGGACCTGCCGCTGCTGCAGCATTGGGCGGCCGCCGCGCCGGTGGAGATGCAGACGATGGGACAGACCTGGATCGACGTGCCGCCGCCGCTGGAGATGCGCATTCCCGAGGCGCCGACGTTCTTCGGTGGCGCGCAGGCCCCCGGCCCGCGCGCACACTGGATGCGCCTGCCGCGCGGTATCGGCGACGATCCGGGGATGCACCACGCGATGGTCGCCTACGCCAGCGATTACCTGTTGCTGGACATGGCGTTTCGGGATCATCCGGAGCCCGTCAACTATGCGACCACCGCCGGGGTGAGCCTGGATCACGCCATCTGGCTGCACCGGCCGGCGCGCTTCGACCAGTGGCATCTCTACATCCAGGAGCCGGTGTCGATGCGCGGGCAGCGCGCGCTGGTCCGGGGCACCATCGTCGACGCCGAGGGAGCGCTGGTGGCCAGCACCGCCCAGGAGGTTCTGGTCCGGCCCAGGCCGCAGCGATGACCCTCCCGCTGTTCGAACAGCCTTGGCCCGACGGGGATTACCGCTTCGTCCAACTGGGATTCGTCGTCGACGACCTGCCGGCGGCGGCGCGGCGTTGGGCGGCGGTGTTCGGGGTCGGCCCCTTCCACATCCTGCCGCGGACCCGGAGCACCTGCCGGTACCGGGGCGCCGAGGCCGTCGTCGACCTCCAGGTCGGCGTCGCCCAGGCCGGGCCGGTACAAATCGAACTCATCGAGGACCACAGCCCCGGCCCCAGCGTGTACGCCGACATGGCGAAAGCCGCCGGGCCCAGCGGCTTCCACCAGATCGCGACGGTGACCTCCGACTACGACGGCAAGGTCGCCCAGTTGACGAGCCAGGGTTACGAACTGGCCTGCGAGCTCACCGCGGGCCGGCAGCGCATCGCGTTCGTCGACACTGTCGCGGATTTTGGATTCTTCACCGAGGTGGTGGAGGAGACGCCCACTTTCCTGGCGCACCTGACCAAGATCGCGGCCACGTGCGCGGACTGGGACGGCGTCGACCCGCTGCGCGTCCTCGGGTGATTTGGGTGCGCCGGGTTGCGCTCACCGCAACCGGGCGCACCCAAATCACGTGCCGCAGAACGTCTGATACGGGCCGAAGGAGTCTGGGGCGGGCTCGGCGTAGCGCTCCAGCCCGGGGCGCTCGACGTACGGCTCGGTGACGGCCGACAGCAGTTCCTCGACGGGGCCGAGGTCGCCGCCCGTGGCCGTGGCCAGGGCCTGCTCCACGAGGTGGTTGCGGGGGATGTAGACCGGGTTGGTCCGATCCATCAGCGCCGCATCGGGATTGAGCGCCAGCCAGCGCTCCAGCCACGCGTCGAACGCCGCGAGGTCCAGGAACAATCCCCGCGACGGTTCCCGGTCGCCGCCCACCGCGCGGGCCAGCTGCCGGAAGAACGAGGTGAAGTCGACCTGGCTCTGGGCCAGCTGCGTCAGCAGATCCTCGACCAGCGAGGCGTCCGCACAGTCGGCGAGCCCCAGCTTCGAGCACATGCCGGTCAGCCACGCCGCCTCGTACCGGGTGCGGAACCCGTCGAGGGCCTGCGTGGCGACGGCGATCGCCCGGTCGGTGTCCTCGTCGAACAGCGGCAGCAGCGTCTCGGCGAACCGGGCCAGGTTCCACATCGCGATGCCGGGCTGATTGCCGTAGGCGTAGCGGCCCCCGGAGTCGATCGAGCTGAAGACGGTGCCGGGGTGGTAGCCGTCCATGAAGGCGCACGGCCCGTAGTCGATGGTCTCCCCGGAGATCGTCATGTTGTCGGTGTTCATCACCCCGTGGATGAACCCGACGAGCATCCAGCGCGCGATCAGCTCGGCCTGGACCGCGACCGTCGACTCGAACAGGGCCACGTACGGGTTGTCGGCCTGCGCCGCCGCGGGCGCGTGCCGGGCGATCGCATGATCGGCCAGCCGGCGCAGCAGGGCGGCGTCCCCGGTGGCCGCGGCGAACTGGAAGCTGCCGACCCGCAGGTGGCTGTCGGCGACCCGGGCCAGCACGGCCCCCGGCAGCGCGGTGTCCCGGTGCACCGGCCGCCCGGTGGCCACCACCGCCAGCGAGCGGGTGGTCGGAATCCCGAGGGCGTGCATTGCCTCGCTGATGACGTACTCGCGCAGCATCGGCCCGACGGCGGCCAGACCGTCGCCGCCGCGGGCGAACGGGGTGCGCCCGGACCCCTTCAGGTGCAGGTCACGCAGCCGGCCCTCAGTGTCGGTGAGCTCGCCGAGCAGCAGGGCTCGCCCGTCGCCGAGCCGCGGCACGAAGCCGCCGAACTGGTGCCCGGAGTAGGCCTGCGCGACGGGGGCGGCGCCGTCGCGCACCACCGTCCCGGTCAGCAGGCCGACGCCGTCGGGACCCCGCAACCAGTCGGGGTCCAGGCCGAGGTCGGCGGCCAACGGCTCGTTGAGGATCAGCAGTTTCGGATCGGGCGCGGGCTCGGCCTGCCACGTGACGGCCATGTCGGCCAGGTCGCGCGCAAACCAGCTCCCCAGGACGACGGGCTTCGCCGGTGCGGCACTCATGCCCCCACCCTACGGAGCAGGACTACTCGACCAGGTCCTCGTAGCGGTACTCGGTGTCGATGCCGGCGCCGCGCTGATGCGCCTCGTCCTCGCGCTGGCGCAGTTCCACCCGGCGGATCTTGCCGGAGATGGTCTTGGGCAGCTCGAAGAACTCCACCCGGCGCACCTTCAGATACGGGGCCAGGTTGTCCCGGGCGTACTCCATGATCGCCCGCGCCGTGTCCGCGTCGGCGCCCCAGCCGTCGGCCAGCGCCACGTAGGCCTTGGGCACGCACAGCCGGGTGTCGTCGGGTTGCGGGACGACGGCGGCCTCGACCACCGCGGGATGCTCGACGAGGACGCTCTCGAGCTCGAACGGCGACACCTTGTAGTCCGAGGACTTGAACACGTCGTCGGTGCGCCCGATGTAGGTGATGTAGCCGTCGGCGTCGCGGCTGGCGACGTCGCCGGTGTGGTAGAAACCGCCGGCGGTGACGGCGGCGTTGCGTTCCGGATCGTCGAGGTAGCCGGTCATCAGGTTCAGCGGCGACCGGCCCAGGTCCAGGCAGATCTCGCCTTCGGTGTCCGAGGGCTGCCCGGTCACCGGGTCGACGAGGACCACCGGCACCCCGGGCATCGGCCGGCCCATCGACCCGGCCTTGACGGGTTGGCCGGGGGTGTTGCCCACCTGCAGGGTGGTCTCGGTCTGGCCGAACCCGTCGCGAATGGTCAGGCCCCACGCGTTCTCGACCTGGGCGATGACGTCGGGGTTGAGCGGCTCCCCGGCGCCCAGCACCTCGCGCAGGCCCTCTGGGCGGGCGCCGAGGTCGGCCTGAATCAGCATGCGCCACACCGTCGGTGGCGCGCAGAATGTGTTGACCTGCGCGCGGCGGAGTTGGTGCAGCAGGGCCGCAGCGTCGAAGCGCGGGTAGTTGTAGACGAAGATCGTCGCCTCGGCGATCCACGGCGCGAAGAAACAACTCCACGCATGTTTGGCCCATCCCGGGGAGCTGATCGCCAAATGCACGTCGCCGGGGCGCACCCCGATCCAGGACATCGTCGTGAGGTGTCCGACCGGGTAGGAGACCTGCGAATGCTCGACGAGTTTGGGCCGGCTGGTGGTGCCGGAGGTGAAGTAGATGAGCATCGGATCGGTCACGTCGGTGCACGCGGGGAACGGACCGGCCGTGGGCACGGCGTAGGCGTCGGCGTAGCGGTGCCAGCCCTCGACGGCGTAGCCGACCGCGATGCGGCCGTAGTCGCCGGCCACGTCGGCGAACTTCGCCGTGTCGGCCGCATTGGCGACGACGTACCGCGCACCGCCGCGGGTGATCCGGTCGACCAGATCGGCCGGTCCCAGCGCCGCGGTGGTCGGCATGATGACCGCGCCCAGCTTGGCGACGCCGAGCATGGTCTCCCACAGTTCGACCTGGTTGCCGAGCATGAGGATGACGCGGTCGCCCTTTTTCACTCCGTGTTGCTGCAGCCAGGTCGCGACCAGATCGGAGCGCCGTGCCATCTCGGCGAAGGTGACCTGCTGCTCGCTGCCGTCGTGCTCGACGATCCACAGCGCCGGCCGGTCAGCGGTGGCGGGGTCCCGGGCGATGGCGTCGAACCAGTCGGTGGCCCAGTTGAAGGTGCCCTCGAGCTGCGGCCAGGCGAAGGTCTCGACGGCCTTGTCGTAGTCGTCGATGGCGGCCACCAGCTGGTCGCGGGCGTTGCGATACAGATCGGCGTTGGTCGTCATGCCAGCTAGGATCTATGTCACAGTCGTCCACCCGCTACCCCCGAAAGAGGGGATTGCCCGTGTCCACCGGATCGGCGGTGCTGCGTCCCCGCGACACCGATGTCCTGCGGGCCGAGCTGCGCCAACTCGCCACCCGCGGCGGCATCCCGGTGCTGTTCGGCGGCGAGGTGCACGGCGACGGCCTGGTGCTCAGCGAATTCGTCGGGACCAGGACGGGGCTACTGCGCGGGGTGGTGGTGCGCCCGAGTTCGGGTCTGGGCGGGGCCAGCATGGTCGCCGGCCGCCCGCTGTCGGTGGCCGACTACCGCAACGCCTCGACCATCACCCACGACTACGACGTCCCCGTCCTGAGCGAGGGCATCGGATCGGTGCTGGCCGTGCCCGTGGTCGTGGACGGCGTCGCTCGGGCCATGCTCTACGGGGCCTATCGGTCCAAGGCGCCCATCGGCGGTCGGGCCGTGGATCTGATGATCGACTCGGGCCGCCGGCTCGCCGATGAACTGCGGATCCGCGACGAGGTGGACCGCCGGCTGCGGCTGCGCGAGGCGCACGCCGCCAGCGCGGTGAGCCCGGAGGTGATCCGCGAGGTCTACGCCGAGCTGCGACGGCTGGCCGCCGACGCCGAGCCGGGGATGCGAAACCAGTTGCAGCGCTTGGCCGAACAACTCGCCGGCGACCCGCGCCCCGAGCAGGTGTCGCTGACTCCCCGGGAGCGCGACGTGCTGGCGCAGGTCGCCCTGGGATGCACGAATGCCGAGGCCGCCGAACGTCTTTCGCTGCGGCCGGAGACGGTGAAGAGCTACCTGCGCAGCGCAAGCACGAAGCTCGGCACGGGCACGAGGTTCGAGTCGGTATCTCGAGCAAGGCTGCGTGGACTGATTCCGTAGCGCACCCGAACGGTGCTGACTTTTCCACCGCCCCGATTCTGCCGCCCGAGCCTTGACCTCTCGATAGAGATCATCGTCGATGCGGATCGTGGTGCGCATGGTTGGCATCGTAGCCGCGGCGAAGGCCAATACCACGCGGTTCTTCGACCGAAACCCGTCACCTCGGGGTGACAGTCATGCACAGCTGGGGCGTGCCCGCCAGTCACCCTGTGGATAACCGTCACCCGAGGATGACGCCATTCGATCGAGGGGCGGTCCGGAGACGTGGATCTCTTACAGCGACGACCGCGCCGCCGCCCTTTACTGGATGGGCTCGTTCCCGAGCACCGTGGTGCGCAGCATCTCCCGCGGGGAATCGGGGTTATACGGCGCCGCGCGGTGCAGCACGCCCTGGTTGTCCCAGATGACGGTGTCGCCCACCGACCAGTTGTGGCTGTACACCCGGTCCGGCGCGGTGGCATGCGCCAGCAGCTCGTCGAGCAGCGCGCGACCCTCGTCCAGGTCCATGCCCTGGATGTAGTCCGCGGAGGCGCCCAGCACCAACGACTTTCGGCCGCTGCGGTGCGTCCACACCAACGGATGCTCGTGGATGGTGCGGCTCTTCCAGCGGGCCAGCTGTTCGTCGGTCGGGTTCGGGTAGACCCGGCGCTGGGAGGCCTCGAGGGAGTGCACCACCCGCAAGGTCTCGTAATGCTTCTGCTCGGCCGGGCTCAGCGCGTCGTAGGCCGCATACGAGTTGGCGAACTCGGTCTCCCCGCCCTGGGTCGCGACCTGCACGGCCGAGAGCACCGTCGCCTTCTGCGGGCATTCGTCGCTCAGCGGTGTGCAGCCGTCGATGTGCCAGTCGAAGGTGGCCTTGAGGTACTCGGCGGCGCTGTTCTTCTTGCGGTCCAGGGTGATCGGGTAGATGCCGGAGACCGGATGGTGGCCGTCGGCGGACCGGTCGACCTGCCCCAGCCGCTCGGAGAAGGCCACCTGCGCCTCGGGATTCAGGTGCAGGCCGCGGAAGACCAGCACGCCGTTGTCCTCCAGGGCGTCGAGCACCGCGGCGCCCAGGCCGTCGTCGGTGGCGAGTTGGTCGGGGTCGACGCCGACCACCTCGGCGCCGACGGACGAGGTCAGTTTGTTGATGGTCAACACGCTCATGCGGGGTGGCCTTTCGCAGATCGGGGAGTCGAGATCGGGGGAGTCATGGACGGGGATCGCCGGTGCGGATCATCACCGCGTCGGCGGAATCGACGGGGGCGGG
>Ga0265293_10001806_pt1 | contig 45318 bp, 42 predicted proteins | sample Munlanlewell138R_FD_192505 | JGI IMG/M metagenome (GOLD analysis project Ga0265293, IMG submission 192505) | Leachate microbial communities from a municipal landfill in Southern Ontario, Canada - Leachate well 138R | ecosystem: Engineered > Solid waste > Landfill > Unclassified | place: Canada... | reverse complement strand
GCTCAGCTCCGGCACGAAAACCCAGCCGCCGACGAAGTTGAAGCCCTTGAGCTGCGGCATGTCGATCGAAAGCGTGCTGCCCGAGACGAACACCACGGCAACCGGCAGGAGGACAAGCGCGGCCAGAGAGGGCAGCCAGGCATTGAGCGGCCGTCCGATCACATCTGACCGGCGGGAGATCGAGACATAGAGCGCGATGGAAGCGGCGATGGCGCACAGCACGCTGATCACCCACAGGAAGGGGCGGTCGGAATGGATGGCGGGAATGTAGATGCCGCGATTGGTCAGGAAGGCCACGTCGAATAGGCCGACCGCCTGCTTGGGCACGGGCATGTTGCGCAAGGCAACGTTGTACCACAGCATGATGTGCAGGAGCTGGGGCAGATTGCGCACGATCTCGACATAGAAGACGGCCGCCTTCTGCAGCGCCCAGGTCGAGGAAAGGCGGGCAATGCCGACGATGAAGCCCAGAATGGTGGAGAATATGATGGCCAGTATTGTGACCAGAAGCGTGTTGGTCAGACCGACAAGGAACACGCGCATGTAATTGTCGCCGGCCGAAAACGGGATTAGCGAAAAGGAAATCTCGAAACCGGCTTCCTGCCGCAGGAAGTCAAAGCCGAGCGACAGGCCGCGCTGCGCCAGATTGCCCTTCAGATTGCCGAGCGCCACGTAGCCGATGGCAACCAGCACGGCAACGATCACAAGCTGCACCAGCCAGCGCCGCGCAGCAGCGCTGGCCAGAACGCCACCCTGAGCAGTTGCGAGAGATGTCGGCTGTCCGGACATGTCCTGATCCTCTTGATGAACCCCGCGACGGCCTTCGTTCAGCGCACGAAGGGCCGTGAGCGGGCGACCGAAGCCGCCCGCAACAGGAGCTGTCGACCCGTTAGCGGATCAGTGGCGTGTACAGAAGCCCGCCATCCTTCCACAGGGCGTTCAGGCGACGCTCAAGCTTGATCGGGCTTTCCTCGCCCAGATGACGCGAGAACATCTCGCCGTAATTGCCGACGGCCTGGATGGTGTTCAGCGCCCAGTCGTTGCCGAGGCCGAGCTTCGCGCCGAAATCGCCGGTCTTGCCGAGCAGACGCTGCACTTCCGGAGACGGCGAGGTGTCGCGCATCTCGGTCGCGTTTTTCGAGGTGACGCCATATTCCTCGGCGGCAATCTGAGCGTTGAGCACCCAGGACACCACATCCTGGAACCGGTAATCGTCCTGACGCACGACCGGGCCGATCGGCTCCATGGAAATCATTTCCGGCAGAACCACCCACTCATCCTGGTTCGGCATCTTGGAACGCGCGCCGGCAAGAGCGCTCAGCACGTTGGCATAGACGTCGCAGCGCCCCTCTATGAGGTTCTTCTCGTTCTGGTCGCGCGAATTGGCTGCAACCGGAGTGAAGGACAGGCTGTTGTTGCGGAAGTAATCCGACAGGTTCTGCTCGTAATTGGAGCCTGCCGAAACGCAGATCGACGCACCGTCGAGCTCCAGCGCGCTTTCGACACCAAGCGACTTGCGGGCAAGGAAGCCCTGCGAATCGTAGAGATAGGCGCCGGCCCAGGCGAGGTTCATTTCAACGTCGCGCAGGAAGGTCTCGGTCGCGGTGCGCGCCAGAAGGTCGATGCCACCCGATTGCAGCGTGGTGAACGCCGTCTTGATGTCGAGCGGCACATATTTGACCTTGTCGGCATCGCCGAGAATGGCGGCAGCAAGGCCACGGCAGAAATCGACCTCGAAGCCTGCCCAGTTGCCGCTGGCATCGAGCGTGCTCATGCCGGTCTGGACGCCGGTGGAGACGCCGCAGTTGAGCTGCCCGCGCGCCTTGATGGCGCCGACGGTGTCGACCTGCTGCGCATTTGCGCCGCCCGCAAGCGCGGCCGCAGCAGTCAGACCAAAGGCAACCCTTTGAATTGATTTCAGCATTCCTGTTCCTCCCAGATCCTGGCTTTAGGTGTGGAGCTTGCGGCGATCAGCGGCGTCATCACGGATGATGGAACTTGCCCCGATGAACCACAGCAAGCAATGGCTATTCACAAAGCATATAACATGTTATATATCAAGTTAAATTTAATCGCCCTGAAGCGGGGCGTAAACCGGGCCGGTTCCGCACCGGGCAGGAGAGCGGCGCGCTTGCGGCACTTTCAGGAGTGGGAAATGAACCTCGTCACCTTCACGGCCAATGGCCACAGCTATTGGGGAGCGGCCGTCGATGGCGGGGTGCTTGCACTGTCCGACGATTTTCCGCAGTGGGCAACCCTGCGCAACGTGATCGCAGCCGGCGCTGTCGCTGAGGTTCTGGAAGCCGCCCGCGGCCGTCAGCCCAGCCATGCCGACGGCACCTATACGCTTCAGATTCCGGTGCCCGATCCGGGCAAGATCATCTGCGTGGGCGTAAATTTCCCCGACCGCAACGCAGAGTACAAGGACGGACAGGTCGCGCCTGCCAACATGTCGCTGTTTCCGCGCTTTGCCGGCAGCTTCACCGGCCATGGCTCGCCCCTGATTCGTCCGCCGGAAAGCGAACAGCTCGATTATGAGGGCGAGATCGCCATCGTCATCGGCAAAGCCGGACGCCGTATCCCGCAGGAGGAAGCGCTTTCGCACATTGCAGGCCTGACGCTTTGCAACGAAGGCACCATCCGCGACTGGACGCGCCACGCCAAGTTCAACGTGACGCAGGGCAAGAACTGGCACGCCTCCGGCGCCATGGGCCCATGGCTGGTTCCGTTTACCGATCCGGCTCAGATCCTCGACATCGGCCTCGTCACCCGTGTCAATGGCGAGGTGCGCCAGCAGGACCGCACCAGCCGCATGCTGTTCCCGGTTGCCCGTCAGATTGCCTATATCTCGACCTTCACCCAACTGGAGCCGGGCGACATCATCGTCACCGGAACCCCGACCGGCGCGGGCGCAAGGTTCGATCCTCCGATCTGGCTGCGCCCCGGAGACATCGTCGAGATCGAAGCCGAAGGCATCGGCATGCTGCGCAACGGAGTGGCTGACGAATGACCCCCCAACAGATTCAGGAAGCCGCCGAGGCCCTCTTTCAGGCGGAGCTCACCGGCCGCCAGACCGGCCTGCTGTCGCTGAAATACCCGCATCTGGACCTTGAAGGGGCCTATGCGATCCAGGCCGCCCTGATCGAGCGCAAACGTGCTGATGGGCGCAGGGTGATCGGCTGGAAGATCGGCCTGACCTCGCGCGCCATGCAGCAGGCGCTCAACATCGAAACGCCGGACTCCGGCGTTCTCCTCGATGACATGCTGTTCGCCGACGGCGCGCAGATTCCGGCCGGCCGCTTCATCCAGCCGCGCATCGAGGCCGAGATCGCCTTCATCATGAACGCGCCCCTCAGGGGAGAGCAGGTGACACGAGAGGACGTTCTGGCAGCGACCGAATACGTGGCACCAAGCCTTGAGATTCTCGACACGCGTATATTGCGTACCGATCCCGACACCGGAAAGGCGCGTATCATCACCGATACGATCAGCGACAATGCCGCCAATGCCGGCATCGTGCTTGGCCAGCAGCGCCATGCGGTCGACACGGTCGACCTGCGCTGGATCGGCGCCATCGTGAAACGCGACGGCATCGTGGAGGAAACCGGGCTGGGCGCCGGCGTGCTGGACGATCCGGTGACCGGCATTTTGTGGCTGGTGCACCGGCTGGCGCAATACGGACTGGGCATCGAGGCCGGGGAAGTTCTGCTTTCCGGCTCCTTCATCCGCCCGCTCGAAGCACCGCCTGGCAGCGTATTCGAAGCCGACTTCGGCGCCTTCGGCAACGTTTCCCTGAAATTCTGAGGTCTCCCATGCCCGCACCCGTCAACCATTTCAAACATCGGCTCAAGGCAGGCGAGTGTCTGCACGGCATCTGGCTCGGCTTTGCCGATCCCTATGCCGCCGAGATGGCCGCCACTGCCGGCTTCGACTGGCTGCTGATCGACGGAGAGCACGCTCCCAACGATATCCGCTCGATCATGGCGCAGCTTGCCATCCTCGACGGCAAGGAAAGTGCATCCGTCGTGCGCCTTCCAGATGACGATGCGACCCTTATCAAGCAGGCACTCGACATCGGCGCGCAGAACCTGCTCATCCCGATGATCGAAAGCGCGGAGCAGGCCGAACGCTGCCTTCGCGCGGCACACTACCCGCCCGCAGGCTTTCGCGGCGTCGGGTCGGCTCTGGCACGAGCCTCGAAATTCGGCAGCATTCCCGATTATCTGACAACGGCCAATGACGAAATCCTTCTTCTTCTGCAGGTCGAAAGCCGGCGCGGCCTTGATGCCCTCGACGACATTCTTGCCGTGGACGGCGTCGATGGCGTTTTCATCGGTCCGTCCGATCTGGCCGCCGATATGGGCTATCCCGGCAATGTTGCGGCGCCGCCGGTGCGTGAAGCCGTTCTGGATGCCCTGCGCCGCATCCGCGCTGCCGGCCGCATCGCCGGCGTCCTGTCAACCGACTCGGCGTTCATCGACGACTGCAAGCAGGCCGGCGCCAATTTCGTCGGCGTCGGCATTGATGTCAGCCTGTTCACAAGGGCTCTGAGAGGCCTGGCAGCACAGTATCGCTCCTGAGCCGACGCAGACCCATCGGAACGTTTCTGCCGTTCTACGGATCACGGAAACGTTCCACCCGGTCTTACCGGGTGACCATGCGAGACCGGCACAGGTGTTTGATCCCACGGACCAAAGATGCGATCCTCTCTACGGGACAAGTTCGTTACCGAGCGCCACGACCACGCACGCCGTCAGAGCAGCAATACAGCGATCGCAAAGTTTGCCGCGGCCCAACTCGTCGACGATGCAGCCCGGAAGATGGCGTGGGAGTTCCTGCAGTATGCAAGAGGCGGTGCCCTGTCAGGTCCACACAATTCTCACCGACAACGACATCACGTTCGCAGAGCAACTCCGCACCGCAACACGATCTGTTTCCAGGCCTATGCGATTCGACATGATCTGCGAGGCCAATGATATCGAATACAGCCTGATGAAGCCCAGTCACCCTTGGACCACTGATGGGATCGACAAGCGCTCATCCTCTAGCGCCGAGTAGGCAAGATCGCGCTCGATCACCTGAAGGTCCTCGCTCAGCCGGGAGGTGGGCTCATCACCATAAGGCCGTTCCAGAAGCAGAACAACAAGACGAAGAGCCACCAAAGATCACATACCGGATAATGGGCAACCGGCGGATGAAGCTCACGATCAAGGAAGCGACAGTCAAAAGCTTCCATTACGAGGACTGCGAACCGTTGCTACGGCATCTCGACGACTTGATATCTCAAGCCGGACGCATATCCCTCTTCGCTAACTGGCGGATCTGGCTTGATGGTGCCTGGAAGATTGACGACATGCCGGGCTTAGTCGCTGCCTGCTTAAAGGCGGAACCATGCCGCTCCCGGCGGTTTTCCAGAATGTGCAACGAAAGGTGACACGGATCTCTGACGGCATCTTTTGGGGGGAAATCGCCTGAAATTTAATGTGACAGTTTTGGTCAGCATTTTGTTGCGCATCGCTTGCCGGCAATGCTAGCTAGCGGCATGGACAGGGCACAGCAAAATGATGTTTTTGGCGTCTTCCTGACGGTCAGGTCCCGTCTGGCTGGGCTCATCTACAGCCGTGTCCGGGATTATTCCACTACGGCCGATCTGGTTCAGGATACGTTTCTGCGGCTTTGGGAGCGCAAGTCGGCTCTCAGAAATGTTTCGGACCTTGCCGGATATTTTCTTATCACCGGTCGCAACATCGCATCCGACCATGCAAGGCGCAGCCGGCTTGCTCCCGTCATCGCCGATATCGCGCAACTGGAGCATATCGCCGATCCTTATCCGTCGGCCGAGCAGTTCGTGGTCGGCCAGCAGGAACTTGCGCGCCTTCAGCGGGTGATCGATACGATGCCTGCGCGTGCCCGTCAGGTCTTCGTCCTGTCCCGCATCGAGGGGCTGACCTATGTGGAAATCGGCAACCGGCTGGGCATTTCGCCCAAGACGGTTTTCAGCCATATGGTCGTGGCGCTTGAGCGCCTGCAGGCCGGCATGCAGATATCCTGACGATCTGAACCAGAGTTTTTCGTGTTTCATCCGTCCTTACTGATAGTCTGTGCTGGTCGGATGGGAGCGGCAATGTGAGTAACGGCGAGGAAAGTCCGGACGCAAGGCAGGCCGCCGAATGGTTCGCCCTTTTGCTGGACGAGAACGTGACGCAGCAGGATTTGCAGCGCTTCCGCGACTGGCTCGATCAGGATGCCGCTCATGCCCGCGCCTATGCCCGCGTCGAACAATTGTGGGGAGAGGCCGCCATGGTTCCCGGCCTGTCGCAGCACTCGGTTTCCCGCAGGAAACTGCTGAAGGCGGGAGGCGCAGCGGTCGTCCTGTCCGGGCTGGGGATTGGAGCCTATAAGCTGGCGCTTCCCGTGGCAGACTATTCCACCGGCACGGGCGAGGTGGCTTCAGTCGCTCTGCCGGACCGCAGCCGCATGCACTTGTCGACGGCTACTGCCGTGTCTGTGGATTTCACCGACAGTGTCAGGGTGCTGCATTTGCTGTCGGGAGAAGCTTTCTTCGAGGTGGAGGCCGAGAGCCGACCTTTCACCGTCATGGCCGGAAAGCTTAGCGCCACAGCACTTGGAACGGCGTTTTCCGTCAGCAGAACGTCTGACCGGAGCGAGATCGTCGTTCTGGAACATGCGGTGCGGGTGGAAGGCGGAAAGCGGAACCTGCGCGTCGGCGCCGGTCAGATGGTAAGCTTTGCCGGCGACCATCTTTCCGATGTCAGCGCTGTCGATACCGAAGCGAGGCTGTCCTGGCTGGAGGGCAGGCTGGTGTTCATTTCCACGCCATTGTCCGTGGTGGTGAAGGAACTGGAGAAATGGCGGCGCGGACGCATCATCGTCACCGACGAAGAACTGGGCCGCCGCCCGGTCACGCTGATTTTTGACGTCAGCCGGGCTGAATTCATCCCTGATCTGCTGCGTCAGGGCCTTTCCGCCCGCGTCGAGTCATGGACGCCATGGCTCACCCTGATAAGGCCTCTTTAAAAAAACTGCCGCCGGACCCAGATTTTTCGCCTCCCTGCTCGTCCTTCCTTGCATGGCCCTGTGGGCGCAGTTGTGATTTTTGAGACGGGGGAACTGTATGGCCGGCACAAATCCATGCCTGAGGCACGCAAAGAAGCACGGCACGCTGGCCTCGGCTCTGTTCCTGCTCTCGGTGTCACCGCTTGTACTCTTGCCGGGCATCTCCGCAGCCTATGCGCAGCAGAAGGCTTCCGATTTCAACTTTGCCATATCCGCGCAGCCGCTTTCTCAGGGGCTTGTTCGCTTTTCCAGCGTCACCGGCATCGATGTGCTGTTCGATGGCGCCGTGCCCGCACAGACGCGCACTTCAGGTGTGAGCGGGCGTCTGCCGGCAGCGAATGCCCTGAACCAGTTGCTCGACGGCACGGGGTTTTCATGGCGTTTCACGGGTCCGAATACGGTGCTTCTGTCGCGTCCTCAGGCCGCTGGCCCGGCCACATCGGGAGTTCCCGCCGACGGGGCGCTGGTGCTCGACACGATCAACATCCAGGGCGACGCGGGCGGCCGGACCGGCACGCTGGGCGAGCTCGCCGATGAGGATGCCAATTATCGCAACGCCGGCAGCAGCGCGTTTCTGAACGAGGAAAGAATCCAGCGCTTCCGCGGTTCTTCCGTGGGTGATTTCATCAAGGGCACCCCCGGCGTCCTGACCGGCGACAACAGAAACAGCGGTGCTGTCGATGTGAACGTTCGCGGCATGCAGGGGTTCGGCCGCGTTCCCGTCATCATCGACGGCACCCAGCAGCAGAATACCGTCTACCGGGGTTATTCGGGCGTCGCTTCCCGCAACTATGTCGATCCCGACCTGATCGGCGGCGCCGTCATCGAAAAAGGACCGTCGGCGAATGTCTATGGCGTCGGGGCGACAGGTGGACTGGTGCGGATGGAAACGCTGAACGCCGACGACATCATCAGGGGCGACAAAAACTGGGGCGTAAGGCTCAGGGGCGGCATCATGGGCAATACGTCCACGCCGCCGGCCATCGGCACGCCGGGCGGCTACCCGCCTTTGAAAAAGTCGCGCTTCATCACCGACTGCAACTGGGCCTGCGCCATAGACACCATACCGGAGACGCTGCTGACCGGGAGCCCGTACGGCATGGATCGCCCGGCGTTTCTGGAGCCCACCTCCGGATCGGGAAGTGCCGCCTTTGCCGCACGCAATGACATGTTCGAGGTCGTCGCGGCCTATGCCAGACGCAAGAACGGCAATTATCACGCCGGCACGCATGGCACCACGCCTGAACTGATCCAGACGCATGACACGGTCATTCGTCCCGGCAGGGGCGGCCGGCCCGACCAGATTACGGAATACACGGTCTTCGGTCTCGACGGGCTGAACCGCTATCGTGCCGGGGAAGAGGTGCTGAACACATCGCAGGACAACACCTCCTACATGCTGAAGGCGAAAGCGGAGCTGGATGGCGGCCACAGCTTCGATATCAGCTATATGCGTTACCAGAGCCTGTTCGGCGAGATGATGCCTTCCGTCATCATCCGTTTCGACGGTGCAACCCAGGCGCCCCTGAGCGAAGTTACGGTCAACACCTATCGGGCCGGATATCAGTGGAACCCCGACGACAACGACCTGATAAACCTCAAGGCCAATGTCTGGGGGACCGATACCGATACCCATATTCTGACGCCCTATGCGTTTGAATTCACCAGCGGCGTGGAAAATTTCCCGCAGGCCTACTGGGACATCGCCAAGCGCTATGGTGCCGATGTCGTCAACACCTCCGAACTCAGCACCGCCTGGGGCGATGTCGGGTTCTCGGTCGGAGGCTCTTATGTCTACGAGACGATAGAGCCGCCTCCGGGCAGCGCCAATGTCGATACCAACAATCTCCTGGCTTCGCGGGATGGCTGGCGCAGGGAGGCGAGCGCTTTCATCGCCGGAGAATGGAAGCCATCCGACTGGCTGAAGGTTGACGGTGCCCTTCGCTACACATGGACCCATTCCTACGACAACAAGACAAATTCCCGTTTCGGCCTGAACAACGAGGAAAAGAACGACGGCTGGGCCCCGATGATCGGCGTGACCGTCGAGCCATGGTCCGGTGTTCAGCTTTACGCGAAATATGCGGAAGCGATCCGCTCGCCGAGCCTGTTTGAGTCCACCAGCGGTTTTTCATTCACCCCCAATCCGCTCGCCAGCGTGAAGCCGGAGCACGCGCGCAATACCGAAATCGGTGTCAACGTGCTGCGCGAGGATGTGCTGATGCCGGGCGACAAGCTGCGTTTCAAGGCAGGCTACTTCAACAATGACGTGAAGGACTATCTGACCCGCACCAACTACCCCGATGTGTCCGTCTCCAACATCGATCATGCCCTGTTCCGAGGCATGGAAGCCTCGGTCGGCTATGATGTCGGCTGGGGATATGTGGACGTCAGCGGCACCCTCTACGACAAGCTTGAGTTCTGCGCGGAGGAAGGTCCTTCCCTGACGGTCTGCCGCGTCTCCGGGGTGAGGAACGGCTACGCCCAGCTGCATGTGCCGCCGCGCAAGAGCGCCACGCTGACGGCCGGGCTCCGGCTCATGGAGGACGCGCTGGAGATGGGCGGACGCGTCACCTATCTGGGCGACAGGGGCAAGATGGGCAACAACGAGACCGGCGGCTACACGACGGTGATAAACTGGAAGAAATATACGCTGGTCGATCTGTTCGCGAGCTACAAGATCAACGAAAACCTCAACCTCGATGTCGCGGTCGATAACGTCACCGATGTCTACTACATGGACGCGCTGACGCTCGGCCTGATGCCGTCACCGGGCCGTACGTTCCGGGCAAACCTCACCGCGACGTTCTGAGGCCCGGACAAGCTTCTGGGGGACGTTGAGCGGCATTTGCGCGGCGGCGGAAAGATGCGCTTGTCGGGCGTCTTCCCTGTGCGGCTGCGTAATGGAAGCGTCTGCTTCCCATGTGGATGCAGCGAGGGCCGGCAGCTGACTTCAGGCATAGGCCGGCGGATACGGAAATCATCGGGGCCTGAAACGTCTCAGGAAACGGAAATCGCCTGTGCCCCCGCGATGATCTTTTCGGCAATGACCGGGATCTGATCGTCGGCGAGTTCCGCGCTCGGAACGACAATGACCAGGCTGCCCAGAATGCGCTTGTCTTCGGAAAGAATGGGCGCCGCAATGCCGGCATTGCGGCTGTCCACTTCGCCGCGACTGAACGAGTAGCCTTGTTTGCGGATACTCCGGAGGGTCTTGCGAAAACCGGCCCAGTCGTTGCCAAGACCAGCGGCGGCGATTTCGGCTGCATTGGACAGCATCAGGCTGCGCAGCCGGTGGTCTGGCAGATGTGCGAGGATCGCCTTGCCGGCGGCTCCGCGCAGAAGCGGCATGGGGCGTCCCCTGTCGTAACTCGTCAGAACCGTGCGATCGGGCCAGGCCTGCGCAATACACACGACATTCTTGCCATAATAGCCGCAGACCATCAGGTTTCCCTGCACATCGTCCAGCATGCCGTTCATCACGTCGCCGGCCCGGTGGAGCAGCGGATCGTTCAGCCGGATTTGACGGTCGAGCTGGATGATGCGCGCGCCGAGGGTAAATCCCTTGCGCATGTCCGGCGCGATCAGGCCGGCAGCACTCAGCGTCTTGAGGTAGCGGTAGGCGGTTGGAACGGAGCAGTCGAGCGTCGTTGCCACCTCCTCCACGGTAACGGTCGTGCAGTCGCCGTCAAACATATCGAAGATCGCGATCATGCGCTGAAGGCTGTCCATTCGGCTGGGGGGCTCCGGCTTGCGATTGAAACTGAAACTTGACGACCGGCTTCAGTCTATCAGGTCCCGGGTCGCGCGCGTCAATCAGTGGATGTGCATTCCCCCGTTGATGTCCACGGCAGTGCCGGTGATGTAGCCGGCGAGCGGCGACGCCAGAAACAGGCAGACATTGGCCACGTCCTGAGGCGTTCCGAAGCGCTGGAGCGGGATCGTTTCGATGAAGCGCTGCTGCGTGGCCTCGTCGAACGCGTTTACGTTCATCGGGGTGATGATGATGCCTGGATTGATGCAGTTCACTCGGATGCTGCGGGGCCCCAGTTCGCGCGCCATGCTCTTTGCCAGCGCGAGCACGCCGCCCTTGGAGGCGGCATAATGCGGGCCGCCCAGCAGCCCGCCACCGCGCTGCGCCGCGATCGAAGCGATGCAGATGATGGCGCCGCCGTCCTGCATATGCGGAATGGCAGCCTGAGAGAGATTGAGCGTGCCACGCAGATTGACGTCGAGCGTGGTCTGCCAGTCCTGATCGGTGATGTCGAGAAGCTTGCGGGCCTGCGCGATGCCGGCATTGCTGACCACGACATCCAGCCTGCCGAAGCGCTCTTTTGCACAGGCTACCACCTCAACGAGAGCAGCACCGCTGCGCACATCCGCCGCCATTCCGATGACGCGGGAAGCAGGCGCGGCCGGCATGCCGGCGTTCAGCAGGGCCGCGGCGCGCTCGCAGGCGGCAGCGTCGAGATCCACCAGAACAACCCCGGCGCCAGCCTCGGCAAGGGTTCGCGCAATCGCAAAGCCGATTCCGTCCGGATGCGCAGCGCCGGTAACGATGGCTGCCTGGCCATTGAGCATGATTTTTCCTTCAAAATTATCACATTACGATAATTTACATAAAAACATTTTGTCAAGCACCTGCCGCCCCGCTTAAGCGGAAGCCGTGCATCTCATGGAATTTCTTGTGAAATCCCGCGCTGAACGTGCCGACTGAGGCGGACGGGTGCCGCTCGGCGGCCTATTGACATGGATATAAATTACTGTTTCTCATAATATGATAATTTTGGATTTATTAGTTGGGAGGAGCCATCATGATCGACAAAGAATTCAACATGCTTGCGACCATGCACGCGCTGGAAGACGGCGTTGGTCGCCGCACTTTCTTGAAGTTGCTGGGCGCGGCCGGCATTTCGCTTGCGATGACGCCGGCGGTGTCGCGCATGGCGGAAGCGGCAGAGATTATCCGCGGCAAGATTGCCAATCAGGTCTCGACGCCTGCCAATGACTACTGGTCCGTGTGGACGCGTGCTTTCGCCACCGCGTCCGATGCGCTCGGCCTTGAGAAGCAGGAGCTGTTCCATCAGAACGATACGGCCAGGCAGCTCTCGCAGGTGCGCAGTCTGCCTGCCAGCTCCGCGCGCATGCTGATTGGCTGCGTCGAGCCGGCCGGCTCTCTGCCGGCGGTGGCCAAATTCTGCGAGGAAAACCAGATTTTCTATGTGCCGAGCTGGGAATCCCCGGCCTGGTTCACGCCCCCCGACATCGGCGATCACTATGTGTCCTTCGTCACGCCCAACTCCGTGGAAGGCGCCTATGAAGTGGCCAAGGCGCTGTTCGACAGCGTCGGCGGGGAAGGGAAGATCGTCCACATCGCCGGCATGGCGACGCCAACGGATTCCTACCGCACCGCGGGTCTCATGCAGGCCGCGAAGGAATATCCCGGCATCAGCATCGTTGGCGGCCTGCGGGCAAACTGGGATCGCGAGCAGGCCCGCAAGGTCATGCTTTCGATGATCACGGCCCACCCCGACATGAAGGGCGTGTTCGCGCAGAATGACAACATGGCGCTTGGCGTGTTGTCGGTGCTGCGCGAGCGCAAGCTCCACAAGGTTAAGGTCTCGGGCGTCGACGGTCTGCCCGAGGGGTTGCGCGAGGTGGCCAGAGGCGGGCAGATGGTTGCCACGCACACATCGCTGCCGCCCTATGGCGCGGGCTTCACCGCGGTGCTGGCATTCGATGCGCTGAATGGCTGGAAGCCGACGCTTGGCGAGCGGCTGCTGTTCACCGGCTCCGCGCTGGCCACGGCGGACAATGCCGCAAATATCGAGACGGCCATCTATGGTGAAGGGGCCAGCCCTTTCGACTGGGCTCTGATGAGCCGCATTCTCAACCCCGACAACTGGGACCCGCAGAACAAGATCACAGCCATCGATCCCGAAGCCTACTGGGCTCCGTTCCCGGAAGGAAAGGAGCGCCTGAACGCGGCCTATGCCGGGGCGAAAGACAAGGAGGTCTTTGCTTCCGTCGATGCGCTCTATGCCGCGCATTACAAAGCCGGTCCCGTGAAAGCCTGACGGGCCGGTCGTCATGGACAGGAGACCCCCGGCGCTCGAACTGCGTGGCGTCAACAAGCATTACGGTCCGGTCACGGCCCTGCGCTCGGTCGATCTGCGGCTCGAACGGCACGAGGTTCTGGGGCTGATCGGCGAGAATGGCGCGGGCAAGTCGACGCTGATCTCGGTCATCAACGGCACCGTAAGCCCGAGCGAGGGCCAGTTGCTGGCTGGCGGCAACATCGTCAGCCTGGGCTCGCCTGCCGATGCCGCGCGTGCCGGGATTGCGACCGTGTTTCAGGAGCAGGGGCTGGTGGCCAGCCTGCCCGTCTTTGAGAACATCCTGCTGGGGCGCGAAGCCGGGTTTTCCCGGGGCGGGGTGCTCAGCAGGAAAGCCATGGCAAGGTTTGCGGCCGATGTCCTGAATGAGCTGGGCATCGCCATAGATCCCTTCGCCATCACCGGCAGTCTTGCCTTTGGAGAGCGTCAGCTGGTGGAGATCGCCAAGGCCTTCGCGCTGGGGCGGATTTATCCTGTCGAGCCGGTCATTTTGCTTGATGAGCCGACCAGTGCCTTGTCGGACGCCGAAACCCAGATCCTGTTCAACTCGATCAGGCGCTGGCGGGGCAAGGCCTCGATCATTCTGGTCTCGCACAGGCTTTCCGATGTGTTTGCCGTGTGTGACCGCGTTGCGGCCCTGAAGGACGGGACCGTCAACGGCACCTGGCCTGTCTCGGAGGTGACGGCGGACACGCTGCATGAAGCGATCGTGGGACGACCGCGCTCGGCGGGCTATTACAAGGAAAGCGAGCAACGCGAGGATTTCGGCGAAATCGTTCTCGAGGTTCGCGACCTTGTGGTGCCCGGCCAGATCGAAGGCGTGTCGCTCACGGTGCGGGCCGGAGAAATCCTCGGCGTCGCCGGTGTGCTGGGCTCGGGCAAGACCGCTCTCGGCCATGCCATTACCGGCGCGGTCGCGGGAAAAGGCGAGATCGCTGTCGATGGCAGGCGGTTGCGGCCGGGATCGCGCGCCGCCGCGCTTGCCGCCGATGTCGGCTCCGTCCCGGCGGAGCGCAACAGCGCCGGCGTCATCGGCATGCATTCGGTCGAATGGAATCTCACGCTTCCCAGCCTGAAGTCGTTCCGGCGTTGGCGCTGGCCCGTGCTTTCGGCAAAAAAACAGGCCGGGGTCACAGATGACTGGATCCGGCGTCTGCGCGTGCGGACCCCGAACCGGGCCATCCAGATCCGCAACCTGTCGGGCGGCAATGCGCAGAAGGTGGTGTTCGCCAAATGGCTGGCACGCGGCATCCGGCTCTTCGTTCTGGACGACCCCGGCCGGGGTCTCGACGTCGGGGCCAAGGAAGAAATCTACGCGCTGTTGCGCAAGCTGGCCCGCGAGGGCGTGGCTATCGTCCTCATCTCGGACAATCTGCCCGAGATCATCGGGCTCTCCAACCGCATCCTGACCCTGCGTGCAGGCAAGATTTCGGCTGAGCTGGCGGCGCCGGCACATGACAAACCTGCCGAGACGGCAGTCGTAACCCATATGGTCTGACAGAAATGGAAACCGGAGTGACCCATTCCAGCCCCGCCACCGCTCATCCTGGCAAATGGATCGCCAGGCACGCGGTTTCGCTCTATCCGATACTGGTGATCGCCGCTCTTGCGGTGTTCTTTACCCTGCAGAACCCTTATTTCATGACGTTCGACAACATCATGAACATTGGCCGCCAGTCGTCAGTGCTGCTGCTCGTGGCGCTGGCGGGAACCATGGTCATCATGATCGGCTCGATCGACCTGTCTGTCGGTTCGGCCGTCACCCTCGCGGGGATCGTGACGGCCCTGATGATCGACGATTTCGGGCCTGTGGCCGCCGTCGCCGCTGGCATTGGCACGGGGCTGATCGTCGGCTTCGTCAACGGGGTCATCCTGATCAGCCTCAAGGTGCCGTCTTTTCTGGTCACGCTGGGTACGCTGTCCATCCTCTCCGGCATCGCCAACATGATCTGCGGCGGTTCTTCCATCATGTTCATGGACATGGGGCTGACGGATTTCGTCAATGCCGAACTGATCCCCGGCATTCCCAATATCATCCTGCTGGCGCTGGCAGCCGCCGCAGTGCTGTCGTTCGTCGCCTTCAACACCGTGCTCGGCCGCTACCTGTTCGCCATCGGCGGCGGCGAGATCGTGGCGGCGAACAGCGGCGTTCCCGTCGAACGCTACAAGGTGTTCGCCTTCATGCTGTCCGGCGCGCTGTGCGGCCTGTCGGGAGTGCTGCTCACCGCGCAGGTGGGAGCCGGCACGCCTGCGGCTGGAGCCAACATGCTGCTCGATTCCATCGCAGCCATCGTCATGGGGGGGACCTCCCTGTCCGGCGGCGTGGGTGGCCCGCACCGCACCATTCTGGGTGTGCTGGTCATCGCCATCCTGTCCAACGGCATGGACGTGACCGAAGTCAGCAGCTTCACTCAGGAGGTCATCAAGGGCCTCGTAATCATTCTGGCGGTGGCCTCGACCATGGATCGCCGGAAATACGCCTTCATCAAGTGATCGCGATCAGTTCGCCTCAGCTGTCAAAGGAGCAGACATGACAAACAGGCTCGTCCCCGTCGTGACCCGCAAGGATCAGGAACACACAGGCACCGGGCAATCAGGCGGCGCCGTTCGCATCTCGGGTGTCAGCCCGCAGCACACGCCTGCCACGAAGATCTGGTTCGGCAAGGTCAGCAACAAGCCGGGCTATCGTTCGTTTCCCCATCACCATGGCGAGGCCGAAACCGGGGGCTATGTGTTCAAGGGCAAGGGGCGCATCTATTTCGGTGAGAATTATGCGGAATATATCGACATGGAAGAGGGCGACTTCGTATTCGTTCCGCCCTTCATGCCGCATGTCGAGGTCAATATGAGCACGACGGAGGAACTGGTCTGGCTCACGGCACGCACGCCGGAAAACATCGTAGTCAATCTGCCGGATGTCGATGACGCCATACTGGCTGGCTATTCGCGCGCCTGACCCAAATCAGGGAGGAACCCATGACTGATATCCGCCTCTATATGTTCGATACGGGCATCCTGAAATGCAAATATCACGACATCTATCTCAATCAGGGCGGTGACGCCGATCACGAGATTCCCGTTCCCTTCTTCTTCATCACCCACCCGAAGGGCAATGTCATTATCGACGGTGGCACGCCTTTTGAGTGCGCCACCGATCCCTACGGTCACTGGGGCAAGGTCGCGGAATTCTTTTATCCCGTGCTCACGCCCGAGCAGGGGTGCGTGGCCCAGATCGGCAAACTCGGTTTCGATGTCGACAGTGTCCGGTATGTCGTGCTGTCACATCTGCACCTCGACCATGTGGGCGCGGTCGGCCGCTTTGCGCAGGCCACGCACGTCGTTCAGCGCAACGAGTATGAATATGCCTTCACGCCCGACTGGTTCGCCAGCGGTGCCTATGTGCGCAAGGACTTCGACAATCCGGCTCTGAAATGGCTGCTTCTCGAAGACGCATGGGGCGATTTTTACGATCTGTATGGCGACGGCTCGATTGTGCTCATCCGCTCGCCCGGCCATACCGGCGGCCATCAGTCGATTCTGGTGCGGACGTCCGCCGGTCAGTCGATCCTGCTGGCCGTCGATGCCGCCGATACGCTGGATCATTGGGAGGAGAGGGCATTGCCGGGGGCGCTGCACTCGGCCGTCGATGCCGTGCGCTCCGTGCGCAAATTGCGGGCCGTCCGGGAAAAGACGGATGCGCTCGTCGTTGCGGGCCATGACGGAACGCAGTGGGCATCGCTTAAAAAAGCTCCGGATTTTTACTGAAGAAAGACCATCAAATCATGAAATTGCTACGTTTCGGAGAGCCCGGCCGGGAAAGACCCGGCCTTGTCGATCAGTCGGGCAGCTTGCGGGACCTTTCGGGCATCGTCGATGACATAGCCGGTGATGTGCTTGGAGATGCCGGGCTGGATGTGCTCCGCAGGATCGATCCCGGCACGCTTCCACTCGTCGGGGGCTCTCCGCGTATCGGTGCCTGTGTGGGCACTCCCGGAAAATTCATCTGCGTGGGGCTGAACTATGCCGACCATGCGCGCGAGACCGGCAAGGAACCGCCGGCCGAGCCCATTCTGTTCATGAAGGCGACGAGCGCGATCTGCGGTCCCGATGACGACATCGAGATCCCGGAAGGTTCCTCCAAAACCGATTGGGAAGTGGAACTGGGCGTCGTCATCGGCAAGCGTGCCAAGTATGTCCGGGAAGAGGACGCTCTCGAACATGTCGCCGGTTACTGCACCGTCAATGACGTGTCCGAACGGGCGTTCCAGTCCGAGCGGGGCGGCCAGTGGACGAAGGGCAAGAGCCACGACACATTCGGGCCCGTCGGCCCATGGCTGGTCACCCGCGATGAGGTTGCCGATCCGCAGGTGCTGGAGCTTTGGCTGGAGGTGGACGGTGTCCGCCGCCAGAACGGCTCCACCCGCACCATGATCTTTGGCGTCGCCAGCCTCGTCTCCTACATCAGCCGGTTCATGACGCTGGAGCCGGGCGACATCATTGCGACCGGCACGCCGCCGGGTGTTGGCCTCGGCCATAAGCCGCCTGTGTTCCTCAGGGCCGGTCAGACCATGCGTCTTTCGGTGGAGGGGCTCGGAACACAGACCCAGAAAACCATTCCCGCGCGCCAATGAGATGGAAAGTACTGCCATGACCAAGCTTGCCAATCGCGTTGCCATCGTCACCGGTGCCGGCCGTGGTCAGGGGGCTGCCGAAGCCCGCATGCTGGCCGCAGCGGGAGCGGCGGTGCTCATCTGCGACGTTCTGGAAGAAGAAGGCTCCGAACTGGCGCGCAGCCTTGAACGCGAGGGCTGTGAGGCGCGGTTCCTCAGCCTGGACGTCTCATCCGCGGCGGGGTGGGAAGCGGCGATCAGCCATGTCCGCGCCTGGAAAGGCCGTCTTGACATTCTCGTCAACAATGCGGGCATCATCAACCGCAAGTCCCTGAACGATACGTCGCTGGAGGCATGGAACCGGCTGATGGCCATAAACCTGACCGGCACCTTTCTGGGCATTCAGCATGCAGCGCCGCTGATGAAGGAAAGCGGCGGCGGCAGCATCGTCAATATTTCGTCCAACAGCGCTTTTTCCGGCCACTACGATCCGGCCTATACGGCAAGCAAATGGGCCATCAGAGGGCTGACCCGGACCGCCGCGATGGAATATGTCGGCTGGGGAATTCGCGTGAACAGCGTCTGTCCGGGCCTGATCGTCACCGGCCTCAACGCCGATGCGCCGCATCTTCAGTCGATGATCGGTCTGACGCCGATGAAACGCAGCGGCACGCCGGAAGAAGTCGCCCGCCTGGTGCTGTTTCTTGCCGGCGAGGATTCCGGCTTCATAACGGGCGAAGACTTCGTGATCGACGGCGGCTTTACAGCCGGTGCCGCCTATCGCCGTGTCGGTGTCGAAAGCGGCCTCTACAGCGACTGAGGCCTTTTCTCGCGACCCTCCGGCCGGCCGGGTTTTCTGACAATCGCGGGCAGGGTGCGGGGGCGGCAAACGCCCTGCGCCTGTTGCATAGAGATGCGGCGAGCACGCGCATGGCGCGGTGCCGCTGCTTACCCGTCCTATTCAGGCTTTCCCTGGCCGAGGCCGCGACCAGACCCGAAGCTGCCGGAACCGGGGCGGTTTCCGTTCAGGCCAGCATTTTGGTGTCGCCGCAGACGGAAATGGCCTGCCCTGAAATGAAGCGGCCGAGAGGCGAGGCGAGGTAGAGAACCTGCGATGCGATGGCCGAAGCGGGAACATATTCCTTGATCGACGTGTAGCGGAAGGCTTCCTCCTCCACTTCGGCGAAACTCTTGCCACGCTGCTGCGCCTTGGCTTCGAGCACACGGCGCTGGCGATCGCCGGCAACCAGCCCGGGCAGGATTGCATTCACGCGAATGCCATCCTCTCCGAGTTCGATGGCCAGAGATTTCGTGAGGCCGATAACCCCCCACTTCGCGGCCGCATAAGGCGTGCGCAGGGCAAAGCCGACCCGCCCGGCGAGCGATGAAAGATTGACGATGGAAGGGTTGGCGCTGTCGCGCAGCGCCGGCACAGCGCTGGATACGGTCAGGAACTGACTGGTGAGAACGATGTCCAGCGTCTTTCGCCATGCGGCTGTATCGATGTTCTCGATCTTTGCCGTCGGCCCGGCAATGCCCGCATTGTTGACGAGGCAATCGAGGCCGCCAAGGTCCAGAATGGCCTCTTTCACGAAACCGGTCAGCGCCTGTTCGTCGGCTACATCGACCCGTGCCCGCACAACGCTGTGGGGAAGAGTGGCAAGAGCGGCCTCATCGATGTCGCAGGTTGCAACCTTCATGCCGGCGGCCAGCATGCTGTCGACGATGGCACGGCCGATTCCCGATGCGCCGGCCGTGATGATGGCGCGCTGCCCCTGAAGTTGCAGATCCATGGACTAGGCCTTTTCCTGTTGAAATGATGGCAGATGCTCAAGAATAATGGCCGAAGCCGTGAGGATGTCGGTGCGAATCGCTTCAGCGGCGCCTTCACGGTCGCCGGCCCGCAGCGCCTCCACCAAAAGCCCGTGGGACTCCACCGAATGACTTGCCCGCTCGAATGAGTTGTGGCCGCCAAGGTCGAGCGAGATCATCGGCCCCGCCCTTAGCCATGCCGACCCGATCATCTGGCGCAGGCTGGGCGACTGCGCGGCATCGTAAAGCGTGAAATGCAGCTTGCGGTTCAGGATCAGCGCCTTGCTGCGCTGCTCCGCCGCAAGCTCGTTGCTGAACTGCTCATGAAGATCGGCAATCCGGGCAACGGTCGCCTTGGTGATGTTGTCGACGGCAAGCCGGGCGGCCTCTGCTTCCAGCAGCACGCGGGTGCGGGTCAGGTCGCGAAAGTCCTGTTCGCTCATATGCGGCACGATCACCGCCTTGTTGCGCTGAATGGCCAGCGCGCCTTGCGCGATCAGCCGTCCGATGGCTTCACGGACAGGCATGGTCGAGACGCTCAGATGTTCTCCCAGCTCCCGGATGGAGGTGCGGCTGTCGGGTTTCAGCGTCCCGTCAAGGAGCATTTCTGAAATAGTATCATACACTTGCCCTGTGAGAGACGCCGCTTTGAGCGGTGCATGTGGCGTTGTGAGGTCACTCATGTCGGTCATGCCCGTTGACAAGTAGGAATTTCGATTCCAGTATGATCTGAGATCACACTGAAACTATGCGGAAGTCAAGCATTTCACAGATGCAGACAAAAGCCGCAATCTCAAGGGAGGAGATGGAATGAGGAAGTTGATTGGCCGCCGGCAGTTGCTGAAGACCGGGGCTATGGCAGGACTTGCGACGCTGGCCATGCCGGCCATTCTGCGCGCGTCGAATGATCCGGTGGTTTTCGGTCATCTGACGCCCCGGACCGGCTTCCTGGGCCCGATGGGCGAATATGCGGTCATGGCCGTCGATCTCGCCGTTTCCGAGATCAATGCGGCCGGCGGCATCAATGGGCGCCCGCTTGAGGTGATCAAGGAAGATTCGGTCAATCCTCAGACCGCCACCACCAAGGCCGAGCGCCTTGTCGAGCGCAAGGATCTCGTTCTGATCACCGGCGAAGTTTCGTCGGCATCGGCACTTTCGATTTCGCAGGTTTCAGCGCGGGCGAACAAACTGTTCATCAACACCGGCGCAAACTCGGACACGCTGCGCGGCAGCGACTGCAAACGCACCATGTTCCACACCGAAGCGCAGAACGTCATGTATGTGAACGCGGAAGGCCAGTACTTCCTGCAGAACGACATGGTGGCCGGCAAGCGCTGGTTCATCCTCAGCTCCGACTATGCCTTCGGGCACGATCTGCGCAAGGGCGCACTGGCGTTCCTCGAGCGTCATGGCGGCGAGGTTGGCGGCGACGAGCTGATCCCGACCGACGCCACCGACTTCTCTTCGCACCTCCTGACCATCCGCAACGCCAAGCCCGATCTGATCATCGTCAATCTGGCCGGCACCTCGATGGCGAGCTTCCTCAAGCAGTATGGCGAGTTCGGGCTCGACATTCCGATCGGCGGCTTCGACTACAACAGCTCGATCGCCTGGGCGACCGGTTCGGAAGACTTCAAGGGCATCTGGCCCTGCGTCTGGACCCATCAGGTGCAGACCGACGGTTCGCAGGCCTTTGCAAAGGCCTTCGAGGAGAAGTACGGCAAGCCGGCGGAAAATCAGGCTTACTGCGATTACATCGCCATCCGCATCGCTGCCGAGGCGATCGCCAGGACCGGTGGCACGGATACCGATGCGCTGATCTCGTTCCTTGAGGACCCGGCAAGCGAGTTCGACATCCTGAAGGAGCGCAAGGGACGTTTCGACACCGCGACGCATCAGCTTCTGCAGGAGGTCTATGCCGTCACTGCGCTCGATCCGTCCGAGGTGAAGAACCAGTGGGATATCTTCACCACCTCCGGCCCGCTCCCGGCGGGAGACGTGCCGCTTGATGAGCTTATCAAGGGCGCTGTCGGCGGCACCTGCACTTTCTGACGCCACCCCTCTTGTTTTGAAGCGGGCGCATCCCTCGCGGGTGCGCCCAAATCGATCCGCTGCGCAGCAGCTGTGGCGGGCGCCGCCCTTCATTCCGCATGGTTTCGAGGACGCCTCATGATCTTGGCTTTTCTGTCTCAGCTTCTTAACGGGCTGCTCGATGGCTATTATTACATGCTCATCGCGCTGGGCCTGTCGCTCATTTTCTCGCTTGGCGGCATCGTCAATCTGGCGCATGGCGCTTTCTTCACGCTCGGCGCCTATCTGGCGCTGGTGCTGACCCCCTATATCGGTTTCTTCGGCGCGCTGGCCGCCGGTCCGCTGATCGCGGCCTGTGTGGCGATCATCATGGAGCGGTTCCTGTTCACGCGCTTCTATCGTGAGGACCCGCTCTATTCGCTGCTTCTGACCTTCGGCATCTCGATGGTCATCGAGCAGAGCCTGCGCTGGTATTTCGGCGCGACGCCGCGCGCCTATTCCATGCCGACAGAGCTGCGCGGCCAGTTCTTTTTCGGCGACTTCGTCTATTCGCGCTATCGCGTCTTCCTGATCGCCATCGCCATTGCGACGGTGGCCGGCGTCTGGGTGTTGCTGAACCGTTCTTCCTTCGGCCGCATCGTGCGCGCCGGCATCCAGAACCCCGACATTCTCGGCACGCTGGGGATTTCCCTGCGTCCCTATCTGTCCTCGGTGGTGGCGATAGCCATCGGCATCGCGGCGCTGGCCGGTGTCCTGATGGCACCCCTGCAGCCGATCCACCCGATGATGGGCGTCGAGGTCGGAACCGCGGCCTTCGTCGTCGTGATCATCGGAGGTCTGGGCTCCTTCTGGGGCGTGGTGGTCGCAGCCCTGCTGGTCGGTCTGGTGAAAGGCCTGATGATCGGCATCGGCCTCAGCCAGTACTCGATGCTGGCCATCTATCTGCTGATGTTCGCTGTTCTGCTGGTGCGCCCGCGCGGGCTGTTCGGCGAACGCATCACCCGCTTCGAATAGGATCAGGTGCATTCCATGAAAAATCTTGTGGTTGTGGCGATAAGCCTGATCCTTCTGCCTCTGCTGTTGCAGCTTTTCGGGCTCGGTGCCAATTCCGCCGTCGAAGTGGTGATCTACGCCCTTGCGGCGATGGGGCTGAACATCCTGATCGGCTATACCGGCCTGGTCTCGTTCGGACATGGCGTCTGGTTCGGCCTTGCCGCCTATATTGCGGGGCTGACCGCCCTGCGGCTCGGCAATGTCAGCATGACCCTTGCGCTGATCGCGGCGGTGCTGGCGACAACGCTGGCGGCGACGGCGATCGGTTTTCTGGTGCTGCGCCGGCGCGGCGTCTACTTCTCGCTGATGACGCTGGCATTGTCGGCGATGGGCTTTCAGCTCGCGTTCCGCTGGACCGATGTGACGGGCGGCGAGAATGGGCTGGGCGGCATCGAGCGCGCAGCGCTGCTCGACGACAATCTCAACTTCTATATTTTCGTTGCCGTTCTCGCCTTCGGCGTGATCGCGCTGCTGTTGCGTGTGGTGCAGTCGCCGTTCGGCTCCGTGCTTGTCTCCATCCGGGAAAATGAAGGCCGCAGCCGTGCGCTCGGCTATGACGTGCAGGCTTTCAAGCTCAAGGCCTTCGTTCTGTCGGCAGCCATCACGGGCCTTGCCGGCGCTCTGCTGCTCTACAAAAACCGCATGACCTCGGCCGAGCCGATGTCGATCATCTTCTCGGGCGAGCTTCTGGCCATGGTGGTCATCGGCGGCATGCGCTCGTTCTATGGTCCGGTTCTGGGCGTGCTCTTCTACATCATCTTCCGCGAATATCTGTCGATGTATACCGAGAACTGGCTGTTCTGGTTCGGTCTGGTGTTCATCGGCTTCGTGATCTTCGCGCGGCAGGGTCTTGTCGGGGTCGGTGGCCAGCTTTACCGGATGATGGTTCCGGAACGCACGACGGGTGCCGCGATGGCGGACCGCCAGACCGGCGACTTTCCGATGCCGGCGGCGATCGCATCGCGCGATGCCGGCGGCGGGGACGTGCTGGTGGCCGACGGCATCTCCAAGCAGTTCAATGCGCTCAAGGCGGTGGATGGCGTTTCGATCCGCGTCAGGGACCGGACGCTGCATGCGCTTCTCGGGCCTAACGGGGCGGGCAAGACCACAGCCTTCAACCTGATGTCGGGCGTGCTTGCGACGAGCGGCGGACGTGTGTCGCTGCTTGGTCAGGACATTTCCGGGCGCTCTGCCGACCAGATTTCCAATCTTGGCCTTGGCCGTTCGTTCCAGATCACCAACCTCTTTCCCGGCCTGAGCGTCCGCGAAAACGTCAGGCTGGCGGTTCAGACCCGCCATCCGACTTCGAAGGCTATGCTGCGCAGTTGCGACAGCGTGCGCGAGGTGCACGCCAAGGTGGATGAGATGGTCAGGTGGGTCGGCCTTGCCGGCATGGAGGGCGCCCGCGCGGAATCGCTGTCCTATGGCGGCCAGCGGCTTCTGGACCTCGGGCTCGCGCTGGCGACCGAGCCACGCATCCTGCTGGCGGACGAACCTCTGGCAGGTCTCTCCGTCGCGGAGCGCGAGCGGGTGGGGCTGCTGATCAAGGACGTGTCGCGACACGTTCCCGTCCTGCTCGTTGAGCACGACATTGACCGTGTCTTCGAGCTTGCCGACCATGTTACCGTGATGGCCGACGGCAAGGTGCTCGTCGACGGCACGGTGGACGATGCGAAGAACTCGAAGGACGTGCGCGACATCTATATCGGTTCGGGCACCAGCGAAGTGGCCGCCTCGGCGCGTCAGGGCCAGTTCTCGGACGAAAAAATCCTGACACTCGACAAGGTCAACCTCGCCTATGGCAAGAGCCATATCCTTCAGGACGTCAGCTTCGACCTGCACAAGGGCGAAATCCTGGCGCTGCTGGGGCGCAATGGCGCGGGCAAGTCGTCGGTTTTGAAGGCGATCACCGGCATTGTCGCACCGGCATCGGGCTCGGTGCGGCTGATGCAGCATGAGCTTGCCGGCAGGACCAGCGCGCAGATCGCGCGTCTTGGCATCGGCTATGTGCCGCAGGGGCGCGGCCTGTTCGCAGGCATGACCGTGCGCGAGAACCTCGAACTCGGGCGCATCCGCCGCCAGACGGGCGAGGGCACGCACTGGTCGCTCGATGAGATTCTGGAGTATTTCCCGCGTCTGCGCGAGCGGCTGGATACGCCGGCGGACAGCCTTTCGGGCGGCGAGCAGCAGATGGCCGCCGTGGCGCGTGCGCTGTCGGGAGACATTCGCGTGCTGCTGCTGGACGAGCCGTTCGAAGGTCTGGCTCCGGCCGTGGTCGAGCAGCTCTTCCGCACCTTCGACAAGCTGCGCGATCGCCTGTCGATCATCATCGTCGACCATAATCTCGATCTGGCGCTGTCGCTGTCAGACCGTACCATCGTTCTTGAACGCGGGCGTGTGCTGCACGAAATTGAATCCCGGCGTATTGCGGAGGATATCGAGCTGCGCCGTGAAATGCTGTGGATGTAAGGAAATCGATATGTCGCATATCGCCATCGTCGGCGCGGGGCTGATCGGCCGCGCCTGGGCCTTCGTATTTGCCCGCTCGGGCTTCGACGTCCGTGTCTGGGACAGAGACGCGAAGGTGTTGCAGAGCCTTGAGGCCGACATCGAAGCGATGATCCGGCAGACGGCCCCGTTCGGACAGGCCGGTCCCGATCCGCAGGCAACCGCCGCCCGCATCACGGCCGCCGCCACGCTGGAAGAGGCGCTGGCCGGTGCCGATCTGGTGCAGGAAAGCGGCCCTGAGGTGCTGGAGATCAAGCGCGAGCTTTTTGCCCGCCTTGATGCGCTCGCCGATCCGCACACGATTCTGGCGTCCAGCTCGTCGGCGCTGCTTGCTTCGAGCTTCGCCGGCGATCTGCCCGGCAAGGCGCGGTGCCTGGTCGGCCATCCGGTCAACCCGCCCCATCTGGTGCCGGTGGTCGAGATTTCCCCGGCGTCCTTCACCTCGCCCGAGGTCACGGAGCGCGCCCGCGACATCTATGCCCGCGCCGGTCAGGTGCCGGTCATGCTGAAGCAAGAGATCGACGGTTTCATCCTGAACCGGCTTCAGGCGGTGGTGCTGGCCGAAAGCCTGCGCCTGATCGAGCAGGGTTATGTCGACGTGCAGGGGCTGGATGACACCATTCGCCACGGGCTTGGCCGGCGCTGGGCCTTCATGGGCCCGATGGAGACGATCAATCTCAACGCGCCGGGCGGCGCGGTGGATTACCTCGGCCGCTACGGGCAGATGATGGCCGATCTGGCCGCGACCGCTGCCCGTGAGGAAGCGTTCACCGCCGAGGCGGCTGAGAAGATCGGCGCTGCCTTTGCAGACGTTTCGACACCGCAGACCGTGCGTGCCCGGCAGAACTGGCGCGATACCGAACTCGCCGCACTGGCCGGCCATCTGGCCGATCGTGCTGGTCAATCGCACACTCAGGAGTAAATCATGACTGCTCAGGGCAAGGTCATCATCACCTGCGCCGTTACCGGTGCCATTCACACTCCCTCCATGTCGCCGCATCTGCCTGTGTCGGCTTCCGAGGTCAGTGATGCGGCGCTGGGCGCTATAGAGGCGGGAGCGGCTGTCGTCCATCTTCACGCCCGCGACGCCTCTGACGGGCGTCCCGACCAGAGCGTCGATGCGTTTCGTCCGATCCTCGGCGTCATCAAGCAGGCGTCTGATGCAGTGCTGAACATCACCACCGGCGGCGCGCCGACGATGACGGTGGCCGAGCGCATCCAGCCGGCCAGGCATTATCAGCCGGAGCTTGCTTCGCTGAACATGGGCACCATGAATTTCGGCCTCTTTCCGATGCTCGATCGCTATGAAGCACAGCTCAAGCATCAGTGGGAACGCGACTATCTGGGCAACAAGAACATCGTCTTCCGCAATACATTCGGCGATGTCGAAGAAATCATGGTGACACTCGGTGCCAATGGCACCCGCTTCGAGTTTGAGTGCTACGACACCTCTCATCTCTACAACCTCAAATATTTCTTCGACCGTGGTTTGGTGAAAGGGCCGCTGTTCATCCAGACCGTTTTCGGCCTGATGGGTGGCATCGGCGCGCATCCTGACGATGTGCTACATATGAAGCGGACGGCGGACCGCCTGTTCGGCGACAATTATCGCTGGTCGGTTCTTGGTGCCGGACGCAACCAGCTTCCCATCGCCGCCATCGCGGCTGCGATGGGCGGTCACGTCCGCGTGGGTCTTGAGGACAATCTGTGGGCCGGGAAGGGCCGGCTTGCCGAAAGCAATGCCCAGCAGGTGCGCGCGGCGCGCCAGATCATCGAGGGTCTGGGGCTGGAGATCGCGACGCCAGAGGAAGCCCGCGAAATACTGGCGCTCAAGGGCGCCGATCAGGTCCGGATCTGAGGCTGAAACATCATGGCAATTACCTATCTGAAGCGCGGCCGCAGCGATACCGAACGGGCCGAGGACGACCGCCAGACGCGGACGGCAGTTGAAACCGCTCTGGCCGATATCGCCACGCGCGGCGATGCGGCCGTGCGCGAGATGGCGGCGAAATTCGATGGCTATACGCCCGAAAGCTTCCGGCTCTCGCAGGGCGAGATCGATGCCCTGATCGCGACGCTGACCCCACGCGAGATTGAGGATATCCGCTTCGCTCAGGCGCAGGTTCGCAACTTCGCGCAAATCCAGCGCGCCTCGATGCAGGATGTGGAGGTTGAAACACTGCCCGGCGTCATCCTCGGCCATAAGCACATCCCGGTTCAGGCGGTCGGCTGCTACGTTCCGGGCGGCAAGTTCCCGATGGTGGCTTCGGCGCACATGTCGGTGCTGACGGCAGCGGTGGCCGGCGTGCCGCGCATCATCGCCGCCACACCGCCTTTTCAGGGCAAGCCCAATGCGGCGGTGATCGCCGCGATGCATTTTGCGGGCGCGCACGAGATTTATGTGCTTGGCGGCATTCAGGCGATCGGGGCCATGGCTCTGGGAACTGAAACCATCGCGCCGGTGGACATGCTTGTCGGCCCCGGCAATGCGTTTGTGGCGGAAGCCAAGCGCCAGCTTTTCGGCCGCGTCGGCATCGACCTGTTCGCCGGCCCGACCGAGACCATGGTGATCGCCGACGATACCGTCGATGCCGAACTGTGCGCGACCGATCTTCTGGGGCAGGCCGAGCATGGCTACAACTCGCCCGCCGTGCTGGTGACGACTTCCCGCAGCCTTGCCGAAGGAACGATGGCCGAGATCGCGCGGCTCCTGCAGATACTGCCGACTGCCGGTACGGCCGCAAAATCGTGGGAAGACTACGGCGAGGTCATTTTGTGCGACAGCCATGACGAAATGCTTGCCGTCGCCAATGAGATCGCCTCGGAACATGTGCAGGTGATGACGGATCGCGACGATTGGTATCTGGAAAACATGACCAGCTATGGCGCGCTGTTCCTGGGGCCGCGCACCCATGTCGCCAATGGCGACAAGGTGATCGGCACCAACCATACGCTGCCGACCCGTGGCGCGGGGCGCTATACGGGCGGGTTGTGGGTCGGCAAATTCATCAAGACCCATACCTATCAGCGCGTCACCACCGATGAGGCGGCGGTTGAAATCGGGCGCTACTGCTCGCGACTGTGCATGCTGGAAGGCTTTGTCGGCCATGCCGAGCAGGCCAATATCCGCGTGCGCCGCTATGGCGGCGAAGCGGTGCCTTATGGCGAGGCCGCGCAATGATGACGCTTCCGAATTTCTCCCTGGAAGGCAGGCTGGCTCTTGTGACCGGCGCCGGCAGGGGGATCGGCAAGGCCATCGCCGAGGTCTATGCTCAGGCGGGCGCCGAGGTGGTTCTGTGCGCCCGCTCCGTCGCGGAGATCGAGGCCGTGGCGGCTGAATTGACGGCAGCGGGCCTGAAGGCGCGCGCCGTTTCCTGCGACGTGACCGATGTGGCGGCTTTCCGCTCGCTGGTGGACGGGCTGGAGCGGCTGGACATCTTCGTCAACAACGCCGGCACCAATCGCCCCAAACCGCAGATGGATGTGACGGAAGAGGATTTCGATCTCGTCATCGGCCTTAACCTGCGCGCGGCCTTCTTCGCGTTGCAGGCGGTCACCCGTCGCATGAAGGAATTGAACAGCCGTGGCTCGATCATCAACATGTCATCCCAGATGGGACATGTCGGGGCCGAGAACCGATCGGTTTACTGCGCCTCGAAATGGGCCATTGAGGGGCTAACCAAGGCCACCTCCATCGAGGTTGCGCCGCTGGGCATCCGGGTAAATACGATCTGCCCGACCTTCATCGAAACGCCGCTGACGAAGCCCTATTTCGAGGATCCGGCCTTCGGGGAGCATGTCAGGCGGATGATCAAGATCGGCCGCGTCGGGCAGGTGGACGACATCACCGGGGCAGCGCTCTATCTGGCCTCGGATGCCTCGTCGCTGATGACCGGCAGCTCGATGGTTCTCGATGGTGGCTGGACGGCCGAATAGGGCGCTGCCGTCTGAACATATCGCCCGCCGGCGCTTGGATCTTATCCGGATACCGGCCATGCCGGCGGCGTGAGGGGATGGCACTGCAACACTAACCGCTGGTCGACCCGGCGGTGCGAAAATTGGGTATGACCAAACCTGTTCGTGTTCCGCTCTATCGCCGCCACCGATTTCCTGCCGGAGTAACCGCCCACGCCGTTTGGCTCTTCGCTTTACACTGAGCCTACGCATGATGGAGGAAATGCTGGCCGCACGCGGTATTATCGTTTCCCGCCAGACGATCCACTTGTGGGCAGAGAAATTTGGCAGGCACTTTGCCAAAGATATCCGTAAGCGCTCTGCCGGCAGGATCGGGGGCCAGTGGCATCTCGACGAAGTGGTCGTCACCATTCGGAACAAGAAACATTGGCTCTGGCGGGCCGTCGATCTGGACGAGTTTGTTCTCGACGTTCTGGTCCAGAGCCGCCGAAGTACCAAGGCGGCAAAGCGTTTGATGCGCAAGCTGCTGAAAGGACAGGGCCAGCCACCGCGTGTCATGAGCACCGACAAGCTTCGTTCTTGTGATGCAGCACCGCGGGTGATCATGCCTGGTATCGAGCACCGGTCGCACAAAGGTCTGGACAACCGGGCAGAGAATTCCCGTCAGCCGAGCCAGCTGAACATTTCCTCCCGCGCCGAAGCAGCTATCGAAGCCGCCCGGCGGAGTTTCGTCTGATAAGGGAGCGAATGAGACTGCCGGAAACCGCAGGCTGCGCCATCATGAACCTTGATGGGAAAACCGATCTGGACGGAAGCAATCAGCATTCCATGGGATCTTTGTTCCCGACAACCGGTTTCCCTCAGTGCCAGCGTCTTCTTCAACGACATCCGCGATGGCCGGCTCGTCGGCTACGACATTGCAAACTTTCCGCTCACTTACCAGTTCGTCAATCAGGGCTACCGGACCAATGGCTTCGAAATCGGGGCGCGTGCCGGGATCTGCCGGATCGGCATGCCTCGTCATATTCACACCGAAACGGAGTTGTCACAGGGACGCATCCTCTCCACACTCCTCGGCCCGGCTTTCTGATCTGGCACATCATGCGGCAAATCCTGCCTGAAAAATCGCGCTGCTGCCTTTTGCAAAGGCAGGACTTCCCTATTTTTCTTACTCTTGCCGACTAAACTGCGATTGCACTTGATTTTCTCCCCCAAGGCCATGTCATATGACCATATTGGGGAGAACGCGGTTGGCGGCATTCGACGAAATGCTTCCGGATGCATCATCCGGACCTAGGAGCCCATATACGGCCTATGAGCGCTGGCTCAAGGAACAGGATCCCTTAAGACTGACGGAAAAGATGCAGGATGCCGAGCGTGTGTTCCGCAAGACCGGCATTACCTTCGCCGTCTATGGGGAACAGGACGCATCCGAGCGGCTGATCCCGTTCGACATCGTGCCGCGCATACTCTCCGGGCACGAATGGCGGCGTCTTACCCAGGGCATAGAACAGCGCGTACAGGCGCTGAATGCTTTCCTGGACGACATCTATCACCGGCAGGAAATTCTGCGCGCCGGACGCATACCGCGGGAGCTGATCGCCCGCAACGCCGCTTTCCTGCCGGAGATGATCGGCGTGCGGCCTCCGGCCGGCGTCTACACGCACATCATCGGCGTCGACATCGTGCGAACCGCCGAGGACGAGTTCTACGTTCTGGAGGACAATGCCCGCACGCCCTCCGGCGTGTCCTACATGCTGGAGAACCGCGAGACGATGATGCAGCTCTTTCCCGAGCTGTTCCAGAAGATCAAGGTTTGTCCTGTCGAGAACTATCCCCAATTGCTGCGGCAGTCGCTGGCTGCGGTGGCGCCCCAAGGCGCGGGCGGCGAGCCGACCATCGCGGTGCTGACGCCCGGCAGCTACAATTCCGCCTATTTCGAGCATGCCTTCCTTGCCGACCAGATGGGCGTGCAACTGGTCGAGGGACAGGATCTGCGCGTCGTGGACGGGCACGTCGCCATGCGCACCACCGAAGGCTACAAGCGCATCGACGTTCTCTACCGCCGCGTCGACGACGATTTCCTTGACCCGCTGACCTTCCAGCCCGATTCCGTGCTCGGGGTGGCCGGCATCATGGACATCTACCGTGCCGGCAACATCACCATCGCCAACGCGCCCGGCACCGGCATCGCCGACGACAAGGCGATCTATTCCTACATGCCGGAGATCGTCGAGTTCTATACCGGCCGCAAGGCAATCCTCGGTAATGTCCCGACATGGCGCTGTTCGGAGGCGGACAGCCTCAGATACGTGCTCGAGCATATCGGGGAGCTTGTGATCAAGGAGGTGCACGGCTCCGGCGGCTACGGCATGCTTGTCGGTCCGGCCGCCACGGCAGCAGAGCGCGAGGCATTCGCGGCCAAGCTCGTGGCCAATCCCGCCAACTACATCGCCCAGCCTACGCTGGCGCTGTCCACCTGTCCGGTCCTGACGGAGAAGGGGTTCGCGCCGCGCCATGTCGATCTGCGGCCTTACGTTCTGGTGTCCGATCGCATCCGGATCGTGCCCGGCGGACTGACGCGGGTGGCGCTGAAGGAAGGCTCCCTCGTAGTCAACTCATCCCAGGGAGGAGGCACCAAGGACACATGGGTGCTGGATGACTGAGGAAAGGATGGCACTGCCCATGCAGCCAGATATCAGAGAGGGAAGGCCCAAACCGGCTGCCAGCCCCCTTTGCCGTTCGATCCCGTGCGGCTGCAGGTAGCCCATGCTTCTTGGCCGCACCGCGAACGGGCTCTACTGGATGAACCGCTACATCGAGCGGGCCGAGAACATGGCGCGGCTGGTCGATGCCGGTCTGCGCATGGCGCTCACGCGCACGGAGGATGCGTCCGAGGAATGGACCTCGGTCGTTCTCAGCGCCGGCACGGACGTTGCCTTCGCTGGCAAATACAGGGAATACAGTGCGGCCACCGTCACCGATTTCCTGCTGCGCGATACCTCGAACCCATCCTCGGTCATGTCCTCGATGGAAACGGCGCGCAACAACGCCAGAATGGTGCGCACGGCGCTGACACGCGAGACATGGGAAAGCATCAACGAAGCTTGGATGACGCTGAAGCGGGTGCTGGCTGCCCCCATAGACGAGCGCGAGCTGCCGGCGGTGCTCGACCGCATCAAGCGCGAGACCGCCCTGATCCGCGGCGCTTTCTACGGGACCATGCTGCGCAACGAGATTTTCGACTTTTCCCAGCTTGGGACCTATGTGGAGCGCGCCGACAATACCGCGCGCATCCTCGACGTGAAATACTACGTGCTGTTGCCGTCCGTCTCATGGGTGGGCTCCACCATGGACAACTACCAGTGGGAATCCATCCTGCGTTCCGTGTCGGCCCACCGCTCCTATCGCTGGAGCTACGACGCCACCTATAGGCCGGCCAACATAGCCGACTATCTCATCCTCAATGGCCGCATGCCGCGCTCGCTGGCCTTCTGCTATCGCTTTATCAACGAGCATCTCCAGTTGCTCGGGCAAGACTACGGCCAGCGTCATAGCTGCCACGAGACGGCGCAAAAGACGCAATCCCTGCTGAGGTCCGGCTCCATCAGGGATATTTTCGATGCCGGCCTGCACGAGTTCCTGAGCGAATTCATCCGGGACAATACACGGCTGGGCGACGAGATTGCCAGCGACTACCGGTTTCATTGAGGTGCCTGATGCGGCTGAAAATTACCCATCGGACCGAATATGCCTATGACATTCCGTTGCACTACGCCCTGCAGCGCCTGCGCCTCAGCCCCGCCAGCGGGCCGACGCAGAAGGTTCTCTCATGGGGTCTGGATATAGAGGGCGGGCGCGAGGAGGTGTGCTTCACCGACCAGTTCGAAAACGAAACGCGGCTGATCAGCGTCGAGGGCGCGCCACACCGTATGGTGGTGCAGGTCAGCGGCGAGGTCGACACTTTTGACACCGCAGGCGTTTACGGCACACGCTGTGGCTTCGCCCCGCTCTGGCTGTTCTGCCGCGAAACCGCCCTGACGAAGCCCGGCGAGGGCATCGCCGAACTTGCCGGCCTTGCCGGAGAGGGCGCCGATCTGGACCGGCTTCACCGGCTGATGGCGTTGATCCGCGAGCGCGTCAGCTATGTGAGCGGCGCGACCTCCACCGACACAAGCGCGGAGGATGCGCTGGCGCTTGGGGCAGGGGTCTGCCAGGACCACAGCCACATCTTCGCTGCCACGGCACGCGCCATGGGATATCCGGCGCGCTATGTCAGCGGCTATCTGATGATGGAGGGAACGGTGGAGCAGACGGCCAGCCATGCATGGGCCGAAGCCTTTGTGCCGAAGCTTGGATGGGTGGGTTTCGACGCTTCCAACGGCATCTGCCCGGACGAGCGCTATGTGCGCATCGCCGTGGGGCGCGACTATCAGGATGCCATGCCCATCTCCGGCATAAGGCTTGGGCAGGCGGAAGAACGACTTGCGGTCGCGATCACCGTGGAGCAGTAATTCCATCGGGATTCGGGCCGGAACAGATTCATGACCTATTGCGTGGGATTGCAGATTGATCAGGGGCTGGTGTTCATGTCGGACACCCGCACCAACGCCGGAATGGATTCCATCTCAAGCTTCCGCAAGATGCATGTATGGGAGCAGCCGGACGAGCGGGTGATCGTCCTGATGTCGGCCGGCAATCTCGCTACCACGCAGGCTGTGATCAGCCTTCTCGAGGAGCGCAGCAAGGCCGTGGCCGACCGGCATTCCACTGTGCTGGAAACCCCTTCCATGTACCAGACCGCGCGGTTGGTCGGCGATACGGTCAAGGAAGTGATCGCAGGCTCGGCGCCCGCCGGCCAGAAGGCGGATGCCTTCCACGCCTCCTTCATCCTCGGCGGTCAGATCCGGGGCTCGGAGCCGCGCCTTTTCATGGTTTACCCGGAAGGCAATTTCATCGAGGCCACCGACGACACGCCCTTCTTCCAGATCGGCGAGACGAAATACGGCAAGCCGATCCTCATTCGCGCCTATGAGCGGCAGATGAGTTTTGCCGAAGCGGCCAAGCTGATGCTGGTCTCGTTTGACTCGACGTTGAAATCGAACCTCTCCGTCGGCCTGCCGCTGGACCTCCTGTTCTATGAGAGGGACAGCTTTAAAGTCGGGCTGAAAAAGCGCATCGGCCAGGATGATGACTACTATCGCACCGTCTCGGAAGGATGGTCGTCGGCCCTCAAGAACGCCTTCCAGCAACTGCCGGACTTTCCGGACAACGATCCGGATCGGTAAAGCAGACGCGATCCCTGCTGCGGAATCGCTTCGGTAACCGGCCGCGAGGAGACACCGAATCCGGTGCTGTTCTCGCGGTATTCCGCAAGCCGGATTTCTTCTGGAACCGCTTGCCTCCCCGTTTTTGTAGACACGAGCACCATTGTTTCAAGTGACTTGAATGTGAATGTGGTGTAATTTCTCCTCACGGCTTCCGATCAGGGAGCGTGGCCGGCAAATCCATCCGGGATGGGAAACATTCCCGATTGTGGTGGTTTGCGGTGTGCTGAACCGGGCAGGCAGGCGACACGAAAACGGCATCAGGGCTTCAAAAAGCGCATGTTGACATTCCGCATTTCTCGATCTTATCGTAACGGAACGTCAATCCGGTGACGGGCGGCAAGGATGCCGCCGAATCTATGAGCGCAATGTCGCCTCCCGTGCCTCAAATCGTTCCGAGGCTGGGAGGTTTTTTGTTTTCCGACGGGAGAAGGAAGACAGGCGCATCCTGCGGAACGCGGACGGGCGGCACATCGGCAAGCTGAAGCGATGGGGCGAAAAGACCTCACCAGTGGTCGCCGGTCAAAAAAAGGGGATCAAGCATAGGGATGAACTGAGACAATGGGAGCTCTCAATCGAAACCAGCGGACGTCCGCGCCATGGCGCGTGGGGGTCCTGTTCTCGAAAACCGGCTTCATGTCGGTCATCGAGGAAACACAGCTGCGCGGCACACTCATTGCCATCGATGAAATCAACGACAGGGGCGGCGTCAACGGGCGCCCCATCGAGCCGATCGTCTATGATCCGGGTTCGGAAATCCGCTCTTACGGGCAATATGCCAAGCGCCTGATGGTCGAGGACGGTGTCAGCACGATCTTCGGCTGCTACACCTCCTCCAGTCGCAAGGCGGTTCTTCCGGTCGTCGAGCGGCTGGACGGGCTTCTGTGGTATCCGACGCTCTACGAGGGCTTCGAGTTCTCGCCGAACGTCATCTATACCGGCGCGACACCGAACCAGAATTCCGTGCAGCTCTGCAAGGCGCTGATGCGCCAGTTCGGCACCCGCTTCTTCTTCGTTGGGTCGGATTATGTCTATCCGCGCGAATCCAACCGGGTGATGCGGGAACTGGTGCGCAACAATGGCGGCACGATCGTCGGTGAGCGTTATCTTCGCCTAGAAGCCGACCGCAGCGAGTTCGTGCCGCTCGTGCGTGAGATCAAGCAGGCGCAGCCGGATGTCATCTTCTCGACCGTAGTCGGCGAATCCACCACCTTTCTCTATCAGGCCTATCACGATCTCGGTCTCAACCCGAAAACCGTGCCGATCGCCAGCCTCACCACCACCGAGGCGGAGATCCGCGCCATGGGCTATGACGTGGGAGAGGGGCACTATACCGCAGCATCCTATTTTCAGGGTGTGGAGACGGCGCTCAACAACAGCTTCGTCAGCCACTATCAGAAGCGCTATGGTGGCGATGAGCCGACCAACATGTGTCTGGAAGCCTCGTATTTTCAGGTCAACCTCTTTGCCCGCACGCTGGAGGAGACCAATTCCCTCGATACCAAACGGCTGCGCACATTCGTCATGGGCGCGGAGTTCGAGGCGCCGCAGGGAAGCGTGTCGATCAACCCAGTGTGGGGGCATGCGGACGTGTGGACGCGCATTGGCCGGGCGAACCGGCAGGGCCAGTTCGACATCGTCTTCCAGTCGCAGGCGAGCGTGAAGGCAGATCCCTATCTCATCGGCTATGGCCGCTGTCTGGAGAATTGCTGAATGCAGGAAACAGGAACGCGCCGTCCGGTGCGGGAGGAACAGATGCCGCAGATGCCGAGGGCCGACTACGGGCACGACCGATGGATCGGCACCCAGAGGCCGGAAAACCGTGCTGCCGCGGAGGAGCGTCCGCGGCAGGCGGGCCTTCCGGCCGAGTTCACCGTCGCCGTGATCGTCGAGCGCGACGATCACGGCGAGTTCCTGATCCGGGAATTGCAGCGACAGCGCGTCACCGTGCGGCATATCTGGCCGAAGCCGTCGCAGATTCCCCTGCAATACGATGCTATCTTCTGCGTGCTGTCGGACGATCTTCCCCAGCGCATACCCTGGGTTCCGGGCGAGCCTTCTTCCGCGCTGATCCTCGTGGACGACGGGAAGGCTCCCCTCAACCTGAAACTCATCCACAATTGCGCGGCGCATGGCCTGCTTCATTACCCGGCGACGGCGCGGATGATCCAGTCGGTGCTGATGATGGCGCGGGAGCATTTCCAGTATGAGCGGCGGCTTCGCGGGCGGATCGACAAGCTTGATGAGAACCTGCGCACCATGCGCCTCGTCGAGCGGGCGAAGGCCCTGCTCATCCGCCTGAAAAACCTGAGCGAGGAGGAGGCCTACAACTTCCTGCGCAAGCAGGCGATGGAGAAGCGCGTGACGATCGGCGCGGTCGCTGCGGCGGTGATTGACTCGCACGAACTTCTCAGTTAGCGTTTCCAAATTGTCCGCGGCAACGATGCCGCGCACATAATGGGTGATGAAACCCCGCGGGTCCGCCGAAAGCGGAACGTGGGGTTTTTGTTTTCTGCATGGTTTGACGCGACCCCGGCGAAAGCATGCAGGGGCCGTAACCGGACCCGTCATCAGCCCGAGCGCATTCCCCGCGGCGAGGACGCCGCAAGCAAATCCAGAGGCGAAGAGGCCCCGACACGATCCGCCAGCCAAGGCGGAGCGGTGCGGGGCCTTTGTTTTTGATGGAGACAGAGGGTGAACAGGAACAGGCGCAATTTTCTGAAAGCCGGAGCCGCGGCAGGCGCATTCTCGCTGGCTGGCTTTCCGCATATCTGGTCGAAGAATGCCTCGCTGGCCTTTGCACAGGACGGCGAGATCAAGGTCGGCGTTCTCTTCTCGCTGACCGGCACGACGGCGATCATCGAGGAGTCGCTCAACAAGGCGACGCTGATGGCGATCGAGGAGATCAACGCCGATGGCGGCATCAACGGCCTGAAGATCACGCCGGTCGTGGAAGATCCGGCATCGGACCCGGCGACCTTTGCTGAGAAGGCCCGCAAGCTGGTGCTCAGCGACCGCTGCGTCTCCGTCTTCGGCTCCTACACCTCGGCAAGCCGCAAGGCAGTGCTGCCGGTGTTCGAGAAGCAGGAGAACCTGTTCTGGTATCCGACCCTCTACGAGGGGCGCGAGTGTTCCAAGAACGTCATCTACACCGGCGCCGTGCCGAACCAGCAGCAGGACGACTTCATCCCCTGGCTCGTCGAGAAATTCGGCAAGCGCTGGTACCTCATCGGCTCGAACTACATCTATCCGAAGGAAGAGAACAACTACTGCAAGAAGCTGCTCGAAGGGCTCGGCGCGGAAGTGATCGCCGAGGAATACGTGCCGCTCGGCCATTCCGAGTTCTCTTCCGTCATCAACAAGTTCCGCTCGGAAAAGCCCAACGTCATCTTCTCGACCGTGGTCGGCGATTCCGTCGTGGCGCTGCACCGGCAATATCGGGCGGCGGGCCTCGATCCGGCCAGCATGCCGATGGCGAGCCTGACCACCTCGGAGAACGAGGTCGCGGCCATGGGCGGTGACGCCGCTGCCGGCCACTTCACCTCCGCACCCTATTTCATGGTCTTCGATTCCCCGGAGAACCAGCGCTTCGTCGAGGCCTATCGGTCGCGCTGGGGTGGCGACAAGGTCACGCATTTCGTGTCGGAATCCGCCTATTTCCAGATCCACCTCTTCAGGCAGGCGGTGGCGAAACTCACAGCCGGCGACATCGGCCCGCTCGCCATCCGCGAGGCGGTGAAGGGCGAGGAATACAAGGCGCCGCAGGGGCTTGTGAAGGTCGAGCCGGAGAACCTGCACTGCTGGCTGCGCCCGAAGATCGGGCAATGCAAGGCAGACGGGCAGTTCGAGATCCTGACGCAATCGGCAGACTGGCTCGAGCCCAATCCGTACAGCGCCTATCCCAACCAGAAGTGCACGGCCGAAGGCCTCAGGGAGGTCTGATCCCCAAGCAGCCGGTGGCCGCCTGTCGGGCGGCCACCGGCCCAATCTGCGGAGAAGGTGCATATGGACTTCGTCGTCTCGCAAATCCTGACGGGCCTCAGCCTGTCGTCGATCCTGCTTCTCGTGGCACTCGGGCTTGCCATCATCTATGGCGTCACCGGCGTCATCAATCTCGCCCATGGCGAGTTCGTGATGCTCGGCGCCTATTGTGCCTGGCTGTTGCAGAGCCAGTTCGGCTGGAGCCTGCTCGCAAGCCTTGCCGTGATCTTCCTGCTGATCGCCGCGCTCGGCTGGCTGATCGAGGTCGCCGTCATCCGCCATCTCTACGACCGGCCGCTGGACACGATTCTGGCGACGTGGGGTCTCGGCGTGATGACGCAGCAGATCGTGCGCCTGACGGCCGGCGGAGAACTGCGCTACGTCCAGATGCCACCGTCGCTGTCCGGCAGCGTCAATATCCTCGGCGCAACCGATTCCGCCTACCGGCTTTTCGTGCTCGCCGTGGCGCTCGGCCTCTTCCTGCTCACCTGGTGCATCTATCGATACACCTCCTTCGGACTGAAGCTCAGGGCAATCACCCAGAACCGCGCCATCGCGTCGAGCTTCGGCATCAATTCCGCCCGCGCCTACCGGCTGACCTTCGCTTACGGGGCGGGCATCGCGGGGCTGGCCGGGGCGCTGATCTCGCCGCTTAAGAGCGTATCGCCCGAGATGGGCACGACCTATGTGGTGGATGCCTTCATGGTGGTCGTGCTGGGTGGGGTGCAGAGCCTGGTTGGCACGCTGGCAAGCTCCGCGGTGCTCGGCGAGACTTCGGGACTTCTTGCCTACTACAGCAATGACACGATCGCCAAGGCGCTCGTTCTCATCGCCATCGTCATCATCATCCGGTTCCGTCCGCAGGGCTTGTTCGCCCCGCGTGTGCGTGCCTGACCGTCCGCGTCAACGAGAGGTTCCGCCTTGTCTGGAAAAATCTCCCGCCAAATCCTTCTCTACGGCGTCGTCTGTCTGGCGATCCTCGCCGTGCCGCTGCTTGTCGACAACGCCTTCCTGCTCAATAAGTATGCCCGCTACCTCATCTTCGGAATGCTGGCGATCGCGCTCAGCCTGTCCTGGGGCTATGCCGGAATCCTCAATCTCGGACAGGCCATGACCTTCGGTCTCGGCTCCTACTGCATGGCCATGTTCCTGAAGCTGAAGACAGTGCCGATCCACACCGGCAGCGATGGGCTCCCGGACTTCATGGTCTGGAACAATGTGACGGAACTGCCGTGGATCTGGGTGCCGTTCCAGTCCATGCCTTTCGCGCTGCTTGCCGGCATGCTGGTGCCGGCGTTGTTCGCCGCGCTGCTCGGCTGGTTCATGTTCGGCGGGCGCGTCGCCGGCGTCTATGCGGCGATCATCACGCTGGCCACCATGGTGGTGGTCAATCTCATCATCATCGACCAGCAGAGCTATACCGGCGGCTTCAACGGCATCACCGACCTCGCGCAGTTCGACATTCTCGGCCTGACCTTCGATGCCTATTCCGCCTCCACCTACTATCTCGTTGCGGTCTGCCTCACGGTCACGCTGTTCGTTGCGCTCGCCGTTTCGCGCAGCAAGACCGGCCTCATTCTGCAGGCGGTGCGTGATCAGGAGGAACGGGTGCGCTTCTTCGGCTACGACGTCGCGCTCTACAAGACCTTCATATTCGCCCTGTCCGCTGCAATCGCCGGCCTTGCGGGCATGCTCTACACGATCGTTATGGAGTTCGCCTCGCCGACCTTCCTCGGCGTGCCGCTCAGCCTGTCCATCGTGATCTGGGTCGCCGTCGGCGGCCGGCAGAGCCTGCTCGGCGCCATGCTGGGCGCGATGCTCGTCACCGGCGTGCAGGGGGCGTTGTCGGAAACCGAGGCTTTCCTCGAAACATGGACCCTCGTCATGGGCGGCCTCTTCGTCCTCATCGTGCTGTTAATGCCGAAGGGGCTGGCTGGCGCCGTCGAGGCACTCCTGCGCCGCATCCCACGGGGCGAACGCAAGGGCAACGTCCGCCCCGCCGCCAGGCAAGGCTCCAAATCCCAGCCTCATCTCGGAGGTGCGCTATGACACCAGCCCGTGAGCAACTCCTCGCCCTGCGGCAGGTCACCGTTTCCTTTCAGGGGTTCGTCGCCGTGGACCGGCTCGACCTTGCCGTCGCCCCCGGCGAGCTTCGATGCCTGATCGGCCCGAACGGCGCCGGCAAGTCGACGACGCTTGACCTCATCTGCGGCAAGTCGCGTATCACATCGGGCGAAATCGCCTTCCACGGCGCGCCCATCCACGCCCTGAAGGAATTCAGGATCGCGCGCACCGGCATCGGCCGCAAGTTTCAGGTGCCGAGCGTGTTCCGCGAACTCACCGTCCGGGAAAACCTGGAGATCGGCTCTTCGCGCGATCCGGGCGTGTGGCGCAATCTCTTCCGCTTCTCCGGCGGCGCCGACACGGAGCGGCTTGAACGCCTTGCTGTCCTCGTCGGGCTGGAGGACCATCTCGAAACCCAGGCGGCGCAGCTTTCGCATGGCCAGACGCAATGGCTGGAGATCGCGCTGATCCTCGCGCAGGACCCCGCCCTTGTCCTGATGGACGAGCCGACGGCCGGCATGACGGCGCATGAAACCAGCATGACCGCCGCGCTCTTCAACCGGCTGCGCGGCAGGCACACGCTGGTTGTCGTGGAGCACGACATGGGCTTCGTGCGCGACATCGCCGAGACGATCTCTGTGATGCATCAGGGCAGGTTGCTGGCGCAGGGCACCGCCGACGAGATCTCGCAGGATGCGAAGGTGCGCGAGGCCTATCTCGGTTCGGGAGGCATCGGCCATGCTTGAGCTTTCCGATGTCGACGGCTTCTATGGCCGCAGCCGCGCCCTTCAGTCCGTCTCGCTCTCGGTGCGGGAAGGGCAATTCCTGACCGTGCTCGGGCGCAACGGCGTCGGCAAGACGACCCTGCTGCGCACCATCCTCGGCCTCATGTCCCGCTGTGCCGGCTCGATACGGCTCGACGGAGCGGAGATCAACCATCTTCCGACGCACAGCCGGGCGCGCGCCGGCCTCGGCTACGTACCGCAGGGGCGGGGCATTTTGCCGAACTTCACCGTGCGCGAAAACCTTTTGCTTGGCACCTTCGCGGCGGAGAAGCCGGCACGCACGATTCCCGACCACATCTTCGAGCTGTTCCCGATCCTGAGGGAATTCCTCGGCCGGCGCGGCGGCAACCTTTCCGGCGGCCAGCAGCAGCAGCTCGCCATTGCGCGCGCGCTGTTGTCGGAGCCGAAGATCCTGCTCCTCGACGAGCCGACGGAGGGCATCCAGCCCAACATCGTCGAGCAGATCGAGGACGTTCTGATCGACCTCAACCGCAAGCACGGCATCGCCGTGATCCTTGTCGAGCAGAACATCAAATTCGCGCGGCGGGCTTCGCACCGCTTCGCGATCCTCAATCGTGGAAGCGTGGCCATGTCCGACGACATCGGCGCGCTCAGCGATGAAGTCATCCAGAGCCACCTCGTCGTCTAAGGAGACCTGAAATGTACCATGGTGACATCAGCAGCAGCAAAGACACCGTCGGCGTCACAGTCGTGAACTACAAGATGCCGCGGCTGCACACCAGGGCCGAAGTGCTGGAGAATGCCCGCAAGATCGCCGAGATGGTGCAGGGCCTGAAGATCGGTCTGCCGGGCATGGATCTGGTCATCTTCCCGGAATATTCGACCCACGGAATCATGTACGATTCCAGGGAGATGTATGAGACTGCCTCGCAGATTCCCGGCGAGGAGACGGAGATCTTCGCCGAGGCCTGCCGCAAGGCCAATGTCTGGGGCGTTTTCTCGCTGACGGGCGAACGCCATGAGGAGCACCCCAACAAGGCGCCCTATAACACCCTCATCCTCATGAACAACAAGGGCGAGATCGTCCAGAAGTATCGCAAGATCATGCCCTGGGTACCGATCGAAGGCTGGTATCCGGGCGACTGCACCTATGTCTCCGAGGGGCCGAAGGGCCTGAAGATCAGCCTCATCATCTGCGATGACGGCAACTACCCGGAAATCTGGCGCGACTGCGCCATGCGGGGCGCCGAGCTCATCATCCGCTGCCAAGGCTACATGTACCCGGCCAAGGAGCAGCAGGTGCAGATCTCCAAGTCGATGGCCTGGGCGAACAATGTCTATGTGGCGGTCGCCAATGCCGCCGGGTTCGACGGCGTCTATTCCTATTTCGGTCATTCCGCGATCATCGGCTTCGACGGGCGCACGCTCGGCGAATGCGGCACGGAGGAGAACGGCGTCCAGTATGCTCAGCTTTCCGTCTCGGCTATCCGCGATGCACGCCGCAACGGCCAGTCGCAGAACCACCTCTTCAAGCTCCTGCACCGCGGCTACACGGGCACGATCAATTCCGGCGATGGCGACAGTGGCGTCGCCGCCTGCCCATACAATTTCTACGCCAAATGGGTGAACGACCCGGACGGGACGCGCGAGATGGTCGAGGCCATGACCCGCAACACGGTCGGCACCGATGAATGCCCGATCGACGGCATTCCGCACGCCACCGTCCATCGCTGATACCGGCCGGACCATCCGGCTCTGCGGGCCGGGTGGTCCCTTTCAACAAAAAGACATGAGGGGAACGAACATGTCTGCACACTCCAAGGGACCCGGCGATCTGTCGCCGCTCGACGCCGACCATGTGCTCGGCGAGGAATACGAACATGCGCCCGTGCCGCTTGCGGCCCGCCACAGCCTGTTTTCCGTGGTGACGGTGTGGGCCGGCTTTCCGGCCATCATCACCGGTTCCATGACCGGGTCGATCCTCGTGCTCGGCATGGGCTTTTCCCGCGCGCTGGTTGCCATGATCATCGGAAACCTGATCATGTTCGCCTATGTCGGGGCGCTCGGCCTGTCGGCGACGCGCAGCGGCAGGAACTTCGCGCTGGTCGCCTCGCAGGTCTTCGGCACGAAGGGATATGTGTTTGCCTCGGGACTTCTCTCCACGCTGCTGCTCGGCTGGTTCGCAGTGCAAACCGGCATTACCGGCGCGCTGATCGCCAGCACCTACGAGATGAACTATGTCGCGATGACCATCGTGGCGGGCCTGCTCTACATCGCCATCACCTTCATCGGCGTGCGCGGCCTGCATCTGATCGGCCTCGTCTCGGTGCCGCCCTTCTTCGTGCTCGGCCTGTTCGTCGTGCTGCATTCGGCTTCGACCACGACCGTGGATACCATCTGGAACTACGCCGGCAACAACGGCATCGCCACCATGTCGATGGGCGTCGGGCTGACGGTCGTCATCGCCCTGTTCATCGATGCGGGGACCGTCACTGCGGATTTCAACCGCTGGGCGAAGACCGGAACCCACTCCCTCATCGCGACCTTCTCCGCCTTTCCGGTCTCCAACCTCGTCGCCATGCTGGTGGGCGGTATCCTGACGGCGGCGCTGGCCGTGCCGGATGCCAACCCCTTCGGCGTCGACAACATGTTCGGCTACATGAACTCACTGCAGATCGGCTGGCTGAGCGCGCTCGCCTTCCTGTTCCTCTACATCAACCTCGGTTCGGTCTGCTCGCATTGTCTCTACAATGCGGCGACCGGCTGGTCTCGCATCCTCGGCTCGAAGATGCGCCTGCTTGCCATCGTTCTGGGCATTCTGGGCATCGTGATCGCCGCCGGCAATGTCTGGGCCTTCTTCATCCAGTGGCTGTCGCTGCTCGGCATCGTGGTTCCGCCTATCGGCATGATCCTGCTCGTCGAGGCCTATGTCTTCCGGAGCGAGGGAGCAGGGGAAAAGGAATGGCGCTCTACCCCCTTCATCTCCTGGGCGATCGGTGCTGCGGTTGGCTTCCTTGTGGAATTCTACGTGCCCCAGCTCTCGACGGCGATCAGCGCCGGCATCGTCGCCGGCATCGCCCATATCGCGCTATCTTCGCTGAGGGACCGGCGAACGGTTGCAGACCCTTCGGTCTGAAACCGGCGGCGGACCCTGGTGCTTGCCTGCTTTCAATGAAGGAAAATCGAAATGACGCTTGACTACGAGATTTTCGAACTCGGCGATTTCGCTCTGCAGAATGGCGCGATGCTGCGCGACGCGAAGCTCGCGTACAAGACCTTCGGCACTCTCAACGCTGCCAGGGACAACGCCATTGTCTATCCGACCTGGTATTCCGGCCAGCACTATGACAACGAGTGGCTGGTCGGGCAGGGCATGGCGCTCGATCCCGACAAGTACTTCATCATCATCCCCAACATGTTCGGCAACGGCCTGTCCTCCTCGCCGAGCAACACGCCGGAGCCCTACAACGCAGCCCGCTTCCCGAAGGTGACGGCGTATGACAACGTCAAGGCCCAGCACCGTCTGGTGACGGAGCATTTCGGCATCTCGCATCTGCGCATGGTGACGGGCTGGTCCATGGGTGCGCTCCAGACCTTTCACTGGGGGGCGATGTATCCCGACATGATGGATCTGCTGGCACCCTTCTGCGGTTCGGCGAAATGCTCACGCCACAACTTCGTCTTCCTCGAAGGCGTAAAGGCGGCGCTGACGGCGGACGACGCCTTCCGCAACGGCTGGTATACGGAAAAGCCGCAAAAGGGCCTGCGCGCCGCCGCCCGTGTCTATGCCGGCTGGGGCTTTTCGCAATCCTTCTACCGCGAGGAGCTCGACCTGAAGGCGATGGGATATGCTTCGCTGGAGGATTTTCTGGTGTCCTTCTGGGAAGGTTTCTTCCTGCCGAAAGACCCCAACAACCTGCTCACGATGCTCTGGACCTGGCAAAACGGAGATGTTGATTTCCGCTGAGAGCTGACCCGGGATTGAGGGATTTTTCCATTGAGAAGTGACCCATGTTTGAACCCACCCCTGCTGGTTGATTGCAGGGGACTTTGGAGTGATAGACATGGCGTTACTGAG
>Ga0265293_10001805_pt1 | contig 45332 bp, 45 predicted proteins | sample Munlanlewell138R_FD_192505 | JGI IMG/M metagenome (GOLD analysis project Ga0265293, IMG submission 192505) | Leachate microbial communities from a municipal landfill in Southern Ontario, Canada - Leachate well 138R | ecosystem: Engineered > Solid waste > Landfill > Unclassified | place: Canada... | reverse complement strand
CTAATTTCTTTTCTATATTTTTGCTATTCATATTTTGGTTTTTAGTCAATTCAAAAATATGAAATTAGGGGGAAACCATCTGGAATCCCCCTTTAATTATAAATTTAGTCGGTTAGTAGTGATTTTTTTAATTATTCCATCTCGTAATGCTAAGATTTTTGTTGCCTAATTATCACCATAGATTTTTAAATTGTCAGTCTTATGTTGGTGTGTACAAAACTTATCATCACATTTTGTACAACATTCTTCAAAATATGTGTAATTATCAACTGGAATATTGAATGCTGTCTCCTTAACTTTTTGGGCAGCAATATGTAGATTTATTAAAAGAAAAAATATTATATAAAATAATTTCATCGTTGTAAGTATGATGTCGCCTAATAACTAAACTCTCAAATATAAACAATCCATTTCATTTTCATTTGGAAATCGGTTTGAAGAAATTGGGTTAAGCAAGGGTTACCGATGTTGGTCAGGAGTATTTATCTCCATTCGCTATTGTTTTTGTCGTATTTTCTTAGTTTCCCAAATGTCATTGTCGCTTCTAATTCGTAGTCGTTGTCATCAGATTTATAGTCAATTTGATTAGCGAAAAGTCGTTCTAAAAAATTAAATTCTGTATTTCGGCAAATTGATTTTATCTCTGTCGGATAGGTTAAGTTTAGTCTATGAAATTCTTCGATTTCAATCGCTAATTTTTCTCCTACTTTTTCGGTTACATTGTCATAAACTTTCATCGTCCCGAAAAGCAAAACCATATTAACAAAGCCAAGCCAAGCCGCTATTCCTGCATACTTTCTAATTATTGCATTGTCTGGTTGCCAACGAGCTGTCAAAGCTGAAACGCCCATTACACCCATTACAATCCAAAACGCCACAAAACTTGAAAGTGTCAGTATTAAAATGGTTAAAGAGATAAGAATATAAATAAGGATTTTTTGTAAGTCTGAAACCGAGAAATTGGTTCTCTTTACTTTAAATGTCTTGATTGTCTTTCTCCGTTCGTCAATGTTTTGTTGGCTTAGTTGGTTTATGAAATCGGTAAACTCAATTTCGTCAATGTTTATTTGTCCTAAATGGAGGTTGAGATTTTGTACTCCTACAAATTCATTCATTTTTGCAGCCCATTTGTAGGGTTTCTTTTTAAAAACGAAAGTGTCGTCAGTTACTAATGAAATAAACTTTTGTCCGTGAATGTCGAGAGGATATGCTTCAGTTATTTGCTCCCATTTTACTTCGTCTTGGTTTGTAGTTCTGTCCCAAATGCCGTTTTCTGATATAATTATTTGTGGTCGTCTGTCAAAAGTTTGAAAAAGTCCAACGGGTATTCCAAGTCCAAAAAAGCAAGTACCGACCCAACCCATAATGTATTCGGTGCTTCCATAAGGGTTGTCCGTTATCAACCATATTCCAATTGCTACGAATGGCAAACACATACCGATGATTTTCAGTCCTTTAGTTGTTGACTTATATAGTTTAATCTCTGTCATTAGCTACTTCTATGTCGTTACTGTCGGTTTTGTAATATTACTGCCAACCTCAGTCTGCGAAAAAATCCTCACAATGCTTTCAAATATAAACAATCCTTTTAATTTTCATTTGGGAAAAATTAGCTTGTGAAAATAGGGGTAATCCAGCCTGCGTTTTAAAGTGGTCAAATTCCGCCATTTTTGTTTCTATGAGTCGAATTCCCCAAACCCGCGCTGAGCGAAACCAAAACATGGTCGGGAGTAATCAGACGACGCATAAAACGAGGTTCGCATTAAATGAGCTCAGGTTGAAGGTATTGATTTTTCCACAATTGGACAGATTCATTGGAGCAATGAAAGTATATGTGAGAAATGGTGCTTCCCTGTTGGGATTGAATGTGATAAAATGCTCAGGTTTTATGTTTCATTGTGTTCGGGAAAATTATTTGGTTGATTTCCATCGGTCGTATTCCTGAACCACCTCAACGATATCTTTATAAGTATATTCTTTGTTCTTAATTTTTTTAGACAATCCAGGATAATCTGAGAAATATTTGGCACCAACTTTTTTAAATACTAAATTTTTGGTATTGCCAAAAATAAATGAAACAATGCTGGCTGTTTCTTCACCTTTTCTCAAACAATAAAATCTCAAATCATTCCATTGACTGTCCATTCCGTAAATTCCATAAAACAATGCAATATTTTCTCCCTTGTACAAAATTTCTGCAAACAGCTCCCTTTTGTCAGGCTTTATATTTTTGGCGTTTTTGTAGGCTTTGATTTTTTCGAAATTCCTGATTTTTCCTGACTCATAAATTGTAAACGCCTTAACATCAACGGTCGGAACCTTCGCTCTTTTTCCGCCCGATTTATAGATAATATTGTCATAACCCCATAAATAGCCGGCCCAGCCGTTGATTTCACCTTCTTTGACAGTGCCGTTATTCAATTCTATGACGATATGATGCTCCTGTGCATTGGAAATCGTTAGAAAAAACAAAATAATAAAACTGACCAATTTTTTCATACCAAATGATTTTTGTAATTCATTGCGCTCAAATAGAGTCAATTAATTATTGGTGATTTTGGGTGAGAATTCAAATTTCACAGCCTACCGTACGAACACAGCCTCAGTCAAACCAAATGAAGTTAGGAGTTATCGGTTCAAATTCAAAATTTTCTTTGTTTTTCTATGTTCTAAGATGAAGCTTAATAGCTTGACTTTGTGTGGGTGCTATGTTATTGGTGCATCCACAAACTATTCTCTCCAAAATAAACCCGTTCAGGACTTTAATCCTATAGATAGTTAGCATTGCAAACAAAAAACCGGTCTCATTTGAAATGAAAACCGGTTTTTAAGTTTTGTAGACCCGCAGGGATTCGAACCCCGACAAACAGGACCAAAACCTGGTGTGCTACCGTTACACCACGGGTCTGCTTTAAATTTTGGTTTGCAAATATAAGTCTATTTTCCAGTCTTCCAAAAAAGAATTTTAAATTTATTATTCCCATTCAATCGTGGCAGGTGGCTTGGAACTGATGTCGTACGCCACCCTGTTAATCCCCCTGACTTCGTTGATGATTCGGTTGGAAACCTTGCCCAAGAAGTCATAAGGCAATTTTGACCAAGTTGCGGTCATAAAATCAATCGTATCTGCCGACCGCAAAACCGCCGTGTTTTCATAAGTCCGCTCATCGCCCATCACGCCTACCGATTTGACCGGCAAAAGCACAACAAACGCCTGACTGACACTGTCGTACAGATTGTGTTTGTATAATTCTTCAATGAAAATATCGTCGGCATCTTGCAAAATCCGCACTTTTTCGGCATCGATTTCTCCCAGAATTCGCACCCCCAATCCCGGCCCGGGAAACGGATGACGAAATACCAATTCCCGCGGAATTCCCAATTCCAAACCGACTTTCCGAACTTCATCTTTAAACAATTCTCTCAAAGGTTCGAGCAACTGTAGTTTCATGTCCTCCGGAAGTCCGCCCACATTGTGGTGCGATTTGATGGTGGCCGACGGCCCTTTCACCGACTGGGATTCTATCACATCCGGATAAATCGTGCCTTGCGCCAAGAATTCTGCGTCCTTCATTTTTTTGGCTTCGGCATTGAAAACTTCTATGAATTCATGCCCGATGATTTTTCTTTTCTGCTCAGGATCGCTCACGCCTTTCAGTTTTGAAAGAAACTGCTCCGAAGCATCCACCATTTTGATGTTCAGATGAAAATGTTTTCCGTAATTCTCGAAAACCTTTTTTCCTTCGTCCTTTCTGAGCAAACCGGTATCAACAAAAATACAGCTGAGTTGCTCACCGATGGCTTTGTGAATCAAAACCGCTGCCACCGATGAATCGACACCGCCGGACAGCCCCAAAATCACCTTCTTGTCACCAACTTTTTCTTTGATATTTTTAATTTGAGTTTGGATAAAATCCTCGATTTGCCAGTTTTTCTCACACTTACAAATTCTAAAAACAAAATTCTCCAAAATCATCGAACCAAAGTCCGTGTGCGACACTTCGGGATGAAATTGAACCGCATAAATTTTCTTTTCTTCGTTGACAATCGAAGCAATTTCAATATTGGATTTCCCGGCGATTTTAAATCCGTCAGGCAGTTCAGAAACCTCATCAAAATGACTCATCCAAACCGTTGAAATTTCCGGTACATTTTGAAACAAAGCGGAAGTTTCGCTGAGGTGAAATTCCGATTTCCCGTATTCGCCCTTCTCCCCTTTTTTTACTTTTCCGCCTAACAAATGTGCCGTCAGCTGCATGCCGTAACAAATCCCTAGAATCGGAATATGCTGTTCGTACAAAGCTTTATCCACCAAAGCCGCATCAGCCGCAAAGACCGAAGAAGGGCCACCCGATAAAATAATTCCTTTGGGTTGTTTGCTTAAAATTTCAGCAAGCGGAGCATTGTAGGGAAGAATTTCGGCATAGACACCGAATTCACGAATTCTCCTGGCTATTAATTGATTGTACTGTGAGCCAAAGTCCAAAATGATGATTCCGTTTGTCATTGTGCGAAGTTTGCGCAAAAATACGAGTCAATTATGAATTAAGAATGCGAAATACAAATTATTTACTTCGGCGTGTACTTAGATAAATATTATTAAAATTTTAGATTCAATAAAGAAAAAAACCGAAATCCTGATGAATTCCGGTTTTTAAGAAAACTGTTTTTCGCCAATGTTTTATGCGGTTTCGTTTTTCATTCCCATAGCTTTCCAGACTACAGCCGCCAACATGGCTCCCAAAAGCGGTGCAACGATAAACAACCACAATTGCGTCATGGCACTTCCGCCTGCGAAAATAGCCGGACCAAAACTTCTGGCCGGGTTCACGGAAGTTCCGGTTATCGGTATGGTGAACAAATGAATGACAGCCAATGCAAATCCGATGGTTACCCCCGCCATGGCACCGTTGCCCCATTTATTGGTTACCCCGAAAATGGTAAATAAAAACAAGAAAGTCATCACGGTTTCAGCAATGAAAGCGGAAGTCATATTGAACTCATTCTGATAGCCTTCGCCCCAGCCGTTGGCTCCAAGCGCCCATTCGTCCATTTGAAATCCGGGCATCCCGTTCATTATCATTTTCAGCGCAAACGCCCCTAAAACCGCACCGATTAATTGCGCGACGATATATCCTCCGGCTTCTTTGCCGCTGATTCTGCCTGCTGCCAACATGCCGACGGTCACCGCCGGATTGATGTGTGCGCCACTGACGCCACCGATGGAATAGCACATGATTAATTGTGCCAATCCGAAAGCCAGCGCAATGCCCAGCAATCCCAAACCGGATAGCCCTCCGGCTGTATCGCCTCCGGCAATGACGGCAGCACCACATCCAAACAGAACCAAGGCAAAGGTGCCAATCAGTTCTGCCATTAATTTGTTTGAAAATTTAATTTCCATATTTTAATAGTTTTAAGTTTATCAAAATTAATGAATTGGGGTCAAAGTTTTATTTTTAACCCCAATTAAATTTAAATAAACTTTGAACAGTTTATCAAAAATTCCGGAAATTAATTTGAATTCAATGGGTAAAAGCTGATTGAAATCTAAAATCTGCTGTACGGATTTCTTGAAGCAAATCATCAAAAACTTCTTGTACGGATTTGATTTCATCTATCAGAGCAGAACTTTGCCCGATTTGCAATTCTCCTTCTTCGAGATTGCCCTCGAACATTCCTCTTTTGGGGCGGGCGCGACCAAGCAGTTCGGCGAGTGCTTCTTTGGAGGCGCAATTTTCATAGGCTTTTTGAACTTCCTCATAGAATTTGGTGCGGATAATTCTGACCGGAGCCAATTCTTTCAATGTCAATGCGGTAGCACCTTCTCCGGATTTTACAATTTCATTTTTATAAATTTCATGGGAAGAAGCTTCATTTGTTGCTGCGAATCTTGAACCCAACTGGACGCCGTCTGCACCCAACATCATTGCGGCTAGAATCTGACTTCCTGTTGCGATGCCACCCGCTGCAATCATGGGCAAATCAATGTATCGTTTTACATTTGGAATCAGACAGAAAGTCGTAGTTTCTTCCCTGCCATTATGTCCGCCTGCTTCAAAACCTTCTGCCACAATCGCATCCACGCCGGCATCTTGTGCTTTGAGCGCAAATTTTGTACTGCTGACTACATGGGCAACAGTGATACCCGCGTTTTTTAAAGTAGAAGTCCAGGTTTTGGGATTTCCGGCTGACATGAAAACAATCGGAACCCGATATTTGATGATGATTTCAATGTGTTTGTCGATATCCGGATAGAGCATGGGAATGTTGACGCCGAAGGGATTCGTAGTGGCTTTTTGGCATTTGATAATGTGTTCTTCCAGCACTTCGGGATACATGCTTCCGGCACCAAGAAGCCCCAAACCTCCGGCGTTGCTAACTGCGGAAGCGAGTTTCCAACCGCTGTTCCAAACCATACCTCCTTGAATGATAGGGTATTTGATGCCGAATAATTCCGTTATTTTATTTGTCATTTTTTTCAATACATTTGCGCCAAATTTAGAAAATATAATATCAAGACCTGTCATAATTTTTTGGCAGATTTTTTGATAAGGAAACTTCGCCGGTTTGAGCCGGAAAATTGATAACAATAAACGAGAATAACTATGTATTGGACTTTGGAATTGGCATCTTATTTAAGTGATGCACCGTGGCCTGCTACAAAAGATGAATTGATAGACTACGCCATTCGTACGGGGGCACCTTTAGAAGTGGTGGAAAACCTTCAGGCCATTGAAGACGAAGGAGATTCTTACGAAGGAATTGAAGAAATCTGGCCGGATTATCCGACAAGTGAAGATTTCCTTTGGAATGAAGATGAATATTGATTCATTCAAAGAATTCAAAGCCCCAAGCGGGCTTTTTTTGTTATTAATCGGGATAAAAGGACATAACGCCGTATATTTGCAATCCTAATACTTTTGAGAAGAAAACGGCGTGTAAAATAAAGAGAAACAAGAATTATGAGTAATGTAATTGAAAAAATATTAAAAGGTTTTTTGGGAGATAAAAATAGCAAGGATGTCAAAGAACTTAGAAAATATGCGGACGAAGCATTGGAAGCGGAAAAGCAGATTGAAAAGCTCTCCCATGACGAATTAAGAGCCAAGACCGTAGAATTTAAAGAAAAAATAGCAGCAGCTACTCAGCAAAAGAAAAATGAAATCGAAAATCTGAAAGCTGAAGCAGGAAATATCACAGATTTTACGGAGAAAGAAGCTGTTTATGATAAAATAGATGCGATTAATAAGGAAGCTTATGAAATCGAAGAAAAAATATTGATGGAAATCCTTCCCGAGGCTTTTGCCGTGGTAAAAGAAACCGCCAAAAGATTTCGTGCCAATCCGGAAATCAAAGTGAAAGCAACTGCTTTTGACCGAGAACTTTCGGGTACTAAATCTTATGTGGAATTGGAGGATGAAGAATATGCTGTTTGGAAAAACGCTTGGGATGCAGCCGGCAAAGAAGTGGTTTGGGACATGGTGCATTATGATGTTCAGTTGATTGGGGGAACCGCCTTGCACCAAGGTAAAATTGCGGAAATGCAAACCGGAGAGGGTAAAACCCTCGTTGCTACCTTGCCCGTTTATCTGAATGCGCTACCGGGAAGAGGGGTGCATTTGATTACTGTCAACGATTATTTGGCAAGAAGGGACTCCGCTTGGATGGGACCTATTTTTGAATTTCATGGTTTGAGTGTGGATTGTATCGACATGCACCAACCCAATTCCGAAGGTAGAAAAAAAGCCTACCAATCCGATATCGTTTATGGAACCAACAATGAGTTTGGTTTTGACTATCTGCGTGACAACATGGCAAGTTCTCCGGATTCGTTGGTGCAGCGCGAATTGAATTATGCCATCGTCGATGAGGTCGATTCCGTGTTGGTCGATGATGCCAGAACGCCTTTGATTATCTCCGGACCGGTGCCGCAGGGAGATCGTCAGGAATATGATTCCTTGAAACCTAAAGTTGAAAAACTCTACAATGTACAGCGTGAAAAATTAGGGAAAACCCTGAATGAAGCCAAAAAACTCTTTAACGAAGGAGAAAGAAAAGAAGGAGGCTTTAATCTTTATCAGGTCTTCAGAGGATTGCCCAAATACAAACCATTGATTAAGTTCCTCAGCCAGGAAGGGGTGAAAACACAACTTCAAAAAACGGAGGCGCATTTTATTGCGGACAATAACCGCGAAATGCCTGAAGTCGATCAACATTTGTATTTCGTGATTGATGAGAAAAACAATCAGGTGGAACTGACCGATATGGGGATTGAATTCCTTTCCAAAGGAATGGAAGATAAAAATTTCTTCATTTTGCCGGATGTGGGAACCGTTTTGGCGGAAATTGAAAGCCGGAATCTTCCAAATGAAGAAGAATTACAGGTGAAAGAGGAGTTTTTCAGAGATTTTTCCATTAAATCAGAAAGAATTCACACCCTGACACAATTGCTGAAGGCTTATACGCTTTTTGAAAAAGACGTGGAATATGTAGTCATGGAAGGTCAAGTGAAAATCGTGGATGAACAAACCGGCCGGATCATGGATGGGCGTCGGTATTCCGACGGACTTCATCAGGCGATAGAAGCAAAAGAAAGTGTGAAAGTAGAAGCTGCGACACAGACTTTCGCAACCGTTACCCTTCAGAATTATTTCCGGATGTACAACAAGTTAGCCGGGATGACGGGAACAGCCGAAACCGAAGCCGGAGAATTCTGGGAAATTTATAAATTGGATGTAGTTGTAATTCCGACCAATAGACCGGTAATCCGAAAAGATGAACAGGATAAAGTTTATAAAACCAACCGTGAAAAATTCAATGCAGTCATTGAAGAAATAGTTGATTTAGCTAAAAATCAACACCGTCCTGTGCTGGTAGGGACAACGAATGTGGAAACTTCCGAGTTGTTGAGCCGTGCTTTGCAACTTCGAAAAATCGAACACAACGTTCTCAACGCAAAATTGCATAAAAAAGAAGCAGACATCGTAGCCGAAGCCGGTCGGCCGGGAGTGGTAACGATTGCGACCAACATGGCCGGACGTGGTACCGACATCAAAATTACACCGGAAGTGAAAGAAGCCGGCGGATTGGCCATCATTGGAACGGAAAGACACGACTCCAGACGGGTGGACAGACAGTTGAGAGGTCGTTCCGGTCGTCAGGGAGACCCGGGAAGTTCGCTGTTTTATGTTTCCTTGGAAGACAATCTGATGCGGGTATTCGGTTCCGAAAAAATTGCCCGACTGATGGATAGAATGGGGCATAAGGAAGGGGATATGATTCAGCATCCGATGATTAGCCGCTCCATAGAAAGAGCACAAAAGAAAGTGGAAGAAAATAACTTTGGGATTCGTAAGAAATTGTTAGAGTATGACGATGTGATGAACAAACAGCGGGAGGTGATTTACAAAAGACGCCGCAACGCTTTGTTTGGCGATAGATTGGATTTGGACATCGCCAATATGATTTATGATACCTCCAATTCCATCGTGATGGAAGCCAAAGGAAATGATGACTACAAAGGACTTGAACTGAATCTGATTAAATACTTCACCATGAATACGCCTTTGTCCGAAGGTGAGTTTAAGTCTCTATCAATCACCGAATTGACATCCAAAGTTTACAATGCAGCTTTGGAAGATTATCAACGCCATATCAATACACAAGCCGAGAAAGCATATCCCATCATTGCCAGCGTTTATGAAAATCCGGCCAATCACTATACCAAAATTCAAGTTCCGTTTACCGATGGAAGACGTACGCTGATGGTAGTTACTGATTTACAGGATTCTTATGAAACCCGTGGGAAAAGATTGGTGAAAGATTTTGAAAAAGGAATTGTACTGAGCCTGATAGATGAGTACTGGAAAGAACATCTTCGGGATGTGGATGATTTGCGCAGAACTGTACAAAATGCGGTGTATGAACAAAAAGACCCATTGGTGATTTATAAGCAGGAATCCTTTTTTGTATTCCAACGCATGCTTGACCGAGTGAACAAAGAGATTATTTCATTCTTGTTTAAAGGTGAATTGCCAACTCCGGATCCACAGCAGATTCAGCAGGCACGAAAAGCCAGAGAAGAGAAAGTGCAAACCGGTCGCGGTGCAAGCAATCCCGAAAGAACACAGGATAACAATAACAACGGATATTATTCAACCACTACAAACAGTGCATCATCTCAACCTGAAGTGACAGCACCAAGAACCGTGGTGAAAATCGGAAGAAATGAAAAAGTGGCCATCCGAAATGTGACAACCGGCGAGAAACAAGAGATGAAATACAAACAAGCTGAAAGACTAATCAGTCAAGGTGATTGGGTGCTTGTGGAAGGTTAAATTAAACCAAAGCCGTCTCACTACAAGAGGCGGCTTTTTTATATAAAAGTGGCAAAATCATAGATTTTGAAATAAAATTAAGCACATAAAACTTTCATTTTTATTTTTTCTCTATATTTGTCGGGTTAAATTGTTAGCCTCATAACTATTGTTTTTTATCACAAAGATATAAAATAAATACGCCATAACATATTTAACTTAACACTATATTAAGCTGAACTTGAAAACAATTAATAAATCATTATGAAGAATTGGATAAAAATAGTGTCAAACTCTATCAATATTCCAAGAAGTTTCATGCTGATTTGTTTTCTCTTATCCATTCAACTTTCCGGTCAAATCTTCATAGGAGATGAATCAACGTTTCACGTTGGAGAAGGAACTAAAATAATTGGAATTGATTCGATTTCAACACAGCAAAAAGTTGAGACCCCTGTTAAAATATATGTTTCCGCCGGGGCTAAAATCATCAATTTAAATCAATCCAATAATATAGAAGTCGTTTATATTCAAGCAGAAACTGATTCAAAACCCAAAGAATTTCTAACTGCAAAAAAGAAAATTGAAGACGCCCCATCCATCGCTGTTAAGGAAGAACCATCCCCCCAACCTAAACCTATAAAACTGCATTCTCAAAAGGGAGATGATACCTTGAATTTTCTGGATTTCAACTCTTCGACAGTAGTTGTCGTAGTGTCATCTTCCAAAAAGAATATTTACGCTCACAAAACTGCAAATATTACATTAGCTAATATTCATACATCTTTCCTTAATTTCAGGCATACAATCTTCTTTCCCGAAGATTATGAGGATGATTCTCAAAGTAGGGCACCTCTTGTTATCAATTGTTGAACTATCATTGGATAGTTCTGCTATCAGCAAATACTGAACAGCTATTTCATGTAAAAGAGATGTGATTTTTGAAATTAACATCACTAAGCATTGGGTGTCAGTATTAAAAAACAATTTATAAATTTATCTTAATAAAAATAAAATCAATGAAAAAATTATTAACCAATTTAGGAGTTTGCACATTTATGCTCGGACTATCCCTATTTATGAGTCCGGCTTCCATGGGGCAAACACAGTTTATTTTTGGGCCCACTTCAGGTCCAGGAGGTGCTAGTGGTTCCGGATATACCGTAGATCCACAGAAAGTGGTTTTCTGGAATGATGCTTTAGGAGAATTTTCAGATTTAGGCGTCAATGTAACTTTCTCTCTGGAAAACCAACAGTACGGACCTGATTTGCCCGGTGGTGTTCTCGAAGGAGGAGCCCCCGTTAACCAACAGTTAGGAATAGCTTTTGGTAGAGATGTTAATAATGCAAACAACAATTCTCCTGCTTCAGTAAACAGATACAATCAATTAAATGGAATTGGGAATCCTGCTGCATCGCATCTATATTCCCCACCCAATAGCCAATCTATTTGGGTAAACTTGCTTGCCGATGCCTTGATAACATCATCCGGAAATAAACCGGGAGTTGTCAAAACGCAGCCTTATTATTTCGGTCAATTGAAAATGACTTTCAAGGACGAAGATGGGAATCCTTTTCCGGTCAGCAATCCCATTGTAAATATTGCAGGTTTAGGTGGCTGGACTTCACCGTCAGGTATGTATGTTGGCTATTCAGTAGGGATGCAGCTTGTAGAGAATTACAATATTTCTTTGGCGTTGAATCAAGATGAAACGCCAACCGCTTCTCCATTTTTTACCATTAATAGCACAACCGGAACTATTGAAAATAGTTCACGATTTTTTCACTCTGACTCACAAGGTACTACCGGAGGTAATGTAAGCAGATCTGGAGCTTCGGGAAGTATTGTGGTAAACGGAACCAATATTACGGAACTTACATTCAATATTTATTTGAATATGGATGACGGTCGTAGAGACAGTGGAGGTTGGACGACACCGCCTGGAGAAGATGATCCACCTTTTGCAACCTCTAGCCAGGTTTCAGGTGATTCCTTCAATCTTTCCGTCATGTTTGAAAGAGCAGATGTAACGGTGAGTGGAAATGTCTTCAATGACCCTGACAGAGGTTTTGTAAACAATAGTAGTGGTGTTGCGAATCTGATTCCTTCTGGAATCTTCGCCAATTTGATAGATACAGGAGGAAATGTAATTGCATCTACAGCAGTAGCTACCGATGGTGCTTACACTTTTGGAACAATTCCGGATATTTATACCGGTTCAGGTTATAAGGTGGTTCTGACAAACACAGCAGGAACTGCGGGCAATCCGCCTCCAACTCCATTTACTCCACCGGCAGGATGGGAAGTTACCGGTTCTTGGAATGGCACGCCGAATACCGGAAACACCTATGATTTCTCAGGTTCAAGTGCGGATTTCTCTATTTCCGGTGTCAATATAGAGAACATCAACTTTGGGATTGCAGAGGCATGTTTTATTTCGGCAAATACAGTCGGAGAAATTTTGGATACAGAAGTGGGGATTTCTGCTTTAGGAAGAGATGCATTCAACCCGGATGGTTGGCCTCAATTGAGAAAAGGTGCATGGATTGCATTAGAAGCACATACTAAAGGTTTCGTGCCTAATAGATTGACGACGGCTCAGCGAGACGAAATTCCATCTGCTCAATTGGTCTCAGGAATGATGATTTACAACATCACTGATGATTGTTTGCAAATTAATGTGGATGGAACAGCTACCGGATGGCATTGTTTCAAAGGTCGTGCATGTTCTAATTAATGTTTAAATCAAAATAAAATAAAAATGAAAAAGCTAATAATACTATCAGGAATACTAATGTCCGGGATGCTGTTTTCTCAAGTGGCTATCGGTAAAAATGCGGTTTCTTCGGATGCGGTAAGTTTGGACTTCGGCAACGAAAATCGTGGCTTACTTTTGCCTTGGGTTGATAATACGGCAGCGGTCAATGCAGTTGATGGTACAATGATTTATGATACTTCAGATCATAAAGTGAAAGTGAAATATGCAGCCGGTTGGGTTGATTTAAGTGTTGATAATACAGGAGCAGCGGATACAACCATACAAGATGGTAAATCAGATTTGGCAGATGCAAAAGTCAGTATTGGCACCCCAACTGCGTCTCCGGACGGAATACTCGTGTTAGAAGATGACAACAAAGCCATGGTTTTACCCAAAGTTTCATCTGTAAATGACATCGTTTCTCCATCGCCCGGAATGATGGTTTTCGTTACCAGTGGAAATTTGCTGGCAGTGTTCAATGGAACAGTCTGGACATTTTGGCAAGCTGTTGACTGATAAATATTTATAAAGGCTTAATATAGCCCGAGAATAATATCTTTTTGAAAAGCCGTCTCACAACAAGAGGCGGCTTTTGCTTGGAAATGTATCAGGATTAGTAATATAAATTTTAGCTTAATAAAAATTAATGCGGGATTTCTTTGCACATCAAATTTCTCCCACTCAGTCATGTTCTGGATTCGCGCAACATAGCGATAGGAAGTTAATTTTAAAGTGGCACAGAGAACGGGTAGTGCTACAAATCCTAAATTTTTCTTAATTAATACCCAATAAAATACTAAGATATCTTTTTTCAATTTTTGAAAACCTATCTTTGAGGCAAAATCATGCGAAACGGTGTTTTCAATATTCATTTTTCACTGTTTCCACTCAATTATTAATTTGTTTTTATGCACAACCCTGATTACCACACTTTTCATATACCCGTAATGGGCATAGGTTTTACGATAGACACCCCTGTGAAAGTCGCTCATTTCGGCATCGATTCAGTGATTTCAATTGTTGATGACATCGTCATTGAACAGATGAGAGAGCATTTTTATAAATCATTGCAACAGGAATATATTCCCATCGGCAAATACGAAGAAGATTTCAGAGCAAAAAGAATCACCGATTATCTCAATTTGGTGAACCGCATGGTGAAGAAGAATTTTGAAAACACCAAGCAGCAGGAATTCAGTGAAAACACCGACATCACAAAATATTTCCATCTGTTGCCCGCTTCTTCTCCACTGAAACTCCGTTATCTGGAAATGCTCGCCGAAGAGGAGCCACAGAAGAAAGCTGAAATTCAGGACGAATTGAGAAACAGAATGAGATGCGGCTCGATCGATGTCAACATCATGGCCAAAGTAGATACCGAAAATTATGACCGCAAAGGCAATCAGTTGCCTGAAATTTATAACGATGCCATGGCTGCTTTGCGCGGTTATGCCAACAGCGAGCTGAATTCATCCATCATTCTGAGTGCAGGCATGAATCCGAGATTGTATAGTTATTTTGAGCGTTTTTCTGATTTCTTTCCGGATGAAAACGGGCAGCTCAAGAAAAAAATTATTCTAAAAGTCAGCGACTTCAGATCAGCAAACATTCAAGGAAAATATTTGGCCAAAAAAGGTTTATGGGTTTCAGAATTCCGGATTGAATCAGGATTGAACTGCGGTGGACATGCCTTTGCAACCGATGGCAAACTCTTAGGCACCATCTTGGAAGAATTCAAAAACCAAAAAAGAGAACTCATCAACGAATTGTTTGAAATCACAAACCAAGCATTGTCCCAAAAGGATGGGCTGCTCTTCAAACAGCTTCCTGACACCAGAGTTACGGTGCAGGGTGGCATAGGAACGGCCGGGGAAAGAAATTTTCTGATGGAGTATTATCAGGTGGACTCCACCGGTTGGGGAAGTCCGTTTTTGCTCGTTCCAGAAGCAACCAATGTGGACGATGAAACCAGAAATCAATTGGCCAACGCACGAAAGGAAGATTACTATCTCAGCGATGCTTCACCACTGGGTGTGCCTTTCAATAATTTCAAAAATACTTCCTCTCAAATACTGTTGGAAGAGCGGGTTAAAAAAAACAGACCGGGCAGTCCATGCCTCAAAAAGTTTCTGACTTTTGACAGAGAATTTACCGAACAAAGTATCTGCGCAGCATCCAGACAATATCAGGATTTGAAATTAAAACAACTTAGAGAAATTGCGACTTCAGAGGAAGAATACGAGAGAGAAAGCAAAAAAATCATCGAAAAGGAATGTCTGTGTGAAGGTTTGGCTGCGCCGGCACTGATTGTGAACAATGCGCTGAAAAGGAAACAAACCAGTGCGGTCTCAATTTGTCCCGGACCCAACTTGGCCTATTTCTCTGGAATATTTTCACTCAAAGACATGGTCGATCACATTTACGGAAGAAAATTTCTGCTGAATGCACTGAAAAGGGAAAATATGTTTGTGAATGAATTGGAAATGTATGTCAATCATCTGCAGAAAGAAATTGGAAAAAACATTGAGAACCTGAATGTCAAGCAAATAAAGTATTTTGAAAATTTCAAGAGTTCATTGCTCAATGGTATAGAATATTACAGGGATGTGTTCGAAAAAATGAAATCCGAAACCGAGGAATACCGTTGCAAAGCACTGAAATCGCTTGAACATTGGGAGAAAAGCATAGCGCACATCAAAATCCCGGAACTGCTGCCTGCCATATAAACAGCAATCTAACCAACAATTTCTAATATTCACCGCAATGGGTAATTGAACGGGTGTTTTTGTTTTTTAATTTTTCATTTCTTTCATTTCAATCTCTTTATGAATAAATTGTTTGATTTCTCCATTTGAAAGCTTTAATTCGAGTTCTCCCTTTTCATTGACCCCAAGTATTGTTCCTTCAAATTGTTGGCTGTCCTTTATGAAGGTACATTTCTCATTTCGACGGTAAAGCCGGGAATGGTAGATTTCCGAAATCATTTCCCATTGTTTGTTTGCTATCAGTTCAAATGAATTTTCCATTTCTGTCAGCAAGGCTGACAAAATTTCCTCTACATCAAATTTTCGACCTGTCAGTGAAAATAGCGAACCGGCTTTGGGAATTCCTTCAAATTCTTTTTGGTTGATATTCAGGCCAATACCCGTAATTATGTCCAAGCCTGTTGCTGTGTTTCTCGTTTGAATCAAAACCCCACCGATTTTTTTGTTGTCAAGAATCAGGTCGTTTGGCCATTTTACGAAAACTTCATTGCCCAAACGGCTTAAAATCCTTTGTGCCGAAATACAAATCCATTGGTTGAAAAATACCAGTTGACTGTATTCTAAATTGCTCTTAATCAATACACTGACTGCTAAATTCTGACCCGGTTCGCCAACCCACCGGTTATTTACATAGCCACGTCCATCGGTCTGCTCTGAAGTCCAGACAACTGTCCATGACTTGGCACCCTTTTTGGATAATTCCATTAAGAAAGAATTGGTATTCGGAATTTTATCAAATTTGAGAACTTGCATTATTTTAAACGATTATAATCTGCTAAAGTTATTTTAATTTGTGAATACATTCTCAAGAATTCATTAATTTTACAACTTATAAAATACTGAATGGCGAAAAAAAAGGAATCAAAAGCATTGGCAGACATAATAATTGATTCAATATCAGATATTAAAGGCGAAGATGTCGTCTTATTGGATCTTCGGGAATTAGAAAATACTTTCTGTGAATATTTCGTAATATGCTCTGGAAATTCAAATACACATGTAGCCTCAATAGCCGCAATCATAGAAAAAAAAGTAAAAGAAAACGCCAATGAAAAACCATGGCATGTGGAAGGTGTGGAAAATGCACAGTGGATTCTTATGGACTATTCCAATGTAATCGTTCATGTATTCCAACGGGAATACCGGGCGTTTTATGATTTAGATAGTTTGTGGGGCGATGCCAAAGAGATTTCTATAACAGCTTAAAAACAAATCGATTGAAAGAGAAAGAAAATTACAATAAAAATAGCAATAACAAGAACAAAAACAAAAAACCCACGGGTGGCGGTTTTAATCCGATGTGGATTTATACGGCCGTGATACTGTTTTTGATTGGTTTTATGTTTTTGCCCAATAATTTTGGTGCCACAACGGAGAGAATTGACCGAGGAACCTTTAATGAGTATCTCAAAGAAGGCTATATCAAATCCGTGAAACTGTACCTTGAAGACAATAAAGTAGAAGTTTTTCTGACAGAAGAAGCACTAAAGTCTGATAAATTCAAGGATATCAAAGAGCCTAATTCCGGTTTAGGTGCTTTTTCACAGGCAGCCCCCAATTTTTCATTCATCGTGGCCGACAATGCCAACTTTGAAGAAGAAACTGAAAAAGTAATCCAGGAAAGCAATCTGAAAACAACTTACACCAATATTCCTCCCGATAAATTCAGCAATTTCATTGGGCCTATTCTGATGTGGGTGTTGATCTTCGGTGCTTTATGGTTTTTTATGTTCCGAAGAATGGCCGGTGGCGCAGGTGGACCCGGCGGGCAAATTTTCAACATCGGAAAATCCAGGGCCAAATTGTTTGATGAAAATGACAAAGTCCCCGTTACCTTTAAAGATGTAGCCGGCTTGGAAGGCGCCAAAGAAGAAGTGGAAGAAATCGTAGAATTTCTGAGAAATCCAGGAAAATTCACAAAACTTGGTGGGAAAATCCCGAAAGGCGCATTGTTAGTCGGTCCTCCCGGAACCGGAAAAACCCTTTTGGCCAAAGCCGTGGCCGGAGAAGCCAAAGTGCCATTTTTCTCACTTTCAGGTTCTGATTTTGTGGAAATGTTTGTGGGCGTTGGCGCATCCAGAGTTAGGGATTTATTCAAAAACGCCAAGGACAAAGCACCATCTATCATTTTTATTGATGAAATTGATGCCATCGGACGTGCCAGAGGAAAAAATAATATCACCGGTGGAAATGATGAACGGGAAAACACGCTGAATCAGCTTTTAACTGAAATGGATGGATTTGGAACCGATACGAATGTCATTGTCCTTGCTGCGACCAACCGTGCAGATGTTTTAGACAAAGCCCTGATGCGTGCCGGTCGTTTTGACAGGTTGATTCACGTGGATTTACCGGAATTGAATGAAAGAAAGGCAATATTTGAAGTGCATTTAGATCCTTTGAAATTAGGAAAAGATGTGGATGCTGAATTTTTGGCCAAGCAAACCCCTGGATTTAGCGGTGCCGATATCGCCAATGTATGTAATGAAGCAGCTTTGGTGGCAGCAAGAAAAGACAAAAATGAAGTTGAACGTCAGGATTTTCTGGATGCAGTTGACCGGATTGTGGGTGGACTTGAGAAAAAAGGAAAATTAATCAAACCCAAAGAAAAATTGAGAATCGCATACCACGAAGCTGGTCACGCAACAGTTGGCTGGTTGCTACCCCATGCAGCTCCTTTGGTGAAAGTAACCATTGTTCCCCGCGGGAAATCATTGGGCGCAGCTTGGTATTTGCCGGAAGAAAGACAAATCACCACAACAGAACAAATGCTCGATGAAATCGCCGCAACCATGGGAGGGCGTGCAGCAGAAAAAGTGGTATTCGGAGATATTTCTACCGGTGCTTTGAGTGATTTAGAAAGAGTGACCAAACAGGCGACTGCGATGGTAAGCGTGTTTGGATTGAATGATAAAATCGGAAATATTTCTTACTATGATTCCTCCGGACAGACGGATTATTCGTTCAATAAGCCATATAGTGAAGAAACCGCAAAAATCATGGATGAAGAAATTTCCAAGATTATAGAAACGGAATATGAGCGTGCCAAAAATCTATTGTCGGAACATAGAGAGCAGTTAGATACCTTGGCATATCGACTGTTAGAAAAGGAAGTGCTTTTCAGAGAAGATATGGTGGAAATTTTTGGAGAAAGAGCTTTTGAAGATGATTTGAACATTGACCCTCCGGGAAATATTGTTTCTTCCATCAGTATGGAGCCGGAACAAAAAAACATTGAAAACAAGAATCATATTAATGAATAAATCGGTTTGTTAACCTTGTACTGAATAGAATTGCACGTGAACTTTTGGAAGAAAATAAAAAAGATTTTTGTCCCCGAAACCCCTGATTCAGAAGGGGAGGAGAAAGAAGAGCTTGTGATATTCGGAAAGGAAGACCCCATAGATGTTCAGTTTACCAAAAATTTTATTGCTGGCGGTGGAAATTTCTTCTATTGCGAAAATGAACAGGAAGTATTGGTTCACTTGAAGGAAGTTATTGATTACGAACACATTGATGAAATCATTTGTTTTGATAAAGAGTTAAAATCACTGCTGAACAGGGTGAGTATCAAAACCACTGAAAATCACAAGGACTGTCAGGAATTTGCTTTTTTGAAATGTGAATATTTAGCAGCTTTCAATGGGGTCATTATGCTTTCTTCAGATCAGACGCGTGGTAATAAACAAGATGATTTACCCCAAAATATCATTGTTTACGCACATCCCGAACAAATCGTTCCCAATCTGAGCGATGCCTTGCAGAAGCTCAGACGGGCAAAGAAAAATGAACTTCCTTCCAACATTACTTCACTCAAAGGAAATGGCAGCCACGGAATTGACTCTGCCAATGCGAAAGCCATATATTTGTTACTGGTAGAAAAAAACAAATGAAAGATCTGACGCCCCGCATTCTATCAGGTATTGTTTATATAGCCTTGATTTTCTTCGGAACTACGGGTTCTCCTTGGTTGTTTGCAGGGCTGATGCTTGTCTTCATGCTGTTGTGTCTATTTGAATTTGTCAGATTAACAAGGTTGAAAGATAAATTGTATCAGATATTGGCATTTGCAGGATCTATAGGCGTTTTCTATTATTTTTCTGATTTTCTGCTAAATAGAGGCAATGCATTTTATCTGGACACACTTAGTTTTGCAGGACCTGTGCTTTTTCTCTTGGCATGTTTCACCATCTTGTTTTCAACCGATGAACTGAGAACGGAATTCGGGAAAGCAACGATTGGAATAATTTATACGGCAGTTCCATTTTCACTCGCATTGACCCTCCCTCAAACGATTTTTGATTTGGGCAAAGAAGTCATCACCAAAGAGATTCTTTTTATTTTTATTTTAATCTGGGTAAGTGATGTGATGGCTTATGTCTTTGGAAGTTTGTGGGGCAAAAATAAGTTGGCACCGAAAATTTCAAGTGGAAAAACTTGGGAAGGAGCCATCGGCGGATTTGCGTTTACTATTCTGATGGGTTATTTGCTTCAATATCATTTTCTGGAACCGGGAAGAATCAACTGGCTAATTGCCGGATTGATAGTCGGCGTTTTTGCACCTTTGGGAGATTTGGTTGAATCGAAGTTAAAACGGTATTTTGATGTGAAAGACAGTGGGAAATTATTGCCCGGTCATGGCGGATTTCTCGACAGGTTGGACAGTTTTCTGTTTGTAATTCCAATGATATATTTGTATTTATTATTAATTAAGTTTTTATGAGTTTGCATAGAGAGGGAAAATCTATTTTGATATGGTTTTTTGTTGGTTTTTTAATTCTTTCGTACTTCATTTTTAAATTTTTGCCGATTGCTGTTGCTGCTTTTTTAGCCCTCGCCCTGTGGGTGTTGTATGGATTTATCATTTGGTTTTTCCGAAATCCGGTTCGCGAAGCAAGTTGGTCCCCAAATGATGTAATCGCTCCGGTGGATGGAAAAGTCGTGGTGATTGAGGAAGTGGAAGAGAAAGAGTTTTTAAAATCCCGTTGTATTCAGGTTTCCATTTTCATGTCGCCGCTGAATGTACATATTACAAGGTATCCCGTTTCAGGAAAAGTCATTTATACAAAATATCATCCTGGAAAATATTTGGTAGCCTTTCATCCCAAATCCTCGGAATTGAATGAGAGAACAACCGTAGTAGCAGAAACCGAAAGCAAACACCAAGTGCTTTTCCGACAAATTGCAGGTGCAGTTGCCCGGAGAATTGTACTTTATGCCAAAGACGGCGATTCGGCACAAGCTGGAAAAGAATACGGATTCATTAAATTCGGCTCCCGATTGGATGTTTTTTTACCGCTTGGTACGGAAATTTTGGTGAATTTGGGTGATAAAACCAAAGGAGGTATTCAAAAGATTGCGGAATTAAAGTAAGTTTGCAAATAAAATCAAAAAAAGAAAACAGATGAAAAAATTAGGATTACTGATTGCCGGTGTATTTTTTCTGACCGCCTGTGACGGAAATTCAACCGGAAATAAGGGGATTTTACCACTTGAACACGACGGTATCATGGAGCAGGCCGATGATACGGCTGAAGTTCAACAGCAAGTCGAAGCGACTGAAGATGTAGCTGTGCCGGAAGTGGAAGAAACAACTGAAGAGCCGTTTGAAGAATAATCCGGTAATTTTACCCTTTTCCTGAAAAAGGATAAACCCCGAACCCAACGACCGAACTGATTTGAGTCGCAAGATTGTCGTTGGTTTAATTTTATATTCCACAAATGATACTCGCTGTCGATGTCAGTTACAGAGACCAAATTGCCAAAGCGGCTGCCGTCGGTTTTGAAGATTGGACAGATGATGTGGAAAAAAAAGTTTGGACGGAAATCATGGAGACTCCGGATGAATATCATTCCGGTGAATTTTACAAAAGGGAATTGCCTTGTATTCTAAGTTTGCTGAATCAGTTGGATCTGAGGGCAGTAGATGTGATTTTGATCGATGGATTTGTATATCTGGACGATGATGATTATCCCGGATTGGGCGGACATTTGTATGAATGTTTAGACAGAAAAATTCCGATTATCGGCGTGGCCAAATCCGATTTCGTAACCGTTTTTCGAAATAAAAGAGAAATCTTTCGCGGCGAAAGCCGAAATCCTATTTATGTTTCAGCAGCCGGAATTGATGTTGGTAAAGCTGCCGATTTAATTCAAAGTATGGCCGGAAATTTCCGGATTCCGGATTTACTCAAAAGGGTGGATTTGCTTTCCAAAGAATGAGATTACGTTCTTTTACTAAAAAAATATTTCCCTGAATTACACTAAAACGATTGTTTTTCCTTCAAAACTTTTCTTCAAATTAAGTTGTCAAATCTTCTCTTTCAACAGCTTTTTAATCACAATTCCATGATTTTAAAGGACTAAAGAACAAAAATACAATGATATTCATTTTAATAAGATTTTTATTGCTAATTTTAGGGTGTCAAATAAAAAATCTTTTAATTATGAAAAAACTATTATTTACTTTTTTTGCATTTCTGATGATATCTTTCTCGCTGACTGCGCAGGAATATATTGCAGTGATACAAAATCCCTACGTTTTGCTACTCGATGCGGAAACCGGGGAAATTGTGAATGAACAGTTTATTGACTTGTCTGCACAAAATCCCACAACACCCAAAGGAATCAGACAGGTTGGTAACGAAATTTGGGTTACAGACCAAATTACAGATGCAGTTTTCCGTTATGATATGGAAGGGAACTTCCTTTCTCAGTTTTCTGGAAATATGGACAATATCAAAGGCTTGGACATCATTGACGGCTCTGAAGTCTGGATAACCAATGCGGGTAGCGGTAATGGAGCACCTGGAGATGCCATCATTAGATTTGATACGGATGGGAATTTTCTGGGTCATTTTTTGACGGACGACAGGTCTTCATTTGATGTGCTGGATATCGGCAATGGAGAGGTCTTAATTTCTTACATCAGCGGAGGTTCGCCCATTGAGAAAAGGGACTATTCAGGGAATTTCCTGAGTTTTGTTGTCAGCCCCAACGTCGTGAATTTTGCAGAACAAATGTGGATTACACAGGATGGAAATTTATTGGTTTCCACATTTAGCGGAACAGCCGGAATTTATATTTTCAATTTAGAAACAGGAGAACAACTCGATTTCTGGTCACAGTCTGGAGCCAGAGGAGTGATGGAAACCGGCGATGGAAACATTCTCTGGACCAGCAGCAGCGGTATTTATCTACTCGACAGAATATCCGGCACCAGCACGATGATTAAATCAGGATCCGCTCAGTTTTTTGCACTACTAAATGCCGATGATGAAGGAGATGAAGGCTGTACCACGCCAACACTGAGTATCAGCGGACCGGATGAGATTTGTGAAAACACGTCTGTCACCCTGACTGCCGATACTAACGGTGAAGAGGTTTACTGGTATGATTCTGAAACTTCTACAACCCCAATTACCAGCGGAACGGATTTCACAACCCCTGAATTGACAGAATCTGTTTCCTACTGGGCGCAAGCCGTAAGCTACGGCGCAGGTGAAGGAGAAACAATTGAAGGGGGTGCAAGGGTAGCTCCTTCCAGCAATTCATCGAGCAGTGTGGTTACCGCAACTTCGCCTTGGGGATTGTCATTTGAAACGACAGAAGCATTTACCATTACCTCGGTTGATGTTTATTTGGCATCAGCCAATCCCGGAAGCTTAGTGATGCAATTATTAGACGAAAACTGGCAGGTATTGGATGAATCAGTCATCGAATGCCCGGCAGGAAGTTCATCCAATCCGGTGCAGTTTGCAGTTCCGCTCAGTTTCTCAGTAGAAGCTAACCAAACCTATCGGCTTGTAGCTTCATCAAGTCCGGATATGGTCAGAGAATTTAGTTCCGGACATCCCGGATTTCCTTATCCGATTGGTGGCGTAGGCTCAGTAACCGGCGGTACTATCAATAATTCAAACACCAATAATAATGTATATTATTTCTTCTACAATTGGACGGTAGAAACTGGATCTGTTGAAATTTGCGAATCTGATCGCATAGAGCATGCGATTGCGGTAAATCCGACTCCGGATGCTCCGACTGGAGAAGCCGATCAATTCTTCCAATTGGGAGATACATTGGCTGATTTAGTTGTGGAAGCCAGTGGCGAGCTTAGTTGGTATGCGGATGAAGAAGGAACTGTTCCTTTACCGGAAACCACAGAACTGGTAAATGAAACAACTTATTACGTAAGTCAAACCATTGAAGGAGGCTGCGAGAGTGCATTGTTTGCCATAACTGTTCATTTGGCTTTAGGTACGAATGACCTGAATGCGCAAATGTTTAGCATTTATCCGAATCCGGTAGAAACAGTGTTGTTCATCAACAGTAAACAAAGCATTGAGTTGGTTGAGATTTTTGACGAAACAGGTCGAAAATTGAATCAAATCAATCAGCTTAATGGCGGAATGATTGATTTCAGCCAATACAAATCTGGAATTTATTCGTTGAGAATATATACTGATAAAGCAATGCAAACCGTGAGAGTGATTAAAAAGTAAAACCGCTCACTTACAAAGGAAAGCCTTCCGTTTTGGAAGGCTTTTTTATGGGGTAAATGAATCAAATCTCAATTTTCATAGCTGAATTATTGCTCGAATATTGCTTAAATTAGCACCATGAATTCATTTACAGAAGAAAATTATCTGAAAACCATTTTCAATCTTTCTGAGAAAACCGGTGAAGTCAGCGTCAATGAATTGAGCAAAGCTTTGGACATCAAAATGCCAACCGTCACAAGTATGCTCAAAAAGCTGGCCTCAAAGGGATATCTGAAATACACTGCCTACAGGCCGGTTGAGCTTACCACTTCCGGCAAAAAAGAAGCACTATTGGTCATCCGAAAACACCGACTGACAGAAATGTTTCTGGTCGATAAAATGGGCTTCGGTTGGGAAGAAGTACACGAAGTAGCGGAACAAATCGAGCACATTCATTCACCCAAATTTTTTAATAAAATGGACGAAATGCTCGATTATCCCACAGTAGATCCACACGGTTCGCCCATTCCGGACAGAGATGGAAAAATTCAGTTGAAAAATTACCGCACACTAAACAGTTTTCAAGAAGGAGACAAAATCAAAATACTGGCTGTTACCAATTCGGATGATGGGTTTCTGAAATACCTGAATTCAAAAAATCTAAATTTAGGAGCCAAGCTTGAGATTCTGGAAATCGAAGAATTTGACAAAAGCATGAATGTGAAATTCAAAAACAACATATTGACACTCAGCAACAAAGCTGCTGACAAAATTCTGGTCGAAAAAATATGAGCATGGATTTTCAGGATACTATCTGTGCAACTTCCACCGCACAAGGCATTGGCGCATTGGGCATTGTCCGTGTTTCAGGCAAAGAGGCTATCAAGATTGTCAACCAAATTTTCAAGGGAAAAAACATAGAGGAAGCAGAATCACATACGGTGCATTATGGATTTATTATTTCCTCCCCAACCTTCCTCAGAGGGGAAAGAACTTCTAACACCCAACTTCAGTCTTCCAACATGATTGATGAAGTCATGGTCTCGGTTTTTAAAGCACCCAAAACTTTTACAGCCGAGGATTTGGTGGAAATCTCCTGCCATGGTTCACCTTATATTCAACAACAAATCATTGAGGCTTTGATTCAGCAAGGTGCTCGTATGGCTGAACCGGGCGAGTTTACACAACGCGCTTTTCTGAATGGCCGCATTGATTTGTCACAAGCCGAAGCTGTGGCCGATTTGATTTCGGCCGAAAACAGAGCTTCGCACCGGATTGCGCTCAACCAGATGCGCGGCGGAATTTCTTCGGAATTGAAAGATTTGCGCGAAGAATTAATCAATTTCACTGCATTGATTGAATTGGAATTGGATTTTTCGGACGAAGATGTGGAATTCGCCAACCGAAAGGAATTAGAGGATTTGATTCAAAATTTAAAATCTAAAATTCAAAATCTCATTACAACTTTTGAATATGGGAATGCCATCAAAAACGGAGTTCCTGTGGCCATCATCGGAAAGCCCAATGCCGGAAAATCAACCTTACTCAATGCTTTGCTCAACGAAGAAAGAGCCATCGTCAGCGATATTGCCGGAACGACACGAGACACCATTGAGGAAACCATGACCATCGACGGAATTACATTCCGATTCATCGACACCGCCGGAATCCGTGAAACCACCGACACGATTGAAGCCATCGGTGTGGAAAAAGCAAAAGAAAAAATTGCGCAAGCAAAAATTGTGATTCATTTGTATGAAGATGATATTGAAATCTTGAAAGAGCTCGAAAGAATGCTGCAAGAAAAAGTGGTTTTCAATCTGTTGAGCAAAATTGACAAAGAAGGCCACGACCACGAAATGGACATGGAATCACTGCAAAGGAATCATCCCAATTACCACCATTTTGGATTGTCGGTCAAAAAAAACATCCATCTCGACCGGCTCAAAAACGAATTGGTCGAATCGGTCAAAAGCGGCGTGGACGAAAACACGGTCATCATCACCAATGTCCGACACAAAGAGGCATTGCTCAAAGCCATGGAATCTTTAGAAAATGTGGAATCCGGAATGCAGTCAGGGCTGACCGGTGATTTATTGGCCTTTCATCTGAGGGACACGCTCCGGCACATCGGTTCCATCACCGGGCAGATCGATGTGGACCAAGATATTTTGGGAACTATCTTCGGGAAATTTTGTATTGGGAAGTAATTTACAGAGAATCAAGATTTAAATTTACACCCGAAATGGAGAAAAAGTTGCAAATGAAATTCCAACGTTTGCAGTTTGCATACTAACGCCTATCCCACAAGGTCGAGACACATTGTGCATTGTTTTTCAATCTGTAGTAGAATCAAGCCACACCAAAGCCGCAGTCATCATTGCCTGCAAACCCGTTTTCAGGGTAGGATGGAGGACAGGCGCGAATTTGGGAGAATGATTGCTCGGGATTTTATTGATTTCATTGTTCTTCTTTGCTTCCAAAAAGGTTTTGGGATCAGTTCCACCAACAAACCAGAAGACATAAGGCACTTGCCAACTTCTGCCGAAAACACTGAAATCTTCACTGGCTGAAGCCGGCTGAGTTTCCATCGATTTATTGCCGAATTGCGCATCAAAGGCAGCTGCTAATTTTGCGGAGGCTTTCGCATCGTTTACAGTCATTGGATAGCTATTGATATAGGTGATTTCAGGTTTTTTCGGTGCATTCGAAGCATGGCATTCTGCAACACAAATCCTTTCCACCGCAGACAGAATATGGTCTTTCACAGAATCATTGAAAGTCCGGATATTGAGTTTGATGGTCGCATTGTCGGGAATGATATTTTCCTTTGTTCCGGCCTGGATAGAGCCAATGGTTAAAACTGCATTTTCAGTGGGTGCTATTTCTCGGGAAACGATGGTTTGCAGCCGCATGGTTGTAGCCGCAGCCATGATTACCGGATCTATAGAGGTTTGAGGTTGAGAACCATGCGCGCCTTGACCGAACAGTTTGATTTTCAATCTGTTTCCGGCAGATAAAATAGAACCACTGCGATGACTTACCGTGCCGGCTTCACCGACCATAACGTGTTGACCGAGGATGATGTCAGGTTTTGGGAAGCGTTCCATCATTCCAGCATCAATCATGCTTTGTGCGCCAAGTCCCACTTCTTCGCCCGGTTGGAATACAATCATCAAAGTCCCTTTCCATTCGGCTTTGTGTTCGGAAAATAATCTTGCTACACCCATCATCCAAGTGACGTGCAAATCATGACCACAAACATGGGAAACCCCCACTTCTTTTCCTTCTTCATCTCGGGCAACAACCTTGCTCGCATAGTCCAAACCGGTAGCCTCTGTTACGGGCAATGCGTCCATATCTGCGCGAAGCATGACCACCGGGCCGTCCCCATTATTCATCAAACCCACGACACCGGTTACACCAACTTCAGTGCTTACTTGATAATTGTATTTCTTCAAATAATCGGCTGCTATTTTGGCGGTTCGGAATTCCTGCATTGACAGTTCAGGATTTCGATGTATATCTTTGTATATTTCCTCTAATTCAGGAAGCAATGAATCCACGAAAGGACTCATTTTATTATTGAAAGCTTTGATTTTTTCAATGGTCATGATCTTTGATTTTCAGTTATTTTATGATCTTCTTTGGAATGGTCAGTCGGATTGCGACAATTGCAATCAGTACCATTAAAACATTGAATAATAATCCCATGGCGGCGGCATAGCGAACATTGATATTGGACGTTTTGCCAAGAAAAATTTCAGCCATCGGAGTGGCTTCATTGTTCATTTTACTTAATCCGTAATAGATAGCGGCTGAAATGGCGACCCCCAAAGCAGCTCCCAATGAGGATGCCATTTTATAAATTCCCGATGCCCCGCCAACTTTGTCGCCCGGAATATTGCTCACTGCCGCATCGATGGAAGGCGTGGCGTAAAATCCAAGTCCGGTTCCAAAAAGTGTGAATCCAATAAAAGTCAGAATGATGTATTCTTTGGCGGGTAAAATTGTGAAACAAGTGAGCAGAATTCCAAAGCCGGTGATGTAACAGCCGAGCAGCATAGGTTTTCTGGTTCCCCATTTTTGAAGTAATTTTTCACCTATGCGAATGGTGCTCAGGATTGCGACCAAATATCCAACGGTCATCAAACCGGATTGCAAAGAGTTTAATCCTGCTTGTTGCTGCACCAAAGCCAAGGAAACGAGCATGGTACCCGCAGCACCATTCAATAGAAAATTAGAAACTGTAGCTCCGGTAAAAATTTTATTTTTGAAAATACTCAAATCGATGAAACAGAATTTACTTTTGTTTTCAATTTGGTAAAATGCGACTGAAGCAATGATGAAAATAAGGATACCGCCCAGAGTCACAGGGCTGAACCAACCCAAAGCAGAGCCTTGTCCGATAACGACATTCAGTGCAACCATCGCAATGATGAAAGCAATTAGTCCGGGCCAGTCGAATGCTTTGTGTTCCGAAGTTTGTTGAACTTTACTTTCGGGCGTTCCACGCAGCAACAGAAGGCTGATAACGGCAATGATGATGGAAAATACAAAAATCCAACGCCACCCGATGGAAGAAGCAATCAGCCCTCCAAATAAGGAACAAAGACCTGAACCGCCCCAAGAACCGATGGACCAAAAGCTAAGTGCCCGTTGGCGTTCTTTTCCTTCAAAATAAGCCTGTACAAGTGCGATGGTAGCTGGCATGATACAAGCAGCGGATAGCCCTTGTAGAATCCGGCCGGTCAAAAGGAAAACCGCTGTTCCGGTGGGAGAAATTACAATTAGCAATGAACCGGCTATGCTGAGTGCAAGTCCGATGTAAGTCATTTTCACACGGCCTATTTTGTCGGCCAATCCTCCGGCTACAACGATGAAAATTCCGGAAAACAAGGCTGTGATACTAACTGCAATGCTGATAATGTCATTGCTGATGCCGAGTTCGGATCCCATGGTCGGTGCAATATTCAGCGTAGTCTGTGCAAAAAGCCAAAAGGTAATAACCGCCAAAACGATTCCTAAAATCAGCTTGTCATTGCCGCGGAATTCTGTTGAGGTATTTGCTGAACGGGGTGCTTCCATATTCGGGTATCTTATTTGCAAACGAAAGTCGTTGCAATTAATTTGAAACAACTTCCCTGAAGTTTCAGGATGACTAAGTTAATGATTTCTCATTCACACAGCCTGAATTAATTGTAGGATATTTTTAGAATCCGTAACTTGTGTCATTATTCGAATAAAAACTGTTAGATTTCGATGATTCTTGGAATGATGTATTGTGTTGAAATGTAATGAATTATAAGTCAAATTTAAGGTGTGTTTTCCGAGAATGTCGTTCCAAAGTTTATCCATCAAAATTTAAAATTACTTCATGATAATTGCATCCAAATGAAAACACTTTAAATAATCCCAAAATCTGTTTGGTCAAACAGTTAAGAAACCTTACATTTGCAACCCAAAATAAAAATTATAATTAAATGACTCATTATGAAACTGTTTTCATTTTAACTCCCGTTCTGTCTGATACTCAGGTGGAGGAAGCAGTTAAAAAAGTAGAGGATTTCCTGAAAGATTCAAAAGCGGAAATCGTTGAACAAGAAGATTGGGGCTTGAAAAAATTGGCTTACCCAATCCAGAACAAACGCAATGGTTTTTACCATTTGGTTGAATTCAAATCTGATGACCACAATTTGGTTTCAGCATTGGAATTGATGTTTAAACGCGACGAACGCGTGATTCGCTATCTGACCGTGAAATTGGACAAACACGCCATCGATTGGGCAGAGAAAAGAAGATTGAAATTGAAAACTGAAAAAACCAACGCTTAAAAATTAGAGAAATGGCAATAGACGATTTGGCAAAAAAAGCAGCAGAAGGAAGCGGTAGTGAAATCCGTTACCTATCTCAATTGGATATAGACACACAGTCACTGAAAAAATTCTGTCGGTTCAGAAAATACGGCATCAAATACGTGGACTACAAGGATCCAAAATTCCTGATGCAGTTCATCAACGAGCAGGGAAAAATCCTTCCCCGTCGATATACCGGAACTTCCTTGAAATATCAGAGAAAAGTGGCCACGGCCATCAAGCGCGCAAGACATCTTGCCCTGATGCCTTACATTGGTGATCAATTAAAATAAGTCAAACCTGAAAAAGAAATAAGATGGATATTATATTAAAACAGGATGTGGAAAATTTGGGTTTTGAACATGAGATTGTTTCCGTAAAACCGGGTTATGCCCGTAATTTTTTGATACCCAAAGGGAAAGCCGTTTTAGCAACTCCGGCCAAAAGAGAAGAACTCAATAAACTTTTGGAATCCAGAAAAGCCGAGGAAGAAAAACTGATTGCCCAAGCCAATGAAATGTCAGCCAAATTAGAAGGCTTAGACATCAAAATTGAAGCGAAAGTTGGTTCCGGACCCAAATTGTTTGGATCTGTTAACAATGCAGATTTGGCAGATGCATTGAACAATGCGGGAGTAGAAATTGAAAGAAAAAACATCAAAATCCCCGGAAATACAATCAAAAGATTAGGAAAAAGCATTGCGAAAATTCGTTTTCATCGTGATGTGGAAACGGAATTCGAATTTGAAATCGTTCCAGATCAGGCTTCAATTCAAAAAGCGGAAGCTGCAGCCAAAGCCAAAGCTGAGGTCGCCAGAATGGATGCTGAAAGAATTGCAGCAGCCGGCAAGAAAGATGATTCTTCATTTAGATTTGATAATCCACTTTATGCAGGACAAGCTAAAAAAGAAGAAACGCCGATGGAAGAAACTGAAACAGCCGTTGAAGGAGATAACACTCCGACAGAAGAAGCTTAATCAAGTATTTCAAAATATAGATAAAAACCACTCATTCTTGGGTGGTTTTTTGTTTTTTTTAAGGATTTTCCTTGTAAATTTCCAATTCATCAAAAAAGCCATCGTTCAGATAGCTTTATCGGTGATTTTCAATCCGAGATTCAGACAATTTCCGCACTCAATCCGCGTTCGAGCAGGGCAGTACACATGGGTTCCAGAAAATCAAAACTTCCGGTTTTCACTTCACATTTTCCTTTGAAATGAACTAACCAAGTGCATTGTTCGGCTTGTTCGGGCGTATGTTGACAAACTTCAATCAGAGACGCTATCACAAAATCAAAAGTATTCACATCGTCATTGTGCAATACAATCACGTTCAAGTCTTCTTCCTGAAAGAGGATGTTCACTTCAGATTCCTCTTTCCAAATCGGTTTGGTGTGAAAATTAAAATTCAATTCCAAGTTTTTTAATTGGTTTTAATAAATTTCAAAGCTATCCATTCATTTCTCTGTTTCCGGCTTTCAAATCTCAGGCCGTTCTCTTTGCAAATATTTTTAATGTCCTCAAAATCAGTTTCCATTAAACCACTGAGAATAAGCACTCCGTTTGCAAAGTTAAGCGATTTCACATAGACCGGAATATCATTCGTCAGGATGTTCTTGTTAATGTTGGCTAAAATCACATCAAAAATCCTTTCCCCCAACAGGCTGGCATCGCCCAATTTCGGATGAATTTCCACGCCATTTCTTGCAGCGTTTTCGATGGAATTTTCAATGGCCCAGTCGTCAATATCAATTCCTTCCACATAGGCAGCGTTCCTCATTTTTGTAAGTATGCCGAGAATGGAAGTCCCGCAACCCATGTCTAACACGGTTTTTCCGTTCATTTCCGTTTCCAGAATATATTCCACCATCAAATGTGTGGTTTCATGATGCCCGGTGCCAAAAGACATTTTCGGTTCAATGATGATTTCATACGGAATTTCTGGTTTGGATTCATGAAATTCGGTTCGGATGTAACAAAGATTATCGACCAAAACCGGTTTGTAGCCTGATTCCCAAATCTGGTTCCAGTTTTGTTTTTCAATTATCGTTCGGTGGATGTTCACCGTCGGGATTTGCAATGAATCAATCGTTTCCCTTATATTATTTTCATTATCTAAATTTGCTTGTATATAAGCTTTTACGCCGTTTTCAGTTTCTAAAAAACTTTCAAAATCTCCTTCTCCCAAAACAGCAATGAGAATTTCTCTCCAGGGTTCAAGCGGGGAAATGGAGATGTCGTATTCGGTATAATTCATGTCAGAATTTTATTTTCTCGCAGAGATGATGGTGGTGAAATCATCTACATCCAATGAAGCGTTTCCAACCAATGCACCGTCAATATCGAACTGCTCAAAGAAATCAGAAGCGTTACCGGCAGTCACGCTTCCACCGTAAAGAATGGAAGTGGAATGCGCCACAGTCAGTCCTTTTTCTTCGCCGAGTACTTTTCGGATGTAGGCATGCATTTCCTGTGCCTGATCAGGATGTGCAGAAACGCCGGTGCCTATGGCCCAAACCGGTTCATAAGCGACAATCAGATTGTCTTTTAGATTCTCTTCAGACTGTCTTTCCAATGCGATTTTAATTTGTTCTCCGACCACTTTGAAGTGTTTTCCGGCTTCACGTTCCTCTAATTTTTCTCCTACGCATAAAATCGGACTCATGCCGTTTTCATAAAGATGCGTCATCTTTTTTCCGATGTATTTATTCACTTCATGATGGTATGCGCGTCTTTCAGAATGCCCGATAATGCTCAGGTGAATCCCGATGGACAACAATTGTTTCGCAGATACATCCCCGGTAAAAGCACCTTCCGGCATGGCAGATACGTTTTGCGAAGCAATGGTTATCGTGCTGTTTTTCAGGTCTTTGTTTACTTGATCCAGAAAAAGGTGTGTCGGTGCGATGACAACCTCGGCAACGGGTTTGTGGATTTTCACCCACGTATTCAGTCTGAGTGCTAATTCTCTGGCTTCCTGAAAGGTCAAATTCATTTTCCAGTTTCCGGCAACAATTTTTCGTCTCATAGTTTATAGATTTTTATGCGTATAAATTCACTTTAAATTCTTTGTTAAAATTATAAAAAAATAAGGTCTTGGAAAAATTGAATTTCAAATTACTCAAAATATTTTCAGTTTGAAATTTAAAATATATCAAAGAAAGATTTTTAAAAATTAATATCTAATAGAAGTTTGTCATAATTCAATATTAAACATTTGTTGATTAATTAATTATGAATTTCAATTAAATTGAAAATACAAGTAATTTTATTTGAAATTTCATGCTGATATTTTTCTTATGATTGCGTTCTGACTTTGGGGTCTAAAAATCCGTAAGTGATATCCACAAAAATATTGATGAGGATAAACGTCGTTGCAATCACCAAAACTGCTCCCGTGATGACAGGAAGATCCAAAGTATTCAGTGCGTTCACAATTTCCTTTCCCAATCCGTTCCAGTTAAATATAAACTCCACAAAAACCGCTCCCGCCAACATGGAGGCAAACCAGCCGGATGTAGCGGTAATTACAGGATTCAAAGCATTTTTCAAAGCGTGTTTCCGAATGACGTTTTTGGCTTGCAGACCTTTCGCAAAAGCCGTACGGATATAATCCTGACTCATCACTTCCAATAGAGAATTTCTCGTCAATTGCGTAATCACGGCCAAAGGACGAATTCCTAATGTCAATGCCGGAAGAATCAGGTTTTTCAACGCCAGATGTTTTCCGTTGCCCATATCGTCGATTTCATAAAGGCTGCCTGTCATGTTCAGTCCAGTGTACTGATGCAGTAAAAATGCGAAAATATAAGCGATGATGATGGCCGAAAAGAATGAAGGAATGCTCATTCCCATACTCGTCAAAACCAAAAGCGTGCGGTCAATCCAACTGTCCTTGACCAAAGCCGACCAAATCCCCAGGATTACGCCGATGACAAATGCGAAAACAATTGCAGAAACAGCCAGCACAATGGTATTGGGCAAAGTTTCCCGAATGATGTCACTGACAGGTTTTCCCTGTTTTTGAAATGAAATTCTCAGAAAGGGATATTTCAACATCATGATGGAATTTCCTATGCTTAACAACTGAATTCCGGTGTATTTCCCGGAATTCAGGGAAGTGTAAGCATCTCCCGAACGGGCATGTAGGGAAACCGGTGAAAGGTCGTTCAGATAATAAAAATACTGTTTCCACATCGGCTGGTCAAGACCGAGGTTTTTGCGAATCAGTTCCAACTGTTCCGGGTCTTCCTTTTGGTCGAGCATCATCCGCGCAGGATCACCTGGAAAAACTGTAAACAACAGAAAGACAATCGTTACCACCCCAATCAAAGTCAGGAAACTGTAAAATAGTTTGTTGAGAATGTAACGAATCACAGATTTACTTTTTTAATGTCAGTCTTTCCATTAGTTAATTAATTCATTGTTTCCAAAATTTCTTCTGTGGTTGGCAAGGGATTGTTGTGGAATTTTCCGACTACGGTTCCTGTTTTAAGTGTCATGATTCCCGGGTTGGTTCTGAGCATGGTTTTCAGTGTAATCTGATCTACAAAACAAATTTGGAAATCGGTGCCTGCCACATCACCGTTTGATAAACCAATGACTTTTACGTCTTTTGTAATCAGTTCATTATAAAGTTGATTCAACTGATTTACACTTTCTGTTGAAACTTTGTCTGCGAACGGCATCACAAAGAAAACGAGTTTTGGTTCTTCCATATAAACATCCGTCATATCGCCTTCTTCGCAATCTAAAATAAAATCATGAATCGGAGGTTCGTAACCGCTTGAAATCTTTTTGGTTTCTGTCAGATCCACCTGCAATTCCCAGGGCGTGCCTTCTCTGTACCATTTGTCGTCCTCCAAATATTCTTGATCGGTGATTTTCGTGATTTCGCCGGTTTCCTTGTTTTTCATGGTGTAAGTAACGCGAAATTGAGGTGGTTCTTTTCCTAATTCTTCAGCCGACTTCATTCCTTCGGGAATGTTTTTACCGACAGCATAAGCTCTGAAATCAATAATGGGTTGTTTCTTGATTCCCATATAGGAAATCCATCCACAAATCAGTACTGCCACGGCCAAGGCTGTGATGTTTAAACTTCTATTTCGGGTGAATGGCTTTATATGTTTGATTCCCAATAATATAACTAAAATTAAAACAAGCAGAATAATGTCTTTCCAGAACGAAGTCCACGGTTCTAATTTCATGAAATCCCCAAAGCATCCACAGTCTGTTACTTTGTTGAAATAGGCGGAATAAAATGTCAAAAATGAAAAGAAAAGAATCATCAGCAGCAAGGCCCAAACGGTGAATTTCCTGAAAATTCCGAGCAATAATAATACCCCGAGCAGGATTTCAAAAATGCTCAGAAAAGTGGCCTGCGGCAATGCCATGTCATGCAAAAATCCGATATTAAAAATCTGGGGAGAAAAATATTCTTCCAATTTATAACTGAACCCAACCGGGTCAATGGCCTTCACAAAGCCGGAAAATATAAAAAAGACCCCGACGATGACTCTCAAAAAGTTAACTATATATTTCATTGTAAATTAATTTCTTTTTATGATTTTTAAATATTAATTTTAGTATCGATTAAAGCTGTTTTCAGCTGATTGACTTTTTCCTCAAACTTAGGGAAATCTTTTTTATCTATCATTTCTTTAATGATTCTGATTTCTTGTTTGCCATCTTTGAAAATATAATCTCCCGCACTGAATTTAATCTCTTTCAATTCATTGATTTTTAATACTTTATTCTTGTTGAATCCATATAAAATCAGTTCATCTTCCGTGATTTTGAAAAAGCCGTTTTTCATATTGAAATAAAAATATCCAACCCACAACAGTCCGATGCCCCAATTTAGGAAAGGTGCGTAATCCGGTAAATTCCAGTCAGCTATTATTTGAATGAATCCGAGTAAAATAAAAAACAAACCGACGGATAAACCGAGATAAATTCTCCAGCTGTTTTGTCTAATTTTCATTTTCCTTCTCTCAAAAGTATCAATGCGAAAACCGCATAATTGATGATGTCTAAATAATTGGCGTCTAATCCTTCAGACACGGTGGTGTTTCCTGAATTATTTTCTATGCTTTTTATTCTGAATAATTTCTGAATGATTAAATCCGTGATGGAACTAACTCTCATTTCTCTCCAAGCTTCACCGTAATCATAATTTTTGGCGGAAAGCAGTTCGATGGCTGCTTTGCATTGTTTTTCATATTCTTGCGAAGCTTTTTCTCCTGTGAAATCGGGGGTGATTACAGGTTTGTGTTCAAGTTGAATCATCGCCATGATGGAATAATTGATGATGCCGATGAATTCCGTTTCTTCATCATCTTCTACTTTTCTTTTTCCGAGTTCTTGTATATTTCTGATTCTCACGGCTTTGATATAGATTTGATCCGTTAGTGAAGGCATTCTCAAAATCCGCCACGCAGTACCGTAATCATTGTGTTTTTTTTCAAACAAAGCTTTGCATTCTGCAAAAATTTCCGAAAATTGATTTAAAGTTTTTTCCATAAATTCGTTTCGGTTTCAAAAATAATAATAACCAATCAGATTATGCTAATGAACTGCAAAGGAAAGTTGATTGATTTTTCAACGCCCGCCATCATGGGAATTTTGAATATGACACCGGATTCATTTTATTTCGGCAGTCGGATTTCGGATGTGGATGCTGCTTTGCGCAAGACTGAAAAGATGCTTTCAGATGGCGCGGATTTCATAGATATAGGGGGAATGTCCACCCGTCCGGGTTCTGAGATTTTGTCCGAAGAGCAAGAGTTGAATCGAGTGGTTCCGGTCATCCAAGCCATTCAGGAAAGATTTCCGGAATCGCTGATTTCCATTGACACTTACCGCGCAAAAGTTGCGGAAGAAGCCGTATTGGCTGGAGCGGCTATTATCAATGATATTTCCGCCGGAAATCTGGATGATAAACTGTTTGAAACCGTAGCCAAGCTTCAGGTTCCTTATATTTTGATGCATATGCAGGGCAATCCACAGACCATGCAGCTCAATCCTACTTATGAAAATGTCGTGGAAGAAGTCAATCTTTTCTTGTCAGAAAAAATTTATGTACTGAAGAAATTAGGCGTAAATGACATCATTCTCGATCCGGGATTTGGGTTTGGAAAAACAGTCAGACAAAACTATGAATTGCTGAGGCATTTGGATTTAATCGGGTTTGGAGAATATCCGATTTTAGTAGGTGTTTCCAGAAAGTCAATGATAACAAAATTATTGAATATCAAAACGATGGAAGCATTAAACGGAACTACTGCTTTAAATGTATTGGCTTTGGAAAAAGGAGCGAATATACTTAGGGTTCACGATGTCAAAGCAGCATGGGAAGCCGTTCAAATCTGGAATGAATTCCACGCTGCGGAATGATTTTACATTCCATTTTGTGCGTTGGATTCGACTTTCATGTTAACTAAAGAATTTTAAATTTGTGAGAATTAAAACTTAAAATTATGTCAGAATTTGATTTGGATGACCTGAAGAAAATTTACCACAGTCGGGAACTCATTGATAAATTGGTCAAAAATGGAATTATCAAAGAGAAAAAATTTCGGAAGCAGCTTGAATACGAAATCGAGTTAGATAAACTTCAGATGGAATTATTGCGCTTGCAGGAATATATAATCAACAATAAGAAACGGCTTTTGATTATTTATGAAGGCAGAGATGCTGCGGGGAAAGGCGGAACCATCAGCCGCACCATTGCTAAAATGAATCCGAAAAATTATCATGTCACAGTGTTGCCCAAACCGAGTGAAATTGAGCAGCGACAATGGTTTATCCAAAGATATGTCAAACAGTTACCGATGCAGCAGCAAGTGGTTTTCTTTGACAGAAGCTGGTACAACCGCGCTGTGGTGGAACCGGTTTTTGGATTTTGTACCCCGGAGGAGTACGCATCCTTTATGCGGCAGATTAATCCATTTGAAAATATTTTGATTGAAGATGGAATGCTAATTATCAAATTCTATTTGACGATTTCCAAAGAAGAACAGATTGAGCGTTTGGATGACAGAAGAAAAGATCCGCAAAAACAATATAAAATTGGTGGATTGGACGAATATGCCATTGAGAAATGGGATGATTATTCATTTTATATCGAAAAAATGCTGAGAGAAACAGGTACCGAACAATCCCCGTGGGTGGAAATCATTTCGGATAATAAAAGGAAAACCCGGCTTGATACGATGAAATATATTTTACAGCATGTGGAAGGTTTTGAACCGAATATCGATATTAAAATCAGCAAAAAAAGAATAAAAATCCATCAATAATCAAACATCGGTTTCCACATAATAATCCGTAATTTTGCAAAAGCAAGCCGACTTGTCGCTTCCTGCTTCAGGAGGAGGAAAGTCCGGACACCACAGAGCAGCATAGCGGGTAACGCCCGTCGTCTTGGCTTAGCCGAGAAAGGACTAGTGCAACAGAAAGCAAGTACAGTGCGGCTGTAGTGAAATCAGGTAAACTCTATGCGGTGCAATGCCAAATATACCGGCAGTTAAGGGCGGCTCGTCCGTTGCCGGGGGGTAGGCAGATAGATCCCGCGGGTAACTTCGGGGCCAGATAAATGACAAGAATCCTGAACATTCAGGATACAGAATCCGGCTTACTGGCTTGCTGTTTTTCCATGTTATTGAATTTTATACGACTAAATCATTGATGAGAAATTGAATTCAAAATGATTGAAATCCTGGTTTTGGTAATTTCTTTCATTATTTATATTTTAGCCATAAATATTAAAAACTGAAATTTATGAAAAAGATTATTGCCATGGCAGCCTTCATCGCTGCTCCTTTCATGTTCGCACAGCAAAAACCAACTACAACTCAGGTAAAAAGTGAAAGCCCTTCATCTGTAAAAGCATTGGAAACGAGTCAGCAGATGAAATCGGATAAAAATGTAAAAGCTCAACAAACGGAATCCAAAACAGACAATCTTCATAGGGTTTCCAGAGGTGATGAACCTACGGCACAGGAAGTAGGCAAAGGAAGTGCGGTTACGAAAGAAAGAAATGAAAAGGATGAAAAAATCCTGAAAGAACGTTTGGAAAAAAGAAGAAAAATGATGGAAGCCGACAAAAAGAAGGCTCCTCAAGCTTCAAGTCTCAAAGAAATTGAAGTAAAAAAACAGTGAAGTTGAAATCTGAAAAGCCCGTTCCAAGCGGGCTTTTTCATGTGAATTTCTTTGCTTATTTCAACAGTTTCAGATAGGCATCGATGGTATCGTTTGGCACGGCTACCGATAAAACATAATGTTTAATTTTCCATCCTTCAGAAGTCAGCACGACTACGCCCGACCCACGGCAAACGCCCATCCAAGTGTTCAAAGTTTCGTCAAACCAAGCGAGTTTCCCGTCTTCATACAAATAAATATTCCTAGCCTTTTTTTTGAAATCCCAAGCAGAATCACGCTGAAAAATCTTTTTGGCCCAAACTTTCATTTCATCCCGCGACCAGTCTTCGGTTTCGTCCGTTCCGAGATAATGTGCATCCCAAGCCATGGCACCGAAAAAGGCTTCTTCGTCGGCAACTGCCGCCGCTTGGTGCCAGTTGTCCAAAAGTTTATGGATTCTTTGTTCAGATTCCTGCGCAAAAATACAGCTGCCGGTAATTGCCATCCAAAAAGTCAAAAAATAGTATTTCATTTTATTAGATTTAAATTTATCGAAATGAAAACCGGTAGGTATTTTCAAATCTCAATTTAATTACAGTTTTGTTGAATCCCGCAAAATTGAGCAGATTATTTTATTTCCCCATAAAAAATTTAATTCAGATTTTTAAATCAAATATCAAATTCAACAAGTAAATTTGTTGAAAATTCAGAATTGATTTCGGGTACACAATCACGGCTTCAGCTAATTGTTTTTTTATGGGGTTTTACCGGTGTTTTGGGAAAGCTCATTGAAGTTTCTGCGATTCCTTTGGTTTGGTACAGAACGTTGATTTGTGCCGTAACGCTGTATGTTTTTATTCGAATTTCGGGAATCAGTTTAAAGATTTCACGGAAAGATTTGTTGATGCTGTTGGGGATTGGTGCGATTATTGGTGCGCACTGGATGACTTTTTTTGGTGCGATTAAAGTTTCAAATGTCGCTGTGGCATTGAGTACCCTCTCAACCGGCGCATTGTTTTCGGCATTTCTGGAGCCTTTGTTTTTCAAGCGGAGGATTATTTTTTCAGAAATCATTCTGGCGATTATTGTTTCATTATGTATTTTGTTGATTTACAACGCAAGTCCCGATTACTGGTTAGGGATTGTACTCGGAGTGATTTGCAGTTTTCTGTCTGCCCTTTTTTCGGTTATCAACGGCAGAATTTACACTCGTTTTCCATCGCAGAAAATCATGTTTTACGAAATGTTGGGCGGATTTCTTGTGGTTTCTATATTCCTACCGTTTTTTGACGGATTTGGTGCGCTTGCCGACGTTACATTTAAAGATTTCTTGTTGCTGCTGTTGCTGGGCAGTTTGTTTACAGCCTATCCGATGTCGGAATCCGTTCGTTTAATGAAGAATATCAGCCCATTTACTTTGCTGCTCAATGTGAATTTGGAACCGGTTTATGGAATTGTTCTCGCATATCTGATTTTTGGAGAATCCGAAAAAATGACCCCTTTATTTTATGTCGCCACTGCGGTAATGATTGTTGTGATAATCATCAATTCAATTCTGAAAATGAAAGCAAAAGATAAGCTTGAAAAGAAAGCTAATTAACCAAAATTACTGCAATCTTCCTTGTTCTTTTAATTTCCAATATCGCAATAATCCAGTAACAGACATCCACGACGGATTGGCTTTTTCATATTGGTCAATATGTTCTTCCGAAGCTCCGGCCTGACGTTGCTGTTGTTTGGTGTATTCCATGAATTTCGGTGTGATTTCTTCCACTGAATTTCCTGCATCATAATGGGGTTTCATCCAAGCAGCCCAATCATTCAAGTTATCTTCAAGGGCGTTTAAATGATAGGCAACATCCTCAATCGGACCAAAATGGGTCAGATAAATTACTTCAGGATTCAGTTTTCTCAATTTTTCAATGGAGTTTTTCCAAGCATACAAGTCAATATCAGGTGGAGGACAGGGCGGTACGGGAATTCCTCCATGAATTCTGACACCGGCCACGTCCCCGGAAAAAATCACATTTTCTAATTGATAAGCATTGTGATGAATCGCATGCCCTGGCGTATAATGAACTTTAAATTCGAGGTTTCCGATGTTCAGAATATCGCCGTCATCAGCGGGAATCAGGAGTTTTTCATCAATGGGTTGCATCGCTCCCCAAAGTCTTTCCATATCCTCTTTGTAAATCATTTTGGCTGAATTCCAAAGTTTTTCCGGATTTTGTAAATGTGGCAATCCAATTGGGTGAACATGAATTTTTGCGCCGTTTTGCGCCAGTTTCCAGGCTGCGCCGGCATGGTCAAAATGTATGTGTGTCAACAATACATTATGAATGTTTTTCCAGCTAAATCCCTTATTTTCAACTGCTTGTTTCAGGTGTTCAAAAGTTGTTTCCGGTCCGGTTTCGATCAAAACTGGACCTTCAGAAGATTCAATCAGAAATGAGCCGATGGCGGTCGGTGTATCTAAAAAGTGCAAGTCCAACACATGGATTTTGTTGTTAGTATCCATAAATTTATTTTTTTAACAAGATAGGGAACAATTGGATTTTTGAAAGTATTTTGCATAAAAAATATTTTTCTCCCGAATTTTAAACTTTCTGTTGATTTTTCCACTTTTGATTTGAAATAAATAAATTCCAACACCAGAAATACCGTTAAAATTAATAGTTTTGGCTGATTAAACCGGATATGTTTAACAAAATACTTTTTCATAAAATTGACAATTCACAAATCATCGTTTTCCGTATTCTTTTTGGATTACTGATGATGGCGGATGCTTGGGGTGCGATTGCGACCGGCTGGGTGAAAGAGACTTTTGTGGATCCGGATTTCACTTTTACATTTATTGGTTTCCAATGGACACAGTTTTTGATAGGGGAAACGATGTATATGGTTTATGGGGTTCTCGGTTTTTTAGGGTTGATGGTGGCTTTGGGGGCAATTTACAGATTGTCTGCTTTGTTGTTGGCATTGGGTTGGTCGCTGGTTTACTTTATGCAAAAAGAACATTACAACAATCATTATTATTTGTTGATGCTGGTGGCTTGGTTTATGGTTTTTATCCGTGCCAACCGTTATAAATCCGTGGATGTACTGATTTGGCCGCAAATCCGACAGACTTATACTTATTTCTGGACGCAGTTATTGTTTATCCTGCAGATTTTTATTGTTTATTTCTTTGCGGCGATTGCCAAGTTATATCCGGGATGGCTGAACGGGGATTTTTTACAGATTTTGTACCGGAAAACTGCGCAATGGGCAAACACTCACATTCAATGGGAGCCACTGACTCAATTTCTGTATTCCACAGATTTTGCAAAATCCATAGCGTGGATTGGATTTGGATTTGATTTATTGATTGTCCCCTTATTATTGTGGAAAAGAACCAGAGTTCCGGCGTTTTTGATGGCATTGATTTTTCATATCATCAATTCCCTAACTTTGCACATTGGGGTTTTCCCATATTTCGCATTAGCATTGACGTTGTTTTGTTTTCCGCCCGAATTGATTCGGAAAGCATTTTTCCCGAAGAAAGCCGTGTTATTTGAAGGTGGCGGAGATTATAACACCTCCTATAAAAACCGCTCATTGTTTTCTTTTGTCTTTATTCTTTACATAGCATGGCAGATTTATCTGCCGTTGCGGCATTGGGCGATTCCGGGCGATGTGCTTTGGACGGAAGAAGGGCATCGACTTTCATGGCGGATGATGCTTCGGTCGAAGTCTGCTTCCACGCAGTTTTATATGGTGGATAAAAAATCCGGTGAAAGGTCGCAAGTGAGGCTCAATGAATACCTGACACCGCTGCAAATATCAAGGGTAGGGGTTTATCCTGATTTCATGTGGCAATTCGCTCAGCAACTTAAAAAAATCGAGGCTGAAAAAAACGGAAGGGATGTCGCGGTGTTTGTAACTTCAAAATTATCAATTAACGGTAGCTCTTTTTATGATTACATCGACCAACATGTTGATTTGACTTCGGTCAAATGGAAATATTTCGGACATCAGGAATGGATTCTGCCGGAACCTAAATGTTTCTCCTGTTTTCATGATAAAAATTCTGAATAATTGAAATTGGTTGAAATGAATTGTCTCATTTTTGATAATTATTAGGTATAAATAATTAATTGCAAAGCCTTAATTTCAATTTCAAATTGAAAGACATTACAAGCTCAGGATATTCATTCAATCCACAAAACTTTGTTGGGGTCGTCTATACCTTGCAAACACAAATTTTTGATTTTTAAATGTTAAATTGTATTTCTGAATATTGGTTTAAATTGATTTTCAGTAAATTTATAACCTTGAATCTCAAAAAAACCACAAAATGAAAAAGACTTTATGGATAATTTCGGTTCTATTTTTTTCGCTCAAAATCACAGCGCAGGAGTTTACTTTACAACTATTTGCACAGGAATTCAGTTCTCCGGTGGAAATGGCTCATGCGGGCGACAGTCGTCTTTTTGTGGTTGAACAACAAGGCAAAATTAAAATTCTGAATCCTGACGGTTCAGTGAATCCAGTGCCTTTTTTGGATGTATCTACTTTGATTTCCACGGGTGGCGAACGTGGTCTGTTGGGATTGGCTTTTTCTCCGGATTATGCCGATGATGGCTATTTTTATCTTAATTATACGAATACGCAGGGAAATACGGTCATCGCACGCTATCAGGTCAGTGAAAACCCAGATGTTGCCCAAACCAACGGAACCATTATCCTGACTTTTGATCAGCCGTTTTCCAATCACAATGGAGGCACTATAAAGTTTGGTCCGGACGCATGTTTATGGATTTCTACCGGTGATGGTGGAAGTGGAGGTGACCCGCAAAACAATGGACAGAATACCAATTCTTATTTAGGTAAACTGCTGAGAATTAGTTTGAATTCAGAATCCTATGAGATTCCGCCGGATAATCCATTCACAGGACTTTCCGGCTATGTAGAAGAAATTTGGGCTTATGGTCTGCGAAATCCTTGGAAATTTTCTTTTGACCGGGAAACGGGTGATTTGTGGATTGCGGATGTCGGGCAAAATCAAATTGAAGAAATTAATCATCGCCCATACACGGAAGCCGGGCTGAATTACGGTTGGCGGTGTTATGAAGGAAATGCACCTTATAATACGACTGGCTGTGAAAATTCGGAAACCATGATTTTTCCAGTTGCAGTTTACAATCATTCACAAAGCAGATGCTCTGTAACAGGTGGTTATGTTTATCGGGGCAGTCTCTATCCGAATCTGATAGGAAAATATTTTTTTGGGGATTATTGTTCGCGGGAAATCGGTTGGATTGATGAAAGCCATAACATAGAATTTGTCATGAATTCAGGTGTCAACATCAGTTCATTTGGTGAAGATGTCAGCGGAGAATTATATGTATTGGGAAATAATGCGGTTCATAAAATAATTGGTCAGGAAATGGGTTTGATTGAGTCGGAAATAGAGGAGGTTTCAGTTTTTCCAAATCCGGTCTCAGACATTTTGACGATTCAAACCAATGAAAATATTCAAAATGGACAATTATTTACCATGTCCGGAAACTTGATTGGCTCCCTGAAATTTCAGAATAATTCAACGGATTTAAGGCGTCTTCCGGCAGGCAATTATCTGATAATATTAACTATAGAAGGGATTCGCAGAACATATAAGATTTTAAAAAAATAAAGCCGAATTCTATCTTTATTTACCTGACTTTAATCAGGTTGTGAATTATAAACAATTGAAGATTAATTAGGTGTAAAGTTTGAATATTTTTATGTTTCAAATCGGTTAAAAAATTAGTCAAAAAACTTGTCCATGAAAAGTAAATCGTCTTATCTTTGCAATCCCAATTTAAGGGAAAAAGCATATTTTTTACCGTTTAGATTTATAATAATGATTTCGGTTAAAAAATATTTTGACAAAAAGTTGCAGGGGTTAAATAAATATGTATCTTTGCACCCGCTTTTAGAGATTAAGAAGCGTTTGATAATTCGGCAGATAATCTGTGCTGGATTATTGTAATA
>Ga0265293_10001804_pt1 | contig 45352 bp, 48 predicted proteins | sample Munlanlewell138R_FD_192505 | JGI IMG/M metagenome (GOLD analysis project Ga0265293, IMG submission 192505) | Leachate microbial communities from a municipal landfill in Southern Ontario, Canada - Leachate well 138R | ecosystem: Engineered > Solid waste > Landfill > Unclassified | place: Canada... | reverse complement strand
GCGCGATCTTCGGCGGTTTCGGGGAAATTCAGCGCGCGGATGAAATCGCTGGCGGCAAGCGGCTGGCCGGGGGGCGGGGGCGCATCGGCCATGGGCGCGGGCTGCGCGGGCGCGGCAGCGGCGGCGGGGGCAGGCGCGGGGGTGCGCCCGCCTAGCGCGGCCTCAAGCCGGCGTTGGGCGCTGGCGATATCCTCGATCCGTTTTTCAAGGCTGCGGCCGGGGGTGGGGAATGTGCCCTGCTGCGCCTGCACATGGCCCTGACGCAGCGCAGCGATGGCGGCATGGGCGCGGGCGATGTCTTCTTGGGCCTGGGCAATGGCGCGCGCGGCCCGCGCCGCGATCCAGACCAGCACAACCGGCAAGATCACGATCGCAAGCCCGCCGGCCCAGCCCAGCACGGCTGACGGCGTGTCGCCACGCCCGAAAATCAGGTAAAGCACCAGCGCGCCCAGCAACCAGACCACGGAAAACGCCGCCGCCACGATATCGCCGATGCCAAAACGCGGCGCAGTATCAGTGGGCCGGGCAAAAACGCCGAGATCAAGGCCGGGGCCGCTGTTTTCGTCGCTCATCCTTGCACCTTTGGTGGCCGATCAGAGATATTTGACGTTGACGACCTCATAATCCTTTTGGCCGCCGGGGGTGCGCACTTCGACGCTGTCGCCCTCGGTTTTGCCGATCAGGGCGCGGGCAAGGGGGGATTTAATGTTCAAAAGCCCCCGTTCAATATCGGCTTCGTGTTCGCCGACGATCTGATAGGTATTTTCTTCGTCGGTGTCTTCGTCCACGATGGTGACGGTGGCGCCGAATTTGATCGGGCCCGACAGGCTGGCCACATCGATGATATCGGCCAGCGACAACACGCCTTCGAGTTCCTTGATCCGGCCTTCGACAAAGCTCTGTTTTTCGCGCGCGGAATGATATTCGGCGTTTTCCGACAGATCGCCATGTTCGCGTGCCTCGGCAATCGCGCGGATAATAGCCGGGCGTTCAACCGTTTTCAGGTGTTTGAGTTCGCTGTTCAGCATGTCGCTGCCCGCGCGGGTCATCAGAATTTTTTCCATGTCTCTCATCGAATCCGGCGCACAAACGGCCCGCAATGGCGGGCCGGGCGGTCTGTCAGAATTTCCCCATACCTGACCTTAGGTTTGACCCGATTGCAAGCGTAACGTCACCGTAATGCGGCCCGGTTGGCCGGTGTCGGGGCTTTTTGCCGATAGATGCGCGCATATCGTGGTCAGGACAATTGACCTTGTAGCCACGCCTGCGCTAGTCAGGCGCGAAACATTATTACCGGCCGGTGCGCGAACGCGGCGCGACTGGCACATGGGGGAAATCATGGCCGAGATCGAACGCGAAGCAATGGAATATGATGTGGTCATCGTGGGCGCCGGCCCCGCTGGCCTTTCGGCGGCGATTCGCCTGAAACAGCTTGATGCTGATCTCGATGTCGTCGTGCTGGAAAAAGGGTCCGAGGTGGGCGCGCATATCCTGTCGGGTGCGGTGCTTGACCCGATCGGGCTGGATGCGCTGATCCCCGACTGGAAGGAAAAGGGCGCGCCGCTGAATGTGCCGGTGCGCCATGACCATTTCTATATGCTGGGCGAAGCGGGCCAGATCCGGGTGCCGCATTGGCCGATGCCGCCGCTGATGAGCAATCACGGCAACTATATCGTGTCGATGGGTAATGTCTGCCGCTGGATGGCCGAACAGGCCGAAGAACTGGGGGTCGAGATTTTCCCCGGCATGGCTGCATCGGAACTGGTTTACGGTGATCGCGGCGAAGTCGTGGGCGTCGTCGCCGGTGAATTCGGCAAGAACCCCGATGGCAGCATCGGCGATTCCTATGAACCGGGGATGGAGCTGCGCGGCAAATATGTCATGCTGGGCGAAGGGGTGCGTGGATCACTGTCCAAGGAGGTGATCGAGAAATTCGATCTGTCCAAAGGCCGCGATGTCCAGAAATACGGCATCGGCATGAAGGAAATCTGGGAAATCGATCCCGCCAAACACCGCGAAGGCACGGTGGTACATACGATGAACTGGCCGCTTGACAGCGCGACCGGGGGCGGGGCGTTCATTTATCACGCGGAAAACAATCAGGTTTATGTGGGTTTCGTGGTGCATTTGAACTATGCCAACCCGCATATCTATCCCTATATGGAATTCCAGCGCTTTAAACATCACCCGCTGGTTGCCGATCTGCTCAACGGTGGCAAGCGCGTGGCTTACGGCGCGCGCGCGATTTCCGAAGGCGGCTATCAGTCGATGCCGCGCGCGGTGTTCCCGGGCGGCGCATTGCTGGGTTGTTCGGTGGGGCTGGTGAACGTGCCGCGCATCAAGGGCAACCACAACGCCATGCATTCGGGCAAAGCCGCGGCCGAGGCGGCATTCGCCGCGATTCAAGCGGGCCGTTCGGGCGACGAATTGCAAGCCTATGAGGATGAGCTGCGCACCGGCGCGGTGGCCCGCGATCTGCGCCCCGTGCGCAACGTCAAACCGCTTTGGTCGAAACTGGGCCTGTGGGTCGGGATGGGGCTTGGTGCGTTTGATATGTGGATGCAAACGCTGGTCAGATTTTCGCTGTTTGGCACGGTCAGCCATGGCAAAACCGATGCCGCCGCGACGGGCCGGGCCGACAAGTTCAAGCCGATCAATTACCCCAAACCCGATGGGGTGCTGTCGTTCGACCGGCTGACCAACGTGGCCTTTTCTTCGACCAACCACGAAGAAAACCAGCCCAGCCACCTGCAACTGAAAGACCCGTCGATCCCGATTGCGGTCAACCTGCCGCTTTATGACGAACCGGCGCAGCGCTATTGCCCCGCCGGGGTCTATGAGGTCGTGCGCGAAGAAGGCAGCGATCCGCGTTTCGTGATCAACTTTCAAAACTGCGTTCACTGCAAGACCTGCGATATCAAAGACCCGAGCCAGAATATCCACTGGACGGTGCCGCAGGGCGGGGATGGGCCGAACTATCCCAATATGTAACAATCTGGTGGTGGGGCGCCCGAATCGGGTGCCCCGCATTGCCTCTGGGCCACGGGCTCGCTAGATTTCGTGGCATTGACCCCTTGCAAGGATGCGCCCGGTGCCACGAATTACCCTGAAGGCCATAGCCACGGCGTCGCTGATAGCGCTACCCGGCGGCGGCGCGACTGCCCAGACCGCCGATGCGGGGGCCTATCTGGCGGCCCGTCATGCCGGTATTCACAATGATTTCGCCGATGCCGCGCATTATTATGTGCAGGCTCTGGTGGGCGATGCGGGCAATCCGATCTTGATGGAATCGTTGATCGCGGCCCAGATATCGCTGGGGCAGACCCAGCGGGCGCTGCCGGTTGCGCGGCTTTTGGCGCAGGCGCAGCCCGATAACCAGATCGCCAATATGGCGCTGCTGGCAGAAACCCTGAACGACGATGATTATGCCGCTGTGATCGCCGCAATCGATGAAGGGCGCGGGATCAACCCGCTGGTCAACGGCCTGATCGGCGCCTGGGCCGAGGTGGGGCTGGGCCGCATGTCCGAGGCGCTTGATCGGTTCGATGCCGTGGCCGAGGCGCCGGGCCTGCAACATCTGGCCAATTATCACAAGGCGCTGGCGCTGGGGCTGGTGGGCGATTTCGAAGGGGCCGTTGCGATTTTCGCGGCCACCGGCGATGCGGCCCTGCCCCCCACACGGCGGGGCATGATGGCCTATGCCGAGGCGCTGAGCCAGTTGGAGCGCAATGATGATGCGATTGTCGCATTCGACAGCGTGTTCGGCCCGCAGCCCGATCCCGGCCTTGCTGCGCTGCGCGCCGATCTGGTAGATGGCGGGATCATCGCCCGCGCATCGGTGCGCAATGTCCGCGATGGTATGGCCGAAGTATTCTATTCCGCCGCCAGCGTGCTTGAGGGCGAAACCGGCGATGCCTATGCCCTGCTTTATGCGCGGATCGCGGAAATGTTGCGCCCCGATATGGTCGATGCGCATCTGCTCAGCGCCAGTTTGCTGGAACGGCTGGGGCAGGATGAACTGGCGATCGCGGCCTTTCGCGCTGTGCCCGGCGAAGACCCCGGTTTCTATGCCGCCGAACAGGGCCGGGCCGAGGCCCTGCGCCGCGCCGGCCGCGATGAGGCCGCGCTAGAGGTTCTGGAACAACTGGCCCGCAGCCACGACGATATCGCGGTGGTGCATGTGTCGCTTGGGGATCTGCTGCGGATGCAGGAACAGTTTGATCGCGCGGTCGATTCCTATACCCGCGCCCTGACGCTTTATGACGACACCACGCCCGATCACTGGGTGATCTATTTCGCGCGCGGCATCGCGCATGAGCGGCTGAAAAATTGGGATGCCGCCGAGGCCGATTTTTTCACCGCGCTGGAATTGAACCCCGATCAGCCGCAGGTGCTGAATTATCTGGGCTATTCCTGGCTGGAAATGCAGGTGAATCTCGAAGATGCGCTGGCGATGATCGAAACCGCCGTGCAGCTTCGCCCCGATGATGGCTATATCACCGACAGTCTGGGCTGGGGCTATTACAAACTTGGCCGCTATGACGAGGCCGTCGTTCATATGGAACGCGCCGTCGAATTGATGTCCGAAGACCCGATCCTCAGCGATCACCTGGGCGATGTCTATTGGGCCGTCGGGCGCGAACGCGAAGCGCGGTTTCAATGGCGCCGCGCACTTAGTTTCGAGCCCGAGGAAGCGGATGCCGAACGTATCCGCCGCAAGCTCGATGTGGGGCTTGATGTGGTGCTGGCCGAAGAGGGCGCGCCGCCGCTGGTGAAAATCGTGAATGAGCGTTAGCGCCTTTGCCCCGGCGAAAATCAACCTGACCCTGCATGTCACCGGGCAGCGGGCAGATGGCTATCATCTGCTGGATAGTCTGGTGGTTTTTGCCGATCTGGGCGATCGGATCACCGCGCGGCCCGGCCCGCTGGCGCTGACTGTTTCCGGGCCATTTGCGGGCGATATCGACACGGGGCCGGATAATCTGGTGCTGCGCGCCGCGCGCTTTGCCGGTGTCGATGCCGCGCTGCATCTGGAAAAGAACCTGCCCGTGGCATCGGGCATCGGCGGCGGATCATCGGATGCGGCGGCAACCTTGCGGGTGCTGGCGGAAATGGCGGGGGCGCGCTGGCCCGATCCTGTCGCGTTGGGGGCGGATGTGCCGGTCTGTATGGTGCCGCGCGCGCAGCGGATGCGCGGCATTGGCGAAGATGTGACGCAGGTGCCCGGCCTGCCGCCGCTGGCGGCAGTGCTGGTCAACCCCGGTGTTGGTGTTTCGACCCCCGCGATTTTCGCGCGCCTGACCCGGCGCGATCACGCGCCGATGGCCGATATTCCCGGCTTTGCCGATGGGCAGGCATTTGCGCAATGGGTGGCCGCCGGGCGCAATGATCTGCAAGAGGCCGCGATCAGCCTTTGCCCGGTGATTGCCACCGTTTTGGCCGGTATCGCCGCGCAGCCGGGGGTGTTGCTGGCGCGGATGTCGGGGTCGGGGGCCACCTGTTTCGGGCTGTTTGCCACCCGCGCCGAGGCCGAAACCGCCGCCCGCGCAATGGCCCGGCCCGGTTGGTGGGTGGCGCCGGTCACGCTTACCTGACGCGCACCACCACGAAATCGGCAATATCGCGCAGCAAATCTCGCAGCGGCCCGGCGGGCAGGCCATCCAGCGCCGATTTGGCGCGATCCGCCCAATCAAGCGCCGCGGCACGGGTATCATGCAACGCATTGTGCCGGTTCAACAATTCCAGCGCATGGGCCAGATCGCCCTCTTGCTGGTCGCCCTGTTCGATCGTGCGGGCCCAGAATGCGCGCTCGTCCGCATTGGCGCGGGAAACGGCCTTGATCAGTGGCAGCGTCAGCTTGCGTTCGCGAAAATCGTCGCCGATGTTTTTGCCGGTGGCATCGGTGCCCCAGTAATCCAGCAAATCATCGACAATTTGGAAACAAATGCCCAAAGCATCGCCGTAATCAAACAGCGCCCTGGTCACCGCCGCATCCGCCCCGGCAATTTCCGCGCCCGATTCGGTGGCCGCCGAAAACAGGGCCGCGGTTTTGCCGCGCACCACCTGCAGATAGATATCCTCATCCGTGGCCAGATCCTGCGCAGCGGTGAGCTGCAAAACTTCGCCTTCGGCAATGGTGGCGGCGGCATTGGACAGGATTTCCAGCACCCGCAGATTGCCCGGTTCCACCATCAACTGAAAGGCGCGGGCGAACAGATAATCGCCCACCAACACGCTGGATTTGTTGTCCCACAACAGGTTAGCCGTCGGACGGCCCCGGCGCTGCGCGCTTTCATCGACCACATCGTCATGCAAAAGCGTGGCGGTATGGATGAATTCCACCGTCGCCGCCAGATGGATATGAAACGCGCCCTGATAGCCACACATCCGCGCGGCCGCCAGCGTCAGCATCGGGCGCAGGCGTTTGCCCCCGGCGCCGATCAGATGGGCGGTCACCTCGGGGATGCGGGGCGCGTGTTTCGATGCCATGCGGGCGCGGATCAGCGCATCGACCTGGGCCAGATCCTCGGCCAGATAGGCGGCCAGGGCTTCGTGCGGTTTCACTGTTGCGTCGTCCAGGCCCATGCCGCCCCCATCACCATCTCGACAAAGCGGTGGCTTTGCCCTTATCTCGTAAGAATGAAAGAGCTATTGCGCAGCAACGACCCGACCATCATCGCCTTTGCCACCGCCCTTCTTGAGGGTGAGGGTATAAACTGCTTTGAAATGGACGTCCATATGAGCATCTTTGGCGGGTCCATCGGCATATTGCCGCGCAGGCTGATGGTGGCGGATCGCGACCTGTGGCGGGCGCGGATCGTGATGACCGATAATGACATCGCGATCAGCAGTTAACCCGTTGTTCACCGATGACCAGCTAAGCTGCGACGGCTTTCTGGGCGGCCGGCTGGCGCTGTGGCAACCGCGCGCGGGTTATCGCGCCGGGGTCGATCCGGTGTTGCTGGCGGCGGCGGTGGCGGCAAAACCGGGCGAAAGCGTGCTGGAACTCGGCTGTGGCGCGGGGGCAGCGATGCTGTGTCTGGCGGCGCGGGTGCCGGGTTTGGCCGGGGTCGTCGGGGTCGAGGGTCAGCCGCTTTATGCCGATCTGGCGCGGCGCAATGCGGCGAAAAATGGCATCGATGTGGCGGTGGTGACGGCCGATGTTGCGGCGCTTCCAGCGGATTTGCGGGGCCAGAGTTTCGATCATGTCATTGCAAATCCACCCTATTTTCTGCGCGCACACAGCACCGCCTCGCCCCGCCCGATCCGCGAGGCCGCGATGGGTGAGGTGACGCCCCTGGGGATTTGGGTCGATGTGGCCGCGCGGCGGCTGCGCCATCGCGGGCTGTTGACCATGATCCAGAATGCCGCGCGGCTGCCCGATCTACTGGGCGCGATTGCGCCGCGGCTGGGGTCGATCCGGGTGCTGCCGATTGCGCCGCGCCATGGGCGGCCGGCTGGGCTCGTGATCGTGCAGGCGCGCAAGGGCGGGCGCGCGGAATTCGCGCTACTGGCGCCGCTGATCATGCACGAAGGGGCGCGGCATCTGGCCGATGGTGACAGCTACACCCCCCAACTGCGCGCAATTTTACGCGAAGGGGCTGCGCTCGACTGGCCGGCTTAACGCTTTGGCAATGGTTATATGTCAGTTTCGTGACAATGGCGTCGATGACAGATCGCGCCGGATGTGCTGTAATGATGCGGCACGTCACTCACAGAAGGAGGCAGCTAACATGAGCTTGAGTTCGCATTTGCAGGAACTGAAGAGGAAGCACCACTCTCTTTCGCTTCAGGTCGAAGAAGCGCAGCGCATGCCTGCGGTTGATGATCTTGAGGTCGCGGCGCTGAAAAAGCAAAAATTGCACCTGAAAGAAAAGATTGAGCGGTTGCAGCAATAACAGGCCCCCATTCCCAACGAAAAGGCCGGCGCAAAGGCCGGCCTTTGACTTTGTCCTGATCCGGGTGGATCAGATCATATACTGGCCGCCATTGGCCGAAATCGTTGATCCGGTGATAAAACCCGCATCATCGCCCGCCAGGAATACCACGCAGCGCGCAATTTCATGGGGTTCGCCCAGACGGCCCACCGGAATGCCACCGATGATCGATTCGCGCACTTTTTCCGGCACGGCCATGACCATTTCGGTCGCGATATAACCGGGGCAGATCGCGTTGACGGTGATGCCGGCCCGCGCGCCTTCCTGGGCCAGCGCCTTGGTAAAGCCCAGATCGCCGGCCTTGGCGGCGGCATAGTTGGTCTGGCCGAACTGGCCCTTTTGGCCATTGACCGAACTGATGTTGATGATGCGGCCGAATTTGCGTTCGCGCATCCCGTTCCACAGCGGATGGGTCATGTTGAACACGCCCGAAAGGTTGGTATCCATCACCTCGGACCACTGCTCGCGGCTCATTTTATGAAAGGGCGCGTCGCGGGTGATGCCGGCATTGTTGACCAGCACGTCAATCGGGCCAAGATCCGCTTCGACCTGGGCGATGCCGGCGGCGCAGGCGTCGTAATCGGCGACCGACCATTTATAGGTCTTGATCCCGGTTTCCTTGGTGAATTGGGCGGCGGCTTCGTCATTGCCAGCGTAGTTGGCAGCAACGGTATAGCCGGCCTCTTGCAGCGCCTTGCTGATCGCAGCGCCAATGCCGCGTGAACCACCCGTTACGAGTGCTACTCTGGCCATGATGTCCTCCGTCGTCAGGTAATCTTGTTTCTTGGGCAAATTAGGGCGCGCAACATTATTGCGCGCCCGAGCCTATTAGTCGCGTTCCACGCAGAGTGCAACCCCCATACCGCCGCCGATACACAGCGTGGCAAGGCCTTTCTTTGCGTCGCGGCGCTGCATTTCAAACAGCAAGGTATTGAGCACCCGGCACCCCGATGCCCCGATCGGATGGCCGATGGCAATCGCGCCGCCATTGACGTTCACGATCGCCGGATCCCAGCCCATATCCTTGTTCACGGCGCAGGCCTGGGCGGCAAAGGCCTCATTCGCTTCAACCAGATCGAGATCGCTGGCCTTCCAGCCGGCTTTTTCCAGCGCCTTGCGGCTGGCGTGGATCGGGCCGACGCCCATGATCGCGGGATCAAGCCCCGCGGTGGCATAGCTGGCGATGCGGGCCAGCGGGCGGATGCCGCGCTTTTCGGCATTGGCGGCCGACATCAGCAGCACCGCCGCCGCGCCATCATTGATGCCCGAAGCATTGGCGGCAGTCACGGTGCCATCCTTGGTGAATGCGGGGCGCAATTTTTGCATCGCTTCCAGCGTGGCGCCGTGGCGGATATATTCGTCGGCATCCACGGTGATATCGCCCTTGCGGGTCTTGACGATAAAGGGCGCGATTTCATCGGCAAATTTGCCGGCCTTTTGCGCGGCCTCGGCCTTGTTTTGCGAGGCGACGGCGAATTCATCCTGCATTTCGCGGCTGATCTGCCAGCGTTCGGCGACGTTTTCGGCGGTATTGCCCATGTGATAGCCATTGAACGCATCCCAAAGGCCATCGCGGATCATCGAATCGATGAATTTCATATCGCCCATTTTGTGGCCATTGCGCAGATTGGCGACATGCGGGCTGAGCGACATGTTTTCCTGCCCGCCGGCGGCGACGATATCGGCGTCACCCAGCAGGATATGCTGCGCCCCCAGCGCCACGGCCCGCAGGCCGGAACCGCAGACCTGATTGATGCCCCAGGCGGCCGATTCCTGTGGCAGGCCGGCGCCGATATGGGCCTGGCGGGCGGGGTTCTGGCCCTGACCGGCAGTCAGCACCTGCCCGAGGATGGTTTCCGAAACCTCGGCCTTGTCGATACCGGCGCGGGCGACCACCGCCTCTAGCACGGCGGCGCCGAGTTCATGTGCAGGGGTATTGGCGAACGCGCCGCCAAAGCTGCCCACAGCGGTGCGGGCGGCAGATGCAATCACAACATTGGTCATTTCGATGTCCTCTCCCAGTTTGGGCAGGGGGCATGACCCGCACTTGCCCTGACAGAGCTGTCACTACGCGCTTGGCGGGAAATTTTCAACGTTGACGGTGGCCCTTTGCGGTGGTCTGGGCCAGCCATGGCGGATTGATCGTGGGCAGGCCAAAGAAATAGCCCTGCAAGCAATCGACCCCCGCATCAATCAGGATGCGGGCATCGGCATCCGATTCCACGGCGCTGGCCACGGTGAACATTTCAAAATGCCGCGCGAGCGAGATGAGCGCGCTCACCAGCACCTGATTATCGGGCGAACCGGCCATGCCGCGAATGAACTGGCCATCGATTTTCATGATGTCGAAGTAAAATTGTTTGAGATAGCGAAAGGTCGTGCTGCCCGCCCCGAATTCATCAAGCGCAAAGGAAATGCCGCGCGCCTGTTGATCGGCCATGAAACTGGTGACCAGATCGGGCATCAGCATGGCCGAGGTTTCGGATATTTCCAAAATCAGCCGTTCGGCAATATCGGGCGCCGCCGCCAGCCCCTGTGCCAGCACCTGCCGCCAGCGCGGATAGCCGATCGAACGCGCCGAAAGGTTGATCGACAGCCGCAGCCCCGGCACCTGCGCCAGCGTGTCCAGCCCCGCTTCCAGCGCCAGACAATCCAGCAGCCGGCCCATTTCGTGGGTTTCGGTCGTATCGATGAAATCACGCGCGGGGATGACGCGGCCATCATCATCCAGCACGCGCAACAATGCCTCGTAAAAGGCGACATGGCCGGGGCGCGCGGCCTGCATCACCGGTTGATAGGCCAGCACCACACGTTTGTTGGCAATGGCGCGGCGGACCATGAACAATGTATCCTGTTCCCGCTGGCTGACGGCATGGGCCAGCGGGCTTTGGCGGGCATCGTCGATGATTTCAGGCTGCGGGCGCATCACAACTCCTTTCGCTTATTGGCCCAGCATCGCGTGAATGGCTTAATGTCCGGTAAAGCGTGGCATTTATCTTGAAAGCGGGTAATCTGCGCCCAGGCATGTAACGGGTTGATATCATGGGCGAACGCTGCGGATGGGTCGGAAATAGCGACATTTATATCGATTATCATGATCACGAATGGGGCGTTCCGCTGCATGATGGCCGGGCGCTGTTTGAAATGCTGATTCTCGAAGGGTTTCAGGCGGGGCTGAGCTGGATCACGATTTTGAACAAACGCGCCGCTTTTCGCGATGCGTTTGCCGGGTTTGATCCCGATATCATCGCCGAATGGGGGCCGGATCATGTAGAAAAACTGTTGCAAAACCCCGGCATCGTGCGCCATCGCGGCAAGATCGAGGGCGCGATCACCGGCGCCCGCGCCTGGCAGCGGATCGAGGCGGATCAGGGCTTTGCCCGCTTTATCTGGGCCTTTGTCGATGGCGTGCCGATACAAAACCGCTTTGCCAGCCTTGCCGATGTGCCGGCCAAAACGCCGGTTTCGGAACGCATGGCCAAAGGGCTAAAGGCCGAGGGGTTCAAGTTTTGTGGGCCGACGATCACCTATGCCTTCATGCAGGCGGTGGGGATGGTGAACGATCACCTGATCACCTGCCCCCGCCACGCACAGGTGGCCGCTATTCCAGCAGCGCGGCAATGATCGCGCGGGCGCTGTCGCTATACCATTCGGCATCGCCGCGCAGGCGGGCGATTTCGCGGCCCTCGGGGTCGATCAGCACCGTGATCGGCAGGGCCAGCACCGCCATTTCGCGCGCCATTACCTGGCGGGGATCAAGGTAGGTGCCCAGATGTTCCAGCCCGGTTTCGGTATAGAATTTTTCAATTGCGGGCAGGGGGTTGGGGCCGGTGGCAATGGGCAGAACGGCAAAATCATCGCCGCCGAATTCGGCCTGCAGCGCGTCCAGCGCGGGCATTTCTTCGCGGCAGGGCGCGCACCATGTCGCCCAGAAATTCACCAACAGATATTTGCCACGAAACGCCGCCATATCCATCGCTGCGCCACCCGCATCGGTAAAGCCCGGATCGGGGGCCATTTCGGGATCGGCCACAAAGATCAGCTTGCGCATGCTGTCTTGGCGCAGGGCTTCCAGTCTTTCGACATCTGCGGCGGTTGCAGTGTTTGCGAACAGCGCAAGGGCCGTGTAGAGAATGACCCGACGAAATTTCTTCATGACAACTCCCGGATGGGCAGAATGACCAACAAAACCTCCAACGCGATGTGGGGCGGCCGCTTTGCCGCCGGGCCTGATGCCATCATGGAGGCGATCAACGCCTCGATCAGCTTTGACAAGCGCATGTATGCTCAGGACATTGCCGGATCGCGTGCCCATGCCGCGATGCTTGCGGCCACGGGCATCATCACCGATAGCGATGCCAAGGCGATTGGGGAAGGGCTGCTCACGGTCTTGTCAGAAATCGAGGCGGGAGATTTCCCGTTTTCCACCGCGCTCGAAGATATCCATATGAACGTGGAATCGCGGCTGCGCGATTTCATCGGCGCGCCTGCCGGGCGGCTGCATACGGCACGCAGCCGCAATGATCAGGTGGCGACCGATTTCAAATTGTGGGTGCGCGATCAACATGATGCGGTGATCGGCGCGCTGGGGGCATTGCAGCGCGCGCTGATCGATCAGGCCGAGGCCGGGGCCGATTGGGTCATGCCCGGTTTTACCCATTTGCAGGTGGCGCAGCCGGTGACATGGGGCCATCACATGATGGCCTATGTCGAAATGTTTGGCCGCGATGTGTCGCGGTTTCGCGATGCGCGCGCGCGGATGAACGAAAGCCCGCTGGGGGCCGCGGCACTGGCGGGCACATCCTTTCCGATCGACCGGCATATGACGGCGGCGGCGCTGGGGTTTGACGCGCCTGCGGCCAATTCGCTCGATGCCGTGTCGGACCGGGATTTCGCGCTGGAATTCCTGTCTTCGGCCGCGATCTGCGCGGTGCATCTAAGCCGGCTGGCAGAGGAACTGGTGATCTGGTCATCGGCGCAATTCCGGTTTGTCGCGCTGAGCGATCGGTTTTCCACCGGCTCATCCATCATGCCGCAGAAAAAGAACCCCGATGCGGCGGAACTGATCCGCGCAAAAATCGGGCGGATCATGGGCGCGATGGTGGCGCTGTTTACGGTGATGAAGGGGCTGCCGCTCGCCTATTCCAAGGATATGCAAGAGGATAAGGAACAGGTTTTCGATGCCGCCGATCACCTGATGCTGGCGTTGGCCGCGATGACCGGCATGGTGGCCGATATGACCGCCAACCGCGATGCGTTGCGCGTGGCCGCGGCTTCGGGGTTTTCGACCGCCACGGATCTGGCCGATTGGCTGGTGCGCGCGCTGGGGCTGCCGTTTCGCGATGCGCATCACGTGACCGGCGCACTGGTGGCGCTGGCGGAACGCAAGGGCTGCGATCTGCCGGATCTGACGCTTGCGGATATGCAAAGCGTGCACGGCGATATCACCGAGGCCGTTTTTGACGTGCTGGGGGTGGAAAACTCGGTCGCCTCGCGCACCAGCTATGGCGGGACCGCGCCCGATCAGGTGCGCGCCCAGATCGCCCGCTGGCAGGAGTTGCTGGCATGAGCCGGGCGCTGATGGCGCTTGCGGCGCTGGCGCTTCTGGGGGCCTGCGGCGTTGCCGGCAGCCCGACCCGCCCCGAACCGCGCGAAACCCCCGGCGCGCGGGTCAGCGTGGACAGCTATGTCGGCTATGACACGAAACATGGCATGTTGCAGCGCACCCGGCTGGGGCTGCATCTGGGCGGCTAGCGGCGTGTCGGCGCTGCGCATCGTCTATCTGGTGCTGGCGGTTGCGGGCGCGGCCTTTGGCGTATCGGCGCTGATGTCGGGCGGCTGGTGGTTTGTCAGCGGCGCGCCCCGGCCCGATATCGCGGTGGCAAGCGCTGCGCTGGCGCTTTGGGCGATGGCGGAAACCTGGGTGCGCGGCAACTGGCTGGCGCTGGTGGCGCTGCCGGCGACGTTTTTTCTGGGCGTTGGCTGCGGGCTGCCGCTTTATCTTTTTCTGCGCACAAAGGGTGTGAACTGATGGATCACTTTCTCTATCGCGATGGCGCGCTTTTTGCCGAGGATGTGGCGCTCGCCGATATCGCGGCCGCCGTGGGCACGCCGTTTTATTGCTATTCCACCGCGACGCTGACCCGCCATTATCGCCTGTTCCAAGAGGCATTGGCAGGCATGGACCACCTGATCTGTTTCGCGATGAAGGCCAATTCCAATATCGCGGTGCTCAGGGTGCTGGCCGATCTGGGCGCGGGGGTGGATGTGGTGTCGATGGGCGAATATCTGCGCGCGCAGGCAGCGGGTTTTCCGGGCGACAAGATCGTCTTTTCCGGCGTCGGCAAAACGCGCGAGGAAATGCGCGTGGCGCTTGCATGCGGCATCCGGCAGTTCAACGTGGAAAGCGAACCCGAATTGCGCGCGCTTAGCGCCGTGGCGGTGGATATGGGCAAGATTGCCCCGATCACCGTGCGCGTGAATCCCGATGTCGATGCCAAAACCCATGCGAAAATCGCGACCGGCAAAAGCGAAAACAAATTCGGCATCCCCATCGCCCGCGCCCGCGCCGTTTATGCCGAGGCCGCATCGCTGCCCGGGATCGAGGTGGTGGGCATCGATGTGCATATCGGATCGCAGCTTACCTCGCTTGACCCGTTCGAGGCCGCCTATACCAAAGTGGCCGAGCTGACCGAAATCCTGCGCGCCGATGGCCATGATATCCGCCGGCTCGATCTGGGCGGCGGGCTTGGCATTCCTTATGAACGCTCGAACACCGCCCCGCCGCTGCCGATCGAATATGGCGAAGTGATCCGGCGCACCGTCGGCCATCTGGGCTGCGAGATCGAGATCGAACCCGGCCGCCTGATCGCGGGCAATGCGGGGGTGATGGTATCCTCGGTCATTTATGTGAAAGAGGGCGAGGGCCGCGATTTTCTGATCGTCGATGCCGCGATGAATGATCTGGTTCGCCCCGCGATGTATGAGGCCCATCATGATATCGTCCCGGTGATCGCGCCCGCGCCGGGCACGCCGGTGGCCACCTATGACGTCGTGGGCCCGGTGTGCGAGACCGGCGATACATTCGCGCGCCAGCGTGATATCGTGCCGCTGGCCGAGGGCGATCTGGTGGCGTTTCGTTCGGCCGGGGCTTATGGCGCGGTGATGGCTTCGGAATATAACTCGCGCCCCCTGATCCCCGAGGTTCTGGTGCGCGGCGATCAATTCGCTGTCATTCGCGCGCGCCCGAGCTTTGACGAAATGATAAAGCGCGATACCATCCCTGAATGGCTCTGATGCGCAGGTGCTGCGCATGGGGCGTCAGGCAGGATGTATGAACGCGAAACCTGATATTGTGCAGCAGATGCCCCGGCATCTGCACTGGCCGCTGCGGCTGACCCGGCTGGGGATGCTGTGCGAGCGGGGTCTTCGCGCGTTCTGGCCGCTGGTTTCGGTGATCTTTGTCTCGCTGGCCGTTTTGATGTTCGGCCTGCATGATGTGTTGCCGCTTGAGGCCGTCTGGGCCCTGTCGGTGATCGCGATTGTGGGCGCGGTGGCGGCGGCGGTCTGGGGCGCGCTGCAGATGCGGCTGCCCACCCGGGCCGAGGCTTTGGCGCGGCTCGATGCCACGCTGCCCGGCCGCCCGATTGCCGCGCTTTTGGATGATCAGGCGATTGGCGCGGATGATCCGGCGTCGCGCGCGGTGTGGCAGGCGCATCTGGCGCGGATGGCCGAACGCGCCGCCACGGCCCGCGCCGCGCGCCCCGATCTGCGCATTGCCGCGCGCGATCCCTTTGCGCTGCGCTATGTCGCGCTGGTGGCGCTGATCGTGGCGTTGATGTTTGGTTCGGCCCTGCGGATGGGCAGTATCGTGCAGATGGCGCCCGGCGGCGGCGCTGCGCAGGGGCTGGCCACCGGCCCGGTCTGGGAAGGCTGGATCGAACCCCCCGCCTATACCGGCCGCCCGACGCTTTATCTGAATGATCAGCCGCCCGGCGTGCTGAACGTGCCGCAAGGCAGCACCATCACCTTGCGCCTTTATGGCGAGGTGGGCGCGCTTAGCGTCGATGAAACCGTGTCGGGCCGCGTGGGCGAATTGCCGCCTGCGACCGAACCGGGCCAAAGCTTTGCCGTCACCCGGCCCGGGCGGCTTGCGATCGAGGGGCCGGGCGGGGCCGAATGGGATGTCGTGATCCTGCCCGATGCGGCCCCCCGGATTGCCGCCGATGGGCCGGTCGAACGCGCCGCGAGCGGCGAAATGCGCCAGCCGTTCAGCGTGGCCGATGATTATGGCGTCGTGGCCGGGCAGGGGGTGATCACGCTTGATCTGGCGCAGGTGCCGCGTCGCTATGGCTATGTCACCGATCCCGAACCCCGCCCCGATATCGTGCTGGATCTGCCGATGCGCATCGCCGGGGATCGCAGCGCCTTTTCCGAAACCCTGATCGAGGATCTGTCCGAGCATCCGTGGGTGGGCCTGCCGGTGATCCTGACGCTGGTGGCCGAGGATGCCGCCGGCCAGACGGGCCAGACAGACCCGATGCAGATCGAACTTCCGGGGCGGCGGTTTTTCGATCCGCTGGCCGCCGCCGTGATCGAGGAACGGCGCGAACTTTTGTGGAATCTGACCAATGGCCGGCGGGTGGCACAGGTGCTGCGCGCGGTCTCGCACCGCCCGGATGAGGTGTTTTCCGACACCAGCATCTATCTGAACCTGCGGGTGGCGCTGACGCGGCTGGAAACCGCGCTTGATGGGGCCACGCTTGATGCGCCTTTGCGCGATGAGGTTGCGGGGATGCTGTGGGATATCGCCACCGCGATCGAAGATGGCGCGCTTGGCGATGCGCGCGAACGACTGCGTCAGGCGCAAGAACGGCTGGCCGAAGCAATCCGGCGCGGCGCCAGCGATGATGAGATCGCCGAGCTGATGGACGAGCTGCGCGATGCCACCGACAATTACATGCGCCAACTGGCCGAACAGGCCCAAGATGGCGACCGCGAACAGGCCGATGCAGGCGAGACCCAGACGATCACGCAAGATCAGTTGCAGCAGATGTTCGACCGCCTGCAGGAATTGATGGAACAAGGCCGCACCGCCGAGGCGCAGGAACTGCTCGATCAACTGGCGCAGATGATGGAAAACATGCAGGTGGCCCAGGGCGAACCCGGTCAGGGCGATCAAAGCGCCGGCCAGCAGGCGATGGAGGGGCTGGGCGATACCTTGCGCCAGCAACAGGGGTTGAATGACGAAACCTTTGGCGATCTGCAACAGCAATTCGGCCAGCAGGGCCAGCCCGGCCAACAAGGCCAACAACAAGGACAGCCCGGTCAACCGGGCCAATCCGGTCAGGGGCAGGGCGAGCCCGGCGATGGCCCTCAGGGTCAGGGCCAGACCCCCGCGCCACCGGGCGAAGGTGAACCCGGCAGCCCCGGCGGCGATGACCCGGGCCAAAGCCTTGCCGATCGCCAGCAGGCCCTGCGCGATGAACTTGAACGCCAGCAAGGCAGCCTGCCCGGTGCCGGCAGTGCCGAGGGCGAGGCCACGCGCGATGCGCTTGATCGTGCCGGCCGCGCGATGGAGCGTGCGGGCGATGCCCTGCGCGACGAAGATTTCGCCGGCGCGCTCGACAGCCAGTCCGAGGCGATGGAGGCCTTGCGCGAAGGGATGCGCAATCTGGGCGAACAACTGGCCCAAAACCGCACCGATGAACCCGGCGGTCAGGGCGAGGCCATGGGCGCCGATGGCCCGACCGAACGGCTAGACCCGCTTGGCCGCAATGCCGGCAATACCGGGCGCGCTGGCACGCCCGACGCGCTGCTGCAGGGCGAAGATGTCTATCGGCGGGCGCGTGAATTGCTGGATGAAATCCGCCGGCGGACCGGCGATCAGCAACGCCCGGATGATGAACTCGACTATCTGCGCCGTTTGCTGGACCGGTTTTGAATTATGGTGCCTCCCGCGCCGGGCGGGGGAATGACGACGATCTGCGGTGGCTTATCCCTGTGGCGCGTCGAATTGCGCCAGCAATTCCGACAGCCGCGTGGCCGTGCGCTGCATCGAAACATCAAGCCAGTCGCGCAGCGCATTGATCGCGCCGACATAGGCTTGCAGCGCGGGTTCAAGCGCCGGGGCGCTTAGCGCAATCGCCGGGGCGGTCAGATAGACCAGCATCGCCACCAGAAACAGCAGCACCACCACCCCGAAACCAAAGCCAAAGCCAAGCTGTTTGCGCGGCGCTTCGGCCGTGACGGTTGCGGGGGCGGGCCGTTCGGTCGCGCGCAGGGTGGAATTGATTTCCTCGATATCGGGCAGCAATTCGCGCCGCGTTGCCACGGGTGCGGCGGCGGCCAGACCTTCGGCCAATTCGGGGCTGATCGAATCGGGCGGGCGCGCGGCGGCGGCACCTTCGGTGCGGCGCACACGGCGGGGCCGGGCGGCGTCGCCTTCGGGGACGGGTTCGGCATCCGGGATGGGTTCGGCATCGGGCGCCGGTTCCGGCACGTTTTCGCGGGCAGCGTCCTGGCGGCGGGCCTCTTCTTCGTGGGCGGCCTCTTGGCGCAGGATATTTAGCACGTCTTCATCGATCCTGCGCCGCGTCGAGGCGGCGGCCACTTCGGGCTGCGGCGGGGCAGCAACCATATCGACGGGTTCGGGGGTATCGCCCGGAAATTCCATAAAGGGATCGCCGGCTGGCGCAGGGGGCGTGTCGTCCAAACTGTCGTCGGGTGCGATATCTTCGACCATCTGGGGCGCGACATCATCGGCCATCACATCACCCGCCATGGCATCATCCGCCACGACATCCTCGGCGATGTAATCCTGCGCCACGATATCATCGGCAGGCGCGGATTCGGGCATGATCGCGCTGGCCGGATATTGAAACCATGTGTGCCCACAGCTTGAACATTGCAGATCGCGCCCGCTTTCGGGAATGACCTGCGCGTCAACCTCATATTGCGCGTCGCAATTCGGACAGATGATCCGCATATATACCCCTTGGCCCGGATGGGCGGCGGCCCCGGCCCTTGTTATTCACTTTTGAATAAATTCTGACGGGCAGCGGCGCGATTGTCCACGCATTTGCGAACATCGCATTGAAACAATTCGCAGGTTGCGGCAAAACTGTCGCGGCAATGGCAAGGGGGCAGGGGTGATCGAATTCAAGGATGTGGCCTATGGCTACAGCGGCGGCGATTTGATTTCGGATGTGTCGCTGACGCTGGCGCCGGGGGCGTTCTATTTCCTGACCGGGCCTTCGGGCAGCGGCAAGACGACCTTTCTGAAACTATGCTATCGCGATTTGCTGGCGACATCGGGGCAGGTCACGATCCTGGGGCAAGATGCGCGCGCCATGGCGCGCGATGCCGTGGCCCAGACGCGCCGGCGGATTGGTGTGGTGCATCAGGAATGCGAATTTCTCGATCATCTGAGCGTGGCCGAAAACGTGGCCCTGCCGCTTGAGGTGGCGGATAAAACCGCCGCGCGGCAGGATCTTGAGGATCTCTTGGGCTGGGTCGGGCTGGCGGGGCAGGCCGACGCCCTGCCGCCCGCGCTATCGGGGGGCGAGCGGCAGCGGGTGGCGCTTGCGCGTGCGGTGATCATGTCGCCCGATGTCGTGATCGCGGATGAACCGACTGGCAACGTCGATTGGGATATGTCGCTGCGGCTGTTGGGCTTGTTGGTCGAGTTGAACCGGATGGGCAAGACGATCGTGATCGCGACCCATGATCTGAACCTGATCCGCGCGGCCAAGGCGCATGTGGCGGCGCGGGTGCTGCGGATATCGAACCGGCGGCTGGTGGCCGCGGGGGTCGATCTGTGAGCGCGCTGGGCGTGCAGTGGCGGCGGCTGAGCGGCGCGGGCAGCGCGGCCGAACGGATCGTGCCGCCCACCGGGATCACCGCGCGGCTGACGGTGTTTACCGCCGGGGCGATGGCGTTTCTGGCGGTATTCGCGCTGGCGCTGTCGTTTGCCAGCGGCCGTCTGGCCGAGCGCTGGGGGGCCGAACTGGCGCAGTCCGCGACCGTGCGCGTTTCCGCCGCCGCCGGCCAGCTTGAGGCCCAGACCGCCGCCGCGCTGCGCGTGCTGGAAACGACGCCGGGCATTGAAACCGCCCGCGCGCTAAGCCTGGATGAGGAACGCGCGCTGCTGGAACCATGGTTCGGGCCGGATATGCCCTTTGACACGCTGCCGGTGCCGCAACTGATTGAAATACACGAATCCGGCGACGGCTTTGACGCCGAAGGGTTGCGTCTGCGCCTGCAGGCCGAGGCACCCGGCGCCGTGCTTGACGATCACAGCCGCTGGCGTGAACCGCTGGTGGCCGCGGCCGAGCGGCTGCGGATGCTGGGCTTTGTGGCGATTGTCATCATCGCGGGCGCCACCGGTGCGATGATCACGCTGGCCGCGTCAGCCGCGCTGGCCGCCAATGCGCAGGTGATCCGGGTGTTGCGGCTGGTGGGCGCGGCGGACGGGTTTATCGTCGGCGCCTTTGTCCGCCGGTTCACGCTGCGCACGCTGGCAGGCGCGGCGATCGGCACGCTGGCAGGGATGATCGCGGTAGCGCTGTTGCCGGGCGATGATGCGGGCGGTTTTCTGGGCGGGCTTGGTTTTCGCGGCGCGGCATGGCTTTGGCCGCTGCTGGTGCCGCCGCTGGCCGGTGCCGTGGCCTGGCTTGCCACCCGCCGCGCCGCCTGGCGCAGCCTGAGGGAATTGATGTGATGCGCTATGCGCTGCAATGGGCGCGCTCGCTGCTGTTCAACACCCAGATGTATCTGGCGATGGCGGTGATGGGGGTGGGGGTGCTGCCCTTTGCCGTGATCGACCGGCGCTATGCCTTTGCGGGGGTGCGGACCTATGCGCGCTATATCCGCTGGTCGGCGCGGGTGCTGATCGAGCTTCGCTCGGAAATCCGGGGGCAGGTGCCGGATGGCGAGGTGCTGATCGCGTCGAAACATCAAAGCTTTCTGGATATTATCCTGATCCTGTCGGTGCTGCCGCGCCCGAAATTCATCATGAAAAAGGAACTGCGCTGGGCGCCCTTTGTCGGCTATTACGCCAAGCGGATCGGCTGCGTGGCGGTGGATCGCGGCAAGCGCGGCGTGGCGATCCGTCAGATGCTGGCGGATGTGGAATCGGGCGCGGCGCTGCCGGGGCAGTTGATCATTTTCCCGCAGGGCACACGGGTCGCGGCGGGCAAACGTGCCCCCTACAAGGCGGGCGTGGGTGTGCTTTATCAACAATTGGGCCAGCCTTGCATCCCGGTCGCCACCAATGTCGGCGTGTTCTGGCGCAGGCGGGGGATTTACCGCGCGCCGGGGCTGGCGGTGGTGGAATTCCTGCCCCCTGTCGCGCCGGGAATGCGGCTGTCGGATTTCATGACCATGCTGGAAGACCGGATCGAGACCGCATCCGACGCCCTGATGGCCGAGGCCGGGCTGGCGTTGCCAAAGGAGCCGTGATGGATTTCATCAAGGATATCGCCGGGCTTGAGGCGCTTTATGACACGGCCCCAAGCCACGCCGCGCTGGCCAAGGTTGCGCCCGAGATTACCCCGCTTTACGCCCGGTGGATCGAACGCGCGCGGTTTTGCGTGATGGCGACCGTGGGGCCCGAAGGGGCCGATGCATCACCGCGCGGCGATGATGGCGCGGTGGTGCAGGTGATCACCCCAACCCGCCTTGCCCTGCCCGACTGGAAGGGCAACAACCGCATCGACAGCCTGCGCAATATCGTGCGCGATGGCCGGATCGCGCTGCTGTTTCTGGTGCCCGGCGCGCTTGGGGCGCTGCGGGTCAATGGCCGGGCGCGGCTGACGGCGGATGCGGCGATGCTGGCGCGCTTTGCCCGCGATGACGGCGCGCGCCCGCGCAGCGTGGTGATCGTGGATATCGGCGAAGTGTATGTGCAGGGTGCGCGCGCGCTGGCGCGTTCCGATCTATGGGGCGGGCAGGATCACCCGGCGGATATTCCGGGGCTAGAACAGGTCGTGGCCCAGATGCTGCACCCGCAGGCGGGCTAGGCGGGCCGGCTCCAGTCGATGCAGCCGGCGGGGACTGCGCCGCCGCTGACCAGCAGCGCGCCCCGACGGTAAAAGCCGCGCCGGTGTTCGGGCGCGACATCGACCACGATCACACCCATGGCCGCGTCGGTCCAGATCAGACGGGCATCTTGCGCCGCCAGCGCGGCAAAAACCTGTGCGGGGCCATAATCGGGGCGAAAAACCACAGTGGTAAAGGGCTGATCGGGGGGCGGACGCAGTGCCCAGCCGCCCGCGCCGATGGTTAGCAGGCCAAGACCAACCAGTGCCGCCCGTCCGGCGCCACCGCCGCCGCGCTGCAGCAGCGCCCAGCCGATCACCAGCGGCGCCAGTCCAAAGCCGACAAACCACAACAGATCCCAAAACAGCGGATTGGCGCTGTCCACCCGGATGCGGTGCAGCCCCAGCAGCCAATGCGACAACACCCCGTCAAGCACATGCCAAAGCCCGAAGCCGATCACCAGCGCCCCGGCCAGCAGCCGCCCGGGTGCCCGCCCCGCGCGCCGATGCGCGCGCCACAGGCCCCAAAGCCCGAACGCGGCCAGCACATACATCAGCGCATGGAAATACCCATCCCACAACACCTGCAGCCGGATGTCATCCATCCCCGGCACAAGGCTAAGCAGGTGATGCCATTGCAAGATCTGATGCAGCAAGATGCCATCGGCGAACCCGCCAAGCGCGATGCCCAGCGTAATGGCGGGCAGGGTCCAGGGTGATCGTGCCATGGCCGGTTCCTTTTGCTGCCTGCGCAACGCGGGCGCAGGGGCAAAGTTCCGGGCCGGGTGAGATCAGGCGGCCAGCCCCTTGCTGCCCATATCCAGAAACTTTTTGCGCCGATCCGCAAGCAGGGCGCCCGGTTTCTTGCCTTCGAGTTCGGCCAGCATCGCGGCAATCGCCTCGCCCACGGCGGCAATGGCCTCGGCCCGGCCGCGCTGCGCGCCGCCAAGCGGTTCGGGGATGATCGTGTCGATCACGCCAAGTTTGTGCAAATCCTGCGCGGTCAGGCGCATGGCCTCGGCCGCTTCGCGCATTTTGCCCGCATCTTTCCACAGGATCGAGGCGCAGCCTTCGGGGGTGATCACCGAATAGATCGAATGTTCCAGCATCGCGACGCGATTGGCGGTGGCAAAGGCCACGGCACCGCCTGATCCGCCTTCGCCCAGGATCACGGATATCAGCGGCACCTTGATCTGCAGGCATTTTTCGGTGGAACGGGCGATGGCCTCGGACTGGCCGCGTTCTTCGGCACCTTTGCCGGGATAGGCGCCGGGCGTGTCGATCAGGGTGATCACCGGAATGTTGAACCGCGCGGCCAGATCCATCAGGCGGATCGCCTTGCGATAGCCTTCGGGCCGGGCCATGCCGAAATTATGTTCGATCCGGCTTTTGGTGTCATGGCCCTTTTCATGGCCGATCACCATCACCGGCCTGTCATTGAACCGCGCAAGCCCGCCCATGATCGCGTGATCATCGGCAAAGTTGCGATCCCCGGCCAGCGGCGTGTATTCGGTGAACAAAGCCTCGATGTAATCCTTGCAATGGGGCCGGTCGGGGTGGCGGGCCACCTGACATTTGCGCCATGGCGTCAGATCCTTGTAAAGATCGCGCAGAATATCCTGGGCCTTTTTATCAAGGGCCGCGGCCTCTTTCTCGATATTCATTTCCGCATTGGCGCGGGCAAGGGCGCGCAATTCTTCGGCCTTGCCTTCGATTTCCGCCAGCGGTTTCTCAAATTCGAGATAATTGTTCATCATGCGCTCCGTAGGGTCTGGCAACTATATGACGCGCAGATGGTGAGTTTGCAACCTGTGCGGCTTGTGGCGAAAGGTGCAATTTGATGTTCACGCCAACGTGAAAATGCTTGCAAACCGGCGGGCGGTGGATACGGTCCAAGCGTGATATTCATGAGGACGAACACGATGGACATGCGTTTTCTGCCGCTCTGCGCGGCGCTGTTGATGGTGGCTGCGCCAGCCGCCGCCCAGAATGTGGATTTCGGCGACGACAGCAGCATGTGGGCCAATGACGGCGAATGCGACGATCCGCGGTTCGAGGGGCCGGGCATGACCAGCACCACCCTGCTTGACAGCGATATCCGCGCGGATGCCACCGATTGCCGCACCGCGTTTGAGGCGGGGGAACTGTGGCTCAAGGGCGATGGCCCGGCGACAGCGCCGACAACGGGCCTCGTCACGCATGAGGGTATCGATTTTGGCGATGATTCCAGTGGCTGGGCCAATGACGGCGAATGTGACGACCCGCGTTTTCGCGGCCCCGGCATGTCGGCCACCCGGGCGCATTTTGGCAATATCCGCGCCGATGCCACCGATTGTCTGGCGGCCTTTCAGGCGGGGGATGTCGCCATGCGCCATGAGGTCGCTGGCCCCACCACCTATGACGGGATCGATTTTGGCGATGATTCCGGCGACTGGTCGAATGATGGCGAATGCGATGATCCGCGTTTCCGTGGCCCCGGCATGACCGAAACCCGGCTGCTGGATGCAGATATCCGCGCGGATGCCAGCGATTGTCTGGGTGCCTATCTGAACGGCACGATCTGGCTGGTGGGCGCGCGCTGAGACGCCGGCGCTGGCGGTGAGTCCGCCAGCGCCAAAGGCTTATTTTTTCAGCAATTCGGATTGGTTCACAATCACTTCGGCCTGTTTGATCGAGGCGATATCGACCAGACGGCCTTTGTAGACGGTCGCCCCTTCGCCTTTGGCCTTTGCGGCCTCCATCGCGGCCAGAATTTCGCGGGCTTCGGCCACGGCTTCATCCGAGGGGGTGAACACTTCGTTCGCAAGCGCCACCTGCTTGGGGTGGATCGCCCATTTGCCGACCATGCCCAGCGTGGCCGAGCGCCGCGCCTGTGCGCGGAAACCTTCGTCATCGGAAAAATCGCCAAACGGCCCATCGACCGGCAGCAGCCCATGGGTGCGGCAGGCCGCGACGATGGCGGTTTGCGCCCAATGCCACGGATCGGACCAATGTTTCGCGCCGTCGCGCAGCATGTAATAGTTTTCCTGCGTCCCGCCGATGCCGGTGGTCTGCATCCCCATGCTGGCGGCAAAATCGGCGGCGCCAAGGCTGATCGCCAGCATCCGGGGCGAAGCGGCGGCGATGGCTTCGACATGCGAAATGCCCGCAGCACTTTCGATGATCGCTTCAAAACCCAGCCGCTTTTTGCGCCCGGCGGCCGCCTCGACCGCGGTGACCAGCGCATCGACGGCATAGATATCTTCGGCACAGCCGGCTTTGGGGATCATGATCTGATCCAGACGCTCGCCGCCTTTTTCGATCAGCTCGACAACATCGCGATACCAATACGGGGTATCGAGGCTGTTGATCCGCACCGACAGCACCTTGTTGCCCCAATCGACGGAATTGATCGCCTCGATCACATTGGCGCGGGCGGTGTCTTTGTCATCGGGGGCGACGGAATCCTCAAGGTCGAGGTTGATGACATCGGCATCGCTGGCGGCCATTTTTTCAAAGAGGGCGGGGCGCGAGCCGGGGCCAAAAAGCTGGCAGCGGTTGGGCCGGGCGGGGGGTGTGGGCTGAAGCCGGAAGCTCATGTCAGCGAACCTTTCGTTGAAATAAGGGAAGGGATTGCAGATTTGGTAGTATGCCGGGGCTGTTGTCGCAAGCACAATTGCCTGACGCAACGTCGCTGGACAGGGGCGGGGCGATCGGGAACATGGGTATCGGGGCAGGATGCGAGGGGCCGATGCAGATCACTGTGGTGCAGGAAACATTTCCGCTGGCGCAGGAATTCACCATATCGCGCGGGTCGAAACGCGCGGCGGATGTGGTTGTGGTGACCGTGACGGATGGCGCGCATCAGGGCCGGGGCGAGGCCACGCCCTATGCCCGCTACGGCGAAAGCCTGCCCGGGGTGATGGCCCAGATCGCCACGCTGGGCGATGACATCCCCGGCCGCGTGGCGCTGCAAGATGCCCTGCCAGCGGGCGCCGCGCGCAATGCGGTGGATTGCGCGCTGTGGGATCTGGCGGCGCGGCAGGCCGGGCGGCGGGTCTGGCAATTGGCCGGGCTTGCGCCGCCGCGCCCGGTGGTGACGGCCTATACGCTTTCGCTCGGGCCGCCTGATGTGATGGGGCTTGATGCGGCGCGCCATGCGCATCGCCCGATCCTGAAAATCAAACTGGGGACCGAGGATGATATCCCCCGCGTCGAAGCCGTGCGCGCCGCAGCACCACGATCGCGCCTGATCATCGACGCGAACGAAGGCTGGAGCGCCGCGCTTTACACCGATATCGCCCCGCATCTGGCGCGGCTGGGGGTCGAGCTGATCGAACAACCCCTGGCCGCGGGGGCGGATGACGCGCTGCTGGGCCTGCCCCGCCCGGTGCCGATCTGCGCGGATGAAAGCTGCCATGACCGCGCATCGCTGGCGGGTCTGGCGGACAAATATGACATGATCAACATCAAACTCGACAAGGCCGGCGGATTGACCGAGGCTTTGGCCCTGCGCGATGCGGCCCGCGCACAGGGCTTTGGCATCATGGTGGGCTGCATGGTGGCCTCGTCCTTGGCGATGGCGCCAGCGGTGCTGGTGGCGCAGGGCGCGCGTGTTGCCGATCTTGACGGGCCGCTATTGTTGGCAGATGACCGCCGGCACGGATTGCATTATGACAACGGCCATGTGCATCCCCCCGAAGCCGCACTTTGGGGCTAGCCGCAACAGCGACGGAGAGAAAAGGCCCATGAGCCGGACTGTATATGTGAACGGGGAATATCTGCCCGAGCAAGACGCAAAGATTTCAATCTTTGACCGCGGATTCCTGATGGCCGATGGCGTCTATGAGGTCACCAGCGTGATCGACGGCAAACTGGTCGATTTCGATGGCCATGCGCGGCGGCTGGAACGATCGCTGCGCGAACTCGATATGGCCGCGCCCGTGGATATGGATGAACTGCTGACGATCCACCGCGAATTGGTGGCGCGCAACGATCTGGTGGAAGGCGGCGTTTACCTGCAAATTACCCGTGGCGCGCCCGCCGATCGGGATTTCGCATTCCCCGATCCGGCCGAAGTGCCGCCGACGCTGGTTCTATTCACATTCGCCAAGAACCTGACCACCGCGCCCGCCGCCCAGACCGGCATCGCGGTGATTTCCATCGACGATCTGCGCTGGGGCCGGCGCGATATCAAGACGGTGCAATTGCTTTACCCGTCGATGGGCAAGATGATGGCCAAAGCCCAAGGCGCCGAAGATGCCTGGCTGGTCGAGGATGGCTTCGTGACCGAAGGCACATCGAACAACGCCTATATCGTCAAGGGCAACCGGATCATCACGCGCGAATTGTCGAATGATATCTTGCACGGCATCACCCGCGCCGCCGTGCTGTGTCTGGCAAGCGAAGCCCAGTTCGAGATCGAAGAGCGCCCCTTTACCATCGCCGAGGCGCAGGATGCGGATGAGGCATTCGTCACATCGGCCACCACCTTTGTGCAGCCGGTGGTGTCGATCGACGGCGCCGTGATCGGCAGCGGCAAACCCGGCCCGGTGGCGCAGCGGCTGCGCGAAATTTACATAGATGAAAGCCGCAAATCCGCGATTTGAACCAAAGGGGCGCTGATGCGCCCCTTATTTTCGTGCACTGCCGCGCGAAAGAAATCGCCCCCTTGTGGGGGCGATCAGCGCTTAGTTCGACGCCGACAGGGGGATGAATCCTTTGTCGTAATAGACATTGGTGAAATCGCCCTCGCTATCGCGATCAAGCAGGGTCACCCAGAAATCCCAGCCCTCGCGCGTGCCTTCCATATCCGGGATGTAGGATTCGACCGCGAGCGGCAGGATATCGGCCCAGACCTCGTCGCTGATCTCGGGCATATGGGCTTGTTTATAGGCCGCCGCATATCCAAATGGATCGGCCCGCAGCCGGGCCACCACCTCGACAAACGCGGCCTGCACCCGGCTGAGAAGTTCCTGGTTTTCGGCCGCCCATGTCGCATCGGCGAAGGTCACCACATTGGGGATCGATCGCAGATGCGGCACGTCGTTATCCGCAAGGCTGACCCAGCGCACGGCCGAACCTTCGGCCTGCGCGGGGCTAAGGCCGCCGGCGCTCCAGATCGCGCCGTCGATGCGGCCGGCGGCGATGCTGGCATTCATCGCCGTGGTATCGACAAGGGGCTGAAACTGGACATCGTTCACCGTCATCCCGCCTTCGGCAAGAATGGCCTCAAGCAGATAATAGGTTGACGAACCCGGCCCCGGCCCCGCGATCCGCAGGCCGCGCAGTGCCGCAATCCGTTCTTCGACGGGCGCTTCCGCCGTCAGACCCGCCGCTTCCATCGCCGCGGTCGAAATCGTGACCTCGGTGATCTGGCCGATTTGCTGGATCATGCCGCGCAGATCGGCCCCTTCGGCCATGGCATGAAGCCCGGCGGTAATGCCGTTCTGGCAGGTCTCGGCCTCGTTGGCGATGATGCCCACGATACATTGGGTCACGCCGCCGTTGTAATCGACGGTCGAAAAATCCAGCCCGTATTTGGCCTGCAATTCCTCGTCCAGTTCCAGCATGGGCGCAAGTACATGGCTAAGCGATGCATTGACCGCCACCCCCCAGCGAATCGGGCTGCGCTCTTGCGCGCTGGCCGCCGCGCCCCATATGACCTGCCCGGCCAGCAAAAGGCCGCCGACAGCATATTTTCCAAACATGGTTTTCATTCTTTTCTCCTCCCTTTCATTGTTCAGTATTGATCTTGCGGGATGGTCAGGCGCAAACCTTCCAGCCCGGCTGTCAGCGTGATCTGACAGGCAAGCCGGCTGCCCGTGCGCCGTTCGCTTGCGACGCCGTCCAGCATTTCGTCCTCCATGCGTTCGGGCGGCGGCAAGCGTGCCAGATCATCGTCGTGGATATAGACATGGCAGGTGGCGCAAGACATCGAGCCGCCACATTCCGCGACAATCCCATCAATGCCGTGGGTCTGTGCCATTTCCAAAAGCGATTGGCCGATGCTGGCGCGGATCAGCTTTTCACGGCCATCCGGCTGCACGACATGGATATCGATGCCATCGCTGGCCTGTGCCGCTGCGGCGCTTTTCATCAGTAATCCTCTTCGATTTTTATGGCGCCTTCGGGGCAGCTTCTGGCCCCGAGCCGGGCCCGGTCCAGTTCGTCTTCGCTGACCTTGCGGCCATCCGAGATGCAAAAGCCCTCGTCATCCAGTTCATAGATTTCAGGTGCGCGCATGCCGCACATGGCATGGCCGGCACAAAGGCTGCGATCCACGCGCAGGATATAACGCGGTGATGAAGTGGGACTGGTCATGTCAAAGCTCCGGTCTTGGGGTCAATGGCGGTCGGATCGGCCCCGTGGCGGGGGCCGCTTGGCGGTAGCGTCAGGAAACCGCCATCCACGACGATGTTGTTGCCGGTAACCCAGCGGGCCTCGTCGCTGGCCAGAAAAAGCACGGCGAAGGCGACATCCCAGCCCGTGCCCTCGGTGCCGAGCGCTGTCACCGCGCCCCGCAGCTTGCGCGCCCCCGGCGATGGATCGAGGCGCTGGACCATCGGGGTCCAGACGGTTCCCGGCGTCACCGCATTCACGCGGATACCATGCCCGCCCCAAGCGCCCGCAAGATCGACGGTCAGCCCGCCCAATCCGGCCTTGGCCGCCGCATAGGCGGGGTTGGCAAAACTGCGCATTCCGGCGGGCGACAGGATATTGATGATCGCCCCGCTGTGTTGTGGCGACATCACCCGCAAAGCGGCGGCGGACAGAAACATCGCGCCGCGCAGGTTGACATCGACGACCCGCGACCATTCTGCATGGCTCATATCCACGGCAGACACCGTGCTGGTGACGGCGGCGTTGTTCACAAGGATATCAAGCCGCCCGGCGCTGGCCATCAGCTCTGCCACCGCCGTTTCAACCGCGCCTTCCTGTGCGATATCGCAAACAAGGGGGCGCGCTTGCCCGCCGTCCTGAATGATCCAGTCCGCGGTATGCGCGGCCGCGACCGGATCGCGATCAAGAACAAAGACCATCGCCCCGGCATCGGCCAGCAATTTGGCCACAGCCGACCCGATCGAGGGTATCGCGTCATCGCGCGCGATGCTGCCCGCACCGCTGACAAGCGCAACCCGCCCGTCAAGCCGCGGCCCCGGATCGCGGCGCGCGCTCATGTTGCGTCCCGCATTTGGGCTGCGGGCCAGACAAGCGGCACATATTCCGGCGTCCAGACCGTCCCGGCGGACATGCGCGGCTGTTTCGCGGGATCGACGCCAAAGGTGGGGAACCGCTTGATCCATTCTTCCAGCAGGACACGCGTTTCAATCCGCGCCAGATGCGATCCGGCACAGCGGTGATCGCCGGCCCCGAAATTGATGTGCTGGCTTACATCGCGGGCGAAATCCACGGCATGGGGATCGGCGTTCAGATCATCGTCAAAGCTCATCAATGGCAGCAGGAACACGACCCTTTCACCCGCCTTCATCGACACACCTTCATAGACCAGATCGCGCGCCACGCCGCGTTCGGGCAGCGAGGCCCCGCTGACGCGCAGCAATTCCTCGACCGCGCCGGGGATCAGGGCGGGATCGGCGACAAGCTTTTGATATTGTTCGGGATTGCGCGCCAGATAGAGCATGATAAAGGACATGACCGATTTGACCGTATCCAGCCCCGCCAGAAACAACAGCGATCCCAGACCCTGTTCTTCGTCCGGGGTCAGCGGGCGCCCCGAGAAATCCGAATGCACCAGCTTGCTGATGATATCCGTGCCGGGCGCTGCGCGCCGCGCATCAAATAGCCCGCTGATATAGCGGGCAAGCCTGTGGATACCCTTGGAGCGCACCTCGATATCGGGCGATCGTGTGAACATGCGGGCATAATCAAGCAATTGATCGCGGTCGGATGCGGGTGCGCCGACCAGCCCAAGGAACACGCCGATCGGAAAGATCTCGCCAATGTCGGCCACGAAATCGCAGCCGCCCTTCGGCGCGATCCCGTCCAGAAGCCCGACAGCCTGTGCGCGGATATCCGGCTCGATCCGGCGCATATTGCCTGGCGCAAAGAATGCCCCGAAAACCTTGCGATATTCGCCATGCTCTGGCGGATCGGCCTGGACCGGCAACAGCAAGGGCCGCCAGTTGCGCGTGGCATTATGATCCGGATGCGATGAGAAAAGCTCGGGCTGGCGGAACATATCCACGGCCAAGGCCGGCTTGCGCACGATCCAGTGCCCGCCATTGCGCGGTGTGTAAAAGATTGGCGGGGTTTCTGCCTTTAGCCTGCGGCTTAGCTCTTGATGGGGTTCATCAAGGCCCACGGGCGCGGCAACATAGTCGAAATCATAATAAAGCGACGCCGGCACATGCGGCGGCAACGACAGGCTGGATTCAGCGGACATGTCCCATCTCCCTTGCAGGGGCATTTGATGGGGATGAGGCTAGGCATTTTGCCGGTCGATTGATTGTATCAGCACCTGAATTCATTGTTCCAGAATCCTGTCGGCCGGGCCGCGCTATTGATCCTTATTTTCTATTGCGTAACCTGATCGCATAAGAGAATCTGTTAGGGACATGACGCGCGCGAGGCCAGAATGAACACCCAGCCGCAAGAAATCTATCGCCGCCGCGTGAGCGAGGCATTCTATCCCGTCGAGGTATTGAAAGCCGGTGACAGCCCCATCACCGTGCATCATTTCTCGTCCGCGCAGCGCGGCATGTTGCGGGTCACGCGCGGGCATGTGGCCGTCGGCACCGCGCTTGTCGGGCGCAGCAACCCGGCCACCACCAGCCGGGGCAGCGCGCCGGATGAATTCGTGCTGATGCGCGCTGAAACCGCCCGGCTTGTCTATAGCCAGTTCGGGCGCCGGGTCGAGCTTGCGCCCGGCGGTATGGCGTTGATCGATGCGCGTTCTTCGTTTGAATTCGAGCGCCATTCAACGGGCGCGAACCGCTGTTTCCACCTGTCGGGGGCCATTTTGCGCGATGTGATCGCCGAACCCGAGGCCCTTTGTGCCCTTGAAATCGATGGGCGGGGCGGGATCGGCGCCACCATCGCGGCCTTGCTTGACAGTATCTGGCAGCAGTCAACAGTGCTCAGCACATCCGAACAGACGTTGCTTTTGGAAAGCCTGGCTGCGGCCATCGCATTGGCGGGCGGGCAGGGGCAGCGCCACACGCAACGCTGGGTGCGCCCGGCGCCGGATGCGCCGCTGCAACGCGCGCGCGATCATATAAGCCGGCATGTTGGTGATCCGAAACTCACGCCGCCAAATGTGGCGCGGGCGGCGGGTGTGTCGCTGAGCTATCTGCAGTTTCTTGCCCAAAGCGAAGGCACTACGATCGGCAAGATGATCCTTCAGACGCGGCTGGATGCCTGCGCCGCGATATTGGCCAATCCCGATTATGCGGCGCGGCGTATCACGGATCTGGCCTATGATTATGGCTTTAGCGACAGCGCACATTTCTGCCGCAGCTTCAAGGCGCGGTTCAAGGTGACGGCAACCCGTTATCGCAAGACTGCGCTTTCGGGCGAATGAGGCGTCGGGCATAACCGCGGCCCGACGCGATCTTCGGCGCTATTTGTCGCCCACGTTTTCGCGGAATGCCTTTTCAAACGCCTGCTGCTTTTCGGGGCTGGCCGCTTCTTGTGTCGCGCGCCAGTTTTCATAGGGCATGCCATAGAAAATTTCGCGCGCTTCGGCTTTGTCCATATCGATGCCGCGTGCATTGGCGGCCTCTTGATACCAGCGGCTCAGGCAGTTGCGGCAAAAACCGGCCATATTCATCAGGTCGATATTTTGCACATCGGGGCGCTTTTCCATCAGATGTTCGCGCAATGCGCGAAAGGCGGCGGCTTCAAGTTCAATCCGGGTCTGGTCGTCCATAATTCAGGCTCCTTTTCACGGGGCAATCGTCGCGAGGGCCGCGATCAGATGCGGCGCAAGGCGGGCGGCCCAGCGGGTCTGCCCCGCCGGGGTGTCAATCAGATCGTTACGCAATTCCACCAGCACATTCGGGCGGCCATGCTGCAATCCGTGCCGGTCGATGGAATCGCCGGGCAGATGGCCGGCATAGGGTTCATTATCACCGATGCACCACGGCTCGCCGGTTTCGGCGCTGACCTTGGCGCCCAATGCAGTATCGGCACGCAGCGATGCGATCAGCGGCGCGCTGAGCCGTCGGTCCCATGCCGACAGCAGCCCCACATGCCAGGGCCGGCCCATCCGGCCTTTCAGCCGGCGGGTATAGGAATGGACGGCGCAGATCACCGTATCGTCGCGGCGCGCGGCCAAAGCGGCCAGCGCCGCGTGATAGGGCTGATGATAGAGGCGCAACCGACGGGCGCGCTCGGTTGCATCGGCATTGCGGTTGGCGGGAATGATCGTGCCATCATAAAGCCGCATGAGCAGGGTGGGGTCATCCTCGCCCCGGTTCGGATCGATCACGAGGCGCGAGAAATTCGACGCGATCATCGGCGCATCCAGCAGCCGGGCCAGTTCGCGCGCCACGCCCAAGGCGCCCACATCATAGGCGATATGGCGCCCCATTTCGGCGGCCGGCAGGCCCAGATCGCCGCCCGCCACATCGGCAGGCACGGCGTTCGAGGCGTGATCACAGGTGATCAGCCAGCGCGACGGGCGATCTGCGCCTTCGATCATATAGGGGGTATGCGTCATGGCTTTGTCATATCTTTCTGTTTGATACATACTGCCTGACACGCCAAAGCGCCAGTTGTGTCCTCGGCGCGTTTGCGACATATACGGGGCTAACCAGCCGCAAACGCGGCGCAATCAGGAGAAAGGCCCAGATGAGACGCCTTCGCAATGTCAAGATCGTGGCGACCCTCGGCCCTTCCTCGAACGATTACGATACGATCCGCGCGCTTTACGAGGCGGGCGCCGATGTGTTTCGCCTGAACATGAGCCATGGCGATCACGAAGAAACCCGCGCCCGGCATGCGATCATCCGCCAGATCGAGGCCGATATCGGCCGCCCGATTGCAATTCTGGCCGATTTGCAGGGGCCCAAGCTGCGGGTGGGCACATTTGCCAATGGCTCGGAACATCTGGCGGGGGGACAGGCGTTTCGCTTTGATCTGAACCCCGCGCCGGGCGACGCCACGCGCGCCTGCCTGCCCCATCCCGAGATTTTCGCCGCATTGGAACCGGGTGCGCGGCTGTTGGTCAATGACGGGAAAATCCGCCTGCGGGTGGTGGCCTGCGGCGCCGATTTTGCCGATTGCACCGTGATCGATGGCGGCGTGATTTCCAACCGCAAGGGCGTGAACGTGCCCGATGTGGTGCTGCCCGTGGCGGCGCTGTCGGAAAAGGACCGCCGCGATCTGGAATTCGTCTGCGATCTGGGTGTGGACTGGCTGGCGCTGTCGTTCGTTCAACGCCCCGAGGATGTGACCGAGGCCCGCGAACTGGCCGCAGGCCGTGCCGCGATCCTGTCGAAAATCGAAAAACCTGCGGCCGTCCATGCCTTTGCCGAAATTCTGGCCGTGTCGGACGGGGTGATGGTGGCGCGCGGTGATCTTGGGGTGGAATTGCCGGTGCAAAACGTGCCGCCGATCCAGAAACAACTGGTGCGCAAATGCCGCGCGGCGGCAAAGCCCGTGATCGTGGCGACCCAGATGCTTGAAAGCATGGTCGATAGCCCGATGCCCACCCGCGCCGAAGTATCCGACGTCGCGACCGCCATCTATGAAGGCGCGGATGCCATCATGCTGTCGGCGGAATCCGCGGCTGGTTCCTATCCGGTCGAGGCTGTGCGCACCATGGACAATGTCGCGATCGAGGTCGAGCGCGACCCCACATGGCGCGACGATCTGGATGCCACCCGCGCCGGCAGCAAACGCACCGTGGCCGATGCCATCGTATCTGCCGCCCGTGAAATCGCCGAAACCACCGATATCAAGGCCATCGCCTGTTTTTCCGAAAGCGGCACCACCGCGCTTTTGACCGGGCGCGAACGCCCGCATGTGCCGATCATCGCCATGACATCGCGCATCCACACGGCGCGCCGGCTTTGCCTGAGCTGGGGGATGCATTGCGTCATCACCCATGATGTAGACCGGTTCAAGGCCGCCGTGGTCAATGCCGCGCGCGCTGCCTGTGCCGATGGTTTCGCCACCACCAGTGATCAGATCGTGGTCACCGCGGGCATTCCCTTCAATCAGCCGGGATCGACCAATATCTTGCGCGTCGCCCCCTGCGATGAAAGGTTGATTTACAATTCCGATTTTGACTAGGCTGACCTTGGGTTAACCAGGGTGGCTGTTGAATGGGGACGGATCTTTTCTTGGTGATCGGTATCGTGATTGCCGCGCTGACGATTCCGGCCATTGTCAGCGCCTGGTCCGATCGTCGTCCGCCGCGTGTGGCAACATTGGTGCTGATGATCGGCGGCGCGTTGATCATTGCGGCGCTGGTGCAAAAGCCCGGCGGCTACCGGGTTGACGATGTGCCCCATGCCTTTGTGCGCGTGATCGGGCATTTTCTGCGCTGATCGGGCGGGCTTGGGCTTGCCTCGGCGGCCAAGGCTGGCTATACGCGCCTTTCCAAGATCTGTGACCGGCTATGTGGCATGCCGAGTCGCAGGATCAACCGCCCCAATGACAGGAGACGGAAATGCCCAAGATGAAGACAAAATCCAGCGCCAAAAAGCGCTTCAAGGTGACGGCAACCGGCAAGGTTCTGGCCGGTCAGGCTGGCAAGCGGCATGGCATGATCAAGCGCTCCACCAAGTTCATCCGCGACGCGCGCGGAACGACGACGCTGTCCCCGCAGGACGCGCGGATCGTCAAGACTTACATGCCATACGATCGCTAAGGAGAGCAGCACATGTCACGCGTCAAAGGTGGGACGGTCACCCACGCCCGTCACAAGAAAGTTCTCAAGGCCGCCAAAGGCTATTACGGCGCCCGCAGCCGCAATTTCCGCACCGCCACGCAGGCGGTGGACAAGGCCAACCAATACGCAACCCGCGACCGCAAGAACCGCAAGCGCAGTTTCCGCGCCCTGTGGATTCAGCGGATCAACGCCGCCGTTCGTGGCCATGACGATGCGCTGAGCTATTCGCGCTTCATCAACGGTCTGGCGCTGGCCGGCATCGAGGTGGACCGCAAGGTTCTGGCCGATCTGGCCGTGCACGAGCCCGAGGCGTTTGGTGCCATCGTCGATAAGGCGAAGGCCGCGCTCGCGTAAACACCCGCACAGGGTAAAGCATAAAAGCCGCGGGCCTTTCAGGGGCGCGCGGCTTGTTGCGTTTATGACCCGCTGTGATAGCAGGGCAGGGGAAATCCAAAGGGCTGGCTATGGACGATCTGAGAGACAAATATCTGGGCGCCATTACCGGCGCCGCCACCGAGGCCGCGTTGGAGGATATCCGCATCGCCGCCATGGGCAAACAGGGCGAAGTGGCGCTGAAAATGCGCGAACTGGGCAAAATGAGCCCCGAACAGCGGCAGGTAATGGGGCCAAAGCTGAACGCGCTGAAGGATGAAATCACCGCCGCATTGGCCGCGCGCAAGGCCGCGTTCGAGGATGCGGCACTGGACGCGCGTTTCCGCGCCGAATGGCTTGATGTCACCCTGCCGGCCCGCCCGCGCCGCGTGGGCAGCATCCACCCCGTCAGCCGCGTGACCGAAGAAGTGACCGCGATCTTTGCCGATATGGGTTTTGCCGTGGCCGAAGGCCCGCAGGTCGAAGGCGATTGGTTCAACTTTGACGCGCTGAACATTCCGCCCGAACATCCGGCGCGGCAGGAACATGACACATTCTATATGCACCGCGCCGATGGCGATAACCGCCCGCCGCATGTGCTGCGCACCCACACCAGCCCCGTGCAGATCCGCGCGATGCAGGAAACCGGCGCGCCGATCCGCATCATTGCGCCCGGCCGGGTCTATCGCTGCGATTACGACCAGACCCATACCCCGATGTTCCATCAGATCGAAGGTCTGGCGATTGGCCGCGATATTTCCATGGCCAATCTGAAATGGGTGCTTGAGGAGTTCTTTACCGCCTTTTTCGGCACCACGGTGAAAACCCGGTTCCGGGCATCGCATTTCCCGTTCACCGAACCATCCGCCGAGGTGGATATCCAATGTTCGTGGCAGGACGGCATGGTCAAGGTTGGCGAAGGCAATGACTGGCTCGAAGTGTTGGGCAGCGGCATGGTTCATCCCAATGTGCTGCGCGCGGCGGGCGTTGATCCCGATGAATGGCAAGGCTTTGCCTTTGGCATCGGCATCGACCGGCTGGCGATGCTGAAATACGGCATCCCCGATCTGCGCGCCTTTTTTGACAGCGATCTGCGCTGGCTGCGTCATTACGGTTTCTCGGCGCTGGATGTGCCGACCCTGCATGGGGGGCTGTCCCGGTGAGCCACGCCCGCCTGCATATCTGCCCCCCGTCCGAGAAAGGCTAATGCGATGAAATTCACGCTTTCCTGGCTGAAAGAGCATCTTGAAACCGATGCCAGCCTTGATGACATTCTCTATGCGCTGACCGATTTGGGGCTTGAGGTCGAAGGGGTGGCCGACCCCGCCGCGAAACTGCGCGATTTCACCATTGCGCGGATCATTTCGGCCGAGCAGCACCCCGATGCCGATAAACTGCGCGTCTGCATGGTGCAAACTGATGCGGGCGAATCGCAGATCGTTTGCGGTGCGCCCAATGCGCGGGCGGGGATCACCGTGGTTCTGGCGAAACCCGGCACGTATATTCCGGGGCTTGATACCACCATTCAGGTGGGCAAGATCCGCGGTGTCGAAAGTTTCGGGATGATGGCCTCGGAACGCGAACTGGAACTGTCGGATGAACATGCCGGCATTATCGAGCTGCCTTCGGGCGACATCGGCCAGAGTTTTGCCGATTGGCTGGCCGAACATGATCCCGCGCGGGTCGATCCGGTGATTGAAATCGCAATCACGCCCAACCGCCCCGATGCGCTGGGGGTGCATGGCATTGCCCGCGATCTGGCGGCGCGCGGACTGGGGCGGCTGATCCCGCGCGATGTGGCGCCGGTGGCGGGCACGTTCCCCAGCCCGATTGGCGTGAGCATCGATGCCGATCTGCAGGACAAAGCCTGCCCGGTGTTTTATGGCCGCATGATCCGTGGGGTAAAGAATGGTCCTTCGCCGCAATGGCTGCAGGAACGGCTGCGCGCCATCGGGCTGCGACCGATCTCGGCGCTGGTGGATATCACCAACTTTTTCACCTTTGACGCCAACCGCCCGCTGCATGTGTTCGATGCCGATAAATTGCAGGGCAATCTGCGCGTCCATGCCGCCAACGGGGGCGAGGTTTTCGCCGCGCTGGATGACAAGGATTACACCCTTGCGCCCGGTATGGTGGCGATTTCCGATGGTGCGGCGGTGCAAAGCCTTGGCGGTGTGATGGGCGGGCGGCACAGCGGCTGCGGCGATGATACGGTCAATGTATTCGTGGAATCGGCCTATTTCGATCCGGTGCGCACGGCGATGACCGGGCGGGCGCTCAGGATCAATTCCGATGCGCGTTACCGCTTTGAACGCGGGATCGACCCGGCATCCACCCCGGACGGGATCGAGGCCGCGACCCGGATGATCCTTGATCTATGCGGGGGCGCGGCGTCGGATGTCGTGATCGCCGGTGCCCTGCCCGATGTCAGCCGCGCTTACCGGCTGGATACTGAGCGGGTGCAAAGCCTTGTGGGGATGGAAATTGCCCCCGATACCCAGCGCGCCACGCTTGCGGCGCTTGGGTTCCGGATCGAGGGCGACATGGCCCATGTGCCAAGCTGGCGCCCCGATGTGTTGGGCGAGGCCGATCTGGTCGAAGAAGTGGCGCGCATCGCCTCGCTGACCGGGCTGGTCGGCCAGCCGCTGCCCCGGATGCAGGCCGGTGTGCCCGCGCAGATCCTGACGCCGATGCAAAAGCGCGAAGGCATGGTGCGGCGGATGATTGCCTCGTTGGGGTATAATGAATGCGTGACCTATAGTTTCATCGATCACGCATCCGCCACGCTGTTTGGCGGCGGCGATGATGCGGTGATGCTGGAAAACCCGATTTCCTCGGAAATGAGCCATCTTCGCCCCGATCTGTTGCCCGGTCTGTTGCAGGCCGCTGCCCGCAATCAGGCGCGCGGTTTCGCCGATCTGGCCCTGTTCGAGGTGGGCCCCGTTTTCACCGGCGGCGAACCGGGCGATCAGCATCTGCAGGCCGCCGGCATCCTTGTGGGCAGTTCGGCCCCGCGCGAACCGCATGGCACGCGCCGCGCGGTCGATGTGTTCGATGCCAAAGCCGATGTCGAAGCGGCGCTGGCCGCAGTCGGTGCGCCCGCCAAGGTTCAGATCCTGCGCGATACTGCCGATTGGTGGCACCCGGGTCGCTCGGGGCGGATCAGCCTTGGGCCGAAAAAGGTGATGGCGGTCTTTGGGGAAATCAACCCCAAAGTGCTGCGGGCGATGGATGTGAAAGGCCCCGCCGTGGGCTTTACCCTCTATCTTGAGGAGCCGCCGATGGCGCGGGCCGGATCGGCCGCGCGGGCGCCGCTGGTTACCCATGATCTGCAGGCGGTCGAGCGTGACTTTGCCTTTGTCGTCGATACCGGGGTCGAGGCATTGGCACTGGTCAATGCCGCCGCTGCGGCGGACAAGGCGCTGGTCGAATCCGTCAGCGTGTTTGACGAATTCATCGGCGGCGCCTTGGGCGAGGGCAAGAAATCCATCGCAATCGCCGTGCGTCTGCAGCCGGTGGGCGTCACCTTGAAAGAGGCCGATATCGAGGCCGTGGCCGCCAAGATCATCGCCAAAGTGGCCCAGGCGACCGGCGGCGTGCTGCGCGGCGCGTGAAAAATCGGCCCCGCGCCACCCGGTGCGGGGCCGATGCCTAAAACGGCCACAATAGCGGGATCAGCAGCACCGATGCCGTGCCGATCACGATATTCATCGGCAGGCCGATGCGCAGGAAATCGGTGAATTTATAGCCCCCTGCGCCATAGACCATCGTATTCGTCTGATAGCCGATCGGCGTGGCAAAGCTGGCCGAGGCCGCGAACATCACCGCCACCACGAAGGGGCGCGGGTCCACCCCGACGCTAAGCGCAAGGCCCACGGCAATCGGGGTGACCAGCACGGCCACGGCATTGTTGGTCACGATTTCCGTCAGGATCGAGGTCAGTGCATAGACCATCGCCAGCGCCACCCACGGGCTGACCTGCGCGGCTATCGGTGCAAGCGCGGTGATGATCTGTTGCACCGCGCCCGATCGATCCAGCGCCGTGCCCAGCACCAGCATTGACACGATCAGCAGCAACAGCTTGCCATCCATCGCGGCCAGACCTTCGTCGGTTCCGATACAGCCCGTCAGGAATACCAGCGCCACCGCGATCAGCGCCAGCGGCAGGATCGGCGCGACGTTAAAGGCCGCAAGCCCCACCACGCCCAGCAGGATCGCGATGGCAATCGGGGCCTTGCCCCGGCGAAAGGCGCGGGCCTCGGATGGCGCAAGGGCGATCAGGCCCTGATCCTCAAGCAGGCGGTCGATATCATCGGCCGCACCCTCGATCAGCATCGTATCGCCGGCCAGCAGGGGCACATCCTCTAGCCGGGCATCCATCGGCTCGCCCCGGCGGTGCAGCGCGATGGGATAAACGCCAAAGCGGCGCCGCCAGCGCAGGCTGCGCAGCTTGCGCCCGATGGCCTTGGAGCCGGGGCCGACCAGCACCTCCATCACGCGGGCGGGGCGAAGCTGGCCGGGTTCCAGCCCCGGCAGCACGGCACCCCGCGCGGCCCCTTCGCGAAAGCCCATCAATTCGCTGTCGCGGGTTTTGACGACGACGGTATCGCCAGCCTCAAGCGTGACATTGGCCATGTTGCGGCGCAGCGATTCATCGCCTCGGATCACATCGACCACGCGCCCGCCGCCCCGCGTCAGCGCGGCGACATCCTGCGGCGCCTTGCCGACCATGGGCGAATCGGCGGGGATGAACAGATCGGCCAGCCAGCCACGCGGCGCGCGCGCACCATCGGCGCTGCTGGTCACGCTGTCGCGATTGGGCAGCAACCGGGGCGCAGCAATCGCCAGAAAGCCGCCGCCGATCACCGCCAGAATCACCCCCAATGGCGCGATTTCGAACAGCCCGAAGGGCGCAAGCCCCAGATCGCGTGCCACCCCGTCGATCAACAGGTTGGTCGATGTCCCGATCAGCGAGATCGTGCCGCCCAAGATCACCATATAAGACAGCGGGATCAGCAGCCGCGATGGCGATGTGCCGGTCTGACGCGCCAGCCCGATGGCGACCGGGATCAGCACCATCACCACCGGCGTATTGTTCAAAAACCCCGAGGCCAGCGCCGCCGCGGCAAAGAAAAAGAACAAGGCCAAGACCTTGCGCCGCGCCGACAGGCGCGACAGCGCCTCGATCAGGGTTTCCAGCGCGCCGGTGCGCACCAGCGCCGCTGACAGGATGAACATCGCCCCGATGGTGGCGGGCGCGGGGTTGGCAAAGGCGCGCAGCACGTCATCGGTGCTGACCAGCCCCAAAAACAGCGCCGTTGCCGCGCCGACAAAGGCCACCATCGCCGGCGAAAAACGTTCAGAAATGAAGGCGACAAAGATCACGCCAATCAGGATCAGCGCAGCAGTGGGGGCGAATGTGCCAAGATCAAAAAACATGGGAAACCATTATCAATAAAACTCTGCCAATGCCGGTGCCGGCGTCATATTCCCTGCGCGACCCAGACATAGGCCGCGTAACCCACCAAAAGCACAAGCCCGTGCGCGCGCCCGATGGCCGGGCGCAGCAGCAACAGGGCGACCAGAACCGCCGTCACCCCGATCATGACCAGCAAATCAAACCGCAAGAACCGTTCGGCCACCGGGATCGGCGTGATCACCGCTGTGATCCCCAATATGCCCAAAACGTTAGAAATGTTTGAACCGACGATATTGCCGATGGCAATCGCCGATTGGCGGCGAAAGGCGGCGATCAGCGATGTGGCAAGTTCGGGCAGCGATGTGCCGATGGCCACGATGGTCAGGCCGATAAAGGCCTCGGACAGGCCGAAATCGCGCGCAATGCTGGTGGCGCCGCTGACCAGCGCGCGCGCCCCAAGCACCAGCGCCGCCAGCCCGAACACCAGCCACAGGGCCGATTGCCAGATGGGGGCGGCCGTGCCCTCGGGCGTATCCGCGGGCGCGTTCCTGGATTGGCGATAGGCCCAGACCAGATAGGCGATCAGCCCGGCAAACAGGGCCGCACCGCTGATGCGCCCGACCTCGCCCAGCCAGAAAATCGGGATCAGGATCAGCGCGGCGGCCATCATCACCGCCGCATCGCGCGGGATGGTGCCGCCGACATGGGCAATCGGCCAGACGATGGCCGACAGCCCGACGATCAGCAGCATATTCCCGATATTCGATCCGACGATATTCCCGATGGCGATATCTGGCACGCCGCTTAGCGCCGCATCGACGGATACCAGCAGTTCCGGCATGGATGTGCCAAATCCCACCACCGTCAGCCCGATCAGCAGCGGCGGCATGGCCAGTTGCCGCGCAATGCCCACCGCGCCGCGCACCAGCGCGTCACCGCCTATGAACAAGCCGATCAGCCCGCCGAACAGTAGTAGCCAATCCAAAATCTTCTCCTGCCAGTCATCCGGGCGGCGCCCATCGTTGCAGATTGTGCATTCACCCCGCCACGTCAACCCGGATTGCGGCGCGCATCAGTCGGCTTGCGGGATGTCCTTGGCTTTGGCCACGGCCGGGCGAGCATAGAAACGGGCGACATAATCGGGCACGTTTTTCAGATCATCCCAGCCGACCAGCGGTTTGACGCCATAGAAATCCAGCCCGTTGAGCCAGGGCGCAAGCGCGATATCGGCAATGGAAAATTCGCCGATCATCCAGTCGCGGCCATCGAGCGCCTGATCGACCACGCGCAGCAGGCGGATCGCCTCGGCCACGTAACGATCGCGGGGGCGGGGGTCTTCGATTGCGGCACCGCCGAATTTGGCGAAATAGCCCAATTGCCCGAACATCGGCCCGACGCCGCCCATCTGAAACATCACCCATTGAATCGCGTGATATCGGTCGGCGGGCGTGGTGCCCAGCAATTTGCCGGCCTTTTCCGCCAGATAGATCAGGATAGCGCCGCTTTCAAACAGCGCGAGCGGGGCGCCGCCGGGGCCATTGGGATCGATGATGGCCGGGATCTTGTTATTGGGGTTGAGCGACAGAAATTCCGGCGTCGTCACATCCCCCGAAAGCGAAATGCGATGCGGCTCATAGGGCAGGCCCAGTTCTTCGAGCGCGATCGAGACCTTGACGCCATTGGGTGTGGGAAAGCTGTAGAGCTGGATCACATCGGGATTTTGCGCGGGCCAGCGGGTGGTGATCGGAAAATCGGCGGGGAAATTCATCTAAGATCCTGTCGTCTAGGGGAAATCATGGCTTTTGCATGAAAAAGACATATGGAAACCCTGCAAGATTTGCTAGCGTAATAGATGAACGCGCCAAAGACGCGATCAATGGGACATAGTGGCAGGAACCTCTATCATGCTGAAAGAATTCAGAGACTTTATCGCCCGGGGCAATGTGATGGACATGGCCGTGGGGATCATTGTGGGTGCGGCTTTCACCGCGATCGTCAGCTCGATGGTGGCTGATCTGATCAACCCGATCATCGGATTGTTCACCGGCGGGATCGATTTCAGCAATCATTACGTCGTGCTGGGTGGCAGCGTGCCCGATGGTGCCTCGCTTGATGTGGCGCGCGAAAGCGGGGCGTCGATTTTTGCCTATGGTGCGTTCTTGATGGCGGTGATCAATTTCGTGATCATTGCTTTTGTGGTGTTCATGCTGGTCAAGGGCGTGAACAAGATCAAGGATGCCGCCGTGCGCCGCGAAGAGGCCGTGCCCTCGGCGCCATCGGGCCCCACGCAAGAAGAACTTCTGGCCGAAATCCGCGACCTGTTGCAGCGCAATTCGTGATGCGGAAATGAAAAACCCCCGGACATGCCGGGGGTCATCAAAGGCGGCATGCCGCCTGTCGCAAGGGCCGGGGCCTAGAGCCCGCCTTCGCGTTGTGCCTTTTTGCGTGCCAGCTTGCGCGAGCGACGAATCGCTTCGGCTTGCTCGCGTGCTTTTTTCTCGGACGGTTTCTCGAAATGCTGCTTGAGCTTCATTTCGCGGAAAACGCCTTCGCGCTGCAACTTTTTCTTCAGGGCACGAAGCGCCTGATCGACGTTGTTATCGCGAACACTTACCTGCATGTGGTGTCACCACCTTCCTAAGTTTGAGTTGCAAGAATTTGCAGGAAGTGGCCCTATAGCAAACCAGCGGCGGATTGTCTACACTCGGCCAATAGCCCAAGGAGGATGGCGATGACATCCACAGACCCGATTTCCCGGCGCAATGCGCTTTTGGATGCGGCGCTGGCGCATGTGCCCTTTGACGGCTGGTCGCAGCCGACATTCGTGGCCGCCGCCGTCGATGCCGGTATTCCTGCGGCCCAGGCCCGCGCGCTTTGCCCGCGCGGGGCGCTTGATCTGGCGGTCGCCTATCACCGGCGCGGCGACGGGGCGATCGATGCCAGCGCGCTTGGCGATCTGCGTTATTCGCAAAAGGTGGCGGCGCTGATCCGGATGCGGATCACGGCATCCGACAAGGATATCGTGCGCAAGGGGATGGCCCTGTTTTCGCTGCCCCATCACGCGGCCGAAGGCGGGCGGCTGATCTGGGGCACGGCGGATGCGATCTGGACGGCGTTGGGCGATACGTCGCGCGATGTGAACTGGTATACCAAACGCGCCACGCTTTCGGCGGTATTCGGGTCAACCGTGCTTTACTGGCTGGGCGATACGTCGGATGGCGATCAGGACACGTGGGATTTTCTGGATCGTCGGATTGCCAATGTCCTGCAGTTTGAAAAAACCAAGGCCCGCGTGCGGGCCAACGGGGCTTTAAGCGGCCTCATGGCGCTGCCCAATGCCCTGGCCGCACATATCCGCGCGCCTGCGGGTGTGGGGCGCGATGACCTGCCCGGCGGGCGGCAGAGATAACAAAACACGAGGGACAGATGATACCAGACATGATGCGCGCCGTTGAAATCACGGCGCCCGGCGGCCCCGAAGTCTTGCGCATGACCGAGCGCCCCGTGCCGCGCCCCGCGGCGGGCGAGATCGTGATCAAGGTGGCCTTTGCCGGCGTCAACCGCCCCGATGCCCTGCAGCGCGCCGGTTCCTATGCGCCGCCGCCCGGTGCATCCGACCTGCCGGGGCTTGAGGCCGCGGGCGAGGTCGTGGCCATCGGCGAAGGCGTCAGCGAATGGGCCGTGGGCGATCGGGTTTGCGCGCTTTTGCCCGGTGGGGGCTATGCCGAATATGTGGCCACGCCCG
>Ga0265293_10001803_pt1 | contig 45365 bp, 47 predicted proteins | sample Munlanlewell138R_FD_192505 | JGI IMG/M metagenome (GOLD analysis project Ga0265293, IMG submission 192505) | Leachate microbial communities from a municipal landfill in Southern Ontario, Canada - Leachate well 138R | ecosystem: Engineered > Solid waste > Landfill > Unclassified | place: Canada... | reverse complement strand
TTGCCGACTCCTGCGGCAGCGGGGACGATTGTCAGCCTTGTCATACTTCATCAGGAAACTTTGCCCGAACTGGCTGATAAGCATACTATGGTTTATTCGGTTATGGACAACGGGTTGATTTTTACACTTCCTTTTGTAGTGATAGGAATTGCCGTACTTATGGTCAGCCGAATACGATATCCTCATGTTATAAACCAATATATGAAGGGCAAAAAACCGTTCGCATATCTTTTAATTTCTCTTGCGGTGGTTTTTCTTGTGATTTGGTTTAGACAGCCGGCTTTAGTAATCGGTTTTTGCGGTTTTTCGTTTAGCGGTTTTTCGACGTGGCTTTATAAACTCATAGCTCGCAGTAAACAGACTTCCGCGATTTGCCAAGAAAATCAGTTAAACCCCGCATCAGCGACAGATTCTTAAAACGCTGTTTAATTTGCTGTTTTAAGGTCCTGTTTTTTAGCTCCGGATTGATTTATCTGGTAGTACTGCTCGACAATGCCGCAAATACGAGATAGAACTTCTCGGCCTTCAGGGCTTGCTTCAAGCCCTACTATCTGCATACCGAGGCATGTTCCGGATTCATCTGCCGTCAGCAGGGTGTTTCTAAGCTGAACATTGAACATAATCGGCTGTTCGTAAGGCAGCGGCGTAAAACGAACGGTTAAAAATTGGCCTTTGTGGAAATCGGGATCGGTCGAATTGTCAAGGACTGCCTGAAGTCCGCCCGCAGAAATATCGATTAATTTTCCCTGCCAGCATTTTTCAGGTTCCTTGTCGACAAATTCTTCTCTGGCTTTTCGGTGCCATACTGCAATGCTTACTTTTAGTGATTCAGGGACATTTACCCTGAAGTAACTTCTTCTTTGGATAATTTCGACTCTGTCCGGTATTGAAATCGCAATTTGTCCGCCGCAGCCGTGGGGCCCTGCTTCCAATGCCATAACCGACGAATCAAACACCACTTTGCCGTATCGGTATTTCAAAGACACTCCGACCGGCTGGTCAATCTGAACATTCAGCGGCTGAGGAGAAGGGCCGTTGATGACATGGACATCGATTTTGTGAGCTCCCAAAGATATTATTTTTATTTTAGCCACATGCCATTTGCCTTTTGACAAGTAGCTCATTATTGCCGGAATTTCCTCTTCGACAACAGTCTGCAGGAGTTTTCTCGGTTCGATTTCGCGCGGTACGGTCATCTCGCTCATAATGGTTTCCTTATCTATTTCACTCAGGCCGATGCTTCTTTCCTGACAATTTTCTGTGGTTAATCCATTGAACTCAGGGCCTGCATCTACATAAAAAATACGAATTATTAAGGTAAAAGCAAAATAACCAAAAATACATTTTAATTTACATAGTTCTGTTTGTTGCAAAATCACCGCTTAGAACTTATTATTAGCCGTTAATTATGATGGATACCGAAACAAAGCGAAAAATTGGGGCCGATAAAATATTCCTTTTGGGGCTTTTTGCCTTATCGCTGCTGATTGCCCATATTATTGTTAAGAGCCGAACAGGCATAATCCTGTCGAGTCCTATAGAATTGCCCAACAGCGGGCTTTCGATACCTCTGCCTGAAAAAAACGGCTGGCAAACCCAGAAAAATTGGAGATACGAGCAAAATAATTTCACGCTCAATGCTTTTTTTAAGCCGGGAATTGCCGGCGTTTCGGCAAACGTACAATGCACCTATGTGCTGGCCGATGAGCGGGAATCAATTCAGGTATGGCTGGAGCAAAGAGCGCGTGAGTACTTAGGCAATATAAAGCAGCAAGACCAAAAACAAGTCGGAGACCTGAAATTTGACTGGATACTTTTGTCTGATGAACAAGATTACGCAAATATTCTGATTGCAACCGCTCAGCTGCCCCACGGAAGGTGGTTAGATATCGAGATACTGGATACGACCCTTGAGTCTAACGAGGCGGTGAGAATTTTTAAAGCTGTCGTTTCAGGAATAAATTTCGAAAATAACGAGCTTCTCGCAGCGGGAATCGAAGCGGTCGAATATATAAAAAATACAGGCCTTAATTCGCTGGTTGAAACTCAGGAAGAAGTAAGATATTTCCTAATCAAAAAAGATGCCGGCGGCGAAGATATGGGGTTTTCTATGGAATATACATTGCTGACCGAAGCGAACCGAAGCATAGAAATGGTCGGTTATCTTTATGTAAAAAGTCAGCGGGCAAGAGAAGAAGCCTCACTTTTTCAGAGTGACAGCCATATCGACCGGTTCTTCTGGAACAGCAAGGCTTCGAACGGACGAATTTCAAGTTCTGTCGAACTTAATCTTACTGAAAGATATATACTTACAGAAATCGGAACGACCGCGCAAGGTTTCGAGAGAAGACATTTTCTCAGCAAGGCCGCTATCCCCCGTGCGGTAATGGAAACATTGTTTAAAATACTCTTCAAGCAGGAAAAAACCAGTGTTATCGTTGATATAATATATTCACAGGGAATGGTCAGGCCGGTCTTGGTAACGCTCGAAACAAAAATCGAAAATTCCAAAACAGTTCATCTGGCCAAGGTTCAGCATTTGGAGAACCTTAGAAACGGCGAAGAATACTACTTCGATGACCAAATGATTCTGGATAAAATTATTATCAGGCAGGATACTGATATTCTGCTCGAAAGAAGCACTATGGATGAACTTCTGCAGAAATTTCCGGAACGAGAGGATGTTATCATCGAACGCAGCCAAAGTTTCGAGAGCAGAAGGAATATTGAAAAACCCACGGAGGACAATCGAAATGAAACAATCAGAACTATATGATTGTATTATTGTCGGCGGCGGCCCGGCAGGATTGGCGGCAGCGCTGTATACGGCAAGGGACAGATTAAAAACATTAGTTCTTGAAAAATTCATGCCCGGCGGCCAAATAAATAATACCGACCGAATCGAGAATTATCCCGGATTCGAAAAAATAAGCGGACCGGATTTAATAGCGAACATGCAAAAACAAATCGCAAGCTTCGGCGCCGAGCTTAAAGGCGGCTCCGAAGTATCATCGCTTAAAAAACTTCCCGACGGAAACATCGAAGTTAGCTGTGACGAAGATAAATACACCGCCCGCGTTGTAATTCTCTCGCCCGGCAGCGATTATCGAAAGCTCGGTGTTGCCGGTGAAGAAGAATTCCGAAATGCCGGAGCCGGAGTAAGTTATTGCGGAACCTGCGACGCTCCGTTTTTCAAGGGCAAACAAGTCGTCTCGGTCGGCGGAGGTAATTCGGCTTTGGAAGAAACACTGCATCTAACCAAATTCGCGGACAAAGTAACGTTAATACACCGCAGAGATGAATTCCGCGCGACAAAAGTTTTGGTCGAAGAGCTGCTGAAAAAAGCGAACGAACCGAATTCGAATCTGATTATAAAATATGACACCGTAGCCCAAGCTATCGAAGGCAAAGGCAAAGTTCAGTCCGTAAAACTTAAAAACGTTAAAACAAACAAACTCGAAGACTATCCCTGCGACGGAGTTTTTATATTTATCGGGATGGTTCCAAATACCGGATTTCTTAAAGGCTTTGTGGATTTGACAGAGACCGGTTTTATCAAATGCGACTGCGGTTATCTTCGAACGAAGGTGCCGGGTGTTTTCGCAGCAGGAGATTGCAGGGTCGGCGCGGCGATGCAGCTCGCTACTGCCTGCGGTGACGGAGTCGTCGCGGCGATGATGCTAAAACAATATCTGCGGAATCCAGATTGGTGGAACGAACCTGTCAGTGACTCTTTACAGCCGGGCGGATGGTAAAATATATTAGCATTTTGGTAATATTTAATTTACTTACGGAGAAACTGTGCGGACAAGGAGGCTTGGACAAACTGACCTCGAATTGACCACGATTGGTTTGGGAGCGTGGGCAATCGGAGGGCCGTGGCTTCTGGGCTGGGGACCGCAGGATGACGAAGAATCTATAAGAACAATTCTGGCCGCAATCGACAGAGGAATTAACTGGATAGATACTGCACCGATATACGGGCACGGACATTCCGAGCAAATCGTCGGAAAAGCTTTGAAGCAAACATCAGAGAAACCGTTTATCGCGACAAAGTGCGGGCTTATCTGGGATAAAAATTCAGAGAGAATATGCTGTCTGAAAAAAGAAAGTATCCGCAAAGAATGCGAGCAAAGTCTAAAGCGGCTCGGCGCGGATGTGATAGACTTGTATCAGATTCATTGGAATCAGCCGCCCGAAGATATCGAGCAGGCATGGGAGGAATTGACCCGCCTCAAAGAACAGGGCAAAGTCCGCAATATCGGCGTATCTAATTTTAATGTCTCTCAGCTAAAATTAATCGGAAAAATTCATCCTGTCGCTTCGGTTCAGCCGCCCTATAGTATGCTTCGCCGCGATATCGAAGAGGATATATTGCCTTACTGCGCCAAAAATAATATCGGAGTAATAGTTTACAGCCCTATGCAGAAAGGACTGCTAACAGGAAAATTCGACAAAAAAAGAATCGCCGATTTGCCCGAATCAGACCATCGCAGAAATGACCGTCAATTTCACGAGCCTAATTTAAGCGCAACTCTTGATTTAGTTGAAAAACTGCGTACTATTGCCGGACGAAACAGTATTACTGTGGCTCAGCTGGCTTTGGCATGGGTTCTTCGCAGGCCCGAAGTTACCGCTGCGATTGCAGGAGCGAGAAAACCGCAGCAGATAGAAGAAACGGCTGCTGCTTCGGAAATAACACTCAGTGAAGATGATTTGCAGGAAATCGAAGAACTTTTAGCACGGCGAAACGAACGGATAAAGACTTGATATAAAAGGATTTAGAAATGGCAAAAGATAACAGCATATACGTCAGCCCGCTGGTCGAGCGAAACGCATCGGCCCAGATGGCTGAACTTTTTTCCGCCCAAACCAAAATCAGCATCTGGCGAGGATTATGGCTGGAGCTTGCCAAAGCTCAGAAAAAACTCGGTTTGAATATCACCCAAAGTCAAATAAAACAAATGGCAAGAAATCTTGAAAATATAGATTTTGCCAAAGCCGCCCGATATGAAAAACAATTGCGTCACGATGTAATGGCACACATTAAAACCTTTGGCGACGCCGCGCCCAAAGCCGCACCGATTATTCATCTCGGAGCTACGAGCTGTTTTGTCGGCGACAACGCGGATTTGATAATTATGCGTCAGGCTTTGCGGATAATCGCGGATAAATTAGCGGCGGTGATTCATCGGCTGGGCGATTTCGCAGTACAGTACCGCTCGATGCCTACACTCGGATTTACTCATTATCAGCCCGCACAGCTTACAACCGTAGGAAAAAGAGCAACCTTATGGTGCTATGAATTTGTTATGGATTTGGAGGAAACAGAATACCGCATTGAGAACATGCCGTTTCGCGGAGCAAAAGGAACGACCGGAACGCAGGCATCATTTCTCGAACTTTTCGACGGCAATAACACAAAGGTCAAGCAGCTGGATAAAATGTTGGCCGATGTTTTCGGATTTAAAAAACTCTGCGCCGTAACAGGCCAGACATATCAGCGGAAAATCGATACCCTTGTAATTAATACTCTCGGATTAATCGCACAATCAGCTCATAAATTCTGCAATGATATAAGGCTGCTGGCGAACCTCAAAGAAATCGAAGAGCCGTTCGGGCAGTCGCAGGTCGGCTCATCGGCAATGCCTTATAAAAGAAATCCGATGCGATGCGAGCGAATCACGGCTCTTAGCCGGTTTCTTATCAATTTGGCTGTGAATCCCGCGATGACAGCCGCCGAGCAGTGGTTCGAGAGAACCCTGGACGATTCTGCTAACAGAAGAATCGTAATACCGGAGGCATTTCTGGCGGCCGACGGAATTTTAGAAATCCTGATTAACGTCGTAAGCGGCCTTGTGGTTTATCCTAAAGTCATCACTTCTCACGTCCAAGCGGAACTGCCGTTTATGGCAACTGAAAATATTTTGATGGCCGCCGTAAAAGCTGGCGGAAACCGTCAAGAGCTGCATGAAAAAATCCGGCTTCATTCTCATGCATCCGCAGCGCAGGTCAAGCAGTTCGGCAAGCCGAATGACCTGATTAGCAGACTAATGGCTGATATGGATTTTCAAAAGGTGGATTTCGAAAAAATACTTAAGCCTGAAAATTATATCGGGCGAGCACCAAAGCAGGTCGATGAATTTATTACATCTGTCGTTATGCCGATTCGCAAACAGTATCATTCGGCGATTAAAATAAAAACGGAACTTAAAGTTTAGGCGGCACAGCAATGACAAGAAACGAGCTTATAAAACGGATAAAAGAAACAGCGTATCTGGAAGGTGATTTTACTCTTCGCAGCGGTAAAAAAAGCAAATATTACCTCGATAAATATCTCTTCGAGACCTGCCCTGATATTTTAAAGGCTCTCGGAGCTGAATTTGCCAAACATATTACCGATGATGTTACTTTAATCGCCGGAGCAGAGCTGGGCGGAGTTGCTCTTGCTGCGGCGGCCGCGATGGAATCCGGTAAAAACTGGCTCATCGTTCGCAACAGCAAAAAAGGCTACGGCACAGGAAAAATGGTCGAAGGCGTATTGAAATCAGGCGATGTTGTGCTGCTTGTCGAAGATATTGCCACAACCGGCGGACAGGTCTTAGAAGCTGCCAAAGTCATTACCGAAGCCGGAGCTAAAGTAAAAAAAATAGTCTGCGTTATCGACCGCAAACAAGGAGCCGGTGAAAACATCACATCGGCAGGATATAAATTCGAATCTATTCTGACAAAAGATGACCTCGGAATAAAAGATTAAATCCAAAGGTGATAATGTACGCAAGAAAAGGCCAGCTTCGAATCCTGATAGCCGAATTTTTCACGTCTTTGATAGTTCCGGAATCAGGGGTAGGCGGCTATATCAATACATCTTTGGATTTAGTGGCCGATTTAATCGGAGCGATTCTTGCTATGTTTGTAATTAGAATCTTCGAGCGGGATTTTTTCGCAAACTCCTAACTTTAAAGGCTCTGCAATGAAACCCATTGAACTTTATGAGGACATCCGCAAATATTGTCAGGCTAACGCTAATGAAGCCCTTGTAAAAAAATACTCGAGATATTTCAATGAAGGATACGACGCATATGGTTTGGCAGCCAAAAAATTTGATGAAAAGATATGTTCCATATTAAAAGACAAACGCGTCGATATAAAATTAATTATCAAGGCCGGTAATTTGCTGGTCAAAAGCGGGAAATATGAGGAAACCAGCTTTGCTATTTGTCTTCTAAAGGAATTTTCAGGGAATTTTGACATAGAGACATTTGAGGCCGTTGAAAAATGGTTTCAAATCGGAATCGTTAACTGGGCTCACGCAGATATTTTTTGCAGTCACCTGCTATCAAAGTTTATCGAAAAGAAAATAATATCACTGAAAGACCTTTCAAAATGGCGTACGGCAAAGAATAAACATCAAAGACGTGCCGTTCCGGTCGCAATGCTCGAGCTGCTGGAAACGAGCAAAAATTTCAAACCGATGTTTGCCTTCATAGAGCCGCTTATGATGGACGAAGAAAAAAAAGTGCAGCAGGGTTTAGGATGGTTTCTGCGTGAGGCTTGGAAAATCAATAAAGAGGAAACTGAAAAATTTCTCCTGAAATGGAAAGACAGGGCACCAAGAACAATATACCAATATGCCACAGAAAAAATGACTGCACCGCAGAAGAAAAAATTTAAAAGAAGTAATAAATAAATCGGCTCACTTTAACAATAAGCTTTCGGTCAAATTAATTATCTCTGCAGCAATCAGATTTTTATCCTTTTCTTGTATTTTAACCCACTTTTGCAGCCGCTGCTTTATCTCTACCGCCGCTTCATTTGCCCCGATAGTTTCGGGAGCATTTGCGATTATCATATCGAGATTTTTTTCTTCGAGTTTCTTTTCGGCGTTTTGGCGGAGATTCTTATCTTCCAGAGCAAAACCGGCAACAATCTGATTTTTCTTTTTATGTTTTCCTGCCCAAGCAAGAATATCTGCTGTAGGTTTCAATGTTATTTTCAATTTTGATTTCGACTTTTTAATTTTCACTTTCGAAGTTTTCACCGGAGTATAATCCGAGACTGCCGCGGCCATTATCAGACAATCGCATTTGCAAAAATATTTCTTTACGGCTGTGAACATTTCTTCCGCCGAGTCAACCCCGACAAATTCCGTTCCTATCGGCGGCTGTAAATCCGATGCACTTATTAATGTCACCTTATGCCCTGCCTCGATTGCAGCCTGAGCAAGGGCATAACCCATTTTGCCGCTGCTGGCATTAGAAATGAAACGGACAGGGTCGATATACTCTCTGGTTCCGCCGGCAGTGATTAAGAAATGCTTTTGTTTTTTAGACCCAGAGGACATGCTATTCTCAACGAAAAAATAAATTTATTTTTTTATTTTCGAAGCGGTTTTTTCAATCACAGCTATTATATCCACAGGTTCAGCCATTCGTCCTATCGCCTCGGTGCCGCATGCCAGCCGCCCCTCAACCGGCCCTACTGTTACAAACCCGATGTCCTGTAATTTTTTCAGATTTCGCTGAACAGCGGGATTTTCCCACATCCTGTTATTCATAGCCGGTGCGATAACGACAGGTTTATTCCAGCACGCGCATAAAGTCGTGCTAAGCAAATCGTCACAGATACCGTTCGCCGCTTTGCCGATGATATTCGCGGTCGCCGGGACAACAGCTGTTATGTCCGCCCAGCTTGCCAAGTCAATATGGCCGATTTCGTATTCATCGGGACTGCTCCAAAGATTCGACAAAACCGGATTTCCGGTTATCGCCTCGAAGCTTTTCGGCCTGATAAGCTCGCAGGCTCCGGCAGTCATTACAGTTTTGACCGAACAACCGGCCGCGGTCAGCTTGCTTGCCAAATCAACAGCTTTATAAGCGGCTATACCGCCGCTTACGCCCAGCAAAACTCTCAATCCCTTAAGTTTCGATTTGTCATCAGCCATCGCAATCTCACTGTATCTTCATTTTGGCTATTTCGCCGGTTTGGTCATCAATGGTAATTTTATCCTGCATAATTTCCTTGACGACAATTTCCATCTGAGTGAGACCTTCGGTATTATCAATTAAAGGTCTTGAACCGGATATAAGTTCTTCCAGCCTTCTTTGAACCAAAGCTGTCAGTTTAAACTTTCCGCCGACTTTGTTAATAATATCCGTACTTTTTAATTCTTCAATCATACTGCTCTCCGGTCGCCTGTTTAATAATTTCTATGACCTCTTTAATCGCCTGTTCGAGGTCCTCATTAATCACCATATTATTATAATGCCGCCACGCCGCGGCAATTTCATCTTCAGCTCTTCCAAGCCGCTGCTTGGCGGTTTTTTCATCTTCTCTTCCCCTGCCGTTTATACGCTGGGCAAGATGTTTCTGGGTAGGCGGCAATATAAAAATCATCACAGCCTCGGGATAGTGTTTTTTTACCGACTGGCCGCCCTGAACATCTATTTCAAGAATCACTGTTTTGCCTTCGGCAATGGACTGGTCAACCTTGTCCTTGGGCGTTCCGTAATAATTACCGAAAACCTCGGCATATTCCAGAAGCGCGCCCTCGCTGATTTTCTTTTCGAATTCCTCTCGCGAAACAAACCAATAATCTTTTCCGTCCGTCTCGGAATCAGATTTAGGCCTTGTGGTGACGGAAACACTAAGGTAAACATCGTCAAGCCGTTTTATAACCTCCCTGCAAATCGTACTTTTACCGACGCCGCTGGGGCCGCTGATTACTACCAACACTGCTTTTTTTATTTTCTTATCCATAGGATAAATCACTCAACGTTCTGAACCTGTTCTTTAAGTCTGTCGATACAGCATTTGATATCTACAACGCAATGAGCTATTTCGACGTCGGAAGCCTTGCTGGCTATGGTATTAGACTCCCGAAGCATTTCCTGTGCGAGAAAATCGAGTTTTCTGCCGGCCTGACCGTCCGATTTACAGCTTTGCTCGAGCTGTTTCAGATGCGATTCGAGCCTCGCTATTTCTTCGGAAATATCAGACCTGTCCGCAAAAATAGCCACTTCCCTCGCGATTACATTCTCATCCAGCTTCAATCTCGCCCCTGCCGTTAATTCCTCGACGCGGTGCTTGAGTTTTTCATGATACTCCTGAACAACAACATCTTTTCTCGATTTAATTTTTTCGAGACTGCTTTTAATCGCCTCGCAATTTTTCAATAAATCCGCCTGCAGCTCGGCTCCTTCTGCCTGACGCATTTGTTTGACTTTTTCAATAGCCGTCATACTGATATTCAGAACCAGTTCTTTTACTTTTTGGGCTTTATCTTCGTCCGGCGAAACAGGCTCGAGAACACCCGGCAGATTCAAAAGCCCGCCCACATCTATCGGACAGTTAATCTGCTTGGACGAAGCAACATCGCTGAGCTTTGTCAAATAAGATTTCAGGGCGCTTTCGTTTATCGAAAAAAGCATATCCGCCGAAATATTTTTCAGCCTGAGAATAAAATCAATCGTACCTCGCGCCAGATGATTCTTCAGAAGCTCGTACAAATCCTCCTCAAGAAACGCTACAGGCTCGGGCAGTTTTATTCTCGGCTTGAAATAGCGGTTGTTGACGCCTTTAATCTCGACAATATATGTCACGCCGTCAAGCTGGCCTTCCGCATCCCCGTATCCGGTCATGCTGTTAATCATAATTCACTCTATAAAAATAATTAATCCGAATCGCTCGTATCCATCGGAACCACAGGAGCAGGTGTTTGCTGCTGCTGAGTCTGAGCAGGAGGCTGAGCTTGAAGACCACGCGTTGTCGGCCTGTAAAATTTGGCAAGCAGAACTCCTAAAAACAGAAACACGCCCGCCAAAATAATCGTAAGCCAAGTAAGAAAATCACCTGTCTTGCTTCCGAGAATTCCACCGGCGGCTCCGCCTCCGAAAGCTCCGCCCAAACCGCCGCCTTTTCCTTTTTGAATCAGAACAACAAGGACAAGAATAATCGCACAGAAAACCCACAATGCAGCGACAATATTCCAAAACAGACTAACCTTTAATAGCGTTAACGGCATAACATTTATTCCTTAAAATCGGTTAATTGGTTAATTTGTAATTCGCTAATTAACTGCTAACGCATTAACCAGTTAACAAGTTATTATTTAATCGAACCTTTGATAATCCCTAAGAACTCGGCGGGTTTTAAACTCGCGCCGCCAACTAATAAACCGTCAATATCTTCCTTTGCCATAATCTGCTCGGCGTTATCGGCTTTGACAGAACCGCCGTATTGAATACGCATCTGATTTGCCAATGTTTCATCATATATTTCCGCCAAAATTTTACGAATAAAAGAATGAACTTCCTGAGCCTGTTCCGGAGTAGCTGTTTTTCCTGTTCCGATAGCCCATACCGGTTCATAAGCAACCGTTACCGCAGCGGCTTTGGCAGCGTTGAGTCCCGCAAATCCGGCTCTTATCTGTCTTTCTACAACCGCAGTCATCTTGCCCGATTCGCGCTCTTCGAGAAGCTCACCTACACAGAATATCGGCAAAAGCCCGCCGCTTATAGCAGCGCTTATTTTCTTATTAATCAGCTCATCGCTTTCACCAATTACATGTCTTCTTTCCGAATGACCGCAAAGAACATAGGTGCATCCGATATCTTTTAGCATATACGAGCTTATTTCACCTGTAAAAGCTCCTTTGGGCTCGAAATACATATCCTGAGCTCCGACCGCGACAGACGAACTTCTGGCAGCCTTGACAGCAGCGGCAAGATACACAAAAGGCGGTATTACCGCAACATCGACCTTCTCTCTGTCAATCTTATCGAGACCTTCGGCCAAAGCCTCAATCAGCTCGACGCTGCTCTGGCTGTCCATATTCATCTTCCAGTTACCGGCAATAAACGGTTTTCGCATTGACAATCTCCTAATCATAATATCTGTCACCCAAAGTACGCTTTAGATTTTATAAAAGCTCTGTTGCCCTCGGAAAACTTCCGAGAATAGAAAGCTGCAGACAATGCTGCCGAGCCTCTTCGAGCCCTGTTACTACATTATCATCTGTTCTATGACCGATGCAATCGGCAAAGAAATAATATTCCCATTCGCGTTTTTTGCTCGGTCTCGATGCGATATTAGTCAAATTTATTCCGTGTCTTTTGAAAACATCGAGAACATCGGCAAGAGCTCCGGCCTTGTGAGCAGTACTGAACAATACAGCCGTTTTATCTTCGCCTGTCCGTTTAGCGTCTTCTTTAGCGATAGCCAAAAATCTTGTAATATTATTCGTAATATCTTCGATATTTTCACAAACTATTTTTAATCCGTAAAGTTCCGCCGCTATAACAGAACCTATCGCCGCGGCACGAGGCTCTTCAAACGCCATCTGGGCCGCTTTCGCGGTCGAAGCAACTGCTATAGTCTTAGCCTCTTTAAACGTCGCGCTAAGCCAGTTTCGGCACTGCGCGAAAACTTCCGGCTTAGAGTATATTTTTTCTATCTCTTCAAGCTTGCAGTTGGCCATCAGATTATGATGTATCGCCATCAGAACTTCCGCACAAATCTTCACATCCGAATCTGTAAAGGCATCGAGCGTCTCAATGACACCTCCGCCGGTCGTATTTTCTATAGGGACAACCCCCAAATCACAATGCCCTTTGCTCACTTCCGTAAAAATACTTCGAATATCCGTTAATGGTTCGTATTCTACGCTTTGGCCGAATTTGAGCATCGCGGCGTTATGACTGAAGCTTCCGCCGGGCCCAAGATAACCGATTCGCAAAGGCCTTTCCAAAGCAAATGAACCGCTCATCAATTCACGCCAGATAGCCAAAAGGGTCTTATCCGGCAGCGGGCCTTTATTAACAGATTTTATTTTTTCAAGAACCTTCTTCTCGCGGTCAGGAGCGTATATCTGTCCGCCTGTTTTATTTTTCTCTTTTCCGATTTCAACCACAACCTGCGCACGCTCATTTAAAAGCTTGACAAGCTCGTCATCAATTTCATCTATTCTCTTTCTCAGGTCTTCAATCGCCATATTTTCGTACTGAGTTCTGAGTACTGCGTATTGCGCTATAGAAAAATCGAGTTAATTGTCATTCTGAACGAAGCGCAGCAAAGTGAAGAATCTTTGTTGCTTAGAACCAGAGATTCTTCGGCTACGCCTCAGAATGACAAAATCTTTCCTCTAAGGCGATATCAATACAAATCGTTCTTAATTAACAGCTAACTAATTAACCATTTATCAAAATAAGAAAACTAATACTTTTACCAAGAATTTCCTTTTAAGTCAATAAAACAGTATTGATTCGCAGCGATTAGTAGTTAAATTAATCTATATGCAAATTAAGTACACCATTTTTTCAACCGAATGGGGCTACTTCGGTCTTGCAGGAACCAAGCATTGCCTGTTCCGCTCGCATCTGCCCTGCCCTAAGCCCGAAATCGCTGAAAAACGCCTGCTAAAAGGGCTAAATGGTGCAAAATTCGACCAATCTTATTTCCACACCCTTCAAGAACACATAATTGCTTATTTTAAAGGAACTTACGTCAATTTTTATAAGCGGATACCCCTGTCGCTGCAAGAGCTTAGCCCGTTTAATCAATCTGTTCTAAATGCTTGTCGTGAAATACCTTACGGCTCTACCACAACTTACGGCAGCCTTGCTAAAAGCATACGAAAACCGCTGGCTTCAAGGGCTGTCGGCTCAGCCTTGTCCCAAAACCCCCTTCCGCTTATTATCCCCTGCCATCGGGTCATTCGCAACGATAGGAAAATGGGCGGTTTTACAGCTTACGGCGGAACTCAATTAAAATATCGAATGCTAAAGCTCGAAAAAGAATCAGCCTGATTCAAAATGAAACATTATTTTTCAATTCTCCTGTTCGACAATAACATCCATCATCTGCTGTATATCTTTCCTTTGGTTTTCTTTACTTTCCTTTACTTTACTTTCCTTTGCTATACCGAGCCCATTGGCGAGGCTAATAGGCTTGCCATTAGGGTCGCTATAGCGAGCCCATCTTTTTCTGGCTCCTCTAAGCCCTGATGATTGCTGGTTTTGCAGAAATTTCTTAGCTGCTCTTAATTCTTTTGTAACTCTTTTGTGAAAAATCTGTCCGTTTTTCTGATGAAATTTCGATTCGATTTTTTTCCAGACTTTTTCGAAGTTTTGCAAGCAATTCAAGCGGAATAATATAAAAGGCTGCGAGGTTTAACTTACCCGCAGCCTTTTATTTTTTATCTTTCACCGAAAAAACTTTTTCGATTTAAGCAGCTCGCAAAAGTTTTTCTAATCAGCCCGTTTGTTGCAAACAATAAAATGATCCGGAACCGGAAACTGCGAGCAAAGCAGCAATACTTCTTTGCCCACCTCTTCAATCGCTGATTCATTATCTATATTTTCCACGACCTTATTAATAAAACCTGCGATTTGTTTTGCCTGTTCTTCTTTCATTCCGCGAGTCGTTATAGCCGGCGTGCCTATTCGAAGGCCGCTCGGATTAAACGGCGGAGCAGGGTCGTCCGGTATCGTATTATAGTTGCTCTCAATCCGAGCTCTATCTAATGCCTTAGCCAATTTTTTGCCCGGTATCCCCTTTTTGCGCAAATCAATAAGCATAAGATGATTATCCGTCCCGCCGGATACCAAATCGAATCCGTATTCCAGAAGTTTTTCAGAAAGCGCTTTGGCGTTTTTAACTATCTGCTTGGCGTATACCACGAATTCCGGAGTATCTGCTTCGGCCAACGCGACCGCAACCGCTGTTACAGTATGCATATGAGGCCCGCCCTGCGAACCCGGAAATACTGACCGGTCAACTTTTGTCGCGTGTTCTTCTTTACACAGCAGCATTCCGCCTCTTGGCCCGCGCAGTGTCTTATGAGTAGTTGTCGATACCACATCGGCATGCGGAACCGGACTGGGGTGAATTCCCGCCACGACAAGACCGGCAATGTGAGCAATGTCACTGACGTGATAGGCTCCGACGGATTTTGCGATTTGACCGAAAGCCTCAAAGTCAATTGTACGAGGATAAGCCGTAGCGCCAGAGATAATAATTTTAGGTTTATGTTTTTTCGCCAAATCGGCAATCTGGTCCATATCGAATCGGCCCGTCTTAGAATTGACAGTGTATTGAAACGATTTGAAAATCTTGTTCGAATTTGTGTTTTTCCAGCCGTGAGTCAAATGTCCGCCGTGAGTCAGCATCAGCCCCATAATCGTATCGCCGGGTTCTGCTAAAGCAAGATATGCCGCAAGATTAGCCACTGAACCCGAATAAGGCTGAACGTTCGCATGGTCGGCCTTGAATAATTTCTTGGCTCGTTCGCGGGCCATCGTCTCGATGAGGTCCGTAACCTGCTGACCTTCGTAGTAACGTTTGTTAGGATAGCCTTCGGAGTATTTATTTGTCAAAGCGCTGCCGCTGGCTTCCATTACTGCTCTGCTGACATAATTTTCCGAAGGGATAAGCCTGATAGAACCTGACTGACGTGCTTTTTCCTGCCTGATTAACTCAAAAATTTGCGGGTCATACCGCTCTAATGCCGTTAACATAGCTATCTCCAAAAAATAATTCGTAATGCATGATGCGCAGTACGTATCACAAAAAAACCTCACACAATCCGCAATACTTCCAAACATGGTAAGATAACAAAACCACAAAGTTTGGACAAGGATTTATTGATGAGTTCTTAGAGATGGGAACTATGGTTTGAGTGTTTAGTTTACCGATTTGGCAGAAACCGGCTTTTATTAATTTGATACAATCCCATAGTGCAAATTCACGGATTATCAGTAAAATTAGCAATTAAAAACACTTAACGCACTGTTTTGAGTAAAAAATAGGGCTTTTTTGTTAAAAAAGTTATTGCCTATTGAACAATTGACGATTAATATTATGGGGCTGTCTGCGCGGGCGGACAGCCGCCGAAGCTTGGAAACTGCATGTAAAGGTATGTAACGATGGTATTTGCAGGGTTGATGAGCCGTGAAGGATAAGCGCAACATAATGGTTGCGCGTCTGAACCTTTGCGCAAAAGCAGGCTTAGGTAAGAAAGTTTCCGCTTTATTAGCGGTCTGCGAAAGAGATTCGCTGTTTCGGAGACAGCTGATGTAAAAGACAAATAAAAAATTTCGTTTGTCTTGGCTGGATTAAAGTGGAAACCTGATGTTAGGTTTCTTTTTTTTTGTAAGCTGTACCTGTCGCGGCAAATTCTGCCGTAACCGGGTAGGAAGGTAAAAAAGTGAATCAGGAATTGATAAGAATCGTTGAAAACATCGCACGAGATAGAAATATCGACAAAGAATCGATATTTACCGACCTTGAAGAAGCTATGGTTTCAGCGGCTAAAAAACATTTCGGCGAGCCGGAAGGAAATATCGCCGTCAGTATCGATAGAGGAACCGGATTAGTAACAGCTTTCAAGGACGGTGAGCAAATCGATATCAGACAGCTCGGAAGAATCCCCGCCCAGACCGCAAAACAGGTAATGATTCAAAAAATCAGGGCAGACGAAAGAGACAGCATTTATACCGAGTTCAGCCAGAGAAAAAATACTATCGTCAGCGGCACAGTGGTACGCTACGAAGGCGGCACTCTTATAATTAATCTTAATCAGAGAACCGAAGCGTTTTTACCCAAATCAGAACAAATTATGGGGCAAACCCACAGACCCGGAGAAAGAATAAGATGCCTGATTCTCGACGTGAAAGAAGTTTCAAGTCAGGTCAAAATAATACTTTCGAGAACTCATCCGGAATTTATCAGAAGATTATTCGAGCTCGAAGTACCGGAAATAGCTGAAAATATTATCGATATTAGAGCTCTCGCCAGAGAAGCCGGATACAGAACAAAAGTCGCCGTAGCCTCGACAGACGACAAAGTCGACCCCGTCGGAGCCTGTGTCGGAGTCCGAGGAAGCAGAATAAAGAACATCGTCGATGAGCTTGGCGGCGAAAAAATAGATATCGTAAGATGGAATGATTCTTCGCAGGTACTTATTACTAATGCTTTGATGCCCGCAAAAGTCAGCGAAATTGCTTTGTGCTTCGAGCTGGGAAGAGCAACCGTCGTAGCCGATGAAGACCAATTGAGTCTTGCAATAGGAAAACACGGTCAAAATGTCCGGCTGGCCGCGAGACTGACCGGATGGGATATCGACATACTTACTCCGCACGAATATAATGAAGGAATTGAACGGCTGACAAACTGTGTTAAGAAAGCCGGTGTCAGCGACGAAACCATAGTAGATAAGCTTATAGCCCTTGGGATTATATCCGTTCTGGATTTAGATGATGTCGGAACGGAACCGCTGATTACAGAACTTGGTTTCGATAGGGATACCGCCGAAAAAATTATCGAATCCGCTGGCGAAAACGCCAAACAGCTCGCCGCAGATTCGAGAAAACATCAGGCTGAACAGCTTTTAGAAAAGGAAAACCAATCAGTCGAGAATCAGATTGCGATGGAAAATCAGGACTGATTCCCTGAAAATACGTCTTTAGACGGAGATATTTTTGGCTACTACAAGAGTTTATATTCTAGCAAAAGAGCTTGGGGTTGACAGTAAAGCGATAGTTCAAAAATGCCAAGATGAAGGTTTGGATGTCAAAAACCACATGGCCACAATTTCGGTCGGCTTGGCTGCTACTATACGAGAGTGGTTCAGCGAAGGTGAAAATGTAACTACAATTGAAACCTCTGAAAAAGTCGATTTGAAAAAAGTCAGGGTTAAGAGAAAACCCCGCAAAAAAGCCGCTCCCCTCGAAGAGCAGAAACAAACTGAAACCGAAGCCGAGCAAGCACCTGCCGAACCGGCTGAAGGCACTGCTGTTACCGTCGAGATATCTGAACCAACCGAACCGGCGGCCGAAAAACCCGCCGCCGAGCCTGAGCAGCCAAAACCTCAACCGGCACCTCCGCCGGAACCGGAACCGATAATTCCAGCAGGGCCGCGACTTGAAAAACCGGCTCCCGCAAAACTGAGCGGACCGAAGGTTATAAGAGTCGAAAAACCCGAACCTGAAAGTCGTTCCAGACCGAAAATTAAACCAAAATCAAGATATGACCAGCCCGCAACCGAACCTTTGATGCGCGGCGCTAAAACCGAAGATAACCTAAGCAAAAAATTAGAAACAGGTGAAAAAACATCTCCCGGACGGCATAAAGCCAGAACGCACGGACGCAGAAAAGATGAAGATACCGAAGCAACTAAACGTGCGAAATTCCTGAATCTTAGACGGGAAAGGGACCTCGAAGAAAGGCAAGCCCGCTTAAGTGCTGCAGGCGGCGAAGGGCTGCGGTTAAGACCTACCCGAAAAATCGCCACAAAAACATCCGGCGCCGCTGCCGCTCAGGCCGCAAAACCGCAAAAAGCAACCGTATCGGAACCGATTACCGTAAAAAGCCTTGCCGCTGCTATGTCTGTGAAAATTACGGATATAATCGGAAGCCTTCTAAAACAAGGAATAATGGCAACCGCAAATCAGGTTATAGGTTCTGATGTAGCCGAGGTTGTCGCAATAGATTTAGGTGTCGAGCTAGATATCGAACGCAAAAAGCTCATCGAAGACCAAATAAAAGAGCAGTTCGAGAATAGACCGCGAGACAATTCCAAAAGACGTTCGGTTATTGTTACGGTTCTCGGACATGTGGACCACGGTAAAACCAGCTTATTAGACCGAATCAGGTCAACTCAGGTTCAGGCCGGCGAAGCAGGAGGTATCACCCAGCATATAGGAGCTTCACAGGTAACATGGAACGGCCATACCGTAACATTCCTCGATACTCCCGGCCATGAAGCTTTTACTTCGATGCGGGCTCGCGGTGCAAATATGACCGATGTCGTTGTTCTGGTAGTCGCCGCAGATGACGGCGTGATGCCACAGACAATAGAAGCTATAAATCATTCGAAAGCCGCAGGAGTTCCTGTTATCGTCGCTTTAAATAAAACAGACCTTCCGGGATATGATATTAACCGAATCTATTCGGAACTTTCAGAACACGGCCTTGCCCCGACAGAATGGGGAGGAGATACCGAAGTCGTAAAAACCAGCGCAGTTACAGGAAAAGGAATAGAAGATTTACTCGAGCATTTGGATTACGTCTCGGAGCTTCTCGAACTAAAAGCAGACGATACAATTCCCGCAACAGGTTGGATTGTAGAAGCCCAAATGTCCTCGCAAAGAGGCCCCGTCGCGACGCTGCTGATAAAAGAAGGAAAGCTCAGTAAAGGTGACATTGTACTGGCCGGAAGTGCTTACGGCAGAATCAAAATGATTCGTGACAGCAACGGCAGAAGCATTAAAACCGCGACAAGTTCTGCACCGGTCGAAGTAACAGGTCTCAATGATGTCCCCGGAGCCGGCGATAGATTCTATTGTCTTGACGATATCAATCTCGCCAAAAACGCCGCGGAAGAAAATAAAACCAAAACAAGAGAAACCGCTCTTGCAAAACGAACACAGATAACGCTCGACAATTTGTTCAGTCAAATAGAAGCCGGAAACGTAAAAGAGCTTAATGTAATTATAAAAGCAGACGTTCAGGGCTCAGTCGATACTCTTACCAAGTATTTGTCGGAATTGAGCACTGCCGAAGTTAAAATAAAAATCCTCCACGCAGCCGTCGGAGGCATAAACGAAGGTGATGTGGTTCTGGCAGAAGCCTCGAACGCCGTAATTATAGGTTTCAATGTCATAGCGGAAGGTCATGTTACGAAAATCGCCGAAGAAAAAGGCGTAGATGTAAGACTTTATAATGTTATTTACCGTATAACCGAAGACCTGCAGAAATCAATGGTCGGAATGCTCGAACCGGAAGAAAAAGAGAAAAGCATCGGACGGGCTACTGTCAGAGATGTATTTAAAGTTTCGAAGGTCGGCTCTATAGCCGGATGCTACGTCAGCGACGGAATTGTTAATAAAAACGCTAAAGTCAGACTGATACGCGATAACGTTGTGATTCGAAACGATTTGGCGATAGCGTCTTTGAAACATTTCAAAGATGATGCGCGTGAGGTCAGAGCGGGTCTGGAATGCGGTATTAAACTGGCAAAATTCGACGACATCAAAGTAGATGATGTCTTTGATTTCTACGAAATCGTCAAAGTTGCCCGGACACTTTGATTTTGTGGTGCTTCAAATGGCAAGTCGCCGTCAGGAAAAAGTCGCTCATATTATCAGAAACGCCGTCAGTGATGCAATTAGAGACGGTCTGAACGACCCCCGTATCGAAGGTTTAATCAGCGTTACAAGGGTCAGCGTATCCGCCGATTTACGTAACGCAGATGTTTATATAAGTATTTTCGGAACAGATGAAAAAGCTCAAAAACGGACTTTTATAGCATTGACCGGAGCAAGAAGCCGAATTCAGAGTTTTCTCGCGGAAGAAGTTGACTGCAAGTTTTGCCCGGTAATAAGATTCAGACAGGACGAAGCTTTCAAAAAAACCCTTGAAACAATGAATATTATAGACCAGGCAATTAAAGAACTTGATGACAAGCAGCATGACGATGAAACTGAAAAACCGATATAAAAACGCGACAGGAAAATATGTCCGGCGATTATAGCTAAATAAGATTGCAGGAATTTTTATGAAAAACAGCAAACAGTATGCTCAAAGTATTCAAAAACTTTACCGCTCATTAAAGCGTAAAGGGTCGAAGGTTAAAAAGGTTCAGTATGAAGATATTATCGAATCTTTGATACACGCAATTGTTTTGGAGTATATGACCGAATCGGCTTCGAACACAGCCTTTAAAAAATTCAGTGATTATTTCGTTGATTACAACGATATGCGTGTCTCACGCCCTGAAGAGATTGTCGAGATGCTCGGTGAAGACAGCGAGGCGACAAGAAAAATAGCTGTTAATATAATCAGCGTTATGGGAGTGATATTCAGAAAGTATAATTCTCTCAACCTCGACTCACTCAAAAAAACAGGCAAAAGGCAGGCAAAAGCTATCCTCGAAAAATTCGATGGTGTAAGCAAATTCTGTGTTGATTACTGCATGCTCACCGCATTGGACGGGCACGCCGTACCGCTTACGGAAAATATGACCGCTTTTTTTAAAGAAAACGAGCTGGTCGATGCCGAATCGGACGCCGCTGACATAGAAGGATTTTTAACCCGGCAGATTTCGGCTAAAAACGCATACGAATTTTACAGCCTGCTCAGACGTCAGAGCGAATCGCCCAAAGCAAGAAAAGCAGCAAGAAAAAAAACCGCCAAGTCCGCTGCCAAACAAAAACAGCCTGAACAACAGACACAACCGGCGGATAATAAAAATTCGGAGACTCAAAATGTCGGATAAAATTCTAAAACTCGGAATACCTTCGGGCAGTCTTCAAAAAGCAACTATAGAACTTTTTGAAAAAGCCGGATTCGCAGTAGCCGGAGCCGAAAGAAGTTATCTGCCTCGAATGGATGACGAACAGATTCAGCCCGTTCTGCTTCGAGCTCAGGAAATGAGCAGATATGTCGCTGACGGAGTGCTCGATGCCGGAATTACGGGATATGACTGGATAATGGAAAATGATTCCGATGTCATTGAAATATGCGAGCTTGCTTACAGCAAAGCCACAACCAATCCTGCTCGATGGGTTCTTGCGGTTCCAAACGAATCTGCGATAAATAAGCCGGAAGACTTAAAAGATAAAATAATCGCTACTGAATTAGTAAACGTAACAAAAAAATATTTCGAACAGAAAAAAATCAATGTCAAAGTCGAGTTCAGCTGGGGCTCCACAGAAGTAAAAGCCCGGCTGGTCGATGCCATTGTCGAGCTTACCGAAACAGGTTCTTCTCTAAAAGCAAATAATCTAAGAATCATCGATACAATCGCCGTTTCGACAACCAGATTTATAACCAATAAAACAGCATGGCAGGATAAATTCAAAAAAGAAAAAATTGAAAATATCACGATACTTTTAAATGCCGCTATAAACGCTCGCGATAAAGTAGGGCTTAAACTAAACGTCCTAAAGAAAGACCTCGATGCGATAATAAAAATCCTTCCCGCTGAAAAAAGTCCGACCATCTCGAGTCTCGCAGATTCCGATTACATCGCAGTCGAAGTGATAATCGAGCAGAAAACAGAACGTTCCCTCGTTCCCGCTTTAAAACGCGCCGGAGCTTCCGGGATAATTACATATCCGCTTAACAAAGTTATTCATTAAAAATTAATTCGCTCGATTCCGTTAGTCACTCGGCAAATTAACTGTTTTGAATTCCATAAAAAATCCGTCTTCTCTGCTTATCAAATGAGAAACGACCAGACCGAAATATTTTTTCACCTGTTCGAATTCGGGAAGCAGTGAAAAATTCAGACCCTCTTCGCTCAGCTTCGAAGCTGTTCCCAAATCTAACTCTTTAACATTTTGTTTTTGACTGGTATCACCGAGCTGTTTGAGAACCCACCACAGATATTCTCCCGACATACGATGATTTTCCACCGCTGCTATCAAAACCGACGACGGCAAAGAACCTCTGCCAGTATTGAACCATTCTGAATTTCTCACCGAATCACCGCCGCTCAGCGTCCTTACAGCCTGCTCCACACTGCTTTCCAAACCGAAAATTAGATGAGTATTGGTAATCGTAAATGCCATATTCGGCATAACACTCTCCGGCTGCCCGGGCCTTTGACTTTGCATCGGCGAGGCCGCGCTGCCGAAAATCGGCATTGAACCGGTTTTAATTACATAAATTGTATAACCGAGCAAATCTCTTTTTGCCTGAGGGTCTTCCCCCTGAATCGTCCTGCTGTGCATAGCCGCAAGAGATTTTTCCAGCGCATTGCGGTTATTAGTCGCGATAGCTCCAAGATACTCCGCTGAAGAAGTATCTGCCGTAAACGGCTTCTTGACCCCCTGTGAAAATATTATCTGAGACCCAAGATGCTCGATTATATCTTCCTTAAGCATCAAAGCAGGTTCTCCCTCAGGGCCTGCCGGTATAATAGGCCTGTACAAAAACGCAGCGAACATCGGACTAAAAGATGTAAGTGTATTACTGATTTCAGCAAAAACATTTTTAGCGTCGAGATTTATAATATTAATACTGTATGCCGATGTCGGAATAAACTCAGGTATCGCTACGGTACGAGCAGGCGAATCGAAAATTTTGCATACTCCTTGTTTGGCTCCGTTTACCCTCAGCAGAGCTTTTCCCGAACACCAGTTCTGGGGATTTTTACCCACAGCCGCCGAAAAACCCAAACCGCTGACATTTTCAAAACCCAAAGCTTTAATCGAAGTCTCGGACATGCCTGTTTTGTCTTTGGCCCGCAAATTGCTGATAAACTGTTTTATATTCACAAAAACAAAAGCATCACGGTCAGGTCCTGTCCCTTGAAACACATCTTGAAAATGAACTTCCTCTGCAAGAGTCGGGATACTCGCACCTTTAACATGAGCCACCGCAAATTTCAGAACCTCCAAATCAAGCGAAACAATCAGGCAATCATCTATAAAACAATAACTGAATTCGTTTTCTCCTTCGTCCAGCGCAACCTCGATAGTAACACCATGAAAATCTTCAGTTGTTTTGTTACGGCCGCCCATCTCGAGATTTTTTTTCATCATCTCGTCGAGAACTTCTTTAATCTTGCCTATATTATCTTGTCCCCATTCCGTGATAAGAATCGCAGGAAGCTCTTGTTTTGGTTTTTGAGTCTCTTTACTCACAATCGCCAAAGCAGCCCTTTTTTGCGGCAGTAAACCTGTTTCCGCAAGAGTCTTGATAATATTATTCTGGTCCATGCCGCTGATTTTCTTATTCCACTGCTGCTTTGCCTGTTCAAAAAAAGCTGACATCACAGGGTCTTTATAAAATTTATAAACATCTGTTCTCTCAAACTGCGCCATAAAGCCGCTGAAATCGGCAATATCGACCAAAAACATTGTTTCAGGCGGTAAAAGCCTCGCTGTCTGCGGCAAACCAGATGCATTCAAAACCCCCGCGAAAACACAAAAAATAAATACATAGATTTTAACCGCTGATTTTAACCGTGAATAATTAAACATCGATATCCCTTTCGAAATGATTCAGTGAAACTTTTTGTTATAGCTCATTGAGTATTTCTGCTACCTTCCGGCTGAATATACCTAAAGCCGGTATTGGGGCTGTCTTTATCGTAAGAGAAAGCTTCGCGGTTCTCTATAAAATGCTTAACATAATCCACCGGTATCGCAAAACCCAACCCCCCGAAGAAAATATACCCCATATTTGTTACCCCGATAACCTCTCCTGCAAGATTAAACAAAGGCCCACCGCTGTTTCCAGGATTAATATCTGCGTTGGTCTGAATGTAAACCAAACCCTCGAATGCTCTGTTTCGCGTGCTGATTACACCATCGGTTACCGTTCGCTCGAGCCCAAGCGGACTTCCTATAGCAAAAACCCTCTCCCCGATGACGGTTCTATCCATATCGCCCAGATAAGCATATGTAATTCGGTTATCCCCCAAATCCTCGACCTTCAGCAAAGCCAAATCGATAAACGGATTAATCGCTTCGATTTTAACCTTCTTGAATTTAATTTTTTCAAAACCGGATTTTTGTTTTTGGAAAACCGTAATTTCAATCCGCGTCTCTCTTTCTATGACATGATAATTCGTTATAAGATAACCGTCTTCATTGATAAAAAATCCGCTTCCCGTTCCCGAAGGCGTTGATACCATAACCACAGCTTCACCTACAGCCTCGACGCATTTTTCTATAGTTGTTTTCCTGAGATTCGCCGTGCGATAAAGCTTCGTTTCGTCAACATCCAAAAATTCCGGCGTATTCGAATCGGAACTCTCTATGCCGTAACCGGGTGTGTATTCGAACTCTAAAATCTTTTCGCGAGGGATAGTTAATACCGTAAACCCCACATCAACGATAAGCTGCGAATCTCTCTCAGCCAGAATATCTCCCGTTATTATTTGGCCTTGCTTGAGAACAATCTTATCTGCCCGAACAACCCCGCAAATAATTACTGCCGTTAGTATGACCAAACCCGTATAAGTTCGTAATTTCATATACCAAACCCCGAAAAAACTATCGTATCATTCTACCCAAAACCCGCCTTGCTGACAAGACAAATACCCTATATTCGATTCGCTAATAACACCACGGCTCGAATATCTGTGAATTGGTCGTTGCAATTGTGTTTATTTACTGCTAAATTTCCCGTAAAGGAAAATTAAAAATGGCAGAAAAAATAGACCGGCACATCTTGAAAAACGGTATGGCGATAATCGGCGAACCGATGGAATCGGTTCAGTCGGTCGCGTTTGGTTTTATGCTTCCCGCAGGAGCCGCCAGATTACCTGCCGGATGCTGCGGAGCGGCAAATATCATCGAAGACTGGGTCTTTCGCGGAGCCGCTGATATGGACAGCCGAACACTCGGAGACAAGTTTGATTCACTGGGCCTTCACAGAATAAGCTCGGTCGGGACAAGTCATCTGACATTCGGTTCGGCGCTGCAAGCAGAGAATCTCGATGATGCTCTGGATTTATACACCGCTGTGATATTACAGCCTCAATTAAAAGACGAATTGTTCGAGCCCGCAAGGCAGTTAGCAGTGGACGGACTTTTGTCTCTGGATGATGACCCCCGCCATAAAGTTATGCTAAAGCTCAAAGAGCAGTTTTACGGCGAACCGTTAGGAAGAAGCACCGAAGGGGAAAAAGAGCAGCTCCAATCGCTAACCGCCGAAAAAACAAAACAGATAATCAGAGATAATTTTAATATCCCTCGAACTATATTCGCAATCGCAGGAAAATACGATTTTGACGCCGTCTGTAAAAAACTCGAACAATTTTTCGGCAATATGCCGAACCTCGAGCAGGCGAACATCGAGTATCGAGAATCGAATATCGATTATACCCATATAGAAAACAAGGGCGAACAGGTTCATATCGGTATTATGACCGCGACAGCAAAACCTCAGGACGATGATTATTACGATGCGAGAATGGCTGTATCGGTTTTGTCCGGAGGTATGAGCGCGAGACTTTTCACTGAGGTCAGAGAAAAACGCGGCCTATGCTACGCAATCGGAGCCAATTATCACGGCCTAAAACAAGCAGCAGGAATCATATGTTATGCCGGAACTATCCCCCAGACCGCACAGACGACTCTCGATGTCATAATCGAACAGTTCGAAAATCTCAGCAAGGAAATCACAGAAGAAGAAATCGAACGTGCCAAAACAGGACTGAAAAGCGCTCTTATTCTGAGCAGCGAATCATCGTCAAGCCGTGCTGGTCAAATCGCCGGAGATTATTATTTACTGGGAAGAGTCAGAAGCCTTGACGAAATAAAACAGAAAATCGACCAAACCTCCGTCGAATCCGTGACGCAATATCTGAAAAATAATCCTTTTAAACATTATACGGTTGTTACCATCGGCCCGAAAAGGGTTAATTGGTTAAATAGTTAATTAGTGAGCAGTTAATTGAAATATTGATAAATACTTTCGGAATAATCAGTATCAATCAGTGATATGGAATTTAAGAAAAAAATACTTGATAACGGCTTGACAATTATCGGCGAAGTCAATAAATCAGCTAAAAGCGCTGCGGTCGGATTTTTTGTAAGGACAGGCTCGCGAGATGAAACCGCACAAATCAGCGGCGTATCACATTTCTTAGAACATATGCTTTTCAAAGGCACCGAAAAACTCGACCCGCTGCAGGTAAACCAAGCCTTCGACAAAACAGGTGCGCAATTCAACGCTTTTACCAGTGAGGAGAACACCGTTTACTACGCAGCCGTTCTGCCCGAATATCTGGCTGAAGTTACGAATCTTTGGATTGAGTTAATGAGACCCGCTCTTCGCGATGAAGATTTCAACATGGAAAAGAACGTCATCAAGGAAGAAATTGCGATGTATAAGGATATGCCGCATTTCGATGTTCTGGACAAAGGCCGTTCGCTCTATTTTGACAATCACCCCTGCGGCCAAAGTGTTCTCGGCTCGGTCGAAAGCATCGATGCTTTGACCGCTCAGCAAATGCGGGAGTATTTTAATAATCGTTACGCTCCTAATAATATGGTTTTGGCGTTTGTCGGAAACTTCGACTGGGAAAATGTCTGCGCTCTTGCCGAAAAATCATGCCGCAGCTGGCAAGCTCAGCCCGTAGAAAGAAAAACCCAACCATTCGGCGGCAGCAAAAAAACCGAACGCATCACAAAACAAAATCTCGCCTGCGAACATATCTGCTTGGTCAGCCCCGGCGTCTCCATGCAGGACGAAAGAAGATTCGCCGCCTCGATGCTCGCTGCGATTATCGGCGATGATAACGGCTCGAGATTTTTCTGGGAACTGGTGGATAACGCTCTGGCTGAAACCGCTTCGATGCAGTGCGAAGCTATGGACGGTACAGGAGCTTTTTACAGCTATATCAGATGCACCGCTGATAACTCAGAGAAAGTCTTAGGCATTGTAAGAAGTATATTCGAAAATCTGTATCAAAAAGGTGTAACAGAACAAGAGCTTCAAAAAGCAAGAAACAAAATTCTAAGCGCCCTGGTAATCAAAAACGAGCTTCCGATGGGCAGGCTGGTCAGCCTCGGTTTTAACTGGATTTATCTCCAAGAATATCAGGCCGTAAACGACGACGTCCAAAACATCAAATCTGTTACTCTCGACGATGTAAACAATCTCATAAAACAGATGAATCCCGGTAATTTCACAAAATTATCATTAACTCCGGCATTATAAAGTCAATTCGTTTCAGACTTGAAACCGCCTCGTTTTTCAGCTATAGTATAAATCTGTATTGGAGGCGGCTGAAATGCCCGAAGAAAAACAAAAAATTGATTCCGATATCCTAAAATGCAAACAGGATATCCTGCGGGCAAAGAAACTTTCTCACCCAAAACCCCCTGCCGACAAATCTGTCCCAGCCGAACCTTCACCGCTTATGGCTGCTGTTGTTCAGGCAAACAAGGCCGGCTCCGAAAGAAAAGATGAATCGGTTCCCAGTTTTAACGTCGCAAACCGGATATTAAGCGACCAGCGAAAAGCTTCTTCCGAAAAACGAAAATCTCCCGTTATTAAATCAGCAGTTTTCGAAACAGCTTCAGTTGTAAAACCCTCCGAACCATCCGCTGAGAGTACTTTCGCGCGAAGGGAAATTATCGAATCTTTTGATAATTCTCCTTCAAGTGCCAAGAATAAACAAAGTATACCCAAGTCGTTTATTTCAATACCGCCTAACCAATCAACCCGAACTGCCATTATCGCCCAAATCGTAGCCAGAGATATTGATAAGCTCTGCAAAAACAGAGCCATTACGATTTAAACATCCGTCCAAACCATTATTTAACTGTTTTTAAGCAATAATCTTGCAATTATTGAAAATACCGGTTAAAGTATCACCTGCTCTTGGAGAGGTGACCGAGAGGCTGAAGGTAACGGTTTGCTAAGGTTTCTTAAAAACCCTGTTTTTCTCGCAAGTATCGCACATTTCAGCAGTTAGCATTTACCAAATATCTCCAATAGCAGCAGATAACTCATCTTTTAGTTGTAGCTTGGTTGTAGGATTTTTGTATAGCTATCAAAATCATTTCATTCTTTTTTAAAATTATTGTCAACAATATTTCCTAAATCTGAACCAAACTTATTTATTGTAATCAACGCTCGCTTACAAAATGACGATTCAATTGATATATATCCTTCCCTAATCGAAACTCCATCAGTTTCATCAGCAAAGTTCTTGAGTTCTTCAATTTGTTTTTCCTTCAACCCCCAACAAAAACCCTGGGCATGAGTAATGAGATTGCGGACTTCCCAGAGTCGGAAGATTGTTCCCCAATCAAGCGCATCAAAGTCTCCATTCTTTATGAGTTTTTCAAGATACTTTTTATTTTTCTCAAAGAAACTTCCATGTCCTTTTTCAGTTTTCTGTTTTTTTATTTCGTCACAAACCGTTTTGATATTTCCCGAAAAACCATTATGCCATGCAACAATAGCGCAAATATTAAGCAAATAAAACTCCAGGCAGACAAATAAGGACATTAAGAAAGATTCTTTTAAGGTTTCCCTGAAAATAAATTCCCAGTGGTATGGGTAATTATATTCCATATAATCCCCTCTTTTATTTTCAGGAATATTGTCTGCGGCTTGTCTAAGCTTGTTATATTCTTTTTTTCTTGTTCTTCGAAAAAATCCTCAAGAGTTACAAAATAAAAATGCAATCCTTCTATTGCATTTAAGAACAGAATGCGATGATTTAACAGGTCTGTTTCACATCCCTCAAAAGCTTTTTCGATATTAAACTCTTCGGCCATTTTATGTCAATCCGCAGTTTTAAACGTGATATTCAGTTTCTTCATTTAGCAAATCGAAGTATTTGATATACTTGTACAGTCGGTTTCTTTTCGAGCCGGTGATTTCTTTGACGATTCCTATTTTTTCAAGATGTTTTACGGCGGTAGTAACCGAGGTTGTCCATAAACCTGTCATTTCGCAAATTTTAGGAATAGATATAATCGGTCTTTGCAATAATGCGTGATGGACTCTTAAAGCAGAGCCTGAAGCTCGTTTTATCAACTGGATTTTTTTTCTGTCTTCATCTGCAAGTTTATTCAGGTTTTTTGCCGTTATTGTAGCCTGTTCAGCAGTTTCCTTGACTGCGGTTACAAAAAATTCAATCCAACTTTCCCAGTCGCCTTCTATTCTTACTTTTTGCAGCATGTCATAATACTTTTGTCGGTGCGTTTTGAAATAGAGACTTAAATAAAGCATAGGCTCTTTTAATACTCCTTCTGCACATAAAAGAAGGGTCACTACAAGCCTTCCCAATCTTCCGTTACCATCAAGAAAAGGATGAATGGTTTCAAATTGAACATGTGCCAAAGCTGCCTTTATCAGAGTTGGCAACTTTACAGGTTTTCCGTGCAGAAACTTTTCTAAATCTGACAAGCAGTCCATTACTTTATCAGGTGGAGGCGGGACAAAAACCGCGTTTCTGGGTCTGCTGCCTCCTATCCAGTTCTGGCTTTTTCTAAACTGTCCAGGCATTTTATCACTGCCCCTGCCTTTGGAAAGCAAAACGTTGTGTAGTTCTTTTATCAGGCGCAGAGATAAAGGAAAACCTTCCTTGATCCTTTTCAATCCGTGATTTACCGCTGCTACATAATTGGATACTTCCTGAACATCATCGATAGAAGTACCTGGAGAACCACCGCTTTCAAAAACAAGTAATTCTGAAAGTGAAGACTGAGTTCCCTCAATCTGGGATGAAAGAACAGCCTCTTTTCTGATGTACATATAAAGAAAAATATCTGTCTCAGGCAATAGTAAACTTATGCTGTCCAGTCTACCAAGCGATAAAAGAGACTGGTCTATAAGCTCTCTGAGCTTGTCATTTACTTGTAATTGTGGTTTGGGTGGCAACGGCTCCGGTATAAAAGCTCTGCACTTTTCTCCCGCCGTCGAAACTATAAGATATTTCCCGGTTTTAGCTCGTTTCATAGCAGGTAAGTTTATTACATTGTTTGTAATAACGCAAGAGCTAATTACAAGAAATGGCTTTATTTTGTAATGAGCAGCCGCTGCTTGTAAATTATAACAGGAACAAAAATAAGGCAACGGTCTACCATACCGTTACCCTTAATCTAATCACCAATAATATGCCAATTTCACGGTTTTTGCTGTTGTAAAATCCAAAAATTTGTGTAGAATCTGTACTAATGGTTGTAGTGTTCTTGTTCAGACTAACCGAAAGAACGAGCGTAAAGCTTTGATATACAAGAACTTGGAGAGGTGACCGAGAGGCTGAAGGTAACGGTTTGCTAAACCGTCGTAGGGGTATAAACCTCTACCGCGGGTTCGAATCCCGCCCTCTCCGTTCTTCGCTATGCTACGAACGGCTGGCTGTTAGAGTAGTTTTATGTGGTACACCTATATTTTGAAAATGGCCGATGGTGAATATTACGTCGGCTCAACAAATGACCTTAAAAGACGCTTGCAGGAACACAGTAGAGGACGGGTAATTTCATCAAAATGGAGATTACCGGTAATACTCGAAGCTTATATCGCCTCAAAATCTGAAACAACCGCCAGAAATCTTGAGAAATATCTAAAAACATCGTCCGGTAAAGCTGTTCTCAGGAAAAGAATTTTACCCGGCGAAGCGTAAGCGTAGTCGGGCCCGCCCTCTCCGTTTTTTGTTCGATTAAATTTTACCATCTTAACTGTGCAAAATCATTTCCTATTTCCATAATGAATTATTATCCGGATAAACCGACTTGAAGCCCGATAATATCGCTCATAAAGACTGCCCAAAAGCAAATATAACAGGTGATTAAGCCCATAGCTAAATATGTCGATTCAAAAACGGGATTCGGCGGACTCCGACAAGCCGCCTTTGTTTCTATAAAAGGCTCATCAAATGAATAATAAGATTACAAAATCAAAAGGCTTCAGTTTAATCGAAGTTCTTATCGCAACTACGATTATCTGCATAGTCGCAGTCGGCCCGGTTGGTTATCATTATATGAACATAAAGCAAAGCCGTTCTGCAGATGTCCAGTTTATGGCTATGCGCATCGCTCAGCTTCTCATCGAGGACTGGAAAAGCACAGGCGGCGGAACAAACTATGACCCGACTGCTTTGCTGCTGGGATTCGACAAACCTTTGTCAGAAGAATTCGGACACTATTTCATCGTCCTCGAAAATGTCCCGTTTTATATAGCAATGAACAGCAGAGATATCGAGAACAATCCCGATGCGGGAGTAACTCTCAGGCAAATCACCGTTAATATAAGATGGAGAACAGATTACACCAGAGGCGCAATAAGAAGCACAGACCCGTCGATTACATTCGACACTTACGTCAGAAGCAATCAGGGATAAAAATAATGAAAACAAATAAAAACACAAAGAACGGCTTAACTCTGACAGAAATGATATTGGCTATGGCCACTTCATTCATTGTTCTGCTGACTTCGGCCATAGTCATATTAAGCGGCCAGAGATGCTGGTCTGCAACATACAGAAGAAACAATTCCGTCCTGAATGTCGAAACCATAGCCGCAACAGCATTGTTCGGAACATTAGGACGAAAAGCTAATAAAACAAATTACGAAGTATACAGAGTGCAGGACGGCAAATTCACACGCGCTTTGCCTATCTCTGAACCGGAAGAAGTCGTTTTCGGAAATGCCGTTGAGTTTCGATACTGGGATAAAGAACTCAGCGCCGACGTCATGAAAACAGAAATAACCGCAACAGCCTATGTGTTACTTTACCTCGAAGACGAACAGCTCAAAGCCGATTACGGCACATATCCCCCCGGAGCTATCGACGAAAACGGAAAAAAAAGAACCGGCAATGATATAAAAACCTCCGTGCTCGTCCAAAACGTCACCAGTTTACGCTTCAGCCATACCACGCAGAATCTTCAAGGCCAAGGAAAAGGTTCTGTAAGGATGAGATTAACCGCAACAGACCCTGTAACAGGAGAAGAAAAAGTTATTCTCGCAGCAACCCTTTTACGAAACGTCTGGCCATAATATTTAGCGAGCTGAAAATATGAATCAAAATACGAAAAAAATATATCTAAAAAGCCCAACGCAAAAAAAGGATATGTCCTGATTATTGCAATCGTTGCAATGGTAATAATAATTATTCTTGCCTATGGCGAGATGATGTCCTCCTATCTCACGCAAATTAACGCCATTAATGCCAAATCACAAACCGCGTCTCTGCTTGCCGCCGAAGCAGGATACGAAAAGGCTCTTTACTGGATGAGTGAACAGCCAGATATTTTAGGCTCTCTAAAAGCCGGAGAAGGTTCAGGCGTAATCGATTTCGGTACGAGCAACTGCGAATATAAAGTCTCCTTTCACAGCTTTATGGGGGCAAGACCCCTGTTCAGAATACGCTCTATCGGAACAAGCGGACGACCTGTATTTTCCAGAGTCATTGACGTAGCCGTTGTACAGGAGGTTACAGGATGGGCTATGGACCTCTGCCAGATTCCAACAGGCACAAATGCAACAGCGAACGTCTATTTCGGAAATAACGAAATTGTTGAAATGCCGATTCATATTAACAACCGAAATGACATACCTGACAATATTGATATTAACATTCTCGGCAGCCCGCTATTCAAAAGAAAAGTTTATATGGGCGAATCGAGAACAACACCCGGCGGAGCCGACAAATACGCTTCGGTTATGCCTTTATTTCAGGACGGAATACTTTTTGACCAGCCTTATGTCAGAATCACCGACTCAGCCGCTGTTAACAGCAAACTTAACCGGTTCCGCGACAGTACAAAACCCGCATACAGATTTACTCCGGACCCGCCAAACACCTCGGTCCCGTCACCGCGAGATTCCGCTGTTCAGCTCGAATTCTACGTTCAGGGAGGAACCGGAAGAGTGCGTATCACAAATAACTGCACCGTAAAATTAATCAGCTCCGGCTTCGGCTCTGTCGATTATATGATGACCCCTGCAGCAAGCCCTAATCCCTATATGCTGTATAATATCTACGGTTATCACTATAAACCGACCACAGAATCATCAACCGTAATTTCAGTAACAGATACATATGTCTCACAAACTTTCGGTTCGTACTCCAGCGAACCCGGCGGACAAATCTATGTGAACGGAAACGTTATAATCGGAGGAGATGACATCCCTAATCCCGACCAGATAGTAAAGGGCAAAATCACCATCGTCGCCACAGGAAATATCTGGATAGCCGATTCTATAAACGTTGACGGCCCGCGAGACGCCGACGAAAAACCCTCCGCTGATAATCCTAACGTCCTTGGCCTTATCGCGCAAGGAATAATCAAAGTTGTTGACCCCGGCCAATCCCCGACATCTCCACCGTCTTATTCAGGCCTTTCTTATCAGGCAATAGGAAATCGGCGAGTACCACCTGTCACTTACCCCGGAAGATGGCTGCCTGAGCCGACCGTTGTAGAAGCGGCGATGACTATCGGAAGAGGCGGATTTGGAGCTGAAAATTCAACCACCAGAAAAGTGTACAGTTCCCCCGCGGATAATCTTATCGTAACAGGAAGCATCGCAGAACCAATTAGAGGAAGAGTCGGTGGTCTCGATGCCGTCACCGGCCTGCCCAGTCAGGGATATGCCAAGCAATATCGTATGGATGACAGACTAAACGAAGGAATACTCCCCGGAGACATCTGGTTCAGCGGAAGATATATCCCCGCACCTGCAGGTTGGAAAGATTATAGACTCGCAAACTAAAATCAGCCCGCCCGCTGTATTTTGATACGACCGCAGTCTTATTGTCACCCATTCCCTGATTCCATATCAGCTTTCATTGACAAAATAATTGCATACTGCTAAATTACTGCCTAATTTTATTACCAAAACACGAATATCGAATTTGCAGGAACAAACTAATGGTCAAACATAGATTAAATAAATACCTCAAATGGTGGCCGCTGCTCATCGGTCCGACTTCTATGATTTTAGTGTACATAGCTTTTTATTTCGACAAATTACGTTTTGTGGATAAAGCAGCGAACGAAAATATTGCCCTGATTTTACTCGGTATCGCCGCCGCAAATTTCGCCTTACAAACAGCTATTTACAAAAAAAGCTTCATCCTGTTTATGCTTTGCCTGACCGCAGCCTTTTTCTGCAGAGAATGGCACTTCCCCGGAACAGGAAAAGGTATTTATATCGCACTCGCTTGTTTGGTATTCTGGGCCTTTAAACAAAAAAATGAATTCGAAAAATACATCGGCCCAAGCCGGTTCAGAATTTGGCTTATCGCCACATTCGCAGCCTATTTATTTTCCCAGCTCATCGCACGAAGAGTATTTCGCTATATTTATCTGCCTTATGAAGACCCGCTGCACATCTATCTTGAGGAAACCGCAGAAACCGCCGCTCATCTTATGATGCTCGCAGCAAGCTTCGCACTATGGCCAATCGCAGCAAAAAACTCCAAGTCCAATTCCCAATCCTAAACTTCCCGCAAGAACCTCGGAATAATTTGTCATCCTGAGTTGTATATCAGGGCGGTTCATCACGGCAAACTTGAATTTTCCCAATTTAAAAAAATATTTTTTTCTTCAACTATTGTTATGAATATGTTAAATTATCCTCTGTTATGGTAAAGGATAGCATAGACATCCGGCCTCCTTTTGCAACGAGCAGGAGGGAATTTGTTTCTCGAAATAATAGTATTTACACTCAGAGAAGAGTATTCAACGCAAGAGGACTTTTAGAAAAAGAAATTTGGGAGCTGGATAACGGCAAAGCTGTCGTTGTTTTAGATGACGGAGTGTACATTTCCAAACTGCAAGCTGAGGCTCTTAGAATGAATTCCGTCGAACCTTCCGCTTTAATGAACTTAGCCAAAAGAGCGGATTATTTTCAGAACAATGGTATCATATGTTTTCTCTATCGCGGCGAATTTTATTATAGCTCTGAGATTGTCGAAATAAATCCTCCTTTCGAAGAAGACTATAGAGATGCATATGATATTACTAAAGATTTGGAAGGACTCTAAATTTTCTTCGCATCCCAGATAGAATCTGGACACCCAACCCAAAGCCTGCCCTATTGTTGCATTGTAACTTTCTGAAGACAAATAACGTAGGCGGGTGCTTGTCCGCCATAGCCTTGGCGAAGGCGGATTCATTCGTGATTAATGCTCCGCGTAACCAGCGAACCTGTCCTGAGCTTGTCGAAGGAATCAGCGTCTAAAAATAATTCTCCGCATTCTTGCGGTGAAAATCAGCTATTCTTCCTTCGCGAATTGTCCGTCAAGCTCGCCCTTGACCGCCGCTATCTGCGCCGGCATAACCTGTTTTGCAGGCCTTAACGCCAGCGAGACAATAACAGCCGCCGCTATGCACGCGATTCCCGACGCTAAAAACGCAGGCCTGTAATTTCCGATTGGAAACATCCGCTCGACCAAATTGCCGCCTGCATCTGTTATCTGATAGGGTATTTGTCGTACAACTTTCATCAGATACGCCGCAAGGAACGGCCCAGCCAGCCCGCCGGCACCGTATGCCGAGAACATCCAGCCGTAATTAACGCCCAAATGTTTAGTTCCATAAAGGTCCGCCGTAACAGCCGGATACAGCGCAAGATAACCGCCGAAGCATAGCCCGACAAAGCATATTCCCATCAGATATAACGGATATGTCTGCAGCGAATTAAGCAAAAGCATAATAACACCGCAAATAACGAACATTGTAACAAGTGTATTCTTACGGCCTATATTGTCCGAAACCTTGCCCCAAAAGATTCGACCCATAGAATTGAATATCGCCAGAACAGAAACAGCCATCGCCCCTGCGGTCGTAACATTATGAAAATCGGCTTCGGTAATAGAATCTGCGAAACTGCCAAAAGCATAAGACTGCCATATCGGAGATGCTTTCATAATAACCTGCAATCCCGCCGTGCAGCCCGCAAAATAAGTCAGCCACAGCAGCCAGAAGGTCGGCTTGCTCAGCATTTCCGTCGGAGTATAATCGACTTTCGCCGCCGCGCCGCCTGCAGGTTTTACAGGCGTCCAGCCCGCGGGGACATAACCAGCCGGCGGATTAATTAATAATTGAGCCCCTGCCAAAACCGCTATTAAGAAAATAATTCCAAGTGCCATAAACGTATTGAAAACTTCTAATTCAGGCAGCCCGAACAATTTTATTCCGAATATCTCATAAGGTACCCCCGAAATCAGCCCCTTCGCCAAAGGCGCAAAGAAAAACGCGCCCGCTCCGAAACCCGCTACAGCAAGACCTGTTATCAATCCTTTTTTATCCGGAAACCATTTCATGCAAGCCGCAATTGGGCAAACATATGCAGCTCCGATTCCGACTCCGCCCATCACGGAAAAAGTTAAAATCAGCCACCATAACGCTGCGCTTTCTCCGAAATTTCCTGTAAAACGCGCTAAAATCAAACCGAGTCCTAATATTAATCCGCCGCCTGTCGCAACTTTACGAGGGCCGAGCTTGTCCTGCAAACGCCCTCCGCAAATTACCGCTATGGCAAAAGCAGCCAAAACAATTTGAGCAGGAAGCGTTACCATTGTCTCGGACCAGCCCGGAAATGCCCGCTTAAGAGGAGTTTGAAAAACGCTCCAGATATATACCGCTCCTAAACTTATCTGAATTACTAACGCTCCGACAACCACCCACCAGCGATTCATAAGCTTTTCCTGCTCTGCCATCATCAATCCTTTCAATTAAAAGACCGGACGCACAAATTTCCTGCACGTCCGGTTCTGTGTCTCGGATAAACTTATTTGCTTCGGCCTTGAACAAGCGATTCCACTACATGCGGGTCTGCCAGTGTCGTTATATCGCCAAGATTCGAAACATCTCCTTCGGCTATCTTACGCAGAATTCTCCGCATAATCTTGCCCGAACGCGTCTTCGGCAAAGCCGGTGCGAACTGAATTTTATCAGGCGCCGCAATCGGCCCTATCTCCTTGCGGACATGCATTACCAATTCTTTCTTAAGCTCTTCGCTTTCAGCGATACCTTCGTTCAAAGTAACGAAAGCATACAGTGCCTGCCCTTTAATTTCATGAGGCATAGGCGTTACTGCCGCCTCGGCAACTTTCGAATGACTTACCAGAGCACTTTCAACCTCTGCCGTTCCGATTCTATGACCTGAAACGTTGACAACGTCGTCGATACGCCCCATAAGCCAGTAATCACCGTCTTTATCGATTCGGCACCCGTCGCCGGCAAAGTATATATCGTTATACATCGTAAAATAAGTATCTATAAATCTGTCGTGGTCGCCCCACATCGTCCGCATCATTCCCGGCCACGGTTTACGTATGCAAAGCTTACCGCCTTCGTTTCTATCACATTGGGTCCCGTCATCTCTGAGAACAATCGGGTCAACTCCGAAAAACGGCCTGTTCGCGCTTCCCGGTTTCAGCGTATGAGCGCCCGGCAGCGGCGTTATCATAAATCCGCCCGTCTCAGTTTGCCACCATGTATCCGTTATGGGACATCGGTTATGCCCGATTTTCTCATAATACCACATCCAAGCTTCGGGGTTGATAGGTTCGCCGACCGAGCCGAGGATTCTGAGTTTGTCGAGCTTGTATTTTGCGGGCCACTCGTCGCCTAATCTCATTAAAGCGCGAATGGCGGTGGGAGCGGTGTAAAAAACGGTAACTCCGAATTTATCGCAGATTTGCCAGAATCTTCCGGCATCGGGATAGGTTGGGACTCCTTCGAACATGATTGAAGTTGCTCCGTTTGCCAGCGGGCCGTAAACGATGTAGCTGTGGCCTGTAACCCAGCCGATATCGGCAGTGCACCAATACATATCATCGTCATGGATATTAAAGACTAATTTGTGGGTTAGAGTAACATGCAGCAAATAGCCGCCGGTGGTATGGACGACGCCTTTTGGTTTTCCTGTAGAACCGGAAGTATATAGAATGAACAGCGGGTCCTCGGCATTCATTTTTTCAGGTTCGCATTTATCCGAGGCTTGGGCCATTTCTTCGTGATACCAAAAATCGCATCCTTCTTTCATATCGCAAGGTTCATCGTTGACTTTGACTACGATGACGTGTTCGATTGTGGGACATTTTTTCAGGGCTTCGTCAGCGATGTTTTTCAGATGAATATGCTTTCCGGCACGCAGCGAAACGTTGGAGGTAACCAGCATTTTGCAATCGGAATCGTTTACCCGTCCTACGATTGCGTCGGCACTGAATCCGCCGAAAATGATGGAGTGAATGGCACCGATTCGAGTGCAGGCTAACATTGCGATGGCAAGCTCAGGAACCATAGGCATATAAATCGCGACGCGGTCGCCTTTTTTGATTCCTTTTGATTTCATAACGTTGGCGAATTTGCAGACTTCTTTATGAAGCTGTTCGTAGGTGAATTTTTTTACGGCATTGTCGTCTTCGCCCTGCCAAAGGATAGCGATTTTCTTTGCGATGGGCGTGCCGAGATGACGGTCGAGGCAGTTGTACGAAACATTCAGCTCGCCGTCGGCAAACCATTTATGCTCAATTTTACGGGCCTTAGTATCCCATTTATATTCCAGACTTTTTGTGGGCTGCTTGAACCAGCTAAGCATTTTGGCTTGTTCGAGCCAGAAGGCATCAGGGTCATTAACGGATTGATTCCACATTTTCTGGTATTGTTCCACGCTGTCTATATAAGCATTGGACTGAATATTTTTTGGCGGTGGAAAAGTGCGGTTTTCGGTCATAAGTGAACTGATGGCTTTTTGCTCTGACATATAATCTCCTTGTAAGTCACAAACATGATAAAAAACTATAAATCCTTTTGTTGCAGAGAGTTAACTATATACGAAAGTTTTCTCTTACAGCAAAAACAACCCATTGTTTAAAAATTCTAAAGTGTAAAGGCGGAGATTATATCAAAATAACAGCTCTTGCGTCAAGTAAACTGCGCGATATTTTGCATTTTAGTCACAATATCGGCAAAGAAATGTTTCCGCGAAGTGCAAAATAAGCTATACCGTGCCAAGGGCAAATACACAACAAAAATCAAATAGAAAGAAGAATTTAGAAGTCAGGAAGAAATTAAATACTAATTGGCAAAAATTCGTTGCTGGTTGCTTGTTTCTTGTCGTCCGAAAAAAACCGTGTGATCAGTGCAATCTGTGGCTTGTTTTTATTTGCCTGTCTCGCCAAAGTCTTGACGTAGGCTGGTGTTCATTCGTGGTTTAATTTTCTGCGCTCTCCGCGGTGAAAAAGTTCTGCCTTCAGTACAATCAACAAACCCCTTGCCAAAAGGCCGTTTTTTGCTTCTAATTTCCTCAGTTTTTTGTTGCATACTAACGACTATTAACTATTCGCTAAGCTATGAAAATCAAGGCTGTAATATTCGATTTGGACGGCACGATAACCCGGCCATTCTTCGATTTCGACGCGATTCGCATCGAAATGGGTCTTTCGCGCGAAGATGGGCCGATACTCGAAGCGATGGCGAAAATGACGCCTCAAAAACGGGCAGAGGTTCAGCAAATATTGGATTATCATGAACAAAAGGCTGTTGATGAGTCTCAATTGAACGACGGCGCCAAACAAACGCTCGAACAGCTTCGTAATAACGGTATGAAAATCGGGATTTTGACTCGCAACAAAACTGCCAACGCCGTGCTGATTGCCGAAAAACACGGCTTGAAGTTCGATTCGATAATTGACAGAGAAGACGGGCCGGTCAAGCCGGACGGATTCGGTGTTTTGGAATTGTGCCGCAGATTCGCGGTTAAACCGCAAGAAACCCTTATGGTCGGGGACTATCTTTTCGATATTCAGTGCGCCAAAGCCGCCCGAGCGATTGCGGTTCTCTTGGCCAATCATCCGCGGGCCGATGAATTTGCGCCGCTGGCTGATTATACCGTATATAATATCGATGAAATTCTTGGGATAATTAAAGAGAAGAACAATGAATAGAAAAAATCTCGACCGCATGATTGTAATAATTCTTTTAATCCAGCTTTGTTTGGCCGGAGGATGCGAAGATGTTTCGGCGGCAAAGAATCCGCCCAAACCCAGCCCGCAATCAGCCGAGCAGAAAACACAGCAGGAAAATCGTCTTGACGAGATTTTAGGCAGGCTAAACGAATCAGCCGCGAATCTTAAAACATATCAGTGCCGAATCGAATATCTTTTTCAGCAGCCTTTGTTCGATTCGCAAACGCTGCGTACAGGTAAAATGTATTATCTAAGAAACGCCGATGATTCGCTGCTGCGGATAAATTTTCAAACGATACAGCAGGATGAGCAGCCGCAGGAAGAATATATCGAGCAGTACGTATTCGACGGCGTATGGCTGACGCGAATCGATTATCAGTTAAAGCAAATCAAAATGTATCAGCTTATTGACCCGAACGACCTCGCCGATAATCAGTCAATTGATGCTTTCGATTTAATTACCGAGCATCTGCCGATAGTAGGGTTTACTCGAACGGATAAGCTCAAAAAGGATTTTGACATCGAATTAATCGAAACAAAAACTTCTGACGCCGATACGACCGACAAGCTGCAAATGAAAGTCAAACCCGATTCTATTTATGCCGAGAATTACACTTCGATAGATTTTGTGATTGATAAAAAGTTCAGCCTTCCCAAGAGCATTACAGCTTTTTCGGTCGAAGACGATTTTTATCGTTTTAATTTCATCGAACCAAAAGTGAATGAAAAATTAGACCGCGAAATTTTCAAGCTGCAAATACCCGACGGTTTCCCCCCGCCGGAAATAAATCCGCTGCAAAAGAAAAGTGATTAGAAAAATAGAAAGGACCAAAAAATGGCAAAGGGTATAGTGATTTATTATTCCAGAAGCGGCAATACTGAAAAAATGGCAAGAATAATTGCCGACTCGATGACCGCCGAAGGCGTAGAGACAGATTGCAAAAGCGTCGATAAAGTCAAACCCGAAAATCTTCGAGATTATGACGCGATTGTCATCGGCTCGCCCACATATTACGGCCATATGGCCGCTGCGATAAAGCAGCTTATCGACGAAACAGTAACTTTTCACGGCAAACTCGACGGAAAAGTCGGCGGCGCCTTCAGCAGTGCCGCCAATATCGGCGGCGGAAACGAAACAACAATCATGGGAATCATCGAAGCCCTTTTAATTGCAGGACTTATAGTACAAGGCGACCCTATGGGCGACCATTTTGGGCCGGTTTCGATAGGGCTTCCGGATGACCGAGTTGAGAAACAATGCCAAAGAAGAGGCAAAAGAATTGCCCAGATTACCAAAAAATTGTTCCCGTAAAATCGAAGATTTTGTAAAAAAAGCTGTTTTTTTGAATAAAATCAACTATTTTCTTTGACAAAACCTGTCATTAGGGTTAGTTTTCTTATGTTTTATTAACGGCCTGAGTGGAGGAATACTCAGATGAAGGAATATGAAGATTTGAAAGCGTTGGTAGTTGAGTGCGAAGCTGATATCAGCAAGGCTATCGGAGGCAACAAGGCCGCAGGAACCCGCGTTAGAAAACAGATGCAGCGGATAAAACAAGCGGCACAAACTGTCCGTAACCGAGTCCTCGAGATTCGCTCGACCGACTAACTAAACTGCCTGAAGTTAAAATTTGGTTGTCTATCCCCATTTATTATATGGGTGTTGCGGGGATTGCTGCCGAGGTTTGCTATTTGTCTCGGCCTTTGTTTGCGCTGCGTATTTTTAACGGAGTTTTTATGCCGCCGACATTAATGTTCGATTTGTCTAAGATTGATTTAAACGCCAAACCTGTTTTCACACGAAAAGAAATAGATACGGTCAATCCCCAGCGTTATGAGATGCAGCATTTGGACGGAATTCTCTGGTACGATAAAGAACCGCGTCTGATTCTCGGGTATAAAGATATAACCGAAAAAGAGTTTTGGGTTCGCGGGCATATTCCCGAAAGACCTCTGATGCCGGGGGTGATTATGATAGAAGCTGCGGCACAGTTATTGAGCTTTTATGTCAAATACGTTTTCAAAGTGCAGGGATTTATCGGTTTTGCGGGAATAGAATCAGCCAAGTTTCGCGCAACGGTTAAACCGGGCGACAGGCTTTTACTGCTTGGACATATTACAGCGATTAAAAGCCGAATCTACACTGCAAATATTCAGGGGGTTGTCGGAGACACGATGGTATTTGAAACCTCGGTCTCGGGACTAAGGGTTTAAATACTATTATCCTTTGACTTAAATTTTCATCCTCATTACAGATAGAATCTGCTTGTGAAACCACACATAATCTTTTCTAAATAGCAAAATCGGCTTACAAAACAGTGCTTAGCGGTATATTTCGGCAATTTTTTGTCATAAAGTGTCATAGGGTTGTCACTCTTAGTAAATAATATATTGACATACTGCAATATAGACATGTAAGGTTTCGTTGAAATTGTTTCGGATGCGCTTGGGCTGATTTAACCGCCGAATATCTGCTCAAAAACGTACCTGATTTATTATTAGAAACCGTTTTTCAGGAGGATGGAAGATGTCTTTGCAGCGTAATCTATTTCGTATTATTGGGGTATCATTCACTGTTTTTTGTATTAACTTTTTTGTTCGGGCGGGCGACTGGAATATCGAAGTAATCGAAACTCAGGTCGGAATCAGCAATGAAATAAGCTGTCCGATTGTTCTTGATTCGAACGGGCTGGAAAGAATGTCGTATTTCAATAATTTTCAGCCAAGCACTGCGCTGAACCTCATTTATGCCCGCCGAAGCGGCACGAGCTGGACTAAACAAACCGTTCTGTCCAACGAATTAACAATGGACGACAGAGCATTAACCGCGATAGCTTTGGACAGTAACGATTATCCTTATATTTGTTATCGTAACAGCTCGAAGCAGCTTAGTTATGTTTACCAGACAAGCAGCGGCTGGAGCAGTAAAATACTTATAGACAGTTCAATCGAATGCGATATTCATGATATGGTTATGGACAGCAACGATAAGCTGCACATTGTTTATTCATATTCTGACCCTTACGGAGGCGGAATAGAGCACGGCGAGCTTAAATTGGCTGTCGGCAGAGGGACAAGCTTTCCGAAGAAGACAATTGCATCTAACGGCCAGTATGTCTCCGCGGCGATTGCTTTGGACAGCAGCGGAATCGAACATGTCAGCTATTACGATAAGAACAACAACCAGCTAATCTATTCTGTACGCGACGGGAATATATGGCAAATGCAAATAATAGATTCGGTGGGCATTGTTCTTTCATCTATTCGAGGCTCGGTGAGCATAGCGATTGATTCCAACGATTATGCACATATCAGCTATTATGATTTCGTCAACTTCGACCTTAAATATGCCCGCTGGAACGGTTCGGTCTGGTCGATACAAACTATCGACAGCATCGGAGCCGTCGGCAGATATTCTTCGCTGGCTTTGGATTCAGCGGACAGACCTCATATAGCTTATCAAGATACTACTAACGGAGCGTTAAAATATGCTATGTTCGACGGAACATCTTGGCAGATTGAAACAATTGACGATACAGGGACAAGCGGACGCTATGCGTGCATAGCATTGACCTCTTATGACAGAATCAGAATCAGTTATTTCGACATGGCAAATCGTACGGTACGTTTTGCCGGTTCGGCTGGGGGATGCGGAGATATGTTTTATATGCCGCCCAAAGGCGATTTAAGCCGAAACTGCTATGTCGATATGGCTGATTATAGTATGTTTGCGTGGTGGTTCGAAACAGGATGCTCCAAGCCTGATTGGTGTTACGGCGCGGATTTGAATAAATCCGGAATGGTCGATGTCAATGACCTTATGGAGCTTTGTCAGAACTGGTTAATCTACACAGGCCCGTAAAAAATTCGCCATTCTTATTGATTATCCATAAATAGAATGATTTTCTTGTGTATATCTTCAGGCAGGTTTTTTTTGAGCATTTTTCGAGCCTGATGAATCGCTGTTCTCTGGGTGATATGAGTAATTAATATATGTTCGTTGTTCATCTTCGAAAGCAGCTTGGTTAATTCATCGATATGCATATGTTTGCCGACAACTGAGCGGTCTTTGTGCTCATCCTCATAAAAGGTGCATTCGGTAATAAGAATTTTGCTATTGGCGATATAATCCAATTGCGAAAAATCAGCGTATTGGGTATCGCCGAGATATGTTATTATCGGAATCTCCATAGGATTGTCGATTTGAACGCCCTGCTTTTTAAGTTTGACAATTTGCGGGCCGGTGAGCTTGGCATACTCGGTTTTTATTTTTTTGCGTTTTTCGAGAACAGTATAGCCGACCGAACCTTTGCTGTGTTTTGTGGGAAAGACTCTTGCGAAAAGGTTCGGTTTAATCTGCAACTCGTCACCGGCTTTGACGCCGACAAGCTTGGCGGGAATTTTGCTTCCGTCGAGCTTGGCCCATGCGTCGAGAATCTGCTTAATCGGGCCGATGAGATTTTCAGGAACTAAGACGGTTCCTGCCGACATATCGCAGAAATTCCGGTGCGAAAGATAATAAGCAAGCCCGGCTGCGTGGTCGATATGGCCGTGAGTCAGCAGAACATGATTTACGGATATTACTTGGTCCGGAGCCTTGCCGATGTCAAAACATACATCGAGCTGGGGAATCGCGATAACAGTTTCCTCGGCGGCTACGGAATAGCCGATTATGTCAAGGTCGTCTATTTTAACTTGGGCCAGATTGTGACTGGGCATAAAAACCTCATTATCAGCGATTTTTCATACTCTTATCAAACCTGTCTAATCAGCTGTCCAGCGACTTATAGAATATTCTGGGTTCCCGCTTTTGCGGGAATGACAGTTTTGCAAACGAATCATAATGGTAGAAATACAAACAGGTTATGTCAATTTGTTTTTGACAAAGGCCATAAATGAGTTATGGTGGTTAGCAGGAAAAAATAGGAATACTATCTGTCATTCTGAGTTCCGATTTCTTCTA